>Ga0209902_100340_pt1 | contig 59169 bp, 36 predicted proteins | sample FECB27metaG_FD_188304 | JGI IMG/M metagenome (GOLD analysis project Ga0209902, IMG submission 188304) | Cyanobacterial communities from the Joint Genome Institute, California, USA - FECB-27 (SPAdes) (version 2) | ecosystem: Environmental > Aquatic > Thermal springs > Hot (42-90C) > Microbial mats...
CCCCAGCACGTTCGTGATCCCCCGTCTGATGCAATCCAGTTTGTCGCGCACCATCGCGCGGGTTCCCCTTTCCCGCTTCCCCAGCGACTCGGCACCATATGGCACGAGTCTATCGAGCGCCATGTTCTAAATCGGAGCTGTATTCTGGGAATATATATCTAAAGTTATAGATGATTCTATTTCTATAGTTGTAGTAATGATCAAATAAATGAGCATTAACCCTAAATAACAGTGACTCTCCTGTGTTAGCATTGCATTAAGTAATGTGCCAAGATCGAGTCGCAGGGGTCGCGGGCAGATCTTGAAAAGCAGTCGATCGGGTCGTCGGAAAAACAACGGCGAGCCTGGAGACATTCTCTTTTGGGGTGGTGTGTGATCTGAAAGATTACGCGCTGAAGCGGCTAAAGGCACGCGTGGGTGCCCTGTGTCCGCTTGCCATCGAGACTGATCTCCACCGGTCGGCCGCAGCCGAGAGTGGGGATAGGATGATGGATTTCGATCGCACCGCAGCAAACGACGCCACCGACAATCAGTGGCAGGGCCCCGATGCCGAGCTGACACCCGAAGCGATGGCAGCGCGCGCCGTACAGGCGGCCGTTGCACCTCCGGTCGGCGCGGGCGCGATGCGCGTCGTGCCCGGTCCCGACGGTGTGGTCGTGCTGCCCGACGGCGTGGCGCTCGATCAGATCCGCGTCTCCGGCCGCGATCTGCTCGTCCAGCTTCCGGACGGTTCGCAGATGCTGATCGTCGATGGCGCCGTCCTGGTGCCGCAACTCGTCATCGGTGGTGTCGAAGTACCACCGCTCAACCTGGCCGCACTGCTGATCGGCCACGAGCCGCAGCCCGCGGCCGGCGGCGCGGTGCAGAGCTCCGGCGGCAATTTCGTCGAAGCGGTTGGGACGATCGGCGATCCCTTCGGCCTGGGCGACCTGCTGCCTCCGACCGAACTCAATTTCCCCGAGGCAGAGGAACGCGAGGTCATTCCCGGGCTCGTCGACGACGAACCGACGACGATCATCGTCACGCCCGACAATCCGGCGGGTGCAAGCAGCGCGACCAGCACGGTCAGCGAAGCGGGACTGCCGGCGCGCGGCACCGAACCCGCCGGTTCCAACTCGGCCGCCAATTCGGAAACCGTCACGGGCACGATCCTGTTCGTCACGACCGATGGGTTGCGCAGCGTCACGCTCAATGGCGTCGCGGTCACCCAGGTCGGCCAGACGGTGACGACCCCGCTCGGAACCCTGACCATCACCAGCATCGGTGACGGAGCGATCGGCTATTCCTATACGCTGACCGACAATTCCACGGCGGCGAATCCGACCGACATATTCGCGGTCGTCGTGACCGACGCCGATGGCGATGTCGCGTCGGCCAATCTGACCATCACCATTGTCGACGACGTGCCGACCGCGCGTGCGGATACCGATACGGTCGCCGCCGGCGCCTATGGTCCGGAAACCGGCAATGTCCTGACCGGTACGGGTACGACGAGCGGCGCCGCGGGCGCCGACACGCCCGGCGCGGACGGCGCGTCGCTGACCGGCATCCGAGTGGGCACCGGCGCCTATACCGCCGTCGGCGTCGCGGGCGCCACGATCGCCGGCCAGTACGGCACGCTGACCATCTCGGCGAACGGCAATTACAGCTATGTGCGCAATGCCGGCTCTCCCGGCGGCGTCACCGATGTCTTCGGCTATCAGATCACCGACGGCGACGGCGACGTGTCGACGACGACGCTGACCATCTCGATCGCCGACAGCCCGGCGGTGATCACCTTCGTGCCGACGACGGGCGACGGCACGACCGTCTTCGAATCCGGCCTGCCGGCGCGCCCGGGCGAATCGCCGGGTTCCGACCAGCAGAGCCCGTCCGAGACGACGTCGGGCAAGATCACCTATACCGCGCCCGACAGCCCCGCGACGGTCACGATCAACGGCGTCACGGTAACGGGCGCAGGCCAGACCATCTCGACGCCGACGGGGCAGCTCACTATCACGAGCGTGGCGCCGGGCACGATCGGCTACAGCTTCACGCTGGCCGACAACACCGCTGGAGACAGCAGCACCCAGACCTTCACCATCGTCGTTACCGACGCGGACGGCGACGCGGCCACCGCACCGCTCGTGATCCGCATCGTCGACGACGTTCCGACCGCACGCAACGATTCCGCCGCCGCGCAGGAAGACAAGCCGGTCGTCATCAACGTTTTCGCCAACGACACGCCCGGCGCCGACGGCGTCTCGCTGAGCTCGGGCGTCGCACTCGCCACCCCGCCAGCCAAAGGCACGGCGGTCTATAACGGCGACGGCACTTTTACCTACACGCCGACGCCGGGCCAGGAAGGCACCGACAGCTTCACCTATACGATCACCGACGGCGATGGCGACCGGTCGACCGCGACCGTCACCATCACCCTGGCCGCGGATTCGGTCCCGGTCGTGGTCGCGACGGATTCCAGCGTGCAGGAAGCAGCGCTTCCCTTCGGCTCGAATCCGGGGTCGAATGCGGAGACGACCACCGGAACGCTCGCCTTCACCGGCGGTGCGGACGGGCTGAAGACGCTGACCGTGGGCGGCGTCGACGTCACCAATGGCGGCACCGTCACCGGCAGCTACGGCACATTGACCGTCACGGTCAGCGGCGGCGTCCACAGCTACAGCTATACGCTCGCGGTCAACACCTCGGGCGACGCGACGGCAGAGACCTTCGCCGTCGTCGCGACCGACAGCGACGGCGACGTCGCGAACGATACGCTGACCATCGCCATCATCGACGACGTTCCGACCGCGCGGAACGATACCGACAGCCTGCCGGCGGCCAGCCTGGTCCCGGAAACCGGCAATGTCGTCACCGGCGCCGGCACCACCAGCGGAACCGCGGGCGCCGACACCCCCGGGGCCGACGGCGCGCGCGTGACCAGCGTTTCGCACGGCGCGACCACGGTCGCCGCGGGCACGGCCATCGCCGGCGACTATGGCACGCTGACGCTCGGTGCGGACGGCAGCTACAGCTATGTCCGCACGCCCGGCACGCCCAGCGGCGTCACGGAGGTCTTCACCTATGCGCTGACGGACGGCGACGGCGATGTCTCGACCGCGACGCTCACGCTCAGCATCGGCGATTCGACGCCCAGTGTCAGCATTCCCGTGCCCGGCGGCGCGACCACGACGGTCTACGAAGCGGCGCTCGCCGCGCGCGGTGCCGAACCGCAGGGCACCGGCGAGGAAGCGGCCGCCGGCCCGAACGGCGATCCGCGAGAAGCGGTCAGCGGCACGATCACATTCTCGTCGCCCGACGGCATCGGCACGCTTTCGCTCGGCGGGACGGCTATCACGCCGGGCAATCTGCCGCAGACGGTGGCGAGCAACGCCACCGGCACGCTCGTCGTCACAGGCTTCAGCTACGATCCGGTCAGCGGCGCGGGCAGCATCGCCTATACCTACACGCTTATCGACAACACGCTCACCGATCCGTCGAGCGCCAGCTTCGCGCTGGTGCTGACCGATGCGGACGGAGACAGCGCACCGGCCGGCAATCTGGTCATCGCGATCGTCGATGACGCGCCGATCGCGCGGCCCGATGTCGACAGCGTCGGCGAAAACGGTCCGCTGGTCGCGGATGGCAACGTCCTGACCGGTGTCGGCGGCGGCACCGCCGATAGCCAGGGCGCGGATGGCGCTGCGGTGGTCGCGGTTGCGTTCGGCGCCAGCCAGGGGACGCTCGGCAATCCGCTTGCCGGCGCCTATGGCGATCTCGTCCTCACCAGCGCGGGCACCTATACCTACACGCTCGACCCGTCGAACCCGGCGGTGCAGACGCTTGCTCCCGGCGAAACGCTGACCGAGGTCTTCACCTATACGCTGCGCGACGGCGACGGCGATCCCGCCGTCACGACGCTGACCATCGTCATCAACGGCGCCGATGACGGCGTGACGATCAACGGCCTGGACGGCGCGGGCGCCGAAGAGGTGGTGAACGAGGACGATCTGTTCGACGGCTCCTCGCCCGACGCCGCGGCGCTGACCCAGACCGGTACCTTCTCCGTGTCCACGCCCGACGGGCTCGACGACGTCACGGTCGGCGGCACTGCGGTCGTCACCAACGGCGTGTTCACGCCCAAGGTGATCGACACGCCGGCCGGCGCGCTCAGCATCACGGGTTTCACTCCGACGGTCGCGCCCGACGGCACGATCACGGGCGGCACGTTCAGCTATTCCTATGTGCTGCAGGACAATCTGCTGACCCACCCGCTTCAGGGCGAGGACAGCCTGCTCGAAAGCTTCCTGGTCACCCTGACCGACAGCGATGGATCGTCCGACACCGCCTCGCTCGACATCCGCATCATCGACGATGTGCCGACCGCGCGGAACGACGTCGCGGCCGCAGCCGAAAACACGCCTGTGGTGATCGACGTTCCGGCCAACGACACGCGCGGTGCCGACGGCGTCAGCAATGCCACCGGCGTTGCGCTCGCGACCCAGGCGAGCAAGGGCGTCGCGGTCTATAACGGCAACGGCACCTTCACCTACACCGCGGCGCCCGGCGCTCAGGGCAATGACAGTTTCACCTATACGATCACAGATGGCGACGGCGACACGTCGACGGCCCTGGTCACCATCACCCTGCCGGGCGATTCCGAACCCATCGTCTCCGCGACCGATCTGATCGTGGACGAGGCCGGCCTGCCCGGCGGATCCAATGCCGCGGCGAATAGCGAGTCCGCCGGCGGCACGCTCACGATCAACACCGGCAACGACAGCATCGGCAAGGTCGAGATCCAGAACGCGCAGGGCCAGTGGATCGACGTCACCGCGGGCGGCAGCGTCCAGGGCGCCGACGGCGTGCTCGTCGTCTCGGTCAATGCCGGGGTCTACAGCTATGTCTATACGCTGACCGACAATCTCACGACGCATCCGGACAATGTCGTCGATCTCGATGGCGATCGGGGCGCGGACGATGCGACCCCCGGCGACAGCTTCGCGGTCCGCGTGACCGACAATGAAGGCGATGTCAGCCCGATCGACAGGATCGACGTGACCGTGCTCGACGACGGCCCGACCGCCGTGAACGATCCTGCGCAGAGCGTGGTCGAGGGTGGGGCGCCGATCGGCGGCAATGTGCTCTCCAACGATGTCCAGGGCGCCGACGGCGCGACCGTCACCTCGGTCACGATCGGCGGCACGACCACCGCTATCGCCCCTGCCGGTACCACCGCGGTCGTCACCGCGAACGGCAGCTACAGTTTTACGGCGGCCGGCGTCTGGACATTCACGCCCAACGCCAGCATCGCCAATGGCGCGGCGGATACCGACGCCTCGTTCAGCTACACGCTGACCGATGGCGACGGTGACCGCTCCACCGCGAACCAGCCGATCGCGATCCGCGACGGCGCGGGCCCGTCCATCACCGACAATGCCGAACTGCGCGTCGACGAAGAGGGGCTGAACACCGCGGGCGCGACGGGAACCAGCGCCGGTTCGGGCGCGGCGGCGGACAGCGATACGATCGCCTTCCAGGCGGGATCCGATGCGATCGCCTCGGTCGCGTTCGGCGACGTCGCCGGCATCACCGTCGACGTCAACGGCGTCGCCGGGCCGGACATCGTCTGGACGCCGACCGGCACGACGGTGATCACCGGATCGATCAACGGGCTTCCCGCGATCACGATCACCCTGACTCCGCCGGCGCTGCCGGTTGCGGCCGGCGCGTCCGGCCAAGCGACGGTTTCGGTCACCCTGACCGACAATTTTCCGCACCCCGATGCGAATGGTGAGAATGTCATCACGATCAACGGGGTGACGGTGGTCGTCAACGATCTCGACGGCGACGCGACCCCCGCGACCGTCATGATCGAGATCGTTGACGACATCCCGACGGTGACGGCGGTGCAGGGCGGCACGGGCGTGACGCTCGACGAGACCGCCGCCGCGATTCCCGGATTCCCGATCTCCCAGACCAGCGCCGCGGCGGTGATCACCGCCAACCTCGTCTTCGGTGCGGATGGTCCGGCCACGGCGAACGCGACCAGCTATGGCCTGGCGCTGACCGGCAACGGCACAACCGCCCTGAAGACCGCGATCGGCGATTTCGCGATAACATTGGTGCAGACCGATGCCGCGACGATCACCGGCACCTATAACGGCAACAACACCGCCTTCACTCTGTCGATCGGCGCGGACGGCAAGCTGAGCGTCGTCCAGTCCGTCGCGCTCGAGCACAATATCGACGGCAGCGACGCCATTGCCCACAATGATGCGCTCGATCTGTCCGGGCTGGTCGTCGCGACGGTGACGATCAGGGACGGCGACGGCGACAGCGCCAGCGGGCAGGTCGCGGTCGGCAATCTCGTCACCTTTCTCGACGACGGTCCGAGCATCGCGGTTTCGGCCGGTAGCGATGCCGGCATCGTCCTGACCACCCATGACGCCGCGACCATCGGGGCGAACAGCGATGCCGCGGTTTCGCTCGCCAATTTCGGTGGTGTGTTCTCCCAATCGTCTTCGGCCGGTGCCGATGGCGGATCGGCGCCGAGCTGGGGATATCAGCTCGCGATCGTCGATGCCGCATCGGGGCTGAGCAGCGCGGGCGAGCCGATCACCCTGTCCATGTCGGGTGGCGCGATCGAGGGCCGTACCGCGTCGAACGGGCTGATCTTCTCGATCGCGGTCGACGGCAATGGCGTCGTCACGCTCACCCAGTATCAGCAGATCGATCATGCGGACGAGGCGCCGAATTCGGGCGCTCCGTTCGACGACCAGTTCGCGACGCTGGCCGCAGGCCATGTGACGCTGACCGGCACGGCGACAATCACCGACAATGACGGCGACACCGCCAGCGACAGCAGGACGATCGACCTGGGCGGCAATATCCGCTTCGCCGATCACGGACCGACGATCGATCTGGCCAATGTGCAACTGCCGTCGCTGTCGGTCGACGAGACGAGCCTCGGCATCAACGACAGCAAGGGTTTCGCAGGCGCCTTCATCGCGCAGTTCGGCGCCGACGGCGCCGCGGCGGGGGGCGGCACCAGCTACGCGCTCGGTGTCGTCGCCGGCCTGTCGGGCCTGGTCGATACGGCCAGCGGCGAAGCGGTGCTGCTGCGGGTCAATCCCGCCGGTACCGTGGTCGAGGGTTATTTCGGCGGCGGCGCCGGCACGACCGTGTTCACTCTGTCGGTCGATCCGGCAAGCGGCTCGGTGACGCTCGACCAGATCCGTGCGGTCATGCACACGCCCGACAGTGGCGTCGATCAGCCGATATCGCTGGCAGCCAATCTGATCACGCTGACCGCGACCGACGAGGATTTCGACGGCGACACCGCCAGCGCCACGCTGGCGATCGGAGACCGGATCACCTTCCGCGACGACGCACCGACCGCGAATCCGGCGACGAGCAGCGGCTCGGTCGACGAGGACGGTCTGGCCGGCGGCCTCGCAGGGGCACAGCCAGGCAATCCCGGCGACATTGCGGGTGAAGCCGTGGTCGCGACCGGATCGGTCTCGGCCCTGTTCAATCCCGGCGCCGATGGCGGTCTCACCTATCAGCTGCTCGGCGCGACCGGCGGATTGCCCGCACTGAGTTCGGGCGGAACCGCGCTGGTCTATGGCGTTGTCGGCAACACGCTGACCGCGACCGCCGGGCCGGGCGGGCTGACGGTGTTCACCTTCACGCTCACCGCCGGTACCGGCGGGTGGACCTTCACGCTGGCGCGTCCGCTGGACCATGCGACGGGCAATGGCGAGAATGACCTGTCGATCGACTTCGGCTCGCTGATCCAGGCGACGGACAAGGATGGGGATGCCGTCCCGGCCACCGGTTCGGTGATCGTCACGATCGACGACGACAGCCCGGCTGCGGCCAACGACACCGATGCGGTGGTCGAGGACGGCCCGCTGGTCGCGAACGGCAATGTCATCACCGGCGTCGGCAGCGACGGCGTGGTCGGTGGCGCCGACGGTCTCGGCGCGGACGGCGCCGCGGTGGGCGGACCGGTCACCGCGATCGCGTTCGGCGCGACCGCCGGCACGGTCGGCACCGCCCTTGCCGGCGCCTATGGCACGCTGACGCTCAACGCGGACGGCAGCTATCAATATCTGCTCGACAACAACAATGCTGCGGTCCAGGCGCTGGACGCCACCGATCCGGCGCTGACCGAGGTCTTCACCTATACGATCACCGATCGCGACGGCGATACGTCCACCGCGACGCTGACCATCTCGATCACCGGCGCCAATGACGGCCCGACGATCGGCAACGACACCAGCACCGTTTCGGAGGAGGGACTTGCCAACGGCATTGCCGACTCCGCCGGTACCAACGACACCACCAACAGCGCGATCGATACGACGGGCCATGTGACGATCATCGATCCGGACGGCGATCCGGTGATCGTGACGCTGGGCGATCCCGGCGCCGTGCTGACCGCCGATGGGCAGGCCGTCACCTGGTCGGGCGTCGGCACCAAGACGCTGATCGGATCGGTCGGGCCGACCGAAGTGATCCGCATCGTCATCGACAATGCCGGCAATTACACCGTCACCCTGTCGCAATCGGTCGATCACGCGCTGACCGGCATCGAGACGGCGGGCGAGGATCAACGGAGCTTCAACGTTCCTGTCAGCGCTTCGGACGGCACCGTCACCAACACCAGCAACGGCGCGATCACAGTCGTCATCGAGGATGACAGCCCCGATGCGGCCGACGACAATGTGCAAGCGACGGAATCGGGTGCGGTTCCGGGCAATCTGACGGGCAACGTCCTGACCAACGATGCAAGCGGCGCAGATACGCCGAGCGCTGTCGTCTCGATCACGGGTGGTACGCTCGGCAATCCCATCGTCGGCCTGCACGGTACGCTGACGATTTCGGCATCGGGCGCTTATAGCTACGTGCCCAACGCCTCTGTCGCGTCGGGCGCTATAGACAGCTTCACCTACACCATGCGCGACGCCGATGGCGACACGTCCACTGCGGTGCTGCGCTTCACCTTCGCCGGCGACGTCAATACGCCGAGCGCGGCTGACGTCACCGCCTCGGTCGACGATGACGGGATCGGCGGCAACGCCGCGAGCAGCTTGGGCGACCTCAACGCCAATACCGGCGACGCCGATGGCCCGGCTTCGAGCGAAGCCAGCTTCTCCGGCAATCTCGGCTTTGCCTATGGCCTGGATGGCGCGGCGGGGCCTGCGACCAATTTCCTCTTCACGACGGCGACCGGTTCGGTCGGGACCGAGACGGTCAGCTATGCCTGGAACGACGCGACGAGCATTCTGACGGCGACGATCACGGCGAGCAGCGATGCCGCGCGGATCGGCCAGCCCCTCTTCACCGTGCTGGTGAACCAGGCGACCGGCGCCTACACGCTCACGCTCGCCCGCAACGTCCTGCACGCTTCGCTCGACACGCTGCCCGGCGACAATAGCGAGAACGACGCGACGACCGCGCTCTCCTACACCGTCACCGACAGCGACGGATCGCCGGCGACCGGCAGCCTCACGATCACCTTCGACGACGACATGCCCAGCGCGACCAACGAGCCGGCCGGTTCGCTGGCCGAGGGGGCGACCCTGCCCGGCAGCTTCGACTTCGTCGGCGGCGCCGACGGCGCGCAGGTCACGGCGATCAACGGCACCGCGCTGGTCTTCCAGCCGGACGGCTACAGCCAGGCGATCGATGTCGGCGACGCCTCGATCCGCGTGAAGGCGGACGGCACCTATATCCTGACCGCCGATGCGTCGGTGGCCGGGGTGGGATCCGCATCCGGCACCTTCACGGTGACCGATGCGGATGGCGATGCGGTGACGGGGACGTTCAGCTTCTCGGTGACCGACGCCAATGTGCCGACTGCCGGCAGCAGTGCGGCTGCAGTCGACGATGACGGCCTGGCCGGCGGCAATGCGGCCAGCACCTCGGGCGATCTCGACGCCAATACCGGTGATGCGGACGGCGCCTTGTCGAGCGAGGCGAGCTTCTCGGGGACGCTGACGCATAATTTCGGTGGCGATGGCCCGGGTGCGATCAGCTTTGTATCGCTCCATGGCACCAGCGGCACCGTGGGTCAGGAAACCGTGGTCTATAGCTGGAACGCCGGCACCAACACGCTGACCGCGACCAGCCCGCGTGGTGTGCTGTTCTCGGTGCAGATCACCAATCCGTCGACCGGCGCTTATACCGTGACGCTGATCGACAATGTCCTGCACGCCCAGGGCCCGAACAACGAGAATGACGCCACCGTGTCGCTCTCCTATTCGGTCACCGATGCCGACGGATCCGTCGCAGCGGTCCCCGGCACGCTGACCATCACCTTCGATGACGATGCTCCGACCGCGACCAACGAGCCCGCAGGCTCGCTGGCCGAAGGCACGACATTGCCCGGCAGCTTCGACTTCGTCGGCGGCGCGGATGGCGCCACCGTCACCGCGATCAACGGCACTGCGCTGGTCTTCCAGCCCGACGGCTACAGCCAGTCGATCGATGTCGGTGCCGCGACGATCCGGGTGAAGGCGGATGGCACATATATCCTGACCGCCGACGCTTCGGTGGCCGGGACGGGATCGGCCTCGGGCAGCTTCACCGTCACCGACGGGGACGGCGATACCGCGACGGGCACGTTCAGCTTCTCGGTCACTGACGCCAATGTCCCCACGGCGGGCACCAGCACGGCATCTGTCGATGACGATGGCCTGACCGGCGGCAATGCGGCCAGCACATCGGGCGATCTCGATGCGAATATTGGTGATGCGAATGGCGCATTGTCGAGCGAAGCCAGTTTCTCGGGCATATTGACGCACAATTTCGGTGGCGACGGCCCGGGTGCAATCGGCTTCGCGGCACTGCACGGCACCAGCGGCACCGTGGGTCAGGAAACCGTCACCTATAGCTGGAATGCGGGCAGCAACACGCTGACCGCGACCGGTCCGCGCGGCGCACTGTTCTCGGTACAGGTCACCAACCCGGCGACGGGCGCCTACACCGTCACGCTGATCGACAATGTCCTGCATGCGCAGGGACCGAACAACGAGAATGACGCCACCGTGTCGCTCTCCTACTCGGTCACCGACTCCGACGGATCGGTGGCAGCGGTCCCAGGCACGCTCACCATCACGTTCGACGACGACGCGCCGACCGCCACCAACGAACCCGCGGGCTCGCTCGCCGAGGGGACGACGCTGCCGGGCAGTTTCGATTTCTTCGGCGGCGCGGACGGAGCCACCGTCACTGCCATCAACGGCACGGCGCTGACCTTCCAGCCGGACGGCTACAGCCAGGCGATCGATGTCGGTGCCGCGACGATCCGGGTGAAGCCGGATGGCACGTACATCCTCAGCGCCGACGCATCGGTGCTCGGTGTTGGTTCGGCGTCGGGGACGTTCACCGTCACCGACGGGGACGGCGATACCGCGACCGGAACGTTCAGCTTCTCGGTCACTGACGCCAATGTGCCGACTGCCGGCAGCAGTGCGGCTGCGGTCGATGACGATGGCCTGGTCGGCGGCAATGCCGCCAGCACCACGGGCGATCTCAATGCCAATACCGGTGATGCGGATGGCGCCTTGTCGAGCGAAGCGAGCTTCTCGGGCATCCTGACGCACAATTTCGGCGGCGACGGCGCTGGGACGATCGGTTTCGCGTCGCTCCATGGTACCGGCGGCACCGTCGGGCAGGAGTCGGTGACCTATGGCTGGAACGCAGGCACCAACACGCTGACCGCGACCGGCCCGCGTGGCGCGTTGTTCTCGGTACAGGTCACCAACCCGGCGACGGGCGCTTACACTGTTACCCTGATCGACAATGTCCTGCATGCCCAGGGGCCGAACAACGAGAATGACGCCACCGTGTCGCTCTCCTACTCGGTTACCGACGCCGACGGATCGGTCGCGGCGGTTCCCGGCACGCTCACCATCACCTTCGACGACGATGCGCCGAGCGCATTTACGCCGACCACCGCCAACGTGACCAACGCCGCCGGGCCGGCCACCGCGCCAATCGCCGCAAATTTCGCGGCCAATGCCGGTGCCGATGGCGTGGGCGATCTGGTCTTCAACGTGACCAATGGCACTCAACTGCTCGATACGACCGGCAAGGCGCTGCAGTTCGGCGGGGAGGAGATCTTCCTCCAGAATCTCGCCGGATCGAACGGCCATGTCGTCCAGGGGCGCACCGCGGACGGCGACCTCGCCTTCACCGCGACGCTGAACCCCGGCGGTGACAGCTACACGATCGACCTGGAAGGTCCGATCTACAATATCGACCAGTTCAGCTTCACCAATGTTTCCGGCTCGGTGGGCGGCGGCAATAACCTTTACAAGGGATTGGGTGTCGGCTCCTTGCCGAACAAGGACATCCTGATTTCGGGTAACGGCACGGTCAACACCAACTCGACCGAGATCGGTATCGACGGCGGCAACGATATTAGCGCGGGCGATATCGCGCGGTTCGACATGGTGCTGAACCTGACCGTGGTGGCCTCGGGCCCGACCAACGGCAACACCGGTTTCACGCATAGCGGTCATTACGAAGTCGGCAGCTTCGTCCAGAAGATTTCGACGGTGACGGGTGGCCCCAACAACACCTCCGGCATCACCGTCACGATCAAGAATGGCGACGGCGACTTTTCGTATCTGGGCGACGCGACCGGCGAGACGCCGACGCCGAACATCACCGTGCGTCTCTATTCTTCGGATCCGACCGCCGGGCCCGCGACGCTGATCAACACCTTCACCAATCTTGCGGGGAACAGCGTTGCCGTCACGGGGATGAAGCAGGGCTATTACATCGAGGTCAGTTCCACCGATCCTTTCTCGATCGTCGAATACAGCAACAAGACCGCGACGGACTTCAAGCTGGGCGCGATCCAGATCGAGACAGCGAATATCCTGGAGCCGTTCGATTTCCGCTTGCCGGTTCGCGGCAGCGATGCCGACGGCGACCAGGCGGACTCGAACATCACCGTCCATCTCAGCCCGCCGGCGATTCCGCCGGTCGCTTTCGACCTGGACGGCGATGGCGTGGAGTTCGTCGATCGGTCCGCCGGCGTCACTTTCGACTATGACGGCAACGGATCGGCGCAGGCGACCGCCTGGGTCGGCCCCGACGACGGTATCCTCGCGATCGACGCCAATGGCGACGGTCGCATCAACGACGCGTCCGAGCTGGTGTTCGGTCGTGACGGCCAGACCGACCTTCAGGGGCTGGCCGAGCGCTACGACACCAATCATGACGGCATTCTTTCGGCCGCGGACGCCGATTTCGGCAGGTTCGGCGTGTGGCAGGACGCCAACGGCAATGGCGTCACAGACGCGGGTGAATTCCGCACGCTGGCCGAGGCGGGCATCGTCAGCCTGTCGCTGACATCGGACGGCAATGCTCGGACAGCGGCGAACGGAGACGTCGTCGTTCATGGCGAGACGCGATATGTCCGGGCCGACGGCAGCACAGGCATCGCCGCCGATGCGGCATTCGTCACCGGCGGGGCCGTTAAGGAAGATCAGAAAGCTGCGAGCGCCTTCGTGAACCCCGGCTTCGGCCAGGCGCTCGTAGCCGCCGGGCTGGTGGCGGCTCAGGCGGCATCCGCCACCCCACCCAACCCGCCTCAGCCCGGCACCAACAGCAGCGGGACGGACGCGATCAACGCCAGCGACGGACCGCATCAATCCGACGTGGCCGTGGAGGCTGCGCCGCACGGCGTGATCTTCGACATCGCGGTCGAGGATCACCGCGCTGCCGCGTCCGCCGAGCCCCGCCATGCGCTCCACAGCACCGATGGCGAGGATGGTGGCCGTCACGGCGCGCTGCAGGATGGCGCCGCTGCGGACCGTTCGTCCGGCGCCCCGGTCGACACGACCGGGCAGAGCGGCGACGTCGCTGCGCCGCCAATGCCCGCTTTCCTCGACATGGCGCCCATGCCGGCGATCCCGGCGGCGCTGATCGCTGCCGCCGCTGCGGCGCATGGCGACGCGCAGAAGGTGTCGTTGGGCGAGATCGTTGCGGATGCGCTGGCAGGAGAGGCTGGTCCGGACATTGATGCCCTGCTCGCGAAGCTGCCGGCGCATCCGGGCGGCCCGGGCAACGTGATCGCGCTTTTCGGTGGTCATGCGCCGGAACCGGCCATGCCCGACTGGCAGGGGGCGGGGCCACATGCCGATCCGGTCGCGGCCGCGCACGAAGCGGTCATGGCCGTCACCCACGCCGTGGGTGCGCACTGAGGAAGATTGAAGCGATGGGGAGCGGAACGATGAAATCGACTGTCGGTGCAGCCATTTTCGGCGCTGCGATGATGTTGGCGAGTGAGGCGGCATATGCGCAGGCGAGCCCGCGCTCGCCCTTGCTGGACCTGCCGCAGTCGCAACTGCGCAGTGAGCTGGAGACGCGATACCAGGCGGCGCTCGCCGCCACGCTCGCCGCGGACGTGAAGCGATCCGAGGATGTCCGCTACATCACCGCGTCCGAAGCGAAGGTGCAATGCGGCATCGCCATCGGCTATCTGAAGACCCGCACGGTGGATGCGGACAGCATCAACAGATGCGATGCTCTGGCAGCGCGGATGAATCAGGTTCCGCCGCCGCTTCCGCCCGTGGCGCCGCCGCTGCCCGCGCCGGAGCCGGGTTGCACGGTTCCGCCGGTGGTCTCGATCTTCTTCGACTGGGACGTCGACGTGCCGCCGGCCGATGCGCAGGCCACGATCGACGAGCTGGTGCGCAGCCGCGGACTGTGCGGCTGGAGCCGATTGGACGTGACGGGCCATGCCGACCGGTCGGGCACCGACGCCTATAATCTCAGCATCTCGACGCGACGCGCGAACAATGTCGCGGCGATGCTCCAGGCCGGCGGCGTGCCGCGCGGCGATCTGGGGATCAGCGGCCGAGGCGAAACGCAGCTCAAGGTGGAGACGGTCGACGGCGTTCGCGAGCCGATGAACCGACGTGTCGAGATCACCGCGATCAAGCCGGGACAGTGAGGGGGGTGGTATCATGACTGCAAACAGCAAGAGGAAGTGGCTCCTGGTCGTTCCCGGTGCGCTCATGCTGAGCGTGGCGGGCATCGCATCGGCGCAGGAGATCGACCTGAAATCGGCGGTTGCGGCCGCGCTGGAAAGCAACCCCGAGGTCAACCAGGCCGCGCAAAACAAGGAAGCGATCGAGTTCGAGCGCAAACAGGCGCAGGGCCAGTTCCTGCCGCGTGTCAGCATCGAGGGCTCCGCGGGTATCCGCCGCCTGGAGAATGCGACGCGGCGCAGCCTGAACATCGCCGATGAGACGCTGCATCCGCTGGAGGCGAACGCGCTGGCCGAACAGGTCGTGTTCGATTCCGGCGCGCGCAGCGCCGAACTGAAGCGACAGGCCGCGCGCACCGATGGCGCCGCGCTGCGGGTGGAGGAGCGTTCGGAGTTCGTGGCGCTCAGCGTCGCGCGGCAATATCTCGATTATCTTCTGCAGGAACGCGTCGTCGCGGCAGCCGACGACAATGTGACCTTCCATCAGAAGCTGGCCGGTGACCTGCGCGAGGGCGTCGCCAAGGGATCGATCAGCATCGCCGACCAGCAACAGGCCGAGGAACGGCTGCAGGCCGCAAAGGTCCGGCGGACCGAGGCGCAGGAGGATCTGGCGAATGCCGCCATCTCGTTCCGCACCCTGACCGGGCTTTCGCTCTCTCGCGCGTCGATGCCGGCGTCGCCGCGTTCGAAGGTGCCGCCGACGCTGGCGGAGGCGATCGAGCAGGCGCGCGATCGCAACCCGCGCGTTCGCGAGGCGATGGCCGATATCGACGCGGCCTATGCGATGGTCGACAAGGCGCGCGCCGATCTGGGGCCGACGGTCTCGCTGGAAGGGCGCGGTCGCATCGGCGAGGATATCGACGGATTCCGGGGCAACACCAACGACTTGCAGGGTCGCGTCGTGCTGCGCTGGAACCTGTTCGACGGCGGGATCAATCGCGCCAAGGTGCAGGAGATGGTGCGTCGCTCCAGCGAGGCGCGTTTCCGCATGCATCAGCTTTCGCGTGAAGCGGAAGAGGATGTCCGCCGCGCATGGAACCGCTGGACCAGTCAGGAACAGCTCTTCACCGATCTGGAACAGCAGAGCCGCGTCGCGGACGATCTGCTGCTGTCGTATCGCGAGCAGTTCAACGTCGGCCGCCGGTCGCTGCTCGACGTGCTGGATTCGCAGAATACGCGTTTCAACGTCCAGGTACGAGCGGAGACCGCGCGCTTCTCGCAGATGTTCGGGCTCTATCAGGTGCTGGCGGCGACCAATCAGCTGTTGCCCGCGCTCGAGCTGGCGCCGCCCAGCGCGTCCAAGACCTATGCGCGCGAGCGGTTCGAGGTGAAGTCGACCGCTCCGGCCGAACTGATGGAGCGGCGCTATCCCGACTGACCGCTTCGCGGTCGGTGACGGAAAAGCGGTGTGGGGAGCGGGAGCGTCGAGTTGAGCCTGACCGGTTGGTACGAAGACATCGCCAGGCCAGAGGGGCAGGACGATGTGCTGGCGTGCATCGAACATGTTGCGCGACGGTTCGATCGCTCGGCCTCGCCGGTCGCGGTCAAGGCCGGGCTTGCGCTCGACGAGTCCGGCCGCTTTCCCTTCCATCAGATCGAACCGGCGCTGGACCGGTTCGGGCTGACCGGCGCACGCCTGGGGCGCAAGCCGTCGCGCTGGAGCGCGGCGGACATGCCGGCGATCGTGCGCATGGCGGAGGGCAGGGCGGCGATCCTGCTGGATGCCAATGCGGAAGATTTCCAGATTCAGCTTCCCGGGCGGGACGAACCATTCTGGGTCGGCCGGCGCGAGTTCGAACGTTTCCATGCCGGCGAAGCGGTGTCGGTGGCGGCGGATGCGACGCGCGAGCGCGCCGACGAGCGGCCCTGGGATCGCCTGACCCGGCGGCACTGGTTCTGGAGCGAGGTCTGGAAGGTCCGTCGTTCCTTCGGATTCGTCGCGCTCGCAGCGGTGCTCATCAATCTGCTGGGCTTCGCTTTGCCGCTGTTCACGATGAACGTGTACGATCGCGTCATCCCGAACCGCGCGGCATCGAGCCTGTGGGTGCTTGCGCTGGGCGTGACGATCGCCTTCCTCTTCGAATTCTCGCTGCGCACCGCGCGCGCGCGGCTGATCGACGAAACCGGGCGCTCGCTCGATTCCCGACTGTCGCAGAAATTGTTCGAAAAGGTGATGAACATCCCGCTTGCCGCCAAGCAGGGCAGCACCGGGGCCTTTGCGCGGCGCGTCTCCGAATATGAGATGGTGCGCGAATTCTTCGCGTCGACCACGGTCGTGCTCGCGATCGACGTCGTCTTCCTGTTCCTGTTCGTGGCACTGATGGCCGTTCTTGCGGGCTGGCTTGCGATGATCCCCGTCGCGGCGATCGCGGTGATGGCCTTTGCCGGGCTGACGCTGCAAAAGGCGATGGCGACGGCCGCGGTCGAGGCCCAGGCGGATTCGAGCCTTCAGCATTCGGTGCTGATCGAATCGATCGGCGGGCTGGAGACGCTGAAATCCTGCCGTGCGGAAGGACGGATGCTCGGCCGCTGGCGCCGTTATGCGGATATGAGCGCGGCGACGCAGGAACGGTTACGGCGGCTGACCGCGATGGGCGTGAACCTGGCTTCGCTTTGCCAGCAGGCGACGAGCATCAGCTTGGTCATTGGCGGCTTCTACATGTTCAATGCGGGTTCGATCTCGATGGGGGCGATCATCGCGATCGTCATGCTCGCCGGACGGTCGCTCTCTCCCGTTGGCCAACTCGCCTATCTGATGACGCGCGCGCGCCAGGCGATGGTGACGCTGGACAGTCTTCAGACGATGATGGGCTTCGACGACGAGCGCGATCAGGGCAGCCGCTCGGTCGTCCCGCAGATCCGCAGCGGCGACATCGCGTTCGAGCATCTCGATTTCGCCTATCCCAACAGTTCCGGCCCGTCGCTGAGCGATATCTCGCTCAAGATCCGGCCGGGTGAGCGGATCGGCGTGATCGGGCGTGTCGCCTCCGGCAAGTCCACTTTCGGGCGTGTCCTATGCGGCCTCTATCGACCGGGCGGGGGCCATTATCTGATCGACGGGCTCGACAGCCGGCAGCATCATCCGCACGAGATCCGCTCGGCATTCCGCTATGTCGGGCAGGATGCGGAGCTGTTCAGCGGCACCATCCGCGACAATCTGGCGCTCGGCGCGACGATGGTCGACGATACGGCGCTGGTCGCCGCGCTGCAAAAATCCGGCGCGGGCGCTTTTCTGGCGCGCGACGCCGCAGGGTTCGACCTGCATGTCGGCGAGCGCGGCGGCCGCCTTTCGGGCGGACAGCGCAGCTTCCTGGTGCTTGCCCGTGCGCTGGTCGAACCATGCCGCCTGCTCTTCCTGGACGAACCCACCGGTGCGATGGACACGCAGACCGAACGGCTGTTCATCGAGCATCTCGCCACCGCATTGCCGGCCGATCAGACACTGGTCGTATCGACGCACCGCAACGCGATGCTGGCCATCGTCGACCGGCTGATCGTGATCGATCAGGGCCGGATCATCGCCGACGGGCCGCGCGATACGGTCCTGGGCGCGCTTGCCACTCTTGGGGAAAAGCAATGAAACTCGCTCAACCCGGCACTGAGGCGCGGCGTCTGTCCATCGGGCAGATCATGGCTGGACTGACTGCCGTCGCCCTGATCGCCGTGGCGGCTTTGCAGCTGCCACAGACGCGCGATGCGATCGGATGGACTCGCGACGTAGCCGCGCCTGCCGCGGAGGTCGCGATCCGTCGCGAGCGCCAGGCATTGATCGCCGCGACGCGTGACGGCGCAGCCGCGCCGGGCCTGATCGGCGACCAGGCCATCCAGGCGAACGCCGCACTGCCATTCTCCGACGCGCCGATCCTTGCCGCCGCAAGCTTCTCGCTCGCTCACGCAGCGGCTTCCGATCAGGATCGCGCGCTGCAATGCATGACGCAGGCCATCTATTATGAAGCGGGCTTCGAACCGCTGGACGGGCGCCGTGCGGTTGCGCAGGTCGTGCTCAACCGGCTCCGCCATCCCGCCTTCCCCAAGACGATCTGCGGCGTCGTCTATGAGGGGTCGGACAAGCGGGTCTGCCAGTTCAGCTTCACCTGTGACGGATCGCTCGGCCGGGCGCCCGCCGCCGGCGCATGGCGTGAGGCGCGTGCGGTGGCAAAGGCCGCGCTTGCCGGCGCGGTGGACCGCGCGGTCGGCATGGCGACCCATTATCATACCGACTGGGTCTCTCCCTATTGGGCGCCCAGATTGACCAAGCTGGTCCAGGTCGGCGCGCATATCTTCTATCGCTGGCCGGGAAGCTGGGGCATGCCGGGCGCGTTCTCCGGCCGCTATGCCGGACTGGAATCGATGCCGGCGGTCCCTGTTCCCGTCGCCAGCGACGTGCCGACCGAGGTCGCGGCGATCCTCGCCAAAATGCCTCCCGAACGCCGCGCCGAAAACGATGTCGGCGGCAGGCTCGACGTCACCAAGGGATGGTCGCTGAATATCCCGACCCCCGCCGAAACGCGCGGCGCGCTTGCGGCGGCGACCGATGGTCAGGCGGCGCCCGCCAGTCAGGCGACCCTCTATGCCCGCGCCGAGCGGGACGTCGCGCCCGCAAGCGATCTTGCACGGCTTGCAAACCAATGACGGCGTTGCGACGCTTCGTGGCCTGGGTTCAGGCCTTGTCGGGCGCGAGGCTGGTGATCTTCACCAGCGCGGTGGGCTTCGGCATCTTCCTGCTCTGGGCAAGCCTCGCCCAGGTGGACGAGGTGACGCGTGGCCAGGGCAGGGTCATCCCGTCGAGCAAGGTACAGGTCGTCCAGGCGGCCGAACCGTCCAGCATCGATGCGATCATGGTGCGATCTGGGCAGCGCGTGCGCAAGGGGCAGTTGCTGGTCCGGCTCGACGACACCGACTCCTCGTCGGCAATGGGGCAGATCGCGGCCGAGAACCGCTCGCTCGCCGCGCGCGCCGATCGCCTGGGTCAGGAGGGCGGCATCGGCGGCGGCAATTGCATGGCCAAGCCCGACGGATCGGTCGCACCGGAATGTCGCGAGGAAGCGGCGCTTCAGGCCGTCCGCCGGCAGGCGCTGGGCAGCCGCATGGCGGCGCTCGGGGCGGCGGTGGAGCAACGCCGTCGCGAACTGGCCGAAGCGCAAGCGACCGCGAACAGCCTGCGCAGCAGCATCGCGCTGTCGCAACGCCAGGTTGAGATGCTGACGCCGCTCGCCGAGAAGTCGATCGTTCCGCAGACCGAATTGCTGACCGCGCGGCGCGAACTGGTCGATCTCCAGGGGCGTCTGGCCGCCGCCCAGCAGACGATTTCACGCGCCGGTGCCGGCGTGGGCGAAGCACAGGCCCAAGCGTCGGAGGCGTCGCTGCAGTTTCGCCAGGAGGCGCTGAACGAACGCAGCCAGCTTTCGGCGAAGATCGCTGTCAATGCGGAGTCATTGCGCGGCGCGGCGGGGCGGCTGCAGCGCGCCGAAATCCGGTCGCCCGTCAATGGCGTGGTCAACGATGTGCAGGTCACGACGGTCGGCGGCTTCGTGAATGCCGGGCAGAAGATCATGCAGGTCGTTCCGCTGGGCGAGAAGCTGTTGATCGAGGCGCGCGTGAAGCCGAGCGACATCGCCTTCATCAAGGTCGACGATCGCGCCAATGTGAAGGTGACCGCCTATGATTTCTCGATCTATGGCGGGCTGGTCGGCAATGTCGTCCAGGTCTCGGCGGACAGCATCTACGACGAAGTGTCCAAGGAGGCTTATTTCACCGTCGTGGTGCAGACCGACCGGTCCTATCTCGTCTCCGGCGGGCGACAGTTGCCGATCACGCCCGGCATGATCTGCGATGTGGAGATCATCACCGGCCGCAAGAGCGTCCTGTCCTATCTGCTCAAGCCGGTTCTGAAGGCGCGCTCCGAAGCGTTGCAGGAGCGCTGAGGCTCTCAGTCCGGACCGAAGCCGGCCATGGTCAGCGATGCGGTCTGCAAGGGGCGCGTCACTGGTTGCGCGCGATAGCCATGGGTCCAGGCCTGGGTGCCGGCATAGGTGAAGACCGGCCGATAGTCGTTGGCTTGCGCCGCATCGAGCAGGCGATCCGTCTCGTTGTCGAGCGCGACCAGCTTACCGTCGAGCCGGACGACCAGCAGCGCGTGATCGGCCTGGCGCACCAGATCGCGTGCGATGACGAAATAGAGATCCTCGTCGGGCATGCCGAGCGCTTTGAGCATCTGCATCTTGGCGATCGCATAATCCTCGCAATCGCCCTGCCGGCTGCTCAGCGATTGGGCGGCGGATGCCCAGTGATCGGCGCGGCCATAGCGGGCGCGATCGTCGACAAAGCGGATCCGCGCATTCACCCAGCTGTTGATCGCGGCGACCTGTTCCGCGCGCTGTTGCGACCGGTTTTCCCGGATCACGGGCGCCCATGGACCACGACGCGTTCCCAGCGACATGGAGCGCGCGGCCGCCCAGCGTGTGCCGAGCGGCGTGGCCGAGACTTTCAGCGCGACCGATCCGAAAATATCGGGGCGGTCGCCGATGGGCGGGGCGACGAATTGCGGTGGCTCAACAAGTGGCGCGGATTGGGCGAATTGCGGCGGCGGAGCGAACGCGGCCGGCGGGATCGTGCGTACCGACGCGATGAGCATCGGAGACGGCGCGCCGCAGAGCGTCCGGAAACCCGATCCGGCAGCGATCGCAGGCGTCGGGTCGACGACACCGATATGCTGCGCCTTGATCAGGTCCAGCTTGCTTGGCGCACCACCCAATATCGCTTGCGCCTTGCTGATGCCCGGCGCTGCCGGTTCGGTGGATTCGGGCCCGGCAGCGAAAATCGACGCGGTTGCGCACATGCTGCTGATCGAGATCGGCAGGATCGCAGTGCCTGCCGTCGCCGGGGCAATCGACAGCGACCCGGCCGCAGCCGCCGTTGCGGCGACCCGGACGAGAATGAAGCGCGTGAAAGACGATCCTACTGCCATCCTTCACGAATGACAGGCAGCCTCGAATATATGTTTAATGCGGCTGGTTAACCAATCCCAAATGCTGAATGGGCGGCGCTGTCAGCCGACGCGAACCGCTCTCCCCTTTTGCGGTACCCGTTTCTTTGACGATGTCAGCTAGCGCATTGCGGGATTCGTGCGTGCCGACTCGATCATCATATCGGCACCGCGCTCGGCCATCATCAGCACCGCGGCGTTGATCTGGCCGCTAACGAGATCTGGCATTGCTGAAGCGTCGATCACTCTGAGTCCCTCTACCCCTCTAACCCTGAATGTTGGATCGACGACCGTCATCGGGCCGCTCCCCATCGCGCACGTCCCGGCCGAGTGATCGACCGTCCGCAGGGTGCGCCGGATATAGTCATCGATCGCAATGTCATCGCAAACCCCCGCGCCAGGCGTCAGTTCATCGCCGCGATAGGGAAGGAGCGCTGCGCTTGCGGCGACTTCGCGCGCGAACTTGAATCCAGTCCGCAGGGTGACAAGGTCCTGCGGGTGCGACAGGAAATTGAACGTGATGCGCGGCGGATCGAGGGGGTCGCTCGAACGCAACTCGACAAGCCCGCGGCTTTGTGGATGGAGCAGGCAGCATCGAATTCCGAACCCATCGGCATAGGGTGGGCGCGCCAACGGAAACCATAGCTGCGGATTGGGCGGGGCTGCCGGCAGCATATATTGGAGGTCGGGCGTCGCAGCGGCTTGGTCCGTCTTCACAAAAGCCAGATAACCGATCGGCATGCGGGCCGCGTGTCCGCGCTTGAAGAAATAGGCGCGCAGCATGGCATTCGCCATGCGATCGAACCGCATCCGCGCGTGCATCGGGCCCGTGCCGCGCCGCTCGTACCAGATCGCCACGCTTTGATGATCCTGGAGATTGCGGCCGACCGGAAGGTCGCTGCGCACGGTAATGCCGTGCTCGCGCAGTGCCAGCGCCGGCCCGATTCCGGACAGCATGAGCAGCTGTGGACTATGGTAGACCCCGGCGCTCAAGACGATTTCGCGCGACCCGGTCGCCACTCGCAGGACGCCGCCTCTGTCCCGATATTCGACGCCGCACGCGCGACCCTGTGCAAAGAGTATGCGCGTCGCGCGAACCCTGGTCAGCACGTTCAGATTTGGGCGATGACGGACTGGCCTCAAATAGGCACTGGCGGCGGATGCCCGCCGACCGCCGCCGCTGGTACACTGCGCACGTGACAGGCCGAGCATCCCACTGGCCGCAGGATCCTCGATCTCGGCAATGCCGACCTGTTCGAATGCCGCCCGCCAACCGTCGAACAGCGGATCCTGATTGTCGGTCCATTCGACATTCAACGGACCGTGCCGGCCGCGCGCCGGGTGCGGCGTGCCAGTCCAGTTCTCCATTCGCCTGAAATAGGGCAGGACGTCGTCATAGCCCCATCCTGTGGCGCCGCCATTCGCCCACCGGTTGAAATCAGCCGGATCGCCGCGCGTGAAATTGGTCATGTTGATCGAGGAAGATCCGCCCAGCACCTTGCCGCACGCAGCCTCGATACGCCGCCCGCCCAGCGCGGGTTCCGGTTCGCTCGAAAGCTTCCAGTCGAACATGGCGCGCTGTCGCATCCGGGCTGCGCCAAGCGGGATCTGGATAAGAGGGTGCCTGTCCGAGCCGCCTGCTTCGAGCAACAGAACCTTGATGCCGGGATCGGCCGACAGGCGGTTCGCCAGCACGCATCCCGCTGATCCGGCACCAACAATGACATAGTCATAAGCGTCAGCGTTCGACTGATGATTGATGTGCTCGAACATCGTCCCTCTCTGCTGGTCTGGACACAGGCAATGAAATTTCTGTGAATGTATTCATGAAATATGAAGTGTGCAATTCCCCGCACCCTTGCGGGCGATCGCGCTGATCCCGGCAAATCGCGGAAGCGAAATCATGCTCGCTTATGAAAGCCGGCAAGCTCATCCCATGATGCGCTGATTCATATTCAAGTGTGTCATTGTCGTGAATGTATATTGGAAATTGACAATGCGAGCGCGATCTGGGAAGTGAGTGGCCAATGGCCGCGGCAAGTCTGACGGCGCGTAATGGACAGGCGAGGGGAGCGGCGAGGCATGTCGGCCAGGTGCGTTGGCAGGGTGGGCGCTGTCGAGGTGGCTCGGGTGTTCGAGCGCAACCTCACCGCCTCAGCTCGCCGCTGGTTCCCTGCTTTCGATGCCGAGGCCTTGCGCGCGCACGAGCATTGGCTGTGTCCTCGTCATTATGAACCGTCGACCGGCAATTTCATCATGCCGGTCCAGAGCTTTGTGCTGCGCCATGCGGGCCAGGTGATCCTGATCGATACCTGCATCGGCAATCATAAGGATCGCGACGGCTCGCCCCAGATGCATATGCTGGACGAACCTTATCTCGAGCGGCTCGCTGCGGTGGGCATCACCCCCGAAGCGGTCGATTTCGTCATGTGCACGCACCTTCATGTCGATCATATCGGCTGGAACACGCGGTTGGTGGATGGCCGCTGGGTCCCGACCTTTCCCAATGCGCGCTATGTCATGTCACGCGCTGAATATGCCGCGACCAGATTGGAAGCCGAGCAACCCGAGACCTCGACCTTCCTCAAAAACTGCTACAATGATTCTATTCTGCCGATCGTCGAGGCAGGCCGTGCCTTGTTCGTGGACGGTCTCGACGAACTGCTGGACCTTGTGACCTTCCGCCCGGCCCCCGGCCACACGCCGGGCAACATGCAGATCGAATTGCGCTCGCAGGGCGAGTGCGCGATCTTCGCCGGGGACATTCTCCACTCACCGATGCAAATTCCGTTCTGGGCATGGAGCTCGATGCTCTGCTCGGACCCGGTTCAGTCGGCCGCATCGCGGCGCGCTCTGCTGGAGCGCTGCCTCACTGAAAACGCGTTGCTGATCCCCGGGCATTTCGAAGCGCCGCATGTGGGACGCATTCGCGACGACCATGGCAGTTTCGCCATCGACTTTGGTTGGTGAGCGGCGTGCTCGTCCAGCCTGGCATGGCGGAAGGCTTTAACTGACTGACGGGGGCTTTGTGACCGATCTGACTGGCAAAGTTGCGCTTATTACCGGCTCGGCCCGCGGCCTCGGCCGCGCCATCGCTGAACGTTATGCGTCGCTAGGCGCGCACGTGGTCATCAATGATCTTGACGGCGCGGAGCAAGCGGCAGCGGAAATCGTTGGCGCAGGCGGCGAGGCGATCGGCGTGGCGGCCGACATCGCCAGCGTCGCCGGCGTGGAAGCAGTTTTCGCTCAGGCTCTGGCAGCTTTCGGCAAGCTCGACATCGTGGTGGCGAATGCCGGTATCGAACTCGTCGGCATTCCCATGATCGACTATAGCGAAGAACAATATGACCGCGTCTTCGCGATCAACGCCAAGGGCGCGTTCTTCACGCTCCAGCAAGCCGCGCGCCATGTGGCGGACCAAGGGCGCATCATCTATATCGCCTCGAGCACCACGGCATTCCCGGCGCGTGGCTTTGCCGCCTACAGCAGCAGCAAGCTTGCGCCGCGCATGGCCGTTGAAATTCTGGCCCGTGAACTTGCTCATCGCGCGGTAACGGTCAATTCGATCTTGCCTTATGCCACCGATGGCGCCGGCATCTTCACCAACGACGCCGATCCGGCCTTTCGCGACATTCGAGGGCGCGCCGCCCAGTCCTGTCCCATGGGCCGGATGGGGACGCTCGAGGATGTGGCAAATGTTGCCGAGTTCTTTGCCGGGGGCTTGTCCAGCTTCGTGAGCGGCCAGCATCTCCTCGTCAACGGCGCGGCGTCGGCATGATGACCAGGCTCATATCCGAGAGCGGCGGCAAGGGCGCCTCGAGCGCGACGTTCACTGAAAGGACCGGGCGATGACCAGCATGGCGCCAATCGATCTTGGCACGTTATCGGCAATGGAGCTGCTCGACGAACTGACTGCCCGGCGCAAGCACTTCGCGCGGCATGGCGCGGGGAATACGATCGCCCTTGTGGTCATCGACCTGCAGCGCTTCTTCGTGCGCGACGGCGATCCGGTTTGCGACGCGGCGATGCTCGCCAATGCGCAGCTTCTTGCGCGCGCGCGTGCCGCCTCTGTTCCCGTATTCCTGGTGCGCAACGTCTTCAACGATCCAAGCGAGATCAATCCCTGTTGGCGCGTTCGCGGGGGAGGCGGGCTTGGCCTGCTGCGCAGCGACCCGCGCTCGCATCTCCATCCGGGGCTTGGCCAGGTGGAAGGCGACATCGTGGTCGAAAAGCCGCATGCCTCCGGCTTCACCAGCTCGGCACTGCATGATCACCTCGCCGCCCGCGGGATCGATACAGTGCTGCTCACCGGTACCTCGACCAGCGGCTGCGTCCGCGCGACCGCAGTGGAAGGCGCAGCCCGCCATTACCGCATGTTGGTGGTCGAGCCATGCACCTATGAGCAAAGGCCGGTTTCGGGAACGGTCGCGCTTTATGAAATGGCCGAGCGCTATGCCGATGTGATCTCGCTTGAAGAAGCATTTGACGTGATCGCGGCGCTTGCGCCCCGCCAAGCGGCTATCTGAGCGACGCGAGGGAAACGCTATCATGACCATCACGCCGATCTGGAACAGCAAGGCCTTTCAGGAGCAGCGCCTCGAAGCCCTGGCGCGTACGAACCCGCTATTCGGCCCGCGCAAGCTCAAGCTCGGCTCATTCTGCAGCAATGTCAGCAACGCCGGAACCATGTCCTCGATGGAGGGCGTCTATGACCTGGACTGGCCCAATGCCAGCAGGGTCGCTCAGCTGGCGGATGCCATGGATTTCGAAGCGATCGTCCCGATTGCCCGCTGGCGCGGCTTTGGTGGCGTGACCGATTTCAACGGCGCAAGCTTCGAGCCGCTGACCTTCGCCGCCGCGATGGGTGCGCAGACCCGTTCCCCCGCGGTCTTCGCCACCACCCATGTGCCGGCGATCCACCCGGTGATGGCCGCCAAGCAAGCGACAACAATCGATCACATCAGTGGCGGGCGCTTTGCGCTCAATGTCGTAACCGGATGGAATCGGCGCGAGATCGAACTGTTCGGCTCACCCCTGCTCGAGCATGACCAGCGCTTCGTCGTCGCCGACGAATGGGTGTCGCTCATGAAGACGCTGTGGACCTCGGACGAACCAGTTGATTTTGAAGGACGATATTTCTCGGTGCGCGATGCGCTGCTCAAGCCGAAGCCAATCCAGACCTATCCGGCCCTTATGAATGCGAGCAGCTCGCAGGTCGGGAAGGCTTTTGCCGCCAAGCATTTCGATATCCTCTTTGCTTCGCTGCGCGAGCGTGATCTCCCCTCGATCAAGGCGCAGGTCGCAGCGACGCGCCAGCATGCGCATGCCGAACATGGCCGCGACCTCAAAATCTGGGTCAGCGCCTACATGGTGATCGGAGACACGCATGAGGATGCGGTGGGCCAGCTCGATCATTGCCTTGCGCAAGGCGACACGGTCGCGCTCGACCATATGACCACCGAAATGGGTATCACGTCGACCGGGCGTAATTCCCCGCAGCTCGAGGCGCAGCGCATGCATGTCATGGCTGGTTATGCGGGCTACCAGTTGCTGGGTACGCCAGCCGAGATCGTCGAGCAGATGCGCGGATTGAGCGAGGCGGGGCTTGACGGCATCCTGCTCAATTGGCCTGCCTATCTTTCGGGGATGGCCAGATTCCAGGCCGAGGTGCATCCGCTGCTGGTCCAGGCGGGGTTACGCTGATGCGCTGCGCGGTGCCGCGGCGATGATCGCCAATCCACCTTATCGCTACTGGCCGATTACCGAGCGTCCGCGCGTGGAATGGCCGCAAGGGCGCAAGATGGCATTTTATATCGGCCTCAATATCGAAAGCTATGTACCAGGCGAGAAAGGCATCGGTCTCGTGCCCCCGCTCGCGATGCCGCTCGATCCGATGAACCAGTCGTGGCGCGACTATGGCCCGCGCGTCGGCATCTGGCGCATGATCGAGCTGCTCGACGAACTCGAGCTGCCCGCGAGCGTGCTGCTCAACAGTGATGTCTGCCGCAACTTTCCTCAAATCATCGAAGCAGGACGCGCGCGAAACTGGGCCTGGCTTGGCCATGGCGTCACCAATTCGCGCTTGTGGACCGATATGACGCGCGCCGACGAAGCCGAGGCGCTGGACGGGATCGTTGCCGATCTGACCGCGGCTGGTGGCACGCCGCCGCGCGGCTGGTTGGGCCCGGCCTTCAGCGAAACCGAAAACACGCTCGACCTTCTTGCGCAGCGTGGTTTCACCTATAGCCTCGACTGGGCGGCGGACGACCAGTGCTTTCCGCTCGAGGTGGCGGGCGCGCGGATGATCTCGGTGCCCTATTCAGCCGAGATCAACGACATTGGCAGCTGCCTCCTCTGGCATTGGACGCCGCAGCAATTCGCCCAGGCCATTCGGGACCAGTTCGAACTGCTCCATGCCGAGGCTCAGCACAGACCAGGCGTCGTCATGGCGCTGTGTCTTCACCCGTTCATCATCAACACGCCATTCCGCCACCTCCATCTCGCGCGCGTGCTTCGTGAACTTCGCGTCCATGATGATGTGTGGTTCACGACCACCGATGCGATTGCCGCGCATTATCACGCTTATCATTACGATGCGGCGATTGACGCCCTTCCGCCCCGCCAGACGAACGGCGTGCGCACCATCTGATAAATTTCTGGCTGCGGCGCCATCTGACTGATGACCGCCGCCCGACCGGGCGCTTGCTCCGGCATATCAATGCGCGCCAGCTGCTTCGCCGCTGGATCCGCCGGTGCGAAACGCGCCAGCGGATCCATCACGCTATTCTGAATTTGCGGGTGCGCGTCGCTTGCGCGCAGCTTGGCGAGGCAGGCGATGTCGGCGATCACTGGGGCAGTCGTGCAAATCGCGCCGACTGACCGTCCATCCGGAGTTGTCCCGGCGGGAGGCGTCTCGCTTGAATTCGTCCGCCGGGCAAGCGCGAGACACATCGTGCTTGCCCGGCTCTATCGCGAAGGCGTCCGCCGCGCATCATAGCGCGGCGTATCTCCTTGTCAGAATTTGAAAGACCCGGTGAGCAGGATCTGCCGCGGTGGCGAAACCGTAACGCCGCGTGCATCGGGCGCGCCCAGCACAGTGCGCGTCAGGCCGCCGGCACCGACATTCTGCTTGGTCAGGATGTCGCTCAGGTTGCGGCCGACCAGACCGATTTCCCAGGAGTCGTCGCTGGCGCCGATAGCGAGCCGGGCGTCGAACTTCACAAATTCCTTCTGAACGTTGAAGTCGTCCACATCGACCGCCTGTCGTGCATCGCCGCGATAGTTTGCGGTGCCGCTGGCGGTGAAGCGCAGATTGTCGCTGATGTCCTGACGATAGCGGGCGGACACGCTGGCCTGCAGCTTCGGCGTGTAGGGCAGGCGCAGACCGCTCAGGTTGCACGAGCCCGGACGGTCGCCGGCCGGATATGCCGGGCCCGCGATCGGGAAATTGGGGCAGGGGCCCGAACGGAAGGAGGTGTACTTTGCCTGCGGGTTCCACGCACCGTTCGCCGTCAACTCGAAAGCACGGCTCAGTCGGATCAACGAGTCGATCTCAAGACCGATGACGCGTGCGCTGCCGGCATTGCCGGTGAAGAAGGGGGAGGTGAGGCCGTCGGGCGAAGAGATCGCCGTCGAGATCTGAAGGTCGTCATACGTCGTATGGAAAGCCGCCAGGTTGAAGTAGCTGCCGCCGGCGAAGCTGACCTTGGCGCCGGCCTCGAAAGATTTCGAGCGCTCGGGGAAGATGACGAATGAAAACTGCTCCGCATTGGCGATCGCGCCTTGGAAACCGCCGCTCTTGGAACCCATCTGATAGCTGGCATAGAGCATCACCCGCGAGTTGGGGCGATATTGCAGCACCACGGCAGGGTCCCACAGGTTGTTTTCCAACTCGCCATTGAAATCGCGGACCTTGATTCCGCTATATTGCTGCGCGAGCGGACCGGTGAAGCGCTGATAGTTCGCGTCCTTGCGGATGTTGGAAAAGCGCAGGCTGCCCTGAAGGCGGAACTGGCCAAGATTATAGCCAGCTTGACCATAGACCGAAATGTCCTTGGTGGTCTGGTTCATGATCCGGACGTTGCTGGCGGCCTGGGTCTGCAGCACGATCGACGTGCGCAGCTCATAAAGGTCGGACACCTGGAGCAGTGCGCCCGCCGCATAATCGAAATTGCCGTTCGCCGCCGACACGAGCCGCAGTTCCTGTGAGAACTGGTCCAGATTCATGTCGAAGTCAGAGATCGCGCCTTCAAGCGGCGTCCAATCGCTGTCGAGATGCTCGCGATACTTGAACCCGGAATAGCCGGTGATCGACGTCAGCGTTGCCCAATCGAAATCGAAATCGAATTGCGCGACCAGATTGTTGGTGTCGAACCTGTTCCGTTCGGGGCGGTCCAGGGTGCGTGCGAACTTCTTGAAGTCCAGCTCGTAACCCGGCTTCGAAGGTGCCCAGATCTGGTTGCCGTTGCCGAACCCGTTCGAGTTGCTGCGCTCGTATTTGAGGAAGGCGGTGACGGGGCCGTCATTGTCATACCCGATCGACAGACGGCCAACCCATTCGCGTTGCGTCGCTTCGTCGCGCCCGGACAGCTCATTGCGGATATAGCCCTGAAGGTCGGAGAAGCGACCGACCGCACGCGCGGCGAAACCGCTGCCGAGCGGCACGTTCACGCCGCCCTCGATCGTCGGGCCATCGAGCAGGAAGTCGTAGTTCGCCTCGAGGAAGCCGCTGAACTCGTTCGTCGGCCGGCGGGTGAGAATGTTGATTGCGCCTGCGACAGTGTTCTTGCCGACCAATGCGCCCTGCGGACCGCGCAGTACCTCGATCCGGCCCACGTCAAGGAAGGCCGCGCTGAACTGGCGATTGTTGCCGCCATAGATGCCGTCCAGGAAGATGACGACCGACTGCTCAAGCGAAGGGCTGCCGGTCGATGCGCCAACGCCGCGCATCGTCACGGCGGACGCCGCCGGCGAGCGTGTGATCTGGAAGTTGGGAATGCGGGGCGCGAGCTCGGTGATGTTGGAGATCGCGTTGTCCGACAGCGCCTCACCGCCGATCACGGCCATCGAAATGGGCACATCCTGCAGTCGTTGATCTCGGCGTTGCGCCGTCACCACGATATCGACATCGCCAATCTCTTCGCCGGCGTTTGCGGGCGGCGCGTCCTGGGCCATGGCAGCCGCCGGCGCCATGAGCTGCATCAACGACAGCGCGGAAACGCCGACAAGGGCTTGCGAAGCGATTTTCATTCTATCCTCCCCATCCGGCCTCTTAGAGTGCCGAGTCATGCATCAAGGCAACCATCGGCGGCCGCGCCAGCAATTGGCGAGGTCTCGACCATGGACTGCCGCATAGCGGCGGCAGTCCATGACCCGTACGGGCCTGACCCGTTGTTGGTGCGTTGACGGGGCGATCAAATCAATATCAATCTCGTGAATGCCATTACCGTTTTGAGAAGTATGCATTCTCGACCGGACAATCTCACATCGCGCCATCAATGCGCGAGATCGCCGTTGAGAGAAGGCGCGCCCGAAGCGCAGATGCCCCGTTTCCGCAGCGCTCACTGTTGTGCTGGTAGACCCGCGGCAGTGCCTGTCTGTGCTTGCTGCATCAGCCAGTCGCGGAACCGCACGACATGAGCAAATCGCAGACGGGTCCTGGGGACGTTGACGTAAAAGCCGGCAGGGTAGGTCACGCTCTGATCAAACGGGGTAATGAGACGCCCCGCCGCCAGATCGTCCTCGAGCAGACAGCGAATACCCATGCCGACGCCAAGGCCCTCGGTCACCGCCTGATAGACATAGGCTGAGGTGGGGAAATAGGAACTGGCATAGGCCGCGATATCGGCAAGCCCGACGGCTTCGGCCCAATAAGGCCAAAAATGCGCCCGCAGCTTGGCGTGTAGAAGCGTATAATTGTGCAGGTCGGCAAGCGACGATGGGGGCGGGCGGCCATTGACGAGCGTAGGGTGGCAGACCGGAATGAGTTCGACATCGGCGAGCTTGGCATGAACCATGTCGCGGTCTTGGCTGGCCGCGCTTTCGATCGACAGATCGGCCTGTTCCTTGGCGAAATTCACGGGATCGGACGAGATGTCGAGCCGGATCTCGAGATCCGGGTGGGATTGTGCGAGCAAATGCATGCGTGGCAGCAACCAGCGGCTGGCGAAGGAGGGCAGCGCGATGACGCGGATCGACTTGCGGTTGCTGCCGGCGTCGAACTCGCGCGTTGCCGCATCGATCCGATCGAACCCGTCCTGGATCGCCCGCAGATAGTGAGTCGCGGCCGGGGTGAGGCGAACCTGACGATGCTCGCGGATGAAAAGCTGCGTGCCAAGACGGTCTTCGAGAATCGCGACATGGCGGCTGATCGCCCCGGGGGTCACGCACAGTTCTTCTGCCGCTCGCGCGAAGCTCAAATGTCTCGCCGCCGCTTCGAACGCGCGAAGAGCGTTGAGCGATGGTAGTGTATACGCCATCCCGTCCTCTCGAGCGCCGATGTCCCAGATTGGCGAGATGATGTCCACTCGGCGCCGCACAACCTTGTGCCGACACGCATTGGCCCTAGCGGATCACGAAGCTCACTTCGCCAAGCCCTGCAAAGGTCGCACGGAAGTTGCCTGGGCCATCGATCGGTTGACGGAAGAACGCGCCGGTGATGACGTGCTGGCCCGCCGCCAGTCCTCTGCCATGGCGGTGAAGATGCGCGCAAAGCGTGGCGAGCGATGTAAACGCATCGTCCATCCGCAAGTCAGGCTCGCTCGTGCGGATGCGCTGGCCATTGTGCCAAAGCTCGACGAGCGGTCGCTCGGGCGCCACTTCGGGCGGTTTGCCGTTGCCCAGCACCATGCCCCAGTTGGAGAGGCCGTCGGCCACGAACAGATGGTTGCGGCCGGGCATGCGGATGCGCGACTGGTTGATCTCGAAGGCGGCCTTGACGCACCGGACGGCCGCCATGCAGGCTTCGCGCGTCAGTCCCTCGCCCCTGAGCGGCTGGCCAAGTTCGAGGCAGAGCTCCGGCTCGCTGAACATCGTGGCGCCCGCCGGCCGCTCGACCACGCTGCCCGACGGGCTTGTACGATCGGCAAGGATATAGCCGAATGGCCGGACGCCAGGCCCCATCATGTCGTGCGCTTGCCCCGAGGTGAGACCAAGCTTCCAGCCGCTCACCTGATGCCCGGCCGCCTCAAGCTGCTCGAGCACCTCAAGCTGGAGCGCCTGCGCTGCCTCAAGAGTCCCGGGCAGTTCGTCGCGCTCCAGGCGGCGATGATGCAGGCGCGCGTCCACCAGCTCGGCAACCAGCGCATCGCGTGCGTGAACTGTCATGCACCCTCCCAAGCCGTATCCGGCATCCAGATACAGCCCCGATTGCACCCGCCCGCATCGCGTTTCCTGACCTTGTCGTCAGTTTAGCTACGTTGACGTGGAACCGCTCGCGGCGCTCCAACAGGGAGGACGCGCGCTTACGCGTCCGGCCATGGAATGCGCCGTCGGCGCAAGCCGGGCCAAAGGTGAGGGAGCGGGATAACGATGCGCACAGGTGCCGATACACTGGTTGATTCGTTGCTGGCGGGTGGAATCGACGTGTGTTTTACCAACCCCGGAACCTCGGAGATGCATTTCGTCAAGGCGCTCGATCGCGCGCCCCAGATGCGTTGCGTCCTTGGGTTGTTCGAAGGCGTGGTGACCGGTGCTGCCGATGGCTATTACCGGATGGCCGACAAGCCGGCAGCGACCTTGCTCCATTTGGCACCTGGCCTGGGAAATGGCCTTGCCAACCTGCACAACGCCCGCAAGGCGCGCTCGGGCGTCGTCAATATCGTCGGCGAGCATGCGACGTATTTCCGCACGCTCGACACGCCGCTTGGCGGGGATATCGAAGGTGCCGCGCGCCCGTTCTCCGGCTGGGTCCGCACCAGCCAGGGGCCCGAGCATCTTCCTCAGGATGCAGCCGAGGCGATCCGGCAGGCCCGGCGCTCGCCGGGGGTGGTTGCGACGCTTGTTCTGCCGGCCGATGTGTCGTGGCTGCCTGGCGGGGATGCTGCTACCGCACTCGCACCGCCAGCGCGCCCCGCCCCGGATGACGCCAATATTGCCGCGGCCGCCGAGATGCTGCGTGTCCAGGGCGCACGTACGACACTTTTGCTGGGCAATGTCGGCGTTCGCGGCCGGGCGCTTGAAGCGGCGGGCCGGATTGCTGCGAAAACCGGTTGCCGATTGCTCGGGGAAATCCACAATGCGCGCATGGAGCGTGGCGCTGGGCGCGTTGCGCTGGCGCGCATACCCTATACGCAGCCGCTCGAAAATGCCCTGCGGCTTTTTGAAGAGACACCGGCGCTCATCCTCGCTGGCGCGCGCGCGCCGCTCTCCTATTTCGCCTATCCCGACAAGCCCTATGCGCTGACCCCGCCGGGCTGTCACATCGTCACGCTCGCGCAGGTCGATGCCGACATCACCGCCGCGCTCGAAGCGCTCGCGGAGCGTGTGGGGGCAGGCGGGCAGAGCGTGCCGATTGCCGCGCGAGGCGCGGTCTCCATGCCGAGCGGGCCGATCTCGCCGGAAGGGCTGGGCGCGGTGCTTGCGGCATTGCTGCCCGAACAGGCGATCGTGGTGGACGAAGCAGTCACCGCAGGGCGCACCTTTTTTGGCCAGCTGGCCACGGCCGCGCCGCACGACTGGCTCTCGAGCGTGGGCGCCTCGATCGGCTTTGCACTGCCGAGCGCGATCGGTGCTGCGATAGCGGCGCCCGACCGTAAGGTGATCGCGCTCTCTGGCGATGGCAGCGCGATGTACACGCTTCAGTCGCTCTGGACGATGGCGCGTGAATCGCTCGATGTGACCGTGGTGATCTTTTCGAACCGGCGCTATCAGATCCTGCGCGGCGAATTTGGCAATCTTGGCCTGGGCGAACCGGGCGAACGCGCCGATGGCCTCTTGTCGCTTGCCAATCCTGACCTTGACTGGTGCGCGCTCGCCCGGGGGCATGGCGTCGAATCCGGCAGGGCAGGCGATCTTGCCGGTTTTGCCACGCAGCTACGCCGCGGCCTTGCGAGCCAGGGCCCCTATCTTATCGAGGTCAGTCTCTAAGCGCGCGCGGCACCATGCTGACGCGCCACATCGTGCGTCAGCCTTGCTCGTCGCGCAGCAAGCCCAATCGGTCGAGATAGCCGCGATCGGTCACCATGAAGATCACCGCATCCTCGCTCAGCGCGCGATGTGAAGCCCATGCCCAATGCGGAACCGTGAAAACATCACGCGCTTCCCAGCTGATCATATCATCGCCAATCGTCGATTGCCCCTGTCCTGTCGCCACGACGCACAAGGCGCTCGCCGTGGTCCGGCGCGGGCGCGTGCCTTCTCGCGACAAACGCATGACGAAGCTGTCCATCGGCCACATGGCCATGCCGCCGCTGCTCGGGTTCATCAGCCGCAACTGCGTCGTGCCATCCCCGGCGACCGGCGCCGCGTCGAGCGCGCGCAGCGTGTCTTGCCAGGGAAACCGAAAGCGTGGCGAGTGCCTGGTCTCGATCATATCCTCAAGCACGGGGCTGAGCCCAGGCACGGTGAAGGCGTCGTCGGTGACCGTTGTCGGATAGTTGGTCAGCTTGGCGCCAGGCTCGAAAAAGCCGCAATCAAGATAACTCACCAGGCTTGAGTCGAGTGCATCGAACCAGACCGAGCGCGCGCTCCCCTCATGATAATGCGCGTGCCAGGTGTGTGCCGGCGTCAGGACGATATCGTTGCGCTCCATCCGGCACGCCTTGCCGTCGACCACGGTGTACGTTTCCCCACCATCTTCAAGCATGAAGCGCAGCGCATTGGGCGTGTGGCGATGCGGGCGCGCCGACTCGCCTGGCATCAGGATCTGAAAGGCGCCCTGCAGCGTGTTGGTCGTCTTGAGCCGGTGCGTCTGGCGATAAGCCGGATTGCCCATCAGGAGCACGCGCCGTTCCGACACTGCGGTCGAGGTCTGCGACACTGCCTCTTCGATCAGTTGCTGGACGTCAGGCCAGTGCCACAGGCAGGCCGGCTCGGGGCGCGGCTCGCCCGTCTGATGCAGGGTGGTCTGCTCCCATAGCGGAAACAGATTCTTCGTCACGGTCCGCGCCTCGAAGCCCGGTGCCCCCGTCTCTGGCTGCATCCCCACCTTCAACCTCATATTTTTGCAAAATCGTGAATGCTTTTACGAAAATGACTTCCGGAGTCAATCTTCGATGTGTAGACGGGCGATGTGGTCGACCACCGAATCAACTGGCGGCACCCGAAGGGAGGAGCGGGAGGATGTGCGTGATCCGAATCCGGAAGGCGGACTGATGGCCGGCGGAGCGATGGCGACGCGGCGCATCCTGGTAGCCGGCGGCAGCACTGGAATCGGCCGGGCGACGGCGCAGCATATCGTCGATCAGGGCGGGCGTGTCGCGATCATCGGCCGTCACGCTGAAACGGTTGAGCAATGCGCCGCGGCCACGGGCGCGATCGGGCTCGTGGCCGATATGCGTATCGAAGCGGCGGCCAATGCGGCGGTGGCCGAGGCGGCCCAGCGCCTGGGCGGGCTCGATGGCCTCGTCAACTGCATCGGCAACAGCGACTTCCTGCCGCTTGAGGACATCACCATGGCGGCCTGGAACGAGGCATTCCTCGTCAACCTCACCACGCATTATCTGGCGTGCCGCGCCGCCCTGCCGCATTTGCGAGCCGCGCGACAGGCTGCGATCGTCAATGTCTCGGCGATCGCCGGCATCACGCCCGGCGTCGCCGGCGCCGCTTACGCCGCCGCGAAGGCCGGCGTCATCCAGTTCACCAAGAACCTCGCGTCGCAGTTGGCGCCCGATATTCGCGCGAACATCGTCTCGCCCGGCGCGGTGCGCACGCAGCGGATGGTGGACAATTTCCTTGCCAAGCGCAGCGAGGCGGAAGTGGACGCCTTTGTCGCGCGCTATGCGCAAAAGCGACTGTCCGAGCCCGAAGAGATCGCTGCCACGATCGTCTTCCTGCTCAGCGACCAGGCGAGCTGCATCACCGGCAGCAACGTCGTTGCCGATGGCGGACGGGTGTTCCGATGAACATGACGCCGCAAGACCTGCAATCACCAGGAAGGGGCGGACGCATGTTGCACGCCGAGGTCAATGGCCGCGCGATCGACGAACTCATCGTCGATCCGACCACCTATGCGGATGAAGCGCTCTATGACGCCGTGTTCGCGCAGTTGCGGCGCGATGCGCCGGTCTATTGGGCTGACCCCCAAGGTTACAGGCCATTTTGGGCGGTCTCGCGCCATGCCGATATCTGCGCCATCGAACAGCGCCCGGCCGAATTCCTCAACGCTCCCCGTCTCATTCTGGCAAGCGAGGAGCATGAGGCGAATTACCGCCAGTTTACGGGCGGGCTTGATCGGCTGACGCACAATCTTGGCAGTATGGACGGTTCGGAGCATCGCATGTTCCGATCGCTGACCCAGGCCTGGTTCGGGCCTAAGCAAATCCAGCAGCGCGCCGATCAGGTCCGCGCCCTGGCCAGGGCAAGCGTCGACCAGATGATCGCCCTTGGCGGGACATGCGACTTCGTCGAGGAAGTCGCGCTTTGGTATCCCTTGCGGGTCATCATGTCGATTCTGGGGGCCCCGCGCGAAGACGAGGCGTTCCTGATGCGCTTCACCCGGGAACTCTTCGGCTCGTCCGACCCCGACACGCGTCGCGCCGAAGGGCCCGCCGGCCGGATCGAGGCGGTGCGCGAATTCGCTGTCTATTGTAACGCCATGACCGCTGACCGCCGCGCCAATCCGCGCGACGACGTCGCCTCGGTGATCGCCAATGCGACAGTCGACGGCCGACCGCTCACCGACCATGAGGCCGTATCCTATTATCAGCTCATCTGCACGGCGGGCCATGACACGACGAGCTCGTCGGCCGCGACTGGCCTCATGCAGCTTGTCCGTCACCCCGAGCAGATGCGATTGCTGCGCGCGACACCCGAACTGTTGCCGCGCGCGGTCGACGAATTCATCCGCTGGGCTTCTCCGATAAAGCATTTCTTCCGGACGGCCGTGAACGACACGGAGATTGCAGGGCAGAAGGTCCGGGCCGGCGATCATCTGATGATGTGCTATCCGTCGGCTAACCGCGACGAGCTGGTATTCGACGACCCGTCGGCATTTCGTATCGATCGGGCGCCGGCACGTCACATCGCCTTTGGCTATGGGCCTCATTTGTGCCTCGGTCAGCACCTCGCCAAGCTCGAGATCAGGATCCTGTTCGAGGAAATGCTCGCGCGCCTTGATGATTTTGAGATTACGGGCACGCCGCAGCTGCTGAAATCGACTTTCGCTGGCGGACTGAAGACCCTGCCGATCCGCTACGCGGTCAAGGCGGCGTGACGCCCGGCACACAATGGGGCCGCGGTCGAACGCACCGGATGGGTGCCGCGGCGCAAGAAGGGAAAACCATATGAGGATTGTCGTGGCTGGCGCCGGGATCGGCGGCCTGTCCGCTGCGGTTGCGCTTGAGCGGGACGGGCATGAGGTGGTGGTGGTCGAGCGCGCACCGCAACTCACCGAAGTCGGCGCCGCGATCGTGCTTGGGCCGCACGCCATGCGCGTGCTCGATCATCTGGGGGTCGCGCCCTGCCTGCGCGAACGCAACACCCCGCCGCAATCGTCGACCTATTACGACATGGTCGATGGCGAAGCGCGCGTCCATACCGAGCTTGGAGAGGTCGGGCACGCTCTGTACGGCGCGACGCTTTATTCCGCGCATCGCCGCGACGTCATCGATTGCCTGGCTGGCCAGCTGCAGCGCACGCAGATCCGGCTTAATTCGACAGTCGCCGATGTCGAGCAGAACGACCGGGCAGCGACGCTGGTGCTGGAAGGCGGTGAGCGCATCACCGGCGATATCGTCGTGGCGGCGGACGGCATCCGCTCGACACTGCGCGCGCGCCTCTTCGGCGAGACGCCAGCGACCTTCACCGGTTTTCTGGCCTGGCGCACGGTCCTTCCGATCGAGAAGCTTGGTCACGCGCTGCCGCCCGCCACCAAGCTGTGGATCGGGGCTGGTCGGCATGTGGTTCACTATCCGATCCGGCACGGCACGCAATTCTATGCCGCCTTCTACGTACCGGCTGACGAGATCCATCGCGAGGACTGGTCGACGTCGGGCGATGTCGAGGGCCTGCGCGCCTCTTTCGCCGACGCGTGTCCTGAGGTGCGAGCGCTGACCCAGGCCGTCGACGAGGCTTTCATCACCGGCATCTATTATCGCGATCCCTTGCCGACCTGGTCGCACGGGCGGGTGGTGCTGGTTGGCGACGCGGCCCATCCGGTGCTCCCCACCTCAGGCTCGGGTGCTGCCGTCGCGATCGAGGATGCGGTCGCGCTCACGCGCTGCCTCACCCGCTTTCCAAGCGACCACGCTGCTGCATTTGTGGATTTTCAACGCCGCCGCCAGCCGCGCACCACGCGGTTGCTCATCTCCTCACGCGCTGATCTCGCGACCTATCATGAGGAAAATCCGGTCAAGATTGCCGCGCGAGCGCCGATGAATCGTGCCGTCATGCGATTGGATCCAACCGGCTTTCACCGGCTCGGCTGGCTCTATGCTCATGACGAAGTTGCCGAGTCGGCCAAGGATTCCGACACATTCAGCCGAACCAATCTGGCGCCCCCCGAGCGGCCGGCCGCTCGCCGTGCCTTCGATCTCTGGGCGAATGCCCTCAAACCTGAAGACAGTCTCGATGGCTGGGTAAGTGAGCGCGCTGCCTTCAAGCGCTTCGAGCAGGCAAACTTCCCGGTGCCGGAGGGAGTCCTCGTCGAGCCGATAGACTGCGATGGTGTCCCCGCCTGGCGTGTAAGCCCGCCAGGCGCAAGCCGTGGTCGCACGGTTCTGCATCTTCATGGCGGCGCCTTCATCTTCGGTTCCGGGGAGGGTGAAATCGCGCTTGCCGCGCGCATCGCCGCGCAACTGGACGCCGTTGCGATCGTGCCGCAGTTTCGCTGCATGCCTGAGCATGCCCCAGGCGCCATGCTCGAGGATGTGCGAAAGGTGCATGATTGGTCGCGCGCGCGCGCGCAGGTCGCATTGCTGAGCGCCAGCGCTTCGGGCGCGAATATCGCACTTCGCCTCGTCCAGACGCTGCGCGATGAAGGCGCTGCGCTGCCGGGCGACCTCGTTCTGCTCTCGCCGTTCCTGCGGTTCGACATGCGCTCGCCGAGCATTGAGGCCAATGCGCCGAGCGAAGCGTGGCTCTCGCCGCGAAGATTGCTCCAGGCAACCGCCGCTTATCTTCAGGACCATGAGCCAGATGATCCGCGGGTCGCCGCGCTTGCCGGAAACCTTCACGGACTGCCGCCGATCCACATTTACGCAGCGCTAGGTGAAGCACTGGCCGATGATGCGCGGCTGTGCGCTGAACAGGTGAAGGCGGCAGGCGGTACGGCACGGCTCACCCTCGTGGCCGAGAGCGTGCACGTCTATCCGATGTTTCCCTGGCTCGAGGAAACGCATGCTTTCCTCGCCGATCTGGCAGCCATGGCGTCCGTGCGGCAGGCCGGCTGACGGGCGCGTTGCGCGCCCGCGGCCGGTCTCGCCTAGTCGTGGGCGCCAAGGCGGCGCGAGGCGGAATAGGCGGCGTGACGCGCATCCTCGGTCAGCCGCTCATGCCGCTCGCCCATGCTGGTCGCTTCAGTGGTGAACACCGTCAAGGCCATGGGCGCGCGGCCAAGATGGTCGAGGATGGGAAAGGCGATCGTCCCGATCTCGAGGCGATGCAAGCTGCGGAAGACGGGCTCGAACACCGAGCTTGCCTCGATCCCCGGGGTTGCCGCCGACATGCCGAGGTTGCGCACGTCCTTGAACATCGTCTCAAGCATGCGACGCGTGACGGGTTGCTCCGGATGCGCCTTGTTCCACGTGCTGATTTCGCCCTCGAGCATCGGCCAGATCTCGCCGATGTCGCGATACGCCATCAGCACACGCCCCGTCGCCGACCACAGCATGGGCAGCACGCGGCCCTCTTCGATCCGGAATTGATGCCCGCTCTTGCCTGACTGCCAGCGGATCACGGTCGGACCAAAGCTGCCCCATACCGAAAGATGGCAATCGGCCGAAGTGGTGTCGCTGCATGCCAGCAGCGCGTCAGTTCCAATCCGGATCGAATCGAGCTGGCCAAGCGCAAGCAGGCCCAATTCGATAACGGCTTCCCCCAGTGCATAATGGCCTGAAGCCGGATCCTGCTGAACAAAGCCCGATGCGACCAGGCTCGAGACATAGCGATGGACGCGGCTCGGCGTCAGGCCGCTGGCCAGAGCGACGTCGCGCAAGGGCATGGGACGCCGCTCGCGCGCAATGGCCTGCAGAACGGCAAGCCCCACCAACGTCGCGCGACTGCCGTTATTGGCGTCGAGCGCTTCGATTGCTTCCTCCCCCTCGAGCTGGCCAGCTGGGGTTTTCCGGCTTCTCGCCATGGGTCGGCTCCGCCCTTACTTTTTATCGATCGATCGAGGTCTATCGCGCGTCCGCGGCGTCCGGGCAATTCCATTTTGCAAAACACATCAAATTGTCTCAAAATAGTGAATAAATCCACGGTACTGTGAATCCGGCTTTGTTCCGACTGGTCTGCGATGATATGGTCGGGCACCCCGGATTTGCTGAACGATAAACATGCGTTGGCCAGGGGGAGGCGGTGTAACCGGCCGGCCGGGCGAACAGGGAGAGGCGCGGATGGCGCAGACTGATGTCAGCTGTGGTGAACCCGTTTCCAGCGGCGATTTGCCAGGTCTTGTCCCGGGCATCAGTTTCGATGCCGCTCCACGTGCGGTTCTGACGGTCAACGGCATCGATCTCGTCACGCTGCGCCTGTTTGTCGCGGTGGTTGAAGAGGGGAGCTTTGCGCGGACAGCGGAGCGCGAGAACATCGCGGTATCGGCGGTGAGTCGCCGAATTTCAGAGCTTGAGGCGCGCTTCGGCATCTTGCTGCTCGACCGTCGCGATCGACGCGTGACCGCCACCGTCGCTGGCCAGACCGTGCTTGAACATGTGCGCGTCGTCCTCGACGAACTGCACCTCATGCTGCGCGATATCGATGATCTCCGGGAAGGTACGACAGGACGCGTTCGCATCCAGACTCATCCTTCGGCGGGATCGACGCTATTGCCGCAGATCGTCGCTTCATTCGTCGACCTGCACCCCAATATCGATATCCGCATCGACGAGATGTCGAGCCACGAGATTCCGGGCGGCGTGCGCTCGGGGGCCGCGGATATCGGGTTGATCACGGGCCCCATCGAAGCGGATGATCTCGTCCTGATCCCCTGGAGCACGGACGATCTGACAGCGATTCTGCCGCGCGACCATGTCCTGGCGCAGGGCGAGCAAGTCGAGTTCGCAACCCTGCTCGAATACCCCTTCATCAACATGCACCGACACAATGCACTGCTCGGACGCTTCCGCCGCGAAGCGCATGCACTCGGCAAGACGATGCTCGAGCGTGCGCATGCCACCAGCTTCGAGAGCGTGCGCAAGCTTGTTGCCGCCGGGCTTGGCGTCGCGATCGTGCCCGCGATCGCCGCATATGCCACGCCCGAGGCGACCGCCGGACAGATCGCAGTGCGTCCGCTTTGTGAGGTCTGGGCTCGCCGCAACCTTATGGCGTGCGTTCGCAGCCAGGAGCATCTGCTCGGCGCCAGCCGGCTGTTTCTCGCGCACTTGCTCGCGCATCGCGCACGAGCGGGTGCGGCGACTTCCTTGTCGTCGCCACAGGCCGAGCAGCGCTAAGCGGTGCCGGCAGCTTTCCTCACGGCAATGCCATCTTTCCTGACTTGTCGCTGTCCGGCCCGGTGATCATGACGTTCGAGGCGTCCGGCGCGGGTGCGCGCCTTGAAACGTCGCGCGACCTGCGCGTCACCCCAGGAGAGATTTGATGAAGCTTGCGCTGTTCGACGATTTCCGGCCCGGCGTGCTGAGCGATGATGGCGTCATCGACATATCGAGCGCGCTCACCGAGATTGCTGGATGCGGGCCGCAGGCGCTGATGGAGCAGCTCATTGCCGGCTGGACCGATTGGCGGCCGAGGCTCGAAGCGTTCTGCAAGGTCGAACGGCCGGTGCCGCTCGCATCGGTGCGATTGCGTCAGCCCCTGCCACGACCCTCCAAGATCCTGTGTGCGGCCGCCAACTATATGGAGGGTATCGCAGGGAATATCAGCGATCTCGAGTTCTTCCACAAATCGGCGTCCGCGATCATCGGCGATGGCGACACGATGGTGTTGCCCGACGTCGACGTGACGATCGTCCATCACGAGCTCGAGCTTGGCGTCGTGATCGGCAAGACGTGTTCGAACGTATCGCCCGAGCAGGCCCTGGACCATGTTTTTGGTTATACGATTATTCAGGACGGCTCAGCGCGCGGCATGCTGCTCAACGGCCGTATCTCGTTCTTCACGCAGAAGAACTGGGACACATTCGCGCCGATCGGACCAGCGATCACCACCGCCGATGAAATCGCCGATCCGCACGATCTTCAGGTACGGCTCTGGGCCAATGGCGAATTGCGCCAGGACTATAACACCAGCGACATGGCGCATCGCATCCCCGCGCTCATTGCTGCCGCATCGCGCTACAATACGCTGATCCCCGGCGATATCATCGCGACAGGCTGCAATCGGCAGGGGCTCGGTCCCTTGCAGGATGGCGACGAGATCATCCAGCAGATCAGCGGTCTTGGTGTGCTGAAGACTTATGTGAGCGACCCGCGCAAGCGCAGCTGGCCCGCCGGCATCGACATCGAATTTGCCGACTTCGTGACCAAGCCGCGCGCCCAGCGCGGCGCGATAGGCGATCCGCAGATGGTCCCCGCGCGCGAACGCGTGGTGCAGCTGCCAGTACCGGCCTGAACGCAGGGGGCTCAGCGCCCTTCGAAGGCGGGTTTGCGCTTCTCGATGAATGCGCGCTTGCCCTCCGCGAAGTCGCGCGTGCCCATGGCATCGCGCTGCCCCTCGGCCTCGGCGAGAAGCGCGCTTGGATAGCTCGATTCGAGTGCCGCCCCGACCTGGCGGCGCATCGACGCCAGCGCAAGCGTGGGCCCCTCGGCGAGCCGCGTGGCGAGTGCATCGACCTGGCCGGCAAACTCGTCCTCGCCCGCGCATCTGTAGATCATGCCCCAGTCCATCGCCTGTCGGGCCGGGATCCGTTCGCCGAGCAGCAGCATCTCGAAGGTGCGTGAGCGCCCGACCAGGCGCGGCAGCAGCCAGCTCGATCCACCATCGGATGCGAGCCCCACATTGACGAAGCCCTGCTGGAAGAAGGCGCGCTCGCTCGCGATAACCAGATCGCCGCACAGCGCGAGTGAGCAGCCCATGCCGACCGCCGGGCCATTGACCGCGGTGATGACCGGCACACCGAGCCGAGCGATCTTGAGCAGCGCAGCATTATAATGCCCGCTCAGTCGCCGGTAGACAGTGTCGCCCGGCGAACTGTCCTCACTGCCCGCCTGCAGGTCGGCGCCTGAGCAGAAGGCTCGGCCTGCCCCGGTGATGATGAGGACGCGCGCGCCGGCCAGGTGATCGAGCGCGTCAGCCACCTCGTCGATCATTTGCTCGGAACAGGCGTTCATTCGCTCAGGCCGATCAAGCGTGATCCGCGCTACGGCGCCGGCGACGGCGAACTGGATTGCTTCATAGCCCAACATGGGTCTCCAGCTGAAGAACGGCGTATGCGCTCAAGCGGCAGCAGCCTTGCGCACCGAGATGGTCTTGGATGCCGTATATTCCATCAGGCCCTCGCGCCCGCTCTCGACGCCGAGCCCGGACTGGCGCATGCCGCCAAAGGGGACCAACGGACTCAACACCTGTGCTTCGTTCACCCACACCGTTCCGCTGGAAAGCTGCTCGGCGATTTGCTGCGCCACGGCGTCGTCCGCGCTCCACACCGATCCGCCAAGGCCATATTCACTGGCATTGGCACGTGTCAGCGCTTCCTCCAGCGTGTCAAATTTGAGCAGCGGCAACACAGGTCCGAATTGCTCTTCCTGGACGATCCGGCTGTCTTCGGGCGGATTGTCGATGATCGTCACGGGGATGAAGAAGCCGGGCCCCTCGATCGTGTCGCCACCCAGGACGATCCTGTGGCCCTGCGCCGCGCTGTCCGCGATCAGGTCTTTGACGCGCTCGAACTGTGCGCGGTTGTTGACCGGGCCAAGCTGCGTGCCCTGCCGCGCGCCGTCGCCCACCTTGACCGTCCTGGCATAAGCGATGATCGCATCGCGCAGCCGGTCGTAGATGTCGGCGTGCACATACATGCGCTTGGTCGCGATGCAGAATTGGCCATTGTTGCGGAACGCGGCCCAGAACAGATCGGGCGCGATCTTGTCGACATCCACGTCCGGCATGACGATCGCCGCATCGTTGCCGCCAAGCTCGAGCGTCACGCGCTTCAGGCTGTGCGAGGCGCTTTCCATCACGCGGCGCCCGGTGGCCGTCGAACCGGTAAAGCTGACCTTGTCGATACCCGGATGCGCGGTGAGCCAGGGGCCCAGACGGTCGGTGCCGGTGACGACGTTCATGACGCCGGGCGGCAGCAGGTCGGCCACCAGCTCGCCCATGCGCAGGGTCGCGAGCGGTGTGAACGGAGAGGGCTTGAGCACCAGCGTATTACCGGCGAGCAGGGCGGGCCCCACTTTGAGCACGGCCAGCACCAGCGGAAAGTTCCAGGGCGAGATGGCGCCGACCACGCCGAGCGGCACGCGCAATGTCTCCACGCGCCGCTCGGGACCGTCTTGCAGCACCTCGCGTGGCAGTTCGAGGCTCGCGGCGCCCTTGAGCCAGGCCGCGGCGCCCATCACTTCGCGTTCGGCATCGGCGTGCGGCTTGCCCTGCTCGCTGGTGAGCAAGCGCTTGAGCTCGTCGATATGCTCGATCAAGCGATCCGCCATCGCGATGATGACGGCGCGACGTTCGTCGATCGGCCGGCGCGACCAAGCCGGGAATGCCCCACGGGCCGCGGCGACAGCGGCGTCAAGGTCAGCTCGTTCCGCTTCCGGTGCGCGGCCGATCACGGTCTCGCTCGCCGGATTGACAACCGCGAAGGTCGACGGCGCCGAGACCAGTTGACCGCCGATGAGCATCTTGAAGGCGTATGTGTCGTTCATCATCCTCTCCAATGATTGGGCTGGCGGCAGACGCCGCTCGTTCGATCGTGTTCAGGCTGCGCGAGGCGCAATGCTGGGCGTGACCAGTTCGGCAAGCCGCTGGGCAATGATCGCTTCCGCATCTTCAACGATGCGCTCGATCAACTCGCGGCAGCTTGGGATATCGTGGATCAGGCCCTGCACCTGTCCGGCCCAGATGAGCCCGCTTTCGACCTCGCCGCTTTCCAGCGCCGCCCGCCCGCGCGCGCCGGCCACCAGCGGCTGGATGTCGGCAAATTGCGCATCGGGACGCTGCGAGATCTCAACGACTGCTTGGGAAATACTGTTACGCGCGACGCGACCGGTATTTTTGAAGCGGCGGAAGATCAGGTCCGTCGCGCGTTCGTCGTTCGCCACGATGAATTGCTTGACCTTCTCATGGATCGGGGCCTCGGCGGTGGCGCAAAACCGCGTCCCCATGTTGATGCCTTCGGCGCCGAGCGCCAGCGCAGCGGCCAAACCCCGGCCATCGCCAAAGCCGCCGCTTGCGATCATGGGGATCGAAATGCGGTCAGCGGTCGCGGGAATGAGGATCAGCCCCGGCACATCATCCTCGCCGGGGTGGCCCGCGCACTCAAATCCGTCGATCGAAATAATGTCCACACCCATCCGTTCGGCCGACAAGGCGTGCCGGACCGAGGTGCATTTGTGGATGACCGTGATGCCGTGCGCCTTGAATGCCTCGACATGTTCCTGCGGCTTCGCGCCGGCGGTCTCCACGATTCTCACACCGCTTTCCACGATCGCGGCGCGATAGGCGGCATAGGGTGGGGGATTGACCGAGGGCAGCACCGTCAAATTGACCGCAAACGGCTTGTCGGTCAGCGCGCGGCAGCGCTCGATCTCGCGGCGCAGATCATCAGGGGTGGGCTGCGTCAGCGCGGTGATCGTGCCAAGGCCGCCTGCGTTCGACACTGCGGCCGCAAGCTCGGCGCGTCCCACCCACATCATGCCGCCTTGCACGATCGGCGCTTCGATGCCGAGGCGCTCGGTTACCCTGGTCCTGATCGACATTCACCCTCCCATCACATGATCGCGCAAGCGCATGCTTCGCGCGGTTCAGGCCGCTTTGCGCGTACCTCCATTCAGCCGGTCCTGCGCCACTTGCGCGAGACTGCTCAGTCGCTCGCCAATCGTCTCGAGCGTGGCCATGTCATGCTGCCCGCTGAACATGGTGGCGATCATGCAGGCGCGAACATCGCCACGCGGGGTCAGGACCGGTGAGGCAATTGTGGTCAAGCCGCGCAGATAGTTGCCATCGTCGATCGCCCAGCCGCGCACGCGCGCCCGTGCCATGTCGGCAAGATAGGCCTCCACACCGGGCGGATCGGCCCATAAGAGCGGGCCGATCCGTCGCTCTACCTCGTCGCGATCAAGCCCCTGCGCTGCCGCGATACAGCGCCCCATGGCGCCGATATAAGCTGGCAGGCGTTGCCCGGTGACCAGATGAATGCGTGTGGCATGCGACCCTTCCACGACATTGGTCAGCACCACGCGATTGCCCGCTACGCGCCAGAGGCCGCAGGTCAGCGAGAATTCCTGAGCAAGCCCCGCGAGCGCGTCGATCGCCCACTGCCGCCAGGCCAGCAACTGCGTCTCGCCGCTGAACAGCCGTGCGGGCTCCGCGCCCAGGCTGTAAAGCTTTGCCGCCGGATCGAACTCGACAAAGTCCTCGGCAACGAGTGTCTTGAGAATGTTGAAGCACGTGCTCGGGCTGAGCGACACCGCGCGCGCGATCGCATTCACCCCCTGCGGATCGCTGCTGGCGAGGTGCCGCAAGATGCCAATGGCATTGACCACCGAGCCCACTGTCATCGAACGAACCTCCATATCGGCGCCGGTATCATTCACTATAATAAATGACAACATTCAAATATGAGAATGATGCCGGACTGTTGAACGCGGGACCATAGCGCGTTCGTCCGCCGCAGGCGATCATCTCCATATCTCATTTTCGTGAATGCGTTCAACATAATGTTGAACGCGGCGTGATGCGGTGTTAGTTTTGTCGAAATTGTCAGCGGGAGAGGTGAGATGGCGTTCAAGGACCGATTGGCCGCGGCGCCGGGGTCGAAGGCCCATGGCTCGCGCGCCTGGCTGCTGCTGGCGACGCTGGTGCTGGTCAACGTCTTCAATTTCATGGACCGGCAGCTGCCCTTCATTCTCGCCGAAGCGATCAAGGGCGATCTGCGCCTGTCCGATACGCAGCTTGGCATGCTGACCGGCATTGCCTTCCTCATCATCTATTCGCTCGCGTCGCTCCCGCTCGCTCGTCTCGCCGACTACTGGTCGCCCAAATGGACCCTGACCATCGTCGTGGGGCTATGGAGCGCGATGACGGCGCTGGGTGGCCTGGCCCGCAATTTCGGCGAACTGGCACTGACCCGTACAGGCGTGGCGCTGGGCGAAGCGGGCAGTACGCCATCGGCGCATGCTGTCATCCAGCGCGTCTTCCCGGCCGACCGGCGCGGTCTTGCGCTCGGCATCTTCCAGATGGGAACACCGGCCGGTGGTATGCTGGGCATGGCGCTGGGCGGCTATATGAACGACGTTATCGGCTGGCGTACCACGATGGTGTCAGCCGGGTTGCTCGGCCTTCTGGTCGTGACCTTGGCGGCGTTCGCGATTCCGGACGTGCGGCTGAAATCGGAGCCTGGCGCGCGCCGTGAGGGCTATGTCGAAACCGTGCGTACGCTGCTGCGCTCGCCCGCCTTTGCCTGGATGTTCCTCGCCATGTGCCTGGTGGGCGCGACCGTCTATGCGACGATGGTCTTCACCGCGCCCTTCTTCATCCGTCTCCACGGTTTTTCCACGACGCAGGCCGGCATCTGGTTCGGACTGCTGCTCGGTCTGACAGGGATGGCCGGGACCATCATCGGCGGCATCGTCTTCGACCGCAACATGCGCGGCAATCGCAATGCGCTGCTGCTCTGGCCCGCCTGCGCATTCCTGGTGGCCGCGCCCACCGCCCTCGCGGCCTGGTTCGTCACCGATCCCGTGCTCGCGCTGATCCTGCTCGCCCCGATCAGCCTGTCCTTCACCTTCTACTTCCCGGCGATGTTCGGCTCCGCACACATCATTGCCGGCCCCACGCGCCATGCGATGGCCTCGAGCTTGCTGATCATCGGTTCGGGCCTGGTGGGAGGGCTCGCCGGGCCCGTTGCCGTGGGCATGGCAAGTGATTTGCTCGCGCCGCGCCTTGGCCCCGATTCGCTTCGTTATGCGCTCGTCTTCGTGCCGATGACGGCGCTGCTCTCTGGCTTGTCCTTTTACCGGGCCAATCGCTCCCTCGCTGTGGAGCTCGCCTGATTTATTCTCTATATAGAATGAAAATATTCACCTTGAGGAATAACTAGCGCGGCGCTATCACTCGATTCGAATGTTGAGGGAGGGACGGCCGATGGCGATTCTTGAAGGCAAGGTGGTTGCGGTAACCGGTGCTGGCCGAGGCATCGGGCGTGAGATTGCCTTGCTTGCGGCGCGCGAAGGGGCCGCAGTCGTCGTCAACGACCTTGGCGCCGACGCGGATGGATCAGGCGGCGATGCCGGCCCGGCACAGGAGGTCGTCGACCTCATCAAGGCGGATGGCGGCAGCGCGGTCGTGAACGGCGCCAATATTGCCGATCCGGCCGGTGCTGCCTCGATCGTGGAGGATGCGGTCCGCAATTTTGGCCGGCTGGACTCCCTCGTCAACAATGCCGGGATCCTGCGCGACCGCATCTTCCACAAGATGAGCCAGCAAGACTGGGACGAGTCGATCCGCGTCAATCTCAACGGCTATTATTACACGTCCAAAGCCGCCGGCCTCTTGTTCAAGGAGCAGGGTGGCGGCTCGATGGTGCACTTCACCTCTACCTCCGGTCTCATCGGCAATTTCGGCCAAGCCAATTATTCGGCGGCCAAGATGGGCGTGGTGGGACTCTCGAATTCCATTGCGCTCGACATGCAGCGCTTTGGCGTCACCTCCAATTGCATCGCACCTTTTGCCTGGAGCCGGCTCACTGCTTCGATCCCCGCCGAGACCGACGCGGAGAAAGCCCGTGTCGAACGGCTCAAATCGATGTCGGCCGACAAGATCGCGCCGCTCGCCGTTTTTCTTGCCTCCGATCAGGCCAAGTCGGTGACGGGGCAGATTTTCTGCGTCCGCAAGAACGAGATCTTCCTCTTCTCCGTGCCGCGCCCGATCCGGTCCATGCATCGCGCCGAGGGATGGACGCCCGACACCATCGCCAGCGATCTGCTGCCGGCCTTCCAGTCGAGCTTCCATCCGCTCGCCAGGTCAGGCGACATCTTCTGCTACGATCCGGTCTGAGCCATGCCGCTCGATCCGCATCATCTGCTCAGCTTGCCGCCGCGGGTCACCACCCAGCGCTACACCGCGCGCGATACGATGCTTTACGCGCTCGGGGTGGGCGCTGGCACCGATGTGCAGGATTTGCGCTATGTCTATGAAGACGGGTTGCACACGCTGCCCACCATGGCGGTGGTGCTCGGCTATCCCGGCTTCTGGCAGAAAGAGCCCCAATATGGCATCGACTGGAAGCGCGTCCTGCATGGCGAGCAATCGACTCTGATCCATACCCCCCTGCCAAGCGAAGGCGAGGTGCGCAGCGAACTCGTCATTGAGCAGATCGTCGACAAGGGCGTGGGCAAGGGGGCGTTGCTCCAGTCTCGCCGCGACATATTCGATGTGAATGGCGACCGGCACCTGGCGACCGTGCGTCAGGTGTCGTTTCTGCGGGGGGATGGCGGCTGTGGCGGTTCAGGCGATGCCTTGCCGGCGCCACATCCGGTTCCGCAGCGCGAGCCCGACGCCATAGCGACACTTGCCACCCGGCCTGAGCAAGCGCTCGTCTATCGCCTTTCGGGCGACTTCAACCCGCTGCACGCAGATCCGGCGGTCGCCGCCGAGGCAGGCCTCGAACGTCCGATCCTGCACGGCCTGTGCAGCTATGGGATCGCCGCACGCGGCCTTGCCCGGCTCTTGTGCGCGAACCAGGCAAGTCGCTTGCGACGGATCGACTGTCGGTTCACCGCGCCTGTCTTTCCCGGCGATTCGATCGAAGTGCGCGTGTGGCACGAGGGGCGCGGCAAGGCCGCGTTCCAGGCCTTTGCAGCCGAGCGGGCGGCGTTGGTGCTCGGCAACGGCTATGTCGAATTCGAGGAAGATTGATCAATGGCAGGCATTCTCGCCTTTGGCGCATATGTGCCACGCATGCGGCTGCAGCGCAGCGCCATCTACGCCGCGAACCGCTGGTTCGCGCCTGGGCTGAGAAGCCTTGCGCATGGTGAGCGAGCGATCGCCAATTGGGACGAAGACAGTATCACGATGGCGGTCGAAGCTGCGCGCGATTGTCTCGACGGCCAGCAGCGCGGCGACATTGAAGCCGTGATGATCGCCTCGACCACCCTGCCTTATGCGGATCGGCAAAATGCCGGCATCGTGAAAGAGGCGCTCAACCTTGCCGATGCCGTCAGCGCGCTTGACGTGGGTGGCAGCCAGCGCGCCGGCACGAGCATGCTCGCCCAGGCCTTGCGCGGCGCCAGCGGGCGAGGGGCCACGCTCGCGCTCGCCGCCGATCGACGCCGTGCACGTCCGGCCTCGGAAGGCGAACTGGTCCATGGGGATGCCGCTGCCGCATTTCTGGTCGGTGAGGGCGACGGCATTGCCCGCTTCCTCGGCAGCCACAGCGTCACCGCTGACTTCGTGGATCATTATCGTGCCGCTGGCGAGCTTCACGATTATGAGTGGGAGACACGTTGGGTTCGCGAGCAAGGCCATGCCAGGCTCGCCAGCGCGGCGATCGCCGGAGCGCTCGAGAAGTTCGCGATCGGCGCCGAGCAGATCGATCATCTGGTGGTAGGTATCCCCGCTCGCGGCGCAGGCCTGGCGCTGGCCAAGAAAGCCGGCATCCGCGCTGAGGTAGTCTGCGACGATCTTGCGGCGGTGCTCGGCAATGCCGGTGCGGCCCATCCGCTGGTGATGCTCGCCCATGTCCTTGAAACGGCCGCGCCCGGCCAAAAAATCCTGGTCGTCGGCTTTGGCCAGGGCGCCGACATCCTGTTGTTCGAGGTGACCGACGCAATTGCGAAGGCAAAGCCGCTACACGGTGTTTCCGGCTGGCTCGAGCGTGCGGCCAAGGAAGAGAATTACCTCAAATACCTTGCCTTTACCGGCGAACTGCGCCTCGAACTCGGCAAGCGCGCCGAATTCTCGCAGCGCCCGGTGCTGACGGCGCTCTACCGCAATCGCAAGGCCGTGCTTGGCCTGGTGGGCGCGCGATGCACGCGTACTGGCACGGTCCAGTTTCCCCGCTCGGAAATCAGCGTCAACCAGAACGACCCGGCTGTGGGTACGCAGGAAGATTATCCGCTCGCCGAGCGCGCGGTGCGGATCCTCACCTATACCGCAGATAGCCTCACCTACACCCCCGACCCGCCCAATTATTACGGCATGGTGGAGTTCGATGGCGGCGGGCGCATGCTGGCCGAATTCACCGATGCCGATCCCGACGCGATCGCGGTCGGCGCGCCGATGCGGATGATGTTCCGGATCAAGGCGCAAGATGGCGACACCGGCTTCACCAAATATTTCTGGAAGGCGGTGCCTGCCGCAAGGAGCAACTGACGTGGCGAGCGGGATCAAGGACAAGGTTGCAATCCTCGGCATGGGGTGCGCCAAATTCGGCGAGCGCTGGGAAGACGATGCCGAGCAGCTGATGGTGGAAGCCTATCTCGAGGCGATGGCCGACGCGGGTATCGAACCCTCACAGCTCGACGCGGCCTGGCTCTCGGTTGGCTTTGACGCGATGAATATCGGGCCTTCCGGCATTCCGGCCGGCATGGCGCTGCGCTTGCCCAACATCGCTGTCACCAAGGTCGAGAATTACTGCGCGAGCGGCACCGAGGCCTTTCGCGGGGCAGTCTATGCGGTGGCCTCCGGCGCGGCCGACATCGCGATCGCGATCGGCGTCGAAAAACTCAAGGACACCGGCTATGGCGGCCTGCCGGTGCGCACGCGCGGCACCACCTTCGACATGGTGGGCGTGGTCGGCTCCGCGCCCGGCAATTTCGCGCAGCTCGCCTCCGCCTATGAGGCCAAGCACGGCATCGCCAAGGCCGATCTGAAGCGCGCCATGGCGCACGTGTCGGTCAAGAGCCACGCCAATGGCGCGAAGAACCCCAAGGCGCATCTGCGCAAGGAAATCGACATCGATACGGTGATGAACGCGCCGATGATCGCCGAACCGCTTGGCCTTTACGATTGTTGCGGCGTGTCCGATGGCGCCGCAGTGGCTATCGTCACCACGCCGGAAATCGCGCGTGCGCTCGGCAAAACCGATATCGTCACGGTCAAGGCGCTCCAGCTCGCGGTTTCGAATGGCTGGGAATTGCAAGGCAGCGGATGGGATGGCAGCTATGTGCACACCACCCGCATCGCCGCTTCCAAGGCCTATAAGGAAGCCGGCATCACCGATCCTGGCCGGCAAGTCAGCCTGATGGAAGTGCATGATTGCTTCTCGATCACCGAACTCGTGACGATGGAGGATCTGCATATCTCGAAGGAGGGGCAGGCATGGCGCGATGTGCTCGACGGTCGCTTCGATGCCGACGGGACGAATCCGTGCCAGATCGACGGCGGGCTCAAATGCTTCGGCCACCCCATCGGCGCCTCGGGCATTCGCATGATCTACGAAAATTATCTGCAGCTGCTGGGGCGCGCAGGGGCGCGACAGCGCCGCGAGCAGCCGCAATTCGGCTTGTCCCACAACCTTGGCGGCATGCCCAACCAGAATGTCGCGGCCATCGCGATCGTCGGCATGGAGGGGGTCTGAACATGAATATGGATCGTGAAACGCTCGATCAGTTCGTCGAGACGGTTCGTCGCTACACCCGCGAGAAGCTGGTGCCGCTCGAAGAAGAGGTCGCCGAGCGCGATATCATTCCCGAACATGTGATCCAGGACTTTCGGGACATGGGTCTGTTCGCGCTGACCACGCCTGAAACCTATGGCGGGCTCGGCATGGGCTCGGCCGAGGAAATCGAGATCGTCATGGAGCTGTGCTGGAGCTCGGCCGCGTTTCGCTCGATCGTCGGGCTCAATCTGGGGCTGGGTTCCCAGGGCATCCTCATGGACGGAACGGCGGAGCAGAAAGCCTATTGGTTGCCCAGGGTTGCGAGCGGTGAGGTCATCACCAGCTTTTGCCTGACCGAGCCGGACAGCGGCTCCGATAGCGCCGCCTTGCGCACCACCGCTGTTCGCGATGGCGATGACTATGTGATCAACGGCACCAAGCGCTTTATCACCAACGGTCCGTTGGCCGGGGTCTTCATGGTGATGGCGCGAACCAGTGCCGAGCGCTTGCCCAAAAACGCCCATATCACTGCATTTCTGGTCCCGGCCGATACGCCGGGCGTGGTTGTCGGCAGGAAGGACCGCAAGATGGGCCAGGCCGGCGCATGGTCGTCGGACATCTATTTCGAGGACGCCCGCGTCCCGGCCACGGCGATCATCGGCGGCGAGGAAGGCCGCGGCTTCGCGACCGCGATGAAGTCGCTCGACCGTGGGCGGATCAACGTGGCCTCGGTCTGTGTCGGGCAGGCGCGCCGCATCCTCCATGAAGCAACGCGCTATGCCGTCGAGCGCAAGCAATTTGGCGAGCCGATCGGCAACTTCCAGCTGGTCCAGGCGATGCTCGCCGACAGCCAGGCCGATCTCTATGCCGCCGAATGCATGTTGCGCGATGTGGCCCGCCGCTATGACTCGGGCGAGCGGGTGTCGCTGGAGGCCTCCTGCGCCAAGATGTTCTGTTCGGAAATGGTGGGACGTATCGCTGACCGCGCGGTTCAGATCCATGGCGGGGCCGGCTATATGCGCGATAGCGCCGTGGAGCGCTTCTACCGCGATGTCCGCGTCTTTCGGATCTATGAGGGCACGACTCAGATCCAGCAGCTTATCATCGGACGTGAACTCACGCGACGAATGGCGGCCTGAATGGAATCGCGCGTGCGCCTCGATGGCGATTGCCACCCACCGGCGCTAGGCGATGTCCTGCGGGCCAATGCACACGCGCATCCCAACCGGATCGCGATCCGCTTCGAGGGGGCGGACGTCAGCTTTGCCGATCTGCTGACGCGCTCGCTCCGCATTGCCAACGCGCTTCGCGCCGACGGTGTCGAGCCGGGCGAGCGGGTGGCGATCCTGTCGAAGAATTCACCGGCATTTTTCGAGATCCTCTTTGGCGCGGCGATCGCGGGGATCGTGCCGGTGCCGGTCAACTGGCGGCTGTCGGCACGCGAAATCGCCTATCTGCTGGCGGACTCCGGCGCGAAGATCATCTTTGTCGGCGCTGAGCATGAGGCACTGGCGAGCGAGGCCATTGCCCTGACGTCGCGGGCGCCGCGCATCATCCTGCTGGCGGGGCGTGACCAGCAGGATTTCGCCGCATGGCGTGAGCGCGCGGCGGCACATGATGATTTCGATGCGGTCGATCCCCGGGCGATTGCCTTGCAGCTTTATACCTCGGGCACCACCGGGCGGCCCAAAGGTGCGCTGCTCTCGCATCACAGCCTCAACAGCGTGCGCGTCTCGCAACCGCCCGAGGCACGCTGGAGCCAGTGGACCGCCGAGGATTGCTGCCTGATTTCGATGCCATTGTTCCATGTGGGCGGCATCGGGACCGCCCTCGCGTCCATCTACCATGGCGCGCGCATGGTCATCGTGCGCGATTTCACGCCGGAGGCCCTGTTCGACTATGTCGAGCAGGAGGGGATCACCAAATTGTTCCTCGTTCCCGCCGCGATGCGGATCGTGCTCGACCATCCCCGCGCGCGGACGACGGACTATCGCCGGATCCACTATATTCTCTATGGATCGAGCCCGATCACGCCGGCCTTGCTGCGCGAGGCGATCGAGGTGTTCAATTGCGGTTTCGTCCAGGTCTACGGCATGACCGAGACCTCGGGCACGATCGTGGTGCTACCCCCTGAAGATCATACGCCAGACAAGGCTGAACGCATGCGTTCGGCGGGCAAGCCCCTGGCGGGCGTTGAGGTCGTCATTCTGGATGCGGAGGGCAACCATCTGCCACGCGGCGCCGTCGGCGAAATCGCGATCCGCAGCCAGGCCAACATGATCGGCTATTGGAACCATCCTGAGGCCACCGCCGACTGCCTGTCGGTCGATGGCTTTCTGCGCTCGGGCGATGCAGGCTATCTCGATGCCGATGGCTATCTCTTCGTGTGCGACCGCGTCAAAGACATGATCATCTCCGGCGGCGAAAATGTTTATGCCGCGGAGGTCGAAGCTGCGTTGTGCGAGCATAGCGACATCATCGAAGCTGCCGTGATCGGCATACCGGACGCGCGCTGGGGCGAAGCGGTCAAGGCTTTCGTCGTCGCGGAGGCCGGGGCCTTCATTGCCGCGGATGATCTGCGCGCGTTCCTGCGCGGGCGACTTGCTGCCTACAAGATACCCAAGGTCGTCGATTTTGTGGACGCATTGCCCAAGAACGCCGCCGGCAAGATCCTGCGTCGCGAACTGCGCGAGGCGCCGTCGATCGGTTCCGGCTTGGCCTGAAGCCGCGTTGCAGGGCAGGCGAGACCATTGCCCGAACACGAACCGGCCATTGTCAAATCGACAAAAGCATTCACGATTTCGTCCTTGCAAGCAGGGGGCGTTGCGCGCCAATTCTTTCTCGTCACGCGAACGGCTCTGCCAGGTTCGACGCTGAAATTTTGATCCGGACACGCATGCCGATGCGGGCGTTCGCCCGATGGTGATGCGTGCCGGGCGGGGGAGGACGATCGATGAACTGCTTCAGGCTGCCGCCGCCGCACCGCCAAGATCGGGCTAGGCCATGAGGCACTATCCGCCGCCGTTCGCATGGCGATCCGCACGCCTTGCCCGGATCATCGCGCCATGCTGATGCGTGCCATCATCCGTGACGATCGTGCGTCGGCGCCAACGCTGGAGGAAGTCCAGGTCGAGTGCCCGAGCGCTGAACCCGGACATCTGCTCGTCCGCGTCCATGCCGCCGGGTTAAATCGCGCGCAGCTCGCACGGCCCGGCGGCACCGGCCATGCCATCCATCCGCTCGGCATCCCGGGCGGCGAGCTTTCGGGTGTCGTTGTCGAGATTGGGGCTGGCGTCGAAGGCTTCGCCGTCGGCGACCGCGTGATGGCGTTGGCAAGCGGGAGCTATGCGCAATACGCCGCGTTCGATCACCGCTTGGCAGTGCATGTGCCGCCCTCGATCGATCTCGCCACCGCGGCTGGCTTACCCAGCTGGTATATGACGGCGCATAACGCCGTCATTGCTGAGGGCGGGCTGCGTGCCGGCGAGACCTTGCTCGTTCAGGGCGCTACCTCGGGGGTCGGCATCGCCGCGGCGCAGATCGCTCGCTGCTTCGGCTGCGCGAATGTCATCGGGATCGCGCGCTCGTCCGACAAGCTCGCGAAAGTGGCCGAGTTCGATCACAAGCTCTCTGCCACGCCGGGTTGGCAGCAGAGGGTGAAGGCGCTCACCAATGACGCGGGCGCCGATCTGATCGTCGATCTGGTGGGCGGGGGCGCGCTTTCCGGAAACCTTGAAGCTGCCGCTCTTACTGGTCGGATCGTAGCGGTCGGACGGCTCGGTGGATCAAGCGATGAACTCGACCTCAATATGCTCTCGCGCAAGCGCGTGAGGCTGATCGGTGTTTCCTTCCGGACCCGCACGATCGGGCAACGGGCCGCCATTGCCCGGGGCTTTGAACGGGATGTCCTGCCTGCGATCGTCGATGGACGGATCGTGCCGAAGGCCGATCGCAGCTTTATGATGCGCGAGGTCCGTGAGGCGCAGGATTATCTGAGGATGCAGCCAAATCTTGGGAAGGTCCTGCTCGAAATCGAGCAATAGCACAGCTACCGGTGCGTCGTAGGCCTGCATCGGCAAACGTGAAAGGTCAGCCGTTATGCTTAGCCGCCGTACCCTGCTCGCCAACACCGCGATGCTTTCCCTGCTTGCGGCGCACAGCGGCGCTGCTCGCGCCGGGCGCCGGGGAGGGACGCGCAAGCAGCCTAATGTCGTTTTCATCATGGCCGATGATTTGGGCTATGCCGATGTGAGCTGTTACGGTCGCCGGGAATATCGCACCCCGGCTGTCGATTCACTGGCCGCCGCGGGCATGCGGTTCACCAATGCCTATGCCAATTCCTCGGTCTGTTCGCCTACGCGCACAGCGCTCATGACGGGGCGTTACCAGGCGCGCCTGCGCGTTGGCCTGGAGGAGCCGCTCACCGACGGCAAATTCGGTCTGCCGCCCCAACATCCCACCTTGCCCTCACTGCTTCGCGCGCTCGGCTATCGCACGGCGCTGATCGGGAAATGGCATCTGGGTGATCTGCCCGATTATGATCCGCTCAAGAGCGGCTATGAACAATTTTGGGGCCTGCGCAGTGGCGGCGTCGACTATTTCACGCACAAGAATACCCAAGGCAAGCGCGACCTGTGGGACAATGCCACACCGATCGAGCGGACAGGCTATCTTACCGATTTGATCGGCGACCAGGCCGTTTCCACGATCCGGACCTATGCCGCCGGGTCAGCGCCGTTTTTTCTCAGCCTTCATTTCACGGCGCCGCACTGGCCTTGGGAAGCTCCGCAGGATCAGGCCGAGTCCGACCGGCTGGCGGCCACGGGCAAGCCGAGCGCCATCCTCCATTATGACGGGGGCTCGCTGGCAACCTATGCCAAGATGGTCACCCGCCTCGATGATCAGATCGCCCGGGTGCTGGCCGCGCTCAAAGCGGCCGGGCTCGAGAAGGACACCATCGTCATTTTCACCAGCGATAATGGCGGCGAGCGCTTTTCCGACACCTGGCCCTTTTCCGGGCGCAAGACCGAATTGCTGGAGGGTGGCATCCGTGTTCCAGCTATCGTGCGCTGGCCGGCGCGGGTTGCGGCCGGGGTGACGAGCGACGAGCCGATCATGACCATGGACTGGCTCCCGACCCTGGTTGCGGCCGCGGGCGGG
>Ga0209902_100341_pt1 | contig 58975 bp, 67 predicted proteins | sample FECB27metaG_FD_188304 | JGI IMG/M metagenome (GOLD analysis project Ga0209902, IMG submission 188304) | Cyanobacterial communities from the Joint Genome Institute, California, USA - FECB-27 (SPAdes) (version 2) | ecosystem: Environmental > Aquatic > Thermal springs > Hot (42-90C) > Microbial mats...
CCCGCCTCGACGCCGCAACCACGGCGCTCGGCACCCTCAACGAGCTCTATGTGATCGCCGCAGCGGTGATCGGCGGCACCTCGCTGGCTGGTGGCATCGGCACCATCTTCGGCGCCATCCTCGGCGCCCTGCTGATGCAGTCGCTGCAATCGGGCATGGCGCTGCTCAACGTCGATTCCGCCTATACCAATATCGTGGTCGGGGTTGTGCTGGTGTTCGCCGTATTCGTCGACCAGATCTATCGCCGACGCGTGAAGTGAGGAGGCAAACATGACCACCGAGACCATTGCTGCCGACTCCGCCTCGCAAGCTGCGCCGCTGGTCGAAATGAACGACATCTCGATCGCTTTCGGCGGCATCAGGGCCGTCGACCACGCTTCCATCGATCTCTATCCGGGCGAAGTGGTGGGCCTGCTCGGTCACAACGGCGCCGGCAAGTCGACGCTGATCAAGGTGCTGTCCGGCGCCTACAAGCGCGATTCGGGCACCATCCGCATCGACGGCAGGGACGCCGAGATCTCCAATCCGCGCGACGCCAAGGCGTTCGGCATCGAGACGATCTACCAGACCCTGGCGCTGGCCGATAACGTCGACGCCGCCGCCAACCTCTATCTGGGGCGCGAGCTGCGCACGCGCTGGGGCACCCTCGACGACATCGCCATGGAGGCCGAGTGCCGCAAGGTGATGGGCCGGCTGAACCCCAATTTTCGCCGTTTCAAGGAGCCGGTGAAGTCGCTCTCCGGTGGCCAGCGGCAGTCGGTCGCCATCGCCCGGGCGATCCACTTCAATGCCCGCATCCTCATCATGGACGAGCCCACCGCGGCGCTTGGACCGCAGGAAACCGCGCAGGTCGGCGAGCTGATCAAGCAGCTAAAGGCCCAGGGCATCGGCATCTTCCTGATCAGCCACGACATCCACGACGTGTTCGACCTCGCCGACCGCGTGACGGTGATGAAGAACGGCCGCGTGGTCGGCACCGCTCGCGTCGGCGACGTGACCAAGGATGAGGTGCTGGGCATGATCATCCTCGGCAAATGTCCGCCCGGCGCCATCCCCGGACCAGGCGCCATCAAGAGCTGAACCGATGCCGGGGTGAGGCGCTGCGAACCGGCCCCCGTGCGAGTGCCGCTTCCCACGGCGTCAATATCGGCCGGTTACTGACCGCCATCCCCAACGAAATTCCGGCTGACCAGCCGGTAGCCATCCGTCGGCCAATCAATTATCTATAAAATCATGACGACAGCCAAAGACGATCCCGTTTCCGTCCGGATCAGCCGCGCGCTGGCCGAGCGGATCATTGCCGGCGACATCCAGCCCGGCGCCCGCCTGCGGCAGGACCACATCGCCGAGGCGTTCGGCGCCAGCCACGTGCCGGTGCGCGAAGCGTTCCGGCTGCTCGAGGCGCAGGGGCTGGTGGTGAGCGAGCCGCGCCGCGGCGTGCGCGTCGCCGGCTTCAGCCTCGACGAAGTCCGCGAGGTCGCCGAGATGCGCGCGGCGCTCGAAGTGCTGGCCTTGCGCCAGGCCGGCCCGCATTTGACCAAGGCGATGCTCGACCAGGCCGAAGCCATCAGCAAGGCCGGCGACAAGGCCAGCGACGTGCAGGCCTGGGAGGAAGCGAACCGGGCCTTTCACCGCTTGATCATCGCACCCTGCGGCATGCCTCGGCTGCTCAAGACCATCGACGATCTGCACAGCGCCAGCGCCCGCTTCCTGTTCTCGGGCTGGCGGGCCGAATGGGAGGCGCCGACCGACCGCGACCACATGGCGATCCTCGCCGCGCTGCGTGATGGACAGATTGAAACCGCGGCCACGGTACTGGCGCGCCACATCCGCTCGAGTGGCCAGGAGCCCCGCAAACCAGCGCCACGCAAGGCGGCTGCGTTCGCTCGGAGCTAGAGCTTCGCGCCGAGGTAGCGGGGATGGTCCACCGCTGCGCCTTCCCCACCGGGTGTCATCCCTGCGAAAGCAGGGACCCAACTCTCAGCTGGCGCAAGCGGTGAGATGGATCCCTGCTTTCGCAGGGATGACATCGAGTAGGTGGAGCAAATGGTGGCCCTCCGATAATGAGATCACCCAGCCCTCTTGCAATTCCGACCCAGCTGTGGACTCCTTTAGCGATAGATAACGCAGATTATCTATAATTCTTGCAAGGAGCCGCCCCTCGTGTCCGATACCGTACCCCTGACATCAGCTTTCAGCCCGCTCGACCTCGAAAGCCGCCCGCTCGCCTGGCGTATTGGGGCAGTTTTGCTCGGCACGCTGTTCCTGACCCTCTCCTCCTATGTCGAAGTGCCGATGGTGCCGGTCCCGGTCACCATGCAGACTTTCGCCGTGATGCTGGTCGGCGCGCTCTATGGCTGGCGGCTCGGCGCTATCACCATCATCGCCTGGCTCGCCGAGGCGGCCGTTGGCCTGCCGGTGCTGTCGGGCGGCGCCGCCGGGGCGCATCACTTCGTCGGCCCGACCGCCGGCTACCTGTTCGCCTTCCCGGTGGCTGGCGCCGTGGTTGGCTGGCTCGCCGAGCGCGGCTGGAACGGCCGCCGTCCGCTGCTCGCCTTCGTCAGCATGCTGCTCGGCAACGCGCTGTGCCTCGCCATCGGTGGCGCCTGGCTTGCCGTGCTGTTCGGCGCTGACGTCGCCTGGACCAGTGGCGTTGCCCCGTTCATCGTCGGCGGCGTGCTGAAATCGGCGCTCGGCGCCGCTCTGCTGGCGCTGCTCGCCCGCGGCAAGACCCGCACCGCCTGATGACCATCCGGTTGCGCCCGCATCACCTGCTCTGCCTGCTGACCTATGTGGGCAAGGGCTACAGCGCGGCGTTCACCGCCAACTACGACGCCATCGCCGCCCGCATCGGCGATGGCGAAGACCTGCTGATCGTCGCGGGGCCGGACGACATCTGCGCCCCGCTGCTTGCTGATGCCGAACCGCATTGCCACCGCGACAGCGTCATCGAGCGCGATCGACTGGCTTTGCGCGACCTGGGCGAATTGCTCGAGACGCCGCCGCAGTTGGGCGGTTCGGTGGTGCTCGAGCCGGCTGTCCTGAAACAAATGCGCGAAGCCTTCGCCACCGGCCGCACCCGCGCCGCGTGTGTCGGCTGCGAGTGGCATGGGCTGTGTACCGGCATCGCGGCAGGTGGGTTTGCCGGGGTGGTGATCCCCACCGGCTGAGTGTGTGTCGCATCGACGGTGGTCTCGCGTCCCCTCGTCCCTCTGGGGAGAGGGCCAGGGTGAGGGGCGCCAAGCGCGCTGATGGACGGAGTTGCCAGCGCTGCGCCGACCAGCACTTCATCCGGTGTGCTTGGCGCCCCTCACCCCGCGGTGAGGCCTTCGGCCTCTCCGCCGCCCTCTCCCCAAAGGGGCGAGGGGGCGGGGGTGGCACCGCCGGCGCAAAACGACTGACGGCAGTCGCACACCCTCCCTTACCGCGCCGTCCACCCGCCATCGATCGCAATCGTCGTCCCGGTAATCGAGCGCGCCGCCTCGCTGGCGAGATACGATGCCAAGCCCGCGATCTCTTCGGCCTCGACGAAGCGCCGCGTCGGTTGCGAGGCCAGCATGACGTCGCGGATCACCGCGTCGCGGCTGAGGCCGCGCACCTGCATCTGATCTTCGATCTGCTTTTCGACCAGCGGGGTGCGGACATAGCCGGGGCAGATGGCATTGGCGGTGACGCCGGCTTCCGCCACTTCCAGCGCCACGCTCTTGGTGAGGCCGACCAGCCCGTGCTTGGCGGCGACATACGCCGATTTGAACGGCGAGGCGACCAGCCCATGCGCCGAGGCGATGTTGATGATGCGGCCCCAGCCGCGCGACACCATGCCGGGCACTGCCGCCTTGATGCATTCGAACGAAGCATCGAGGCTGAGGCTGCGCACCAGATCCCAGTCGGCGCGGGCGAACTCGGCGACCGGGGCGACCTTCTGCGCACCGGCATTGTTGACCAGCACGTCGAGCCGGCCGTAGCGGGCAATGACCTCGGCGACCAGGTGTTCGCCCGCCCCCGATTGCGTGAGGTCGGCACGGAAATAGTCGTCGGCGCGGCGCTCGACGATGTCGTGCTCGGCGACGCGGAACCCGTCGGCCGCGAGCCGGGCCGCGATGGCCGAGCCGATGCCTCCCAATGCGCCGGTCACCAGCGCCGTCTTCTGTTCCCCCATCACCCTTCCCTTTCGTTGAACCACGCCATCAGTTCGGCGCCGTTGCGCACTCCGATGGTCTTCATCAGCCGGGCGCGATGCGCCTCGACCGTCCGGCGCGACAGCTTGAGCTCGGCGGCGATCTCGCCGCTGGTGCGGCCCTGCGCCACCAGCATCAGGATCTGGCGCTGCCGGCCGGTGAGCACATGCTCGGTCGGCAGGATGCCGCGCTGCATCGGCTCGAAGCAGTAGATCGCTTCGGCGAACGGATCGTCCGGGGTGTTGGAGCGGCCATGCACGCGGCACCAGAGCGTGCTGCCATCCTTGCGCCGCATCACCCGCTCGTCGAAATAGATGGCGCCGGCGGCGAGATGGCTGCGCCACAACTCCCCCACCCGCACGAAATCGCCGACATCCTGGTACAGCTGGCGGAAACTGGCGCCGATCATCTCGACGCGCTCATAGCCGAACAGTGTCGCGAACGGCGCGTTGCAGTCCTTGATGATGCGATGGGCGGCGAACACGATGGGCACCGGAATGTCGGCGAGCGAGTAGCCGAAGCCTGCCGCACCGGGGTCGAGCTTGCCAAGACTGGGAGGGAGGGGATGCATGCAGTAGAAATACGACTCCTTGTCGAGCCAGTACAGGCACTAGCGTCCCTCAAAACGGGAGGCTGAAATTCTCTGGCAGATGGATCCGGCGCGGCGGCGCGCCACCTTGCTGTGGCAGTTCGCCGAGGCGACCCACGCCAGCCATGGCGGTGCGCCCGACGATTACTGGGGGCTGCATCGCTGGTCGATCACCGAGCGCGGCGCCTTCTGGAGCGCCGTGTGGGATTTCTGCGGAGTGATCGGCGACAAGGGCGAGCGGCAGAGCATCGACGCCGAGCTGATGCCGGGCGCCCGCTTCCTGCCCGACGCGACGCTCAACTTCGCCGAGAACCTGTTGCGGCTGGACGGGCCGGCCGACGCCATCGTCTTCCGCGACGAAGCGGGCGCACGGCGGCGCTGGAGCTGGGATGAGCTGCGCCAGGCGGTGTCGCGCCTGCAGCAGGCCCTGCTCGGGCTCGGAATCGGCCAGGGCGACCGGGTTGCCGGCATGCTGCCCAACCTGCCCGAGACCGTGGCGATGATGCTGGCGACCGCTTCGATCGGCGCGGTGTGGTCGTCATGCTCGCCGGATTTTGGCCCGCGCGGCGTGCTCGACCGCTTCAGCCAGATTGCACCAAAGCTGTTCGTGACGGTCGATGGCTATCACTACAACGGCAAGCCGATCGATATCGGTCCGACCATTGCCGAAGTGGCCGCAACGCTGGCGCCGGCGCAAACGGTGGTGATCGACCTGCTCGGCCGCGCCACCGACTGCGTCAGGCGTATTGACGGTGCGGTGACGCTGGAAACCTTCCTCGCCCCCCACGCTGCCGGGCCGGTGCGCTTCACCCGGCTGCCGTTCAGCCACCCGCTGTTCATCCTGTTCTCGTCCGGCACCACCGGCAAACCCAAATGCATCGTCCACTCCTCTGGCGGCACGCTGCTGCAGCATCTGAAGGAGCACCGGCTGCATTGCGACGTGCACGATGGCGACCGGGTGTTCTACTTCACCACCTGCGGCTGGATGATGTGGAACTGGCTGGCTTCGGCGCTGGGGTGCGGTGCAACGCTCTGCCTCTACGACGGCTCGCCGTTCCATCCCGAGCCGACGCAGCTGTTCGACTATGCCGAGGCCGAGCGCTTCACCCTGTTCGGCACCTCGGCGCGCTACCTCGATTCGGTACGCAAGCTCGCGCTGAAGCCGATCGAGACGCATGACCTCAGATCGGTGCGCGCCATCCTCTCCACCGGTTCGCCGCTGGCAGCGGACTGCTTCGATTATGTCTACGGCAGCGTGAAGCGCGACGTACACCTCGCCTCGATCTCGGGCGGCACCGACATCGTCTCGAGCTTCGTGCTCGGTGTGCCGACGCTGCCGGTGTGGCGCGGCGAGATCCAGGCGCCGGGGCTGGGTCTCGCGGTCGATGTGTTCGACGAGGACGGCCAACCGATGCCTGAGGGCAAAGGGGAGCTGGTGTGCCGCGCGCCGTTTCCGTCGATGCCGCTCGGCTTCTGGAACGATCCCGATGGTTCGCGCTACCGCGCTGCCTATTTCTCGCGTTTCGACGGCGTCTGGGCCCATGGCGACTATGCCGAACGCACCGCGCACCACGGCATCATGATCCATGGCCGCTCGGATGCGACGCTCAACCCGGGCGGCGTGCGTATCGGCACGGCGGAGATCTATGCCGTGGTCGAGGAACTGCCCGAAATCGACAGCGCGCTCTGCATCGGCCAGGAGTGGGAGAACGACACCCGCGTGGTGCTGTTCATCAAGCTGGTGCCCGGCGCAGTGCTGGACGAAGCCCTCCGGCTTAAGGTCCGGACCACCATCCGCAGCGGTGCCAGCCCGCGCCATGTGCCGGCCAAGGTGATCGCGGTGGCGGACCTGCCGCGCACCCGATCGGGTAAGCTGACCGAACTGGCCGTGCGCGACGTGGTCCATGGCCGACCCGTCCGCAATGTCGAGGGGCTCGCCAACCCCGAGGCGCTGAAGCTGTTCGAGAACCTCGCGGAGCTCACCACATGACCAACCCGGTTCACATTGTCGCGGCCCGCCGCACCCCGATCGGCCGCTTCGTCGGCGCTTTCGCCGAGCTGAGCTCCAGCGCGCTCGGCGCCGCCGCCATCCGGCAGGTGCTCGCCGACAGCGGCGTCGACCCGGCCACTGTCGACGAAACGATCATCGGCCAGGTGCTGACGGCAGGCGCCGGCATGAACCCGGCGCGCCAGGCGGCGATCGGTGGCGGGTTGCCCATCGGCGTGCCGGCCTTCAGCGTCAACAAGGTCTGCGGCTCAGGGCTGAAGGCAATCCACCTCGGCGCACAGGCGATCGGCGCGGGCGATGCCGAACTGGTCATTGCCGGTGGGCAGGAGAGCATGACGCAGGCGCCGCATCTCGTGGCAGGGCGCCGCGCCACCAAGCTCGGCGACATCGCCGCCACCGACAGCATCATGGTCGACGGGCTGGTCGACGCCTTCAATCACGTCGCCATGGGCGTCACCGCCGAAGGGCTGGCGCAGAAATTCGACATCTCACGCGAGGCGCAGGACAGCTTCGCCCTGGCCTCGCACCACAAAGCCGTCGCCGCCGCCGCGGCGGGCCGCTTTGACAGCGAGATCGTGCCGGTCAGTGTCACCGAGCGACGCGAGACGCGGCTCGTCGCCGCCGACGAACAGCCGCGCGCCGACACGACACTGGCGGCGCTGGCCAGGTTGAAGCCGGCCTTCGACCCCGGAGGCACAGTGACCGCCGGCAATGCTGCCAGCCTCAATGATGGCGCGGCGGCGGTACTGCTGGCCTCTGAGGCCAAGGCAGCTCAGCTCGGGCTGACCTCGCTTGGCCGGATCGTCGCCTGCGCCTCGGCGGCGCTGGAGCCGATGGAGATGGGATTGGGTGCTGCGACCGCGGCGCAGCGGGCCCTCGATAGGGCCGGCTGGCGGTCGGCCGATCTCGACCTGATCGAGCTCAACGAAGCCTTCGCCGCCCAGGCGCTGGCCGTGGTCAAGGCGATGGACTGGGAGCTCGAACAGGTCAACGTCAATGGCGGCGCCGTCGCGCTCGGCCATCCGATCGGCGCTTCAGGCTGCCGGGTGGTGGTGACGCTGTTGCACGAGATGCAGCGGCGCAACGTCCGGCGCGGCCTCGCGACACTGTGCATCGGCGGCGGCCAGGGCGTGGCGATCTGCATCGAACGCTGAGTGCTGCTGGCTGATATTTTGCTGACATTGTGCATAACGCCAACGTCACGAGCGTCGGCCTAGCATGTCAGCTGCATAGGAAATTCGGGTCCTGTGTCCTACTGCTCCCTCCCCCACCAAGCGGAGGGGGCAGTTTTTCGACGCCAGCCCACCCTGCCGATTGCGGCCGGGTTTGCGGCAAGCTGCATCATTAGGACAAAAAACCGGCGCGGTGAGCGCCGGTTTGGTTTAGCTTGTCGCCGGTGATGTCAGGAAACGATCTTGGCCCGCCCGCGGGCGGCCGGCGATTTGGGCTTGCGGCCAAGGCCAATGGTCTTGGCCAGGCGCGAGCGCGCTTCCGAGTAAGTCGGCGCCACCATCGGATAATCCACCGGCAGGCCCCATTTCGCGCGGTATTCTTCCGGCGACATGTCGTATTCGGTCCTGAGATGACGCTTCAGCGACTTGAACTTCTTCCCGTCCTCGAGACAGATCAAGTACTCCGGCGTAATCGATTTCTTCACTGGAACTGCGGGCCTCAGCTCCACGACTGCTTCCGGTTCGGGCGCACCGCCCAGACCACTCAACGTTGCATGCACCGTTGCGATCAACTTGGGAATGTCGCTGGCGCTCAGTGCGTTATGACTCACGTAGGCGCTGACGATGTCGGCGCTCAGTTCGATCAGTTGGGAACCTCTAGCGTCCGCGTTTGCTGCTGCAGCCAAGTTCGATGTTCCTGATTCCATTCGTCCCTCGATATTGTTGCCTAGGTTTCGGGTCCTATATGCGGGACACTGCGGCCCACCCTCCGCGCCTCCTCGCAGTTATTGTGCTAGCGCATCACGCTTGGGTAGCTTACTTCAATGCGTTATCTAGCCGTTACGTGGCTACGCTTTGCCCTTTACTTCGTCAAGTAAACTTCCACCAATTTCGACGGATCAACTGAGCAATGCCGATCACTTCTATGCGTGAAACGGTCACCCTGCAGCTTTTGGGGACCCCGGTCCTCCGCTTGGCGGACGGTTCGGCAGTAAAGCTGCGCCAAAAGGCCTATGCCCTTGCAGCTGTGCTGTATCTGGACTTTTCCAACCGGGCGCGACGGTCGGCTTTGGCGGAACGGACCTGGGAAAGCAGCACTGCAGAACAGGCGATGACCAATCTGCGGCAGACCCTGCTGCATACGCGTGAACTCGAAGGTAGATACGGGTTCGACCTATTCGATGCCGACGCCACGGAAATCGAGCTCAACCGCGACGTGGTGCTCGACCTGCGCGAGATCGGCCGCGTCCGCAGCGCCGAAGATGCGCCCGAGCTCGAGCGGCTGATCGGCCTCTACCGCGGCGAGCTGCTGGCCGGCGTCATTGGCGTCGGCAACGAATTCGACCAGTGGCTGGCGCTCGAACGCACCCGCATCGAGAACCAGTTCTCCACCCAGGCGACCGAAGCGGCGTTGCGAATCGGTGGCCGGGGCGCCCATTCGGCGCTGTTCCGGCTGGCCGAGCGCCTGCCCTATTCCGACGTGGTGTGCCGCGCCACGATCGAACTGTTCCGCTCGGAGAATAACGAGAGCGGCGCGCGCGCCGCCTTCGCTGCGTTCCGCAACCGGCTCCGGCATGGCCTGGGCATGGAACCGGCGGCGGAAACCGCCGAGCTGTTCGGCCACGATGACGAAACGATTCCCGCTCAACCGCGCACCGTCGAGCGACGCCGGCCGCAGGCCGACGAGGACCGGGCGCGGGTGAGCTTTGTGCCCCGGGTGGTGCTGCTGCCGCCGTTGCAGGACTTCAAGCAGGCGAGCGTGCCCAAGCACCTGGCGCCGGCGCTGGTCGAAGATGTGACCATCGGCCTGTCGCGCCTCAAATCGCTGTCGGTGATCGCGCCGCACACCGCCTGGCAGCTCGACCCCTTCACCGCGCTGGACGAGGTACGAGCGCACCAGATCGACTACGCGGTGGAAAGCCGCATCGCCCCGCATTTTGCCGGCGACGGGCTGTCGCTCGCCATCCGCCTGGTGCGCGCCGCCGGCCGCGAGATCGTCTGGGCCGACAAATTCGCCTTCTCGGCGCTGACCGCGCCCGAGCGCTACTGGGACTTTACCAACGGGGTCGCCCGGGCCCTGGCGGAATCGATCGAAACGGCCGAGCTGCAGCGCGAGCGTACGCTGCGCGACGCCAATGCCTACTCGCATTACCTCGCCGGGCGGCAGAACCTCAGGACGTTCGATCTGCCCAAGGTCCGGCGCGGTCGCAAGTCGCTGCGCATTGCCCGCGACATCGAGCCGGAACAGGCGACGATCGAGAGCGCGCTTGCCCGCTCCTATGTGGTGGAATGGGTGCTCAGGTCCGGGTCGGACAAGGCGCTGCTCGACAAGGCCAAGCTGCATGCCGAGCGTGCGGTGTCGATCGACCCCAATGACGGCACGGCATATCGGGAGCTTGGCCGCGTCGCGCTGTTCGATCGCGACCTGGATCAGGCCCTGGTCCACATGTCGACGGCAGCCGAGCTCGCGCCGAACCACGCCGATATTCTCGCCGACTTCGCCGATACCCTGGCGCACAACTCCAACCACCGCGAAGCCCAGGAAAAGATCGAAGCCGCCATGCGGCTCAACCCGATCCCTCCCGATGAGTACCTGTGGACGCTGGGCGGCATCAACTTCTTCCGCGGGCGTTTCGATGAGGCGCTGACCAACCTGAGCCAGATGCGCAACCCGGAGCCGGCCTACCGCCTGATGGCCGCCGCTGCCGCGATGGCGGGGCAAATGGACCTCGCCCGCCGCTATCGGTTGCAAGCGCTTAGATTGCAACCGGATTTCACAACTGCTCGTTGGCTATCCCGAGTGCCGCAGCGCGATCCCTCTGATGTCGATCTGTATATAGACGCATTGCATAAGGCCGGTTTCAAGTAGGCCGACAAGGAGAAATACCAATGCGTTACGTCATTATTGGACAGAAAGACTCTGAGCAGCTGCTGGTCGTCGATACCCAGCTGATGACTGTGACCCCGGTTGACCAGGACACCGTGGTCCCGGCCAACGTTCGCTCCGCGCTGCAGTCGGGCAACACCATTGTCGACGGCATCAACGTCGCCGTGGCCGCCGGCAATCGCGCCGATGGCAGCGGCGCCTGGTTCTACACCTCCAAGTAAGTCTTGCATTTCGGAGCCCAGCTCCGCCCGGCGGCCGATACGGCTCCAGGCGGCACGCGCAATCCCGCAGCCCTGCTGCGGGATTTGTCGTTGCATTTTGCCGCGCTCGGCATCACCCGGCTGGCCCGCCAGACCGGGCTCGATCGCATCGGCATCCCCTGCTACGCCGCCATCCGCCCGCAATCGGCGACGCTTGCCACCCACCAGGGCAAGGGCGTCGACGACATTTCGGCCCAGCTCTCGGCGGTGATGGAGGCGGCCGAGTACGCCATCGCCGAAGCGCCTGAGACGCCGCATAAGACCCTCAGCATGGCTGAAGCGCGGGCCGGGGGCTTCGAACTGCTCCAAGTAACGCACCTGCTGCCGCGCGGTGCGGCGATCGACGAAACAAAGCCGATTCGCTGGGTCGAGGGGTTTGACCTTGCGACCGGTGCGCCGGTACTGGTGCCCTATGACGCAGTGGTGCTGGGCACGCCGCCCCGCGACCTCGTCGGCTTGTCACAATCGACCAATGGCATTGCTGCCGGGACGCGCCTCTCCGGCGCACTGCTGCATGGCCTCTGCGAAGTGATTGAGCGCGATGCGGTGTGCCTGTGGAGCTATAAGCCCGATGCCGCGGCCGAGGCCACCGCCATCTCCCCCGCGGCATTCGGCGACCCGGCAGTGGACGCGCTGGCCGACAAGGTCGCCCGCGCCGGCTACCGGCTGCGACTGTTCGACCAGACCAACAATATCGGCGTGCCGGTCATCTATGCGGCGCTGTTTCCTGCCGATGGCGCCGACAAGCACTTCGATGTCGCGACCGGCGCCAGCTGCCACCCCATCGCGGCGGTCGCCGCGCGGCGCGCCATCGTCGAGGCGGCACAGACGCGCATCACCAACATTGCCGGGGCGCGCGATGACATCGTCGAAGGCGAGTACGACGAGCAGCTCGGCCGTTCCATCGCGGTGCTGACCCAAGCAACGCCAGCCACGCGGCCGGCGCCCACGGGCCTGCCGGCCGACAGCGGCGAGGCCGCGCTGATCGCTGCGCTTCAGGCCGGGCTCGCCAAGGCGGGTCTCCATCGCATCGTCGTCATCCCGCTCGGCGGCGAACAGTTTGGTATCCGGGTGGCCAAGATCTATGTGCCGGGCCTCGAAGACCGGCTGACCAATACCAACTGGCGCCCCGGTTCGCGCGCCACTGCCGCCATGCTGGGGTTCCTGTGAAAGTCCTGTTCGCCGGCCCGTCGCTCTCGGGGCAAGACTATGATCGCAGCGGGCTCGATATCCGCCCACCGGCGAGGAAGGGCGACCTCTACCGCGCCGTGCTCGATGGCGCCGATGCCATCGGGCTCATCGACGGAGTGTTCGGCTTCGTGCCCTCGGTCTGGCACAAGGAAATCCTGTTCGCTCTGCAGCAGGGGATTACCGTGCTCGGCGCCGCCTCGATCGGGGCGCTGCGAGCGGCGGAATGCGCGCCCTATGGCATGGTGCCGGTGGGACCGATCGCCCAGAGCTATGCGAACGGCGCCCGCCGAGAGGACGCCGATGTCTGCCTCGCCCATGCCCCGGCCGAACTCGACTTCCTGCCGCTCAGCGAACCGCTGGTCGACGCCGAAGCGACCATCGCGGCCATGGCCGTGACCCCGGCCGAGGCGCTCGCTCTGCGGTTAGCGGCGAACGCCATCTATTTCGCCGACCGCACCGCCGAAACGATGGTCGCCGAAGCCGGGCTCGACCCGTCGTTTGCCGGCCGGTACCGCGCCGCCCGGGTGCGCGCCAAGACCGCCGATGCACTGCTGCTGGTCGAGCAGCTCAGGGCGCTGCCTTCCGGCCGTGGCCCGATCCCGGACTGGGTGTTCGTGGCGTCCGAGCCCTGGCGCAGCTACCTGGCCGAGTTCGGACAACAGGCAGCCTAGCGCCGCTACCGCACGCGGCGCTATGCTGGCCAAAGACGGAACCGGGAGGGGCTCATGGCCATCCGCCGTGCCGGCTTTGCCTTGCTGCTCACGCTCGGGCTCTGCACCGCTGCTCAGGCGAGCGAGCCCACGCTCGGACAGGCGGAACTCGAACGGCGCGCCGAAGCCGCGGCGCGTTACCTGGTGGCGACCGAAACCGCCGAAGGGCGCTTTTTCTACGAGTTCGATTTCCTGCGCTCGCACTTCACCCCTGATGACAACATCGTCCGCCAGGCCGGCGCCGGCTTCGTCCTCAACCAGTTCTACTTCCTCTCCGGCAAACCCGGCTTCGCCGAGCCGTCGGCGCGCAGCATCGCCTACTATGAGGCCCAGTCGATCGCTGTCGGCGCTGGCCTGCTGCTATCCGAAGACGAGACGCTGGCCGGTGGGCGGGCCGGGGCCGCCGCGCTTGCCCTGCTGGCCGAGCTGTTCCATAGCCGGGCCATCGGGTCGGACTTTCGCCCCGACTTGCGCCAGGCCTGGTTGCGCGGCTTGGCGGCTCAGCAGTTGCCCGATGGCGGCATCGCACAGGTACCGGGGGAAGCCACCGCCGATTCCTACGCCACTGGCGAAACCTGGCTGGCGCTGGCGCACTACATCGACCTCGCGCCGGACGCGGCGGAGGTGGCAGCGATGCTCGAGCGGCTCGAAGCCGGCGTCATGGCCACATACCTCGCCGTGCCCGACCGCATGTTCGCCCATTGGGGCATGATGGCCGCGGCGCAACGGCTCGCCACCACCGGCGAGGACCGCTATCGCGACTTCCTCGAGCGGTTCGCCGCCAACTATGTCGAAGCTCTCATGCCCTCTACCGACAGCGGCTCCAACACCTGCGCCGCGCTCGAGGGGGTGATCGCCGCGGCTGCCGCACTCGAGCGGCACGGCGTTCCCGACCTTGCCGCGACGCTGCGAGGCCGCATCGATACGGACCTGCCGCATAACCTCGGCCTGCAACTGACTGCCGACAGCACGCGGCTGGAGTTCGGGCCGGGCCAGTATTACGAGGATCCCAAGCTGAAAACCCTGACCGGTGCGTTTCGGAACGGCGCTTACGTGCTGCGCTCGCGCGTCGATTCGACTCAGCATTGCCTCTCGGCTCTGCTGCTCTACCGACAGTTGATCGAGGGCGCAGCCGGCTGGAAGATGTAAGTGGCATTAGTGTTTTACTGTGTTGCCGCCGCACCGGCAAAGTGATTTACTTTAACTGGGGGGCGTACTCGTACGAAGGAGACTTCGCATGCCTCCAGTCTCGACCAAGCACCACCTCGCCCGCCGTATCCGCCTCGGAACCATCGCGACACTCGCTGCCGGCGGCCTGTTGCTGCTCGCGCCGTCAGCCAGTTCGCAGACGGTGACGCCGCAAAGCGTCGATCCGCTGCAGCACTTCATCGACTGCGCCGGTGTGCTGATCACCGCTCCGGACATCCACGCCGCCAACTGCCTGCCCAGCAACGTCGCTCCCGAAACCAGGGCGCTCGGCGCAGCCGGCAGCGGCAACTTCGTCGAAATCAAATGTGCCGACGATGCCATGCAGATCGACGGCGACAGCGACTGTCGGGGCAACGAACCGGAAGAAGAATTCAACCCCAGCTGATTGAAGCAGCGGTCGCTTTCCCTAATGGAGCCGCGCGCCCTTGAGGGTGCGCAGCTCCACCGGGTAGATCAGCCGGGCATGCGCCACCGTCACCGAGTGCAGCGGCCCCTCGATCTTTTCCTCCCAGAAGGCCAGGAACTTTCTGAGGCTGGGGAACTGCGGGAACACGTCGTATTGCTGCCAGACGAAATCCTGCAGCAGCTCGAGATGATCGGGCACGCGATAGATGATCTGCGCGGTGGTGAGGCCGAAACCTTCCGTATCGGCGTCGAGGCAAGTCAGCGGCGACATCAGGTACCTCCGATGGGCGGGCGACCGGATGAGCATGAGGCGAAATCGCCCGCATGACAACAGCGTTGCACGAATAGTTTAACGATTTCAATATCATAGCAGCAACCACCGGGGAGTGCTGACAGCGCGATGATGGCCGTGCGAGGCTATGGTTCAGGAGGAGCGATCATGACAGCGCCGATGCCTGAAACCACTCGCAGTTTCCTCGCCGCTCTGCCTGCGGCGCAGCGGCAGGCGCTGGAACACCTGCGAGAAGTGATCATTGCAGCCGCGCCTGGGGCCGAGGAGTATATCGGCTACGGCATTCCGGCCTTTCGGCAGGATGGCGCGCTCGTGTCGTTCGGCGCCGCCAGGTCGCATTGCGCTTTCTATGTGCAGAGCCCGGCAGTTATGGAGGCCCATGCGGCCGAGCTGGCCGGTCTCGATACGTCCAAGGGCACGGTGCGGTTCACGCCCGACACGCCGCTGCCGGATGCGCTGGTGGCCCGTCTGGTCAAGGCGCGGCTCGCCGAGAATGCGGCGCGCCAGGCCAGGAAGCGCTAGACTGAACCCCGCGGCGCCTTGAAGGAGGCAGTGATGGCAACACTGGTTCGACTGACCGAGGAACAGATTGAACGCCTGATCGTCGGCATGGAGGAGATGGAGGAGCGCCTCAAGGACATGCACGCAGAGCTGATCGAGATCGGCATCCCCAAGGATACGCTCACTCGCTTCGCCAAACTGCATGATCGCTATACCGAGGGCGTGGCGTTCATCCTCAGGCAGCGCGAGCTCGGCCGCTCCGAGGATCGTTCCGGCTGAACGAGCTTTGCCGCCACGACCAGGGAGGCGTAGGGCGCCGAGGCGCCCTGCGTTCAGAAGCCGAACTTACCGTTCTGGTTCTTCCACTCGCTCTGCGGCGGGATGGTTTCGAGCGTGTCCCAGTGTTCGGCGATCTTGCCGTTCTCCACCCGGAACAGGTCGTAGAAGGCGGTCGGCTTGCCGCCGAAGCTGCCCTCGCTGACCACGAGCACGAAGTTCCCCTCGCCCAGCACCTTGTGCACGGTGTCATACTTCATGGTGATGCCAGCCTTGGCCATCGCCTCGAGCGCCGAACCGAGACCGGAGAGGCCATTGGCGATCTGCGGGTTGTGCTGGATGTAGCTGTCGCCGTCGAAGAAACCGGCGAGTTTTTCCAACCGGCCGTTGACGAGGATGTCGTCGACAAACTGCGCCACCAGCGCCTTGTTGGCCTCGGTCTTGTCGATGTCAGTTGCGCTGGTCGCGCCGTCGATCATGGTGTTGCCGCTCGGATTGGCCGACGCTGGCGTCTCTTGCAGGTTGTCCCAATGCTCGACGATCTTGCCGTGCTCGAAGCGGAAGATATCGAAGCCGATCCTGGGGCCGAAGAACTCGTACTCGGTATGGGCGAAGACATAGTCGCCATCCTCGAACACCCGCACGGTGTTGACCTTGGCCGAGTTCGGCGGAAGCGCGGCCAGCAGCGCGCCGAAGCCGGCGAGCCCGTCGGCCGCCCCCAGATTGTGCTGCCTGTAGTGTTCGGGATTGATGACGGCGACCGGCCCGGCGGCACCGGTTTCGATGGCCTTGAGCAAGTCGACGACCTGCTGCTCCTGAGTGCTCATGGCTGGCTCCTGTGCAAATAAGGGTGTGGTCGGCAGCACGGCTGCCGAGGTGATCAACGTCGCCAAAGCGATCGCTGCGACGTCCAGGTTCGTCATTTTCTGTATCCATTTCGGTTACACATAATGGTATCTAATCTGGATACATATGATTGTAAAGAGGCCCGGCCGACGGGCGTGCCTCCGCGTCAGGCGACCTTGTTGCGCTCGGCGATATCGGCGGCGAGGTCGGCGATGCTGGTTTTCGCCAGCTGCGCCTGCAGTGCCCGTTCCGCCTCCAGCATCCGCCCTTTGAGCACCGCATCGATATTGCGGCCAACCGGGCACCGCGGGTTGGGCGCGTCATGCAGGGCAAACACCTGCTGCTCCTCGTCGATCGCCCGGTAGACATCCAGGAGGCTGATCTTCTCCGCCGGGTGTGCCAGCAGCGCGCCACCGCCGGCGCCCAGTTGCGACGTGGTGAGGCCGGCCCGCTGAAGCTGCGTCAAGAGGCGCCGGATGAAGGTCGGGTTGGTGTTCACGCTTGCGGCGACGAGCTCCGAGGTCGCTGGCTCGCCGTCCTGATAGGCGAGGAAGGTCAGGATGTGCGTGGCTACGGCGAAGCGCGTGTTCATCGAGAGTATCCCATGTGTACCCAAAATAGGAACACACGGGCCGCCTGGCAACCGGTGGTTGTCACGGCGCACCGGAGAGCCCGCCGCGCGAGGCCTGCGTCGGCGGATAGCCGAACTGCGCCTTGAACGCCCGGCTGAAGGCAGCATCGGAATCGTAGCCGACCCGCCGCCCGACCTCACTGACCCGCGTCTCCGGCCCTTTCAGCATTTCGTTGGCGAGCAGCAGCCGCCAGCGCGTCTGGTAGTGCAGCGGCGCCGCGCCGATCAACGTCGCAAAACGTTCGGCAAAGCTCGAGCGCGACATGCCGGCAATAGCGGCAAGCTCGGCCACGGTACGGCGGCGGAACGGTTCGTCGTGGATGGCTTTCAGCGCCCGGCTGATCCGCACATCGGCCAGCGCACCGAGCCAGCCGCGCTTTTCCGGCGGCGCAGTGCGCACCCAGGTGCGCATCGCGCGGATCACCAGCACGTCGATCAGCCGCGAGATCATCAGCGAAGAGCCGGGATGCGGCACCCTTGCCTCGGCAAGCAGGAAATGCGCGATGCCTTCGACCCAGGCCTCCTCCTCGCTGCGCAGCGCCTTCGAGATGTGGATCAGCGAGGGGAGCACAGCGAGCATGGTCGGCATATTGTCGCCCTCGAAGCGAAACGCCCCGGTGATGAGCTGGGTCATGGCCCCATTGCCGCCGAGCCGGATGACGAGTTGCTCCCGCATCTGTGCCTCCAGCACCTCACGGATCGGCACAGGCGTCGCGCCATCGACGCCGATGCTGTGGCCGCTCCCCTGCGGCAGGACGATCAGGTCGCCGGCCTCGGCGGTGACCCGCCTGCCATCGCTGGCCCGCACCTCCATCGTGCCTTCCGACACCACATGGAAATAGGCCGAGCCGGCATCGAACTGCAGGGCCCAGGGCGCCGTGAGCTCGCTTGAGAAGATCAGCTCGCCGCGCAGCCGGATCAGCATCAGCACCTGCGAGAGCAGGTCGACGCGCGACGCCATCATCGGGAAAGCGGCTTCGGATTCCAGAGCATGAACTCCGGAGGCGCGATCATGGTTGTTCACGGCCTTCACCTCTATCTCTACGGCATCGCTTGGCGAGGAAGTTCAACAATCCTGGGCCGAAACGCAAGATCCGGTTTTAACAGCTTGGCGCCAGCCAGCGGCAAATCGACTTTGCCGATCGTCCAACCTCGCCTCAACATATGGAGATGAAAATGAAGTCCATTCTGTCCGCCGTCGTGTTCAGCGCCGCCGCAGTCGGTGCTGGTGGCGCAGCTCTCGCTCAGGAGCCCGCCAGGAATGTCGTCCTCGTCCACGGCGCCTTCGCCGACGCCTCGAGCTGGGACAAGGTCGCCGCGATCCTCTCGGCCAAGGGCTACAAGGTGACCCAGGTCGCCAACCCGCTCACCTCGCTCGCCGACGACGTCGCGGCCACCAAGGCGGCTCTCGATGCCCAGGACGGCCCGACCGTGCTGGTTGGCCATTCCTGGGGCGGCGTAGTGATCGGCGAGGCCGGCGCCGACGCCAAGGTCAAGTCGCTGGTCTACGTCTCGGCCTTCGCGCCGGACAAGGGCGAAACGCTGACCAAGCTGCTGTCGGGTGGCGCGCCGAGCGAAGGCGTCAAGGCGATCCGCCCGAACGCGGAAGGTGGCCTGATCTTCGACCCGGCGCAGTACCCTGCTTTGTTCGCCGGCGACCTGCCGGTGGCGGAAGCCGAGGCCAATGCAGCGACGCAGCTGCCCTCGAACCCGGCCAACTTCGATGCGGTGGCTGAGGTCGCCGCCTGGCACGACAAGCCGAACTTCTACGTCGTGACCGCCGAAGACCTGGTGCTGCCCCCCGATGCACAGCGCTTCTTCGCCGGCCGCATCGGCGCCACGGTCACCGAGATCAAGGCCAGCCACTCCGGCCTCATCTCCAAGGCCGAGGACGTTGCCAAGGTGATCGAAGCTGCAGCGCAGTGACGATTGAAACCAAGGAGGCGCCGGCTCAAACCGCCGGCGCCTCGATCCCGTGAATTGCGAACAAAGCAAGAATGATGCTTCCTGATCCGGACCTCCAGCCGGATCGATTCGCGTGCAGACTGCCTTAGCCCCCCACTATCTCGACAAGCTGAACCCCGAGCAGCGGCAGGCGGCGGAGCATCTGGGCGGGCCGCTGCTGGTGATTGCCGGCGCGGGATCGGGCAAGACCAACACGCTGGCGCACCGGGTGGCGCACCTGATCGTCAACGGCGCCGATCCACGCCGTATCCTGTTGATGACCTTCTCGCGCCGCGCTGCCAGCGAGATGCAGCGCCGGGTCGAACGACTGGTGGCGCAGGTGATGGGCGCCAAATCCGGGGTGATCACCGATGCCCTGAGCTGGGCCGGCACCTTCCACGGCATCGGCGCGCGGCTGTTGCGCGAGCACGCTGAACAGATCGGCCTGACGCCCGGCTTCTCGATCCACGATCGCGAAGACTCCGGCGACCTGATCAACATCATCCGGCACGAGATGGGGTTCTCCGAAGCCAAGAAACGCTTCCCGACCAAGGGCACCTGTCTCGCCATCTACTCGCGCGTGGTCAACGCGCAGGACGACCTCGACGCGGTGCTGAAACAGGCCTTCCCCTGGGTCGCCATGTGGGGGCCACAGCTGCGCGAGCTGTTCGCCGCCTATGTCGAACAAAAGCAGCGCCAGCAGGTGCTCGATTACGACGACCTGCTGCTCTACTGGGCCGCCATGATGCGCGAGCCCACCATTGCCGAGGACCTCGGCGGGCGTTTCGACCATGTGATGGTCGATGAGTACCAGGACACCAACCGGCTGCAGGCCTCGATCCTCTTGGCCCTGAAGCCTGATGGCGATGGGCTGACGGTGGTCGGCGACGACGCGCAGTCGATCTACTCGTTCCGCGCCGCCACGGTGCGCAACATCCTCGATTTCCCCGCCGCCTTTACCCCGCCGGCGCGGATGGTGACGCTCGACCGCAACTATCGCTCCACCCAGCCGATCCTCGAGGCCGCCAACGCGGTGATCTCGGAGAGCAAGGAGCGCTTCACCAAGAACCTCTGGACCTCGAGGGTTGCGACCGAGAAGCCGCGGCTGGTGACGGTGAAGGACGAGCCGAGCCAGGCCCGCTACGTGGTCGAAAGCGTCCTCGCCTGCCGCGAGGGCGGCACGGCGCTGAAGCAGCAGGCGGTGCTGTTCCGCACCTCCTCGCACTCGGCCGAGCTCGAGATCGAGCTGACCCGCCGCAACATTCCGTTCGTGAAGTATGGCGGCCTGAAATTCCTCGACAGCGCCCACGTCAAGGACATGCTGGCGCTGCTGCGCTTCGTCGATAACCCGCGCGACCGCGTTGCCGGCTTCCGCGTGCTGCAGCTGCTGCCGGGTATCGGGCCGGGCGCCGCGGGCAAAGTGCTCGACCGTATGGCCGAGAGCCCGGACCCGCTGGTCGAACTGTTGAATACCGCTCCGCCGCCGCGCGGCTCCGAAGCCTGGCCGTCGCTGCTCGAAGTGGTGGAGCACCTCGGCAAGGGCGGTGGCGGCTGGCCGGCCGAACTGCTGCGGGCCCGCATGTGGTACGAGCCGCTGATGGAGGCGGTGTACGAGGATGCCGAGGTCAGGAAGGAAGATCTCTACCAGCTCGAGCAGATCGCCGCCGGCTATCCGAGCCGCGAGCGCTTCATCACCGAGCTGACGCTCGATCCGCCCGATGCCACCTCGGACCAGGCCGGCGTGCCGCTGCTCGACGAGGATTTTCTGATCCTCTCGACCATCCATTCGGCCAAGGGCCAGGAATGGAAGAACGTACATGTGCTGAACGTCGTCGACGGCGCCATCCCGTCAGACCTCGGCACCGGCTCGACCCATGAGCTGGAGGAGGAGCGCCGGCTGCTCTACGTGGCCATGACCCGGGCTCGGGACGAGCTGCACCTGATGGTGCCGCAGCGCTTCTATGTGCACCAGCAGACGCCCTATGGCGACAAGCACGTCTACGCCCAGCGCAGCCGCTTCATCACCAAGGCCATGCTGCCGCTGTTCGACGACATGTTCTGGCCCGCGGTGAAGCCGGCCGCGATCAGCGGCCTTGCCCCAGCGGCGGCGCGCATCGATGTCGGTGCGGGGCTCTTGGCGATGTGGAAGAAATGAAACCCTGACACCCGCTGGCAGGATGATGCGCTAGGCTTGTCAGCATGAAAAAGCTGCTCAACCTCACCCTGCCCCACGCCCGCCGGATCTGGCTGCATGCCCAGCGGCTCGATGAACGCGAACCGTTCGGCGCCGGCCCCGAGGCGACCCGCCAGGCGGTGGAGCAGCTGGGCTATGTGCAGATCGACACCATCAACGTCATCGAGCGCGCCCACCACCACATCCTGTTCACCCGCATCCCGAACTATCGGCGCAGCGACCTGACGCAGGCGCAATCGGTCGACAAGTCGGTGTTCGAGTACTGGACCCATGCCCTGGCCTATGTGCCGGTGCGCGATTTGCCGTTCTACATCGACGAGATGAAGCAGCATCGCAGCGAACCGATGCGCTGGTATGCCGATGCCGACCCCAACGACCTGAAAAAACTGCTGCGCCAGATCAAGAAAGATGGCGCCATCTCGATCCGAGACATCGATACCGACGAGCTGGTGGAAAAGGACCACCCATGGGGCAGCCGCAAGCCATCTAAGCGCGTGCTGCAATACGGCTTCTTTTCGGGCGAACTGACCATTTCCGAACGCATCGGCATGGTGAAGACCTACGAGTTGATATCGCGGCATTTCGGCAAGCTGCCCAAGGCGGCGACATCGAGGCAGATCGATGCCTACCTGCTCGATCGGGCGCTGACATCGCAAGGGCTGATCAGCGGCCCATCGGTGATGCACCCCAAGCTCCGCTTCACGCCCGAACTGGCCAAGCAGATCGAGACCAGGCGGCGGAAGAAAGCGCTGCTACCGGTGACCATCGGCGACGATCCGACGTTGCACTATGCAACACCCGAAGCGCTGGAAGCGCCGGAGCCCAAGGGCCCGCCGCTGGTGCATATCCTCTCGCCGTTCGACCCGCTGGCCATCCAGCGCCGCCGCACCAGCCTGTTCTTCGGCTACGACCATGTGTTCGAGGCCTATGTGCCCAAGGCCAAGCGCAAGTTCGGCTACTTCACCCTGCCGGTGCTGGCCGGCGACGAGATCGTCGCGGCGCTGGACCTGAAGACCGACCGGGCAGCCGGCAAGGTGCTGATCCAGGCCTGGCACTGGGTGGGCAAGGGCAATGCCGCCGAGCACAAGGCCATGCTCGAGGACGAGCTGGGACGGTTCGAACGGTTTCAGCTGGGGGATTGAGCCCGCAACAAACTCGATGCCCATCTCCCCCTTGGCGGGGGAAAATGGAATTTCTTGGGCTTAGCTTCTTGGCTAAGCCTTAGAAATTCCAAGAGAGGGGGTGCGGAGCCACCGTGCTTCACCCACGCCCCCCTCTCTTGCGAAAACTAAGGACTTAGCTGCGCTAAGCCCAAGTTTTCGCTTTCTCCCCCGCCAAGGGGGAGATGGGGCTGGTCCTGGTGAACCCTACCTACCGCGCCCGCACCTTCAGCCCGGTCTGGCTGAGGATCAGTTCCGCCTGCGCTGCCGACACCACCGCACCCTTGAAGCGGCCGGCCTGCGCCAGGATCGAGAGCCCGCCCAGATCGGCGCCGCGCAGGTCCGCATCCTGGAAGCGGGCTCCGTCGATATTGGCTTCGCGGATCGAACAGTTCTCAAAACTCGCCTCGCGGAAATCGCATTTGGCGAGGTCGGCGGAGCTGAAGTCGACGCCGACCAGCGTCTCCTTGCGGAAATTGAAGCCGGGGAGCTTGGCCGAGACCAGCAGGGTGTTGGTGAACCGCACATCCATCGACCTGGCGTCGGCCATGTCGCAGCCGGTGAGCTTGCAATCCTCGAATGATACGGACGACAGCGTCGCGCCGCGAAAGCTCGCATTGTTGAAGTCCGACGCGCGGAACGCCGCATCCTCGAGATTGGCGCCACGGAACAGCGCGAAGGCGCCGCGGCAGTTAAGGAAGCGGGCAAGCTCGAGCTCGGCCTTGCCGAAATCGGTGCGCGCGAAGCTGCAACGCTCGAACACCCAACCGGTGAGATCGAGGTCGGCGAGCTTGGCTTCATCGAGATTGCAGCCGAGGAGGCGGATGGGATCATCGCCCTGAAGGGCGACGACGTCGGCACGAGCGAGGGTGCGGTCTTCAACGGTGACGGTGGGGGGATTCATGTCACTCGTTATAGCGATTGACACTGAGTCGGGCGACGAACCCTCAGAAAATGCACGCGAAAAGTAACCGCTTGGGTCGTTACTTCGGCTTGTACCTGCCGAGGCCCTGGCGATAATGCCCGTGTTAATTTGGGGCAAATCACTATGCGCATTCTGCTTGCCGTCGCGGCCTCCGCGGCGATTTTCTGTTCTACGCCCACCTACGCTGCCATCGAATATGTTCGGGTTTGCCCCCTGTACGGGGCGGGATGGTTCTACATCCCTGGCACCGAGACCTGCTACAACGCCAACACCGGCGAAACAAAGAAGCAAAGCCCGGATGGCACCATCAACGGCGAGAGCGAGATGCTCGAGCAGGTGCGGGACGCCAATGAAGGCGTGGCACTGAGCCTCGCTTTGCCGACCGCGACGGTCGATACGGGCAAGACCTTCGGCGCCGCCGTCAACTTCGGCACCTTCAATGGAGAAAGCGCCGTTGGGGTCGGTGGCGCCATCGTCGCGACCGACGGCCTGACCATCACCGGCGCGGTCGGTGTCGGGCTCAGTCGTGGGACGACCGGCGGTCGGGCCGGCGTCAATTTCTCCTGGTAAGCCGTCCGGTGCGGGACCTGTGCGCCTGGGGTTCGGCGTTCACACGCTCCAGTCGCGCGGGGCTACACCCAGCGTAACGAAGTCCGCGGTCGAGCCATCAGGCGCTCCAACGATCATGATGGGCACCGGGATCGCCAGGTCATTCAGGAACAATGACGCCTCTGTGGCCCCGTATGCCTCGTGCAGCGCAGGTGTTTCGCAGCGGAGCTCCCCTCGTCCGGCCGGAAAGCCCGGGGTGGTGACGAGAGTAAATTCTACCTCGGCGAGCGTTTCGCCATCCGCGTGAAGTTTGCCGATACCATTGATTTGCATAGCGAAAAGCTATGCTGCCGAACCTGACAGTTCGCTGACAGAAAGCAAGAACGGCGCCCTTCTGGGCGCCGTTCCAGGTCGGACTGGTGTCGTCCAACGGCTGCTTAGTTGAAGCGGTAGCGGACCGTGCCGCGCAGCTCGTGGATCCAGTTGTTGTCGATCTCGTAGTAGCTCTCGGTCGTTGGATCGGTCGGAGCATTGTTGATCTGGTTGATGTAGAGGCCGCGATAGCCCACATCCGCCACCCAGTTGCCCATGTCGTAGCCGACACCGACCATCACGGCCGCCGCCGCGCTGACATTGCCGCCGGTCGGAACGGGCTGGGTCACGCCAAGCGGCGAGTTGATCTCGGCATGGTTCCAGGCCACGCCGGCGCCGGCGCCGACATAGCCGAAAGCGCCACCAGCGCCCGAGGAGTAGCTGAAATCGCCGCCGAGGCCGAAATCGTAATAGACGTTGGCCAATGCGACGGTCGAACGCAGCATCAGCGTATAGTCACCGGCGTCGCCAGCGGGCGGCAGCGGCCCGGTCTTGGTGATCATCAGGCCCTTGGTTTCGACCGAGTCGATCGTGCCGTCGAAGCGGAGACCCGTACCGGTCTCGTAACCAAAGCCGGCGCCCCAGCTGTAGCCGTAGCCGTATTCGACGATCGGATCGATATCGTCAGCATCCCACGGATGCTTCACTTCCGCCGCCCAGTGCCAGTTCAGTGCGGCCGAGCCGCGCAGGTAGAACGAGCCGCCGATGTCGTAATCGACCTCGGGGATCTCGGGATATTCGGGCATATCGGCCGCCATCACGGGGCCGGCGAGCAGCAGGGCGGTTCCTACCGCAGCCGCTGAGGCAAAATATCTACGCATATTGCAGGGTCCTTGTTGCCACGACGACACCAGTCGAGTGACCCCATCTTGCCTGCCTTTTCTTAAAGCCCACTTAACCCTAACGGATAACCCTAATGTCGAGTGAAGGAGATGCGTTAACGAAGTCTTGCTCAGGCAGGCGGTTACTTGAGGCCGGCGCGCCCCTGTCCCCTCCCCCTCGACAGCAGGGCAATCGCATATGGAAGCGCCGGATGAGGGATGCTGCAAAACCCGGCGGCTCCCCGCGACCCCCTCTCTGGCGAAAACTAAGGACTTAGCTGCGCTAAGCCCAAGTTTTCGCTTTCTCCCCCGCCAAGGGGGAGAGTCCCGACTGATACTCCGATGCATATGGAGGGCACCGATCATCTCCCCCTTGGCGGGGGAGAAAGCAAAATCCTAAGTTTAGCCGTTTGGCTAAGCCTTAGATTTTGCAAGAGAGGGGGTCCTGGAGGGCACGATGGGTTGGCCGCCTCTCTACCGCTAACCCGCCAGAATGGCTGAGCGGTTAGGCGACCTTCTTGATTGTCGCAGCGATCTCGGTGACCACGGCGAGGACCAGGCCTTCGTCGTCACTCTCGGCCATCACCCGGATCACCGGCTCGGTGCCGGAGGGGCGGATGACCAGCCGCCCGGTGTCACCGAGGCGGGCCTGGCTTTCCTTGATCGCCTGCTGCACCAGCTTGTGCTCAAGGGGCTTGCCCTCCTTGTAGCGCACCGACTGCAAGAGCTGCGGCACCTTGTCGAAGCGCTTGCAGATTTCGGATACCGCGCGTCCCGCCTGCTTGGCCACCGCAAGCAGCTGCAGGCCGGCAATGAGACCATCGCCCGTCGTGGTGAAATCGGAGAGAATGATGTGGCCCGATTGCTCGCCGCCGACATTGAAACCCTTGGCGCGCATCGCTTCGAGCACGTAGCGGTCGCCCACCTGGGTGCGCTCGAGGCTGAGCCCGATGCCGCCCAGATACCGCTCCAGCCCGAGATTGCTCATCACCGTGGCAACCAGCCCGCCGCCCTTGAGCTCGCCGCGGGCGTGCCAGGATTGCGCGATCACCGCCATGAACTGGTCGCCATCAACGATCTCGCCCTTTTCATCGACGATGATCACCCGGTCGGCGTCGCCATCGAGCGCGATGCCGATATCGGCGCGCAGCTCCTTCACCTTGGCGATCAGCGCCTCGGGGGCGGTCGAGCCGACCTTGTCGTTGATGTTGAAGCCATCGGGCTCGTTGCCGATGACGAACACTTCGGCGCCCAGTTCCCACAGCGCCGTCGGCGCCACCTTGTAGGCCGCGCCATTGGCGCAATCGAGCACGACGCGCAGGCCGCTCAGGTCGATGCCCTTGGGCATGGTGCGCTTGGCATATTCGATATAGCGGGTCTGGGCCGCTTCGTCGCGATGCGCGCGGCCGATGTCGCGGCCGACGCTCAGCTGGCCCAGCATGTTGGAATCCATCAGCTGCTCGATATCGTCCTCGAGCGCGTCGGAAAGCTTGTAGCCGTCGTGCCGGAACAGTTTGATGCCGTTATCGTCGAACGGGTTGTGCGAGGCCGAGATCATCACCCCGAGGTCAGCGCGCAGCGAACGCGTCAGCATGGCGACGGCCGGCGTCGGCATCGGGCCGAGCAGATAGACGTCCATCCCGACGGCGGTGAAGCCGGCGGTCAGCGCGCTCTCGATCATATAGCCGGAGCGGCGCGTGTCCTTGCCGATGACGACGCGGTTGCGGTGGTCGCCGTTGACGAACTTGAGACCCGCCGCCATGCCGACCTTCATCGCCAGCTCGGGAGTGAGTTTTTCGCCGTTCGCCAGCCCGCGAATGCCGTCCGTGCCGAAATATCTGCGCGCCATGAGAAGCCCTCGATTGGGGGAGCGCCACTCTAGCGCCCAGCCCCCAGCATACGAAATAGATTGGTGCCGTTTCGTTAACCGGCCGATCCCGGCGGATGTAGGGCTGCGCTGCCGATTGCCGGCAGGTGTTGCCACCCCGCCGCAGATCTAGCCGGCGCGGCGCTCCAGCGTCATGAACCGGTAGGTGTTGTTGGCGAGGAACAGCTCCGGTGTGCGGCACTCGGCCCCCAGCCGCTCGCTGATGCGCTGGCGTTCTCTGTGGCTGACCAACAGGCCGTAGGCGTGCCTCGCCAGCCAATGGGTGAGGGGACGCTTGTCCGCGAGCAGGCCGCCAAGCTGCGTCACCATCGGCGACAGCACATCGCGATAGAGCATCCGGTCGATCTCGATCGAAGGCGCGGCAAGCGCTGTCACGTCCTCGTTGCTGGTGATGGCGAAGCCCGAGCCTTCGACCGCTTTCAGGAACGTGCTGTAGCGGTGCCCGCCGCCGATTGCCCTGCCCCCTTGATAACCCGCCGAACGGAAGCAGTCGGCGATCACCACCCGGCCGTCCGGCGCCAGCAATTCGCCGAGCCTGGCGAAGGAGGCGTCGAGCGGGATGTACTGGTAGCTCTCGGCGAACAGGCAGACGTCGAAGCGCTCGCCCGGCGCGAAATCCTCGAGCCGCGACAGATGCACCGTCGCAGCGCCGTCGAGCGCTTCGCGTGCGATGCCGACCTGCACCTCGCTGGGCGTCAGCATCTCCACGGTGTAGCCGAGCGAAGCCAGCCGGCCAGCCATGGCGCCGGTGCCGCCGCCGATATCGAGAACGCTCGCCGGCGCTGGCGGCAGCAGCGCCAGGAGTTTGTCGACATAGCGCTCCTGCGCCTGCCGCACCCTGGGAAAGCTCGGTATCTCGCCCTCCAGCCACAGCCCATAGTGCAGCCACGGCGTATCGGCGAACACCTTCAGCATGTGGGCGAACAGATCGAGGTCGGCGTGCTGGTTCGGCGTTTTCAAGCGGCGTGGCTCCTGGGGCCCATTCAGGAAGTGTGTTGCAGACTCTTTGGTTCGAACGCCTGACCAAATCAAAAGATCTGGGGCGGTTTGGGGCAGCCGGGCGCAAAAACACAGCCGGCAAACGACCATAAAACAAAAGGGCCGCCCCGAAGGGCGGCCCTGCTGTGGATTTTGGGAAGCGTCAGCTGCCCGGCTGCGGCTCGGGCGCGGCGCCCGGCTCAGCGTCCGGGCGCTTCTTGCCCGACTTGCCGGCAGTCGGCACACCGGTCGACTTCACCGGCGGATCGATGTCGGACGGACGGAGCGGCGTCTTGCCCTCCATCAGGCCGCGGATCTCGTCACCGGTGAGCGTCTCGAACTCGAGCAGCGCCTGGGCGATGGTGTGGAGATCGTCGATGTTATCGCGGATCACCTTCTGCGCGGTCTGGTAGCCTTCGTCGACGAAGCGCTTCACCTCGGCATCGACCACCTGCTGGGTCTCGTCCGACATGTGCGTGTTGCGCTGCATCATCGAACGGCCGAGGAACACCTCGTCCTGCGCATCGCCATAGAGCAGCGGCCCGAGCTTATCGGACATGCCCCATTCGGTCGCCATGGCACGAGCCAGGCCCGTTGCCATCTTGATATCGGCCGAAGCACCCGAGGTCACCTTCTCGTAGCCGAAGATTTCCTCTTCGGCGACGCGGCCACCCATGGCGACAGCCAGGTCGGCATAGGCCTTGCGGCGGGTCAGCGACACCTGGTCACGCTCCGGCAGGCGCATCACCATGCCCAGCGCACGACCGCGCGGAATGATGGTGGCCTTATGAATCGGATCGGACGCATCCATCTTGATGGCGAGCAGCGCGTGCCCGGCTTCATGATAGGCGGTGAGCTTCTTGTCTTCCTCGGTCAGGCTGAGGGTGCGGCGCTCGGCGCCCATCATCAGCTTGTCCTTGGCATCCTCGAATTCGCTCATCGTGACGAAACGCTTGTTGCGGCGAGCCGCCAACAGGGCACCCTCGTTGACGAGGTTCATCAGGTCGGCGCCGGAGAACCCGGGCGTGCCGCGGGCGAGCACCTTGAGATCCACATCGGGAGCCAGCGGCACCTTGCGCACGTGCACCTTGAGGATCTTCTCGCGACCCTGCACATCCGGGTTCGGCACCACGACCTGGCGGTCGAAGCGGCCCGGACGCAGCAGTGCGGGATCCAGCACGTCGGGACGGTTGGTCGCGGCGATGAGGATGATGCCCTCGTTCGCCTCGAAGCCGTCCATCTCGACCAGCAACTGGTTCAGCGTCTGCTCGCGCTCGTCGTTACCACCGCCGAGGCCTGCGCCACGGTGACGGCCGACGGCGTCGATTTCGTCGATGAAGATGATGCACGGGGCGTTCTTCTTGGCCTGCTCGAACATGTCGCGGACACGCGAAGCGCCCACGCCAACGAACATTTCCACGAAATCCGAACCCGAGATGGTGAAGAACGGCACATTGGCCTCGCCGGCGACGGCGCGTGCAATCAGCGTCTTACCGGTACCCGGCGGGCCGACCAGCAGCACGCCGCGCGGGATCTTGCCGCCCAGCCGCTGGAACTTGCCCGGGTCACGCAGGAACTCGACGATTTCTTCGAGGTCCTGCTTGGCCTCGTCGACACCGGCGACATCCTCGAAGGTGATCTTGCCCTGCGTCTCGGTCAACAGCTTGGCGCGGCTCTTGCCGAAGCCCATGGCGCCGCCACGGCCTCCACCCTGCATCTGCCGGATGAAGAAGAACCACACGCCGATAATGACGAGGAACGGCAGCCACGAGGTCAGCAACATGCCCCAGAACGGGCTCGACTCCGGCTGCTGCGCAGTGATCTGCACGCCGCGCTGTTCGAGCCGCGAGATGATGTCGGAGCCCTGCGGCGGCAACACCGTCTCGAACTTGGTGCCGTTGTTCAGCACGCCCGAAACCACGTCGTTGGTGATGGTCACCGACTGGACGCTGCCTGCATCGACGTCGGAGACGAACTGGCTGTAGCTCTTGTCCGTCGTCGCTATCGAGCGGGTCGACGACTGAAAGACCTGAAACAGGCCCATCAGCATGAACAGAATTACCAGCCAGATGGCGAAATTCCGGAAATTGACGTTCATCAATCCTGTCCTGAAGTCCGGCACGGGAGACGCCGGATAGTTGGGGCGAATGTAGGCCTCGCTCCTGGGCCTTACAAGGTATCGGCGGGCCGAAACTGGTGCGGCGGTTTGGCCGAAAAGTCGAGAGAGCTTGCGCTTTTCCGGTTAATTCCGTGTCACGGAGCTGTCGGACCTCACGCGGGATTGACGCGCCGCCTGCCGGCCAGCCTCCCGCGCGACGGTGATAGTCACGCCGTCGCTGCTGATAAGACAACCATGCAAACTTGTCCGCTTCAGGGCTGGCTCCATCCGCAAGCGATCGGTCAAGGCTTCAACCGGCGCGAGATCATGCGGCTTCTGTCCGCCCCCCACCCGGTAGAGCAGGTTGGCCACCACCCGGATCGCCACGGCGCGCGGCAGCTTGACCAGCATGGCGCGCGCTACGCTGCTCGATCCGGTCACCGGATCGAGGGGTGTCACCACGGCTGCCGCCATCCCGGCAAGCGCCTGGTCCGCATCGCGCATCCGGTCGGCGAAGCGCGACAGCCGGCGCGCGTCGAGCCCCAGCGCCGCCAGTTGCGGCAGCATCTGGCGCCAGCGGACCCGCTCATAGTCGGTATCGAAATTGCTGGGATCCCGCGCCGGCACCAGGTCGGACGCGACAACCAGGTTCGCCAGATCCGCCGGATCGACGCCAAGCAGCGGCCGCACCACGATCAGCCCGCCGATCTCGGCGAGATAGTCCATGCCGCGCAGCCCCTCGATGCCGCTGCCATGCGCCAGCCGCATCAGCACCGTCTCCGCCTGATCGGCAAGGTGATGCGCGGTAACGAGAACCTCGGTGCCGTCGGCGGCCATGGCATCGGCAATCAGTCCGTAGCGCGCCGCGCGCGCCGCCTGCTGGATGCCGGTTGCCGGCTTCGGCCCGTCCCAGCAGAGGGCGCGAGCAGTAAGCCCGAGCTTGCCGGCCGCCGCGGCGACATAAGCCACCTCCCCCGCCGCTTCGGGCCGCAGCCCATGATCGACCGAGTAGACGACAAAGCGGTCATGCGCTCCATGCCGGCCGGCGAACTCGGCCGCCAGCAGCAGCAGCGCCAGGCTGTCTGGCCCGCCGGAAACAGCGAGCCCCACCCGCCGGAACTCGGCAAGCGGGGCAAAGACCGCCTCGCTGTCGATCAGCTCACCGGGCATTTCGCCTTCTGCGCTTCCTCATCGAGGCGCTGCGTGAACGCCGGGCTGAGTTGCGGGTAGCGCTGCTTCAGCGTGTAGAAGGTGCGGCACCCCACATCCACCTGGTCGGCGCCGACCAGCGCCACGCCGAGCTTCAGCATCATGTCCGGGGCGCGCTTGCTATCCTTGTGCCTGGTGTAGCCATCGGCCAGCACCTGCGCCGCATCGGTGAACTGCCCCTGCTGAATCAGGGCTTCGCCGAGCCAGTTGATCGCATCGGGCGTCTGCGGATCGTCGGGATAAAGTGCGACGAACTGCTGGAACTGGTCGGAAGCAAAGGCATAGTCGCCGCGGGTCATGGCGTCGTAACCCGCATCGTACTGCGCCTTGGCGTCGCCGCTCGAGATTTCCCCGCCGCCCCCCAACGACAGGTCGAGTGGACGCCCACCGAGCGGATCCTCTCCCGTCATGGTGCCGAGCTGGTCGATGCCACCCTTGAGCAGCGGATCGGCGGAATCGCCGAGGGCGTCCATCGGTTCGCCGTTGAGATCTGCCAGTGGCAGATCGTCCATCGGTGCGGCCGCCGCAGGCGCATCAGGCGTTGCGGCAGTGGCGGGAGCCTCCTGGGCCGGAGGCTGTTGCGCCGGAGTCTGTTGGGCGGAGGTCTGCGGCAGCGTATCGGACGGCGTCACGCCGTCAGTTGGCGCTGCCGCCTGTGGTTTTCCCCCAGCACCGCCTTCCAGCTCCTGGAAGCGGAACTCATTGTCCTCGGCCTGCTTGGCGAGCTGCGTCTGCATCTGGGTGAGCTGGAACTCCAGCCCTTCGACGCGCCCGGTGAGCGTGCGGATCAGGTCCTCGAGCTCCTGGATGCGCACCAGCAACTGGGCGCTCGACTGCTGGTTCTGCGCCACATGGATGCGCGTCTCGGTGATCGCCCTGGGCGGCAGCAGCGCATCGGCAGACAGCGGGCTGGCGGCGGCGAGCGCCGGCACGGTCAGCACCGAGGCCAGGAGGGAGGCGAGCAGGGCGGCATAGATCGCGGGTCGGGAGGCCGATCCACGAATTGGGGGCAGTTTCACCATCAAAGCTCCGTCGGGTCCGGGAGGGGTCCAGTGGGGATCACGCGGCCATCGACCGCACTACGCCGAATTAGCGCAAGATCTGGGATTAGCGCAGGATTTCGACAAAAAGAAAGCGCCGGGCCCAATTACGCGGCGCCCGGCGCTTATGCCTCCAGTCGATAGAGCTCCGGGGATTACGCGCGAGACATCGCGTGGCCGCGACCTCCGCCCCGAAGCTCGCTCAACGCCTACTGTACCACCGTCACAGCACGGCGGTTTTGTGACCAGCACGAGATATCGTTGCAAATGGCCACAGGACGTTCCTTGCCGAACGACTTGGTGGTGATGCGGCGCTGGTCGACGCCCTTCGACACCAGGTAGTTCACCACGATCGAACCGCGGCGTGCGCCCAGCGCGATATTGTACTCGCGCGTGCCGCGCTCGTCGGCATGGCCTTCGATCAGGATGCGGTAGTTCCTGTACTGGTTGAGCCACGCCGCCTGCTTGTCCAGCGTCGCGATGGCGGTCGGGGTGAGGTTCGAGGAGTCGGTCTCGAAGAACACGCGGTCACCGACGCTCACCAGGAATTCCTGCTGGCTGCCGGGGGCGCCGCCGCCGGGCCCGAGATTGCCGACACCGGTACCGCCGGCGCCATTGCGCGAACAGGCTGCCACGGCGACCACGAGAACCACCAGCGCGGCAGCACGCAGCACGGCGAGAAGGGGCGTTACTGAACGCATCCGGGTTGACTCCTAATCGGAAGGATTTGAGACGCCTTTTTTACCGTTGGTAATCTTAAGGCGGGGTTGTCGTGGTTGGTTAATTGTTGGTCATTCTGGCGCGAATGTGGCCGGAATCCGGGCTTTTCCGTGATGTTGCTGTGAAGACACGGAATGGGGAGCGGCTTTCGCCCGATAGACCGGCGCTGGAAGAGTACCCCCACCCTGCCCCCTCCCCCGCAAGGGGGGAGGAGACCAAAACACTGGCGTCGGTGTGAGCGCCTCCCTCCCCCTTGCGGGGAGGGGACAGGGGTGGGGGGCAGCCCGCGCCGGCCTCTCTAATCGAAGCCTCAGCCCCTGAGCGGCGACCATGCCGGATCGGAAGCAAAACTCTCGGTCTTGAGGTTGAGCTCGTTCCGGCCCCAGATGTCGATCGAGTGGAGGCTCGGGCCGGCATCGCCACCCGGATCGCGGAAGAAGCCGATGACGCGGCTGTTCGGTGCCCAGGTCGGGCCTTCCTGTACCTGGCCCGACGACGACAGGATTCGCTCGCCCGAACCATCGGGCTTCATGATGCCGATGTGGAACTGCCCGCCCGACTGCCTGGTGTAGGCGATGAGATCACCGGCCGGCGACCAGACCGGGGTGGAATAGCTGCCTTCGCCATAGGAGATGCGCTGCGCCCCGCCGCCACCGGCGCCCATGATGTAGAGCTGCGGGCTGCCGCCGCGATCGCTCTCGAAGGCGATGCGCGAACCATCCGGAGAATAGCAGGGCGAGGTATCGATCGCTGCACCGCTGGTCAGCTGCGTCGGGTTGCCGCCGCCGACGCCCGCCGCGTAGATATTGGTGGTACCGCCATTCGACACCGAGAACACCACGGTACCGCCATCGGGCGAGAAGCGCGGCGCGAACGACATCGGTGCGCCCTCGATCAGCTTCTTGGACGCCCCGCCGAGGCCGGCGATGTAAACCTGCGGGTTGCCATCCTCGTATGAGGTGAAGGTCACCGAGGCGCCATCCGGTGACAGCCGCGGTGACAGGGTCAGCGCCTTGCCCGAGCTCAGGTACTGCACGTTGAAGCCGTCCTGGTCCATGATGGCGAGGCGCTTCACGCGATTGGCCTTGGGCCCACTCTCGGCGACGTAGAGAATACGGGTGTCGAAATAGCCGGTGCCGCCCGACAGCGAGGCATAGATGGCGTCCGACACGATGTGGGCGATACGACGATAGTTCTGCGCATCGGTCTTGTACGATTTGCCGACCACCTGGGCGGAAGCCTGCGTATCCCAGACCCGCACCTGCGAAGCGACCTCCGCTCCGCGCTCTACCGAGCCCATCACCAGCGCATCGACGGTGGCGGCGCGCCAGGCGGCAAAATCCGGCTCGTTGGTGACATCGCCGACCCGGACCGGCAGCGAAGCGGGATCGAGCGGCACAAATAGCCCGGAGCGCTTCAGGTTGTCGCGCACGATCTGCGCGATCTCGGCGCCGAAGGCCGGGTCGGAAGAGGCGAAATCCGGAATGGCGATCGGCAGCGGCGTGAAGTTGCCGCCGGTGACGACGATCTCGACCAGTGCCTGCGACGGGGTGGCGAGCGCCAGGGCGCCGCCCACGAGGCCGAGTTTCAGCGCGTTGCGCCGGGTGATCAGGGTCATCTTACGTCTCCATCTTTCTCGGGCGTCGGGGTCACTCAGAACTCCCGCGCTGCAAACTGGGCTCGTACGTCCTGCCCGGCGGCCACGGTGAACGGGCCGCAACGCTGCAGCGCGCGTGACACCGCTCGGGCATAGGCATCTTCGATCTGGCTGCTCGGCGCGCTGGTCATCTGCGGGCGGCCGCTGACCATGCCGTCGGCACCGATCGAGAAGGTGAACTCAGCCCGCGCATCAGCATCCTCGGCGCCGGCTGGCAGGGTGATGCAGGCGCGGATCTGGGCGACCAGCGCACCGATCTCGGATTGGCTGAGCGTCGCCGAGCGGCCATCCTCACGACCGAGCGTCGGCTCGCCGCCCGCGCCGGTAGTGCCGCCGCGCGATTCCTCGTTGTTGATGAGGTTGGCGACTTCATCGGCGAGCTTGCTGGCCTCGTCGGCCTTGGCCTGCTCGACCCGCTGCTTTTCTTCGGCGGCCTTGCGCTTCTTTTCTTCCTCGGCCTTCTTCTTGTCGGCTTCGGCCTTGGCCTTTTCGTCCGCCTGCTTCTGCTTTTCCGCCTGCTGCTGTTTCTTGAACTCGGCGCGCTTCTGGTCGAGCGAAGCGGTATGCGTCCTCGGCTTGGGGGCGCTCTCAGCCGGATCGGGCACCTCGGGGGTCGCGACCGGCGTTGGTTCTGCAGGGGTCGGCTCTGCGACAGGCTCGGGGACCGGCTCGGGCTGCGGCTCGACCACCGGACGCGGCGCTGGGGTAGGAGCGACTTCCGGCTCGGGTTCGACCACCGGCTCGGCCGCCGCCTCGGGCGCCGGCGCGGTCTGCTCGGTCGGCGCCGGAGTCGGATCCGGATTATCCATCGGGGTCGGCTGGTCTTCTTCGGTGTTGCCGGTCGGCTGCGCCAGCTCGGCCGGCTTTTCCGCCTCGACGATCGACGGCGCCTCGGTCTCGACCACCGTGCTGTCGAGCGTACCCATGCGGATATTGGCGAAATCGGTAACCGAAATCAGGTCGACGGCGATCGACTCCACGGGCTCCGGGTCCATTGGTCGCCCCATGCCGATGCCGACGACCGCGAGAACGATCAGTCCGACATGCCCGATGGTGGAAACCGTGAACCCGGTGCGCATCAGCTCACTGGTCCTGTTGCTGCGCGGCCTGTTCCGTGATGAGCCCAATCTTGGCGTAGCCGGCGCCCGACAACGCGCCCATCACCTGCATCACCGAGCCATAGTTCGCCGCCAGGTCGCCGCGCACATAGATGCGGTCCTCGGTGCCGTTGACGGCCACCGCGGCAACCTGCGCAGTCAGATCCTCGAGCGTCACCGGATTGTCGCCGAGGAAGATCGCGCCTTCGTTGGTGACCGAGACGGTGATCGGCTTCTGCTCGGTGTTGAGTTGCTTGGCCTGGGTCTGCGGCAGCTCGATCGGCACGCCGACCGTCATCAGCGGCGCCGCCACCATGAAGATGATCAACAGCACCAGCATCACGTCGACCATCGGCGTGACGTTGATCTCGCTCATCGGCTTCGAACCGCCGCCGCGCCGGCGGCCACGACGACGGCCGCCGCCTCCGCCGCTCGATACTGCCATTGCCATCAGCGGGCACCCCGCGCTTCGAGCTGTCGGCTGAGGATGGTGGAGAACTCGTCGGCAAAGCCTTCGAGCCGGCCGATCAGCTTGTTGGCGTCACCCGAGAGCTTGTTGTAGGCGATAACCGCCGGGATGGCGGCGAGCAGGCCAAGCGCCGTGGCGAACAGCGCTTCGGCGATCGGCCCGGCGACCACGCTGAGATTGGTGCTCGATGCGGCCGAGATGGCCGTAAATGCGTTCATGATGCCCCATACCGTGCCAAAGAGGCCAATGAAGGGCGAGGCCGAGCCGACGGTGGCGAGGAAACCCAGACGCTTTTCGAGGGTCTCGCTCTCGCGGCTGATCGCCACGTCCAGCACCTTGTCGAGACGCCCCTGCACGCCGACGAACGACGAGGCGTTCTGCTCGTGGCTGCGCTTCCACTCCTTCATCGCCGCCACGAACACCGCACCCAGCCCCATCGAAGGCTTCTCGCTCATCTGCTGGTAAAGTTCCTCGAGCGACTGGCCTGACCAGAACACCCGCTCGAAGCGGTTCATCTCGGCCTTGGCGCGCGCATACAGCATGGATTTGTCGACGATGATCGCCCAGCACCACACCGAGGCGGCGAGCAGCCCGATCATCACCGTCTTGACGACGAGGTCCGCCTGCCAGAACAGCGCCCAGATTGAGAGGTCGGCATGCGGAGCGACCGTGCCGACTGCATCCATGGCTTCCATGTAAGGGTCCTTCTCAGTCCGGCCCCGACGACCGAAACCTGATCGTCGGGTCGATGCGGTTCAAATTTGTCAAATTTAAGAGAAAAGCCCGGTTTTCCGGACCTTTGGCAGTGCTGCTGGTGCACTGCCTTACTTATGGTCAAGCAAACGTTAACAAAGCGATTCCTCGCGTTTGTGTGATCGCGGCAGATCGGCGCAGCGGGCAACGCCACAGGCGTGCCGTGCAACCCTCTGGGGTGACGCGCGTTGTCGTCTCGACTGCCCGTTCGGGGGTTCGCGGTCGTCCCACGACAATAGCAACAACCAAGGGAGATCCCCATGCATCTCGACCTGACACGCACGCTGCTCGCCGCCACGGCGGTGCTCGCCTTTTCCGCCATGCCGGCTTTCGCCGAGCAGCAGAAGTTCACTGCCGAGCTCACTGCCGCCGCCGAAGTTCCGCCCACGGACTCGACGGCTACCGGCAAGGTGGAAGCCACGTACGACACCGACTCCAAGGTCTTCACCTGGACCGTCACCTACGAGGGCCTCAGCGGCGACGCGACCGGCGCGCACTTCCACGGCCCGGCCGCCGAGGGCGCCAATGCCGATCCGGTTGTGCCTCTGGCCGACCCGCTGGCGAGCCCGATCAACGGCAACGCCACGCTGACCGATGAACAGGCCACCCAACTGCAGGGCGGCTCCTGGTACTTCAATCTGCACACGGCAAAGTTCCCGGATGGCGAAATCCGCGGACAGGTAAAGCCCGCCGCGATGTAGGACGTCAGTCTGACACGAATCCTTGGGGTCGCCGCTCTGCGGCGGCCCTTTTCTATGCCTTGAGCTGATCCAGCAGTTCGCGCGGCATCCGCGCCACCCCGCCGCTGGTCTTGATCGCCACGACCTGCACCTCGGCCCGCGTGATCTCGATACCATCCAGGCTGATTGACTGCACCAGGTTGAGCCGCGCCGCAGTGAGCGAGGCAACTTCGGTGGTCACCTCGAGCAGGTCGTCGATATGCGCTGCCGCCTTGAAGTCGATGCTCATGCTGCGCACGGCAAAGGCGATGCCGTCCTTCACCAGCTCAGAGTGATGCACGCCGCGTTCCCTGAGGAACTCGGTCCGGGCCCGCTCGAAAAAATGCAGATACGCCGCGTGGTAGACATTGCCGGAAAAGTCGGTGTCTTCGTAATAGACGCGGGCGGTGAAATGGCTGCTGGTCATAGCTCGTTCACGACGACATGGATCGGATGCGGTCCCAGCTCTGCCATGCTGCCGCGCAGTTCGACCGGGAACAACGGCATCGCAGCGAGCGTCTCGGCATCGTTGCGAACCCACCTGAATTCGAGCATTGCGCCACCATCGGCGACGCGGTGACAGACCGCATCGGTCGAAAACGGAAAGCTCGTTGGAATCTCGGCCGGGTAGTAGAAGCCCATCTCATGGATCACCCGGCCGTCATAGCGGAACAGGTCCTCCATCACGATGGCCAGCGGGCCGATTGCCGCCACGACGCCCAACTCCTCCTCGAGCTCGCGCGCCAGTGCCTCGGAACTGATCTCACCCATCTCGACGCGCCCGCCGGGCAGTGCCCAGGACTCCTCGGTGGTCGCACGATGGATCAGCACATGGCCTTCGCGGCGGATGATCGCTGCGGCGCGGAACTGGAACCGGGTCGTTTCGTGATCGAACGATATCATCCGGCGGCTAGCGGTCATCTGTCCGATCCGGCGAACTGCAGGCCACGCGCTTCGAGCTCGGTCCTGAGGATGAGGATGGCCTTGGGGCCGACACCGTGCAGCGCCAGCAACTCCCGTTCACTGCGCTCAGCAACCACTTTGAGCGTCGTAATGCCCTGGAGCTCCAGCACCTGCGTCGCGGGCCGGCCGTTGCGGGGCAGCGCCGTCACGGCTCCCTCCTCGACAACAACTCAGACGACAAGATGATGCTCCCGGTCGAACGCCCAGACCTCTTCGTGGTCGATCTCGAACAGATGGCCATCAGGGTGGCGGAAATAGCCGGCAGTGCCCCACTGGGTCTTCGTCGCCGGCTTGACGATCGTGCCGCCCGCCCGCTCTGCCTGTGCCAGCAACCGGGCGACGTCATCGGGATGCTCGGCGCAGTAGATCAGCGCCAGGCCGGATGAAGCACCGGGATCACCCGGCAGGCCCAGAGCATCCTTGGCGAGATCGGCCTTCGAAATCAGCGCCAGCGCCATGCCGCCCAGGTCGAATTTCACGAAACCAGCGTGGCTGGTCGGCGCCCGCTGCCAGCCAAGCGCTTCGTAGAACGCTGCCGACCGAGCGACATCGGCGACGCCGAGCAGGATGATGTGGACGCGGGGCCGAAATGCCGGTTCGCTCACTCCTCGCCAGGCTCCTCGAACAGGCTGCCTTGCATGCCGATAAACCCCTGGGGGACGCTGATGCCCATATGCTGGAAGGCCAAAGCCGTCAGCATCCGGCCACGCGGCGTGCGCTGGATGAACCCCTGCTGGATCAGGTAGGGCTCGACGATCTCTTCGAGCGCATCGCGCGGCTCCGACAGCGCTGCGGCGATGGTTTCGATCCCCACCGGGCCGCCGCCGTAGAAATCGGCGATCACCTTGAGGTAGCGCCGGTCGAGCTGGTCGAGCCCGCGCGCATCCACGTCGAGCCGCAGCAGCGCCTTGTCGGCGACCGAGCGGGTGATCTCCTTGGCGCCATCGACCAGCGCGAAATCGGTGACCCGCCGGAGCAGCCGGCCGGCAATGCGCGGCGTGCCACGCGAGCGGCGGGCAACTTCCATCGCCCCGTCGGGCGCCATGCCGATGCCGAGCAGGCGGGCACCGCGCTCGACGATCTTCACCAGCTCCTCGGGGGTATAGAAATTCAGCCGGATCGGGATGCCGAAACGATCGCGCAACGGCGTAGTCAACAGCCCCGCCCGGGTGGTGGCGCCGACCAGGGTGAACTTGGCGAGGTCGATCCGCACCGAACGGGCCGCCGGGCCTTCGCCGATGATCAGGTCGAGCTGATAGTCCTCCATCGCCGGATAGAGGATTTCCTCGATCGCTGGGTTGAGTCGGTGGATTTCGTCGATGAACAGCACGTCGCGTTCTTCGAGATTGGTGAGCAGCGCCGCCAGATCGCCGGCCTTGGCGATCACCGGACCGGAGGTGGCGCGGAACCCGACGCCCAGTTCGCGGGCCACGATCTGCGCAAGTGTGGTTTTGCCGAGCCCCGGCGGGCCGACGAACAGCACGTGATCGAGCGCCGTGCCGCGTTGCTTGGCGGCCTGGATGAACACCTCGAGATTGGCCCGCGCCTCGGCCTGCCCGATGAATTCGGAAAAGCCGGACGGGCGGAGCGAAACATCGAGCGGGTCATCGCGACCGGCCTGGGCGGAAGTCAGATCGGTCACTTGAGAAGTTCCATGCCGGGGACATATTTTGCGGCGTCACGGTCGAACGTGGCGACGCGTGGGGCGCCGGCCAATTCGCTGGCTCGGGCCACCAGCAGGTCGGAGAAGTCGATGCGCGAACGCGTGTAGTTGGCGAGCGCCCACTCCATGAGATCGCGGTCTTCGATCACGAAGTCGTCGGAATCCAGCATCCAGCGGATGGCCTGAGCAACCTGCTCATGCTCGTACTTGTACCGGCGGCGCAAGACCCAGGCGAACTCGGTGATGACTACGGTGGAAACGAAGGCCGGATCAGCGATTGAGCGCTGGCCGAAGAAGGCAATTGCGAGCTCTCGTTGTGGTTCAACCGGCACGAACAGGCGCACCAGAACATTGGTGTCGACGCCAATCATCTCCGCGTCGAACGCTCGAACCGGTCTACGATCGCGTCGCCAATGGCCTCGTTCATCTCTTCGACGCTCACCTGCGTATCGCCACTAGGCGGTGGGCCGAGAATGCCAGCCAGGTCGACTGCCCGCAGCTTCCGCGGCTTCACCGTGACCTGGCCGTCGTCCAGTATCCACTCCATCTGCGTACCCTCTTCCAGACCCAGAAAGTCCCGCACTTCCTTTGGTACCGTGGTTTGACCCTTGCTGGTCACCTTGCCGGTATACCTAGTCCTTGCAGGTAGAGATTTCCCAGGCATCGCACTCACTCCTTACTTTTCTAATGTAGTAAGGAAGATTGCTTCTTGCAAGGCTAACTGCTCAATTCCCTGAGCCCCAGCCGGATCAGTTTGTCGGTCGGTACGTCGTCGCCTTCGCGACCAACCACCCGCGCCACCGCGGCCGAGGCCTGGGCGCTCGAATAGCCGAGATTGGTGAGAGCCGAGACCGCATCGGATACATTGCCGGCGGCGACGCCTTCGCCCAGCGCCGCCTGCAAGCCCAGCACGCCAGCATCGATCGCGCCTGCCGGAGCCTTGCCCTTGAGTTCGGTGACGATGCGGACCGCCAGCTTGGGGCCGACGCCGTTGGCCCGGCCGACCATCGCCTTATCCTGCAGCGCGATGGCGCTGGCGAGTTCCGATGGGGTGAGGACCGAGAGAATGGCGAGCGCCACCCGGCTGCCGACGCCCTGCACCGTCATCAGCGTGGTGAACCAGGCCTTCTCGGCTTCGGTGAAGAAGCCGTAGAGCCGGATCATGTCCTCGCGGACGATCATCTCGGTATGGACCACCGCCGCATGGCCGACCTGCGGCAGCGCCGCCAGCGTCTTGGCCGAGCAGAACACTTCGTAGACCACGCCGTTGACGTCGAGATGCGCGTAGTCGCCGCCGAAGCCGTCGACCATGCCCTTCAGTTTGCCGATCATGCAGGAACACTCAGCTTGCGGATGGCGCGATGATGGGCGTGACAGACCGCGATGGCCAGCGCGTCGGCCGCATCGGCGCCCTTGAATGTCGCAGTGGGGAGCAGGATCTTGATCATCATCTGGATCTGCGCCTTCTCGGCATGGCCGGTGCCGACCACCGATTTCTTGACCAGGTTGGCGGCATACTCGCCGACCGGCAGCCCGCGCAAAGCCGGCGTCATCAGCACCACGCCGCGCGCCTGGCCCAGTTGCAGCGCCGAGCGCGCCCCGGCGGAAACGAAGGTCTCCTCCACCGCGGCTTCTTCCGGTGCGTACTCGTCGAGCACTGCCGTGATGCCGTGATGCAGCGCCACCAACCGGTCGGCCAGCGAGCCCTCAACCGGGGGCGTGACCGTGCCGCAGGCAACGAAGCCCAGCCGGTTGCCGTTGCTCTCGATAATGCCCCAGCCGCAGCGCCGCAGCCCCGGATCGATCCCGATGATTCGCACTGTTTCAGCCATTTCGAAGCTTTAGGTCAGGAGCCGGAGCCTACCAAGTGCTTTGTGAACGAAACAGAAACACTGCACCGATTTAGCTGCGATCCGGGTCAGCGAATTGATCGGCGAATTAATCAGCATTCAAGCATTGGTCCCGTAAGCCGGTGCATTCACTCCGAGGGACGCGGAAATGAACAAGCTTGCACTGCCGGCTTCCGAATGGCGTATCGCCTGGCAGCGCACGGCCCTGATCCTCGCTGCATCGACGGTCGGGTCCTGGGTGATGTCCAATCTCGTCATGATGTCCCTCAACGAAGGGATGAACACTGTCGGCACCGTACTGGCGCTGGGCATGCCCACCGCGCTTGGCGGCCCGATCCTGTTGTTCCTGCAGGTGCGCTCGGCCCAGCTGCGCGATGCCAATCGCAGGCTGGAGAAGCTCGCCTCCACCGACTGGCTGACCGATTGCCTCAATCGCCGCGCCTTCACCTCGCGGGTCAGCTCGAGCCTCAGCCAGACCGCTGGCTACGGCACGCTGTTGGTCATCGATGCCGACCACTTCAAGACCGTCAACGACCGCTTCGGTCACGAGCGGGGCGACGAGGTGCTGCAACTGATCGCCGGCGCCATCCGCGACAGCGTGCGTGACGGCGATCTCGTCGGCCGCATCGGCGGCGAGGAATTCGGCGTGTTCCTGAAGGATGCCGGACACGATATCGCCAACGCTGCCGCCGAGCGCATTCGCGCCGCGGTGAACGCCTTGTTCGTCACTTCGGACGGTATCGCGCAACGGCTGTCGGTCAGCATTGGCGGCGCCGTATGCGCCGGCGACTCCGGCTTTTCGGAGCTGTTCCAGATCGCCGACCGTCGCCTCTATGAGGCCAAGCACGCCGGCCGCAACCGTGTCGAACTCGGCCGGAATGCCGGCGATGCCGACCTTGCGGCAATGAGCGCGGCGATCAGCTGACCGCCACAAGGAACGATGGATAGACGACGATAGATAAAATCCGATCCGGCGGCTTGAGGCGATTTCAACACGCGCCGCCTACCGTTCCGGCCCTCTGCGCAGAAGTGCTGAAGGGACGCGAGCATTGGATTTTTCACCCACCGGATGGGGCCGCGTTTTCCTCTGGACTGCACTTGGGGCGTTCGGCTGCGTCGCTGTCGCGTTGTTCGTGGACTCGTTCAACTTCCATAACCTCGGCCCCGATGACCTCCGCTGGTCGATCACGGTCGATATCCTGGTGCCGCTCGGCCTCGCCGGCCCGATCCTGTTTTTCCTGTTGAGCAAGCTGCGCGAACTCGCCATCGCCCATGAGCTGCTGCGCCGCCACGCCGCCACCGACACCCTGACCGATCTGTTGAACCGCGGCGCCTTCACCCGCGAAGTCGAGGAAGCCCTGGCCGACGCGCGCTTCGCCGAAGACGGCATGCGTGGCACGCTGCTGGTGGTCGATGCCGACAACTTCAAGGCGATCAACGACACCTATGGCCACGAGCAGGGCGACGCCGCCTTGCGGCTGATCGCCAGCTCGATCCGCGCCGTGCTGCGCTCCGCCGACCTCGTCGGCCGGATCGGCGGGGAAGAATTCGCGGTGTACCTCCCCGGCACCACCCTGCTGATCGCCGAGGCGGTGGCCGAGCGCCTGCGGCAGGCGGTGTACGCGGCCGCATTCGCGCCCGAAGGCAAACCGCACCAGCTGACGGTGAGCGTCGGCGGCGCCGTGTATGATCGCCATCTGCCCTTCGCCGAACTGTTCCGGCTGGCCGATCAGCAGCTCTATGCGGCCAAGCAGAATGGACGCAACTGCATCGCAGTCACGTCCATCGCGCATTACGAAACGCTGCCGGCCGCCGCTGCCTAATCCGTTGCGGTAGTGGCGACTTCGACGAGGAAGCCGCCGGGCGCCTTGCAGTAGAATGTCGTCGTCCGGCTGCCGCCGCGGCTGAACTGCTGCACCTCGCCGGGACCGTAGGCAGCGGCGACGAGTTCGGCGTGCTTCAGCCGGACTTCGGCAACGCTGCCGACGAAGAAGCCGATGTGGAAGTTCTTGTGGTAGCTGGCCTCGGCCTTGCCGGTCGCCATGAAGTTGAGGACGAAGCCGCCCTCGCCTAAGAGGACGACGAAGTTGTCGTGGGCTTCGCCGACAATGGCGAAATCGAAATGCCGGGTGAAGAACTCGGCAGCCGCGCGCACATCGGCGACGGCGAAGTTGGCGTGATTGAACTGCATGGTGATGTCCTGATGCGGGTGGTGGAACGGTCGAGCGACCGGCTCCGTGGCGCACGCGGCATGAGGGCATGTAGCTGGCGGTGATTGCATCGACCCATATCCCAACAAGCAGCGGGCGCCCGGGGGTCGGACGCTCGTCGGCTTGCCGTGGGTCCTTCGCCTTTTTCGGGCGGGACAATCTCCCTCGCGGGGAGGGCCGGACTCACCTTAACCGGCCTGCGTTTTTTCGGCGTAACGAGCCCGAACTAGTGCCCGGGCCCGAATTTGTCAAACCAAGCCGCTCTCAGGCGGCTTCGATCTCCAAGTCGAAGCCGCTCTTAGGCGGCCTCGATCTCCAAGTCGAAGCCGCTCTTAGGCGGCCTCGATCTCCAAGTCGAAGCCGCTTAGGCGGCTTCGATCTTGCTCATGTCTTCGTCGGAAATATCGAAGTTGCTGTAGACGTTCTGCACGTCGTCGTCGTCTTCGAGGATGCCGATCAGCTTGAGCAGCGTCGCACCCTTTTCCGCATCCACCGGCACTTCGTTCTGCGGCTTGAAGATGAACTTGGCCGACTCCGCCTCGCCCAGCACCTTCTCGAGCGCCGCCGCCACTTCGTTCAGCTGTTCGAACGAGGTGTAGATCCAGTGGCCGTCTTCGTCGCTCTCGACATCGTCGGCCCCAGCCTCGATCGCCGCTTCCATCACTTTGTCTTCCGAACCGGCCTTGGCCGGATAGAAGATCTCGCCGACCCGATCGAACATGAAGCCGACCGAGTTGGTTTCACCCAGCGCGCCGCCGTTCTTGGAGAAGGTCGAGCGCACGTTCGAAGCGGTACGATTGCGGTTGTCGGTCAGCGCCTCGACGATGACAGCGACGCCGCCCGGACCATAGCCCTCGTAGCGGATCTCTTCGTAGTTCTCGGTGTCGGCGCCGCTCGCCTTCTTGATGGCGCGCTCGATATTGTCGCGCGGCATCGACTGGGCCCGGGCGTTGATGACCGCCAGGCGCAGGCGGGAATTGAACGCCGGATCGGGCATGCCGAGCTTGGCGGCGACGGTGATTTCGCGGGCGAGTTTCGAAAACACCTTCGAGCGAGCCGCGTCGGACTTGCCCTTGCGGTGCATGATGTTCTTGGCGTGTGAATGGCCGGCCATGCGGTCACCCCTGTTTTGGCATGTGTGGCAATGGTGGTGGGCGGTTATAGGGGCGGCAGCGCCGAAAATAAAGACCGTGTGACACTTGGCGAAATGGGTCGGCCGGCCGCGTGCTGGCACATCACCGTTTCCGCCAATTGAGCGGCATTTGTAAAATGAACCCGCGATAAATACGGATATCATGAGGTATTCAGCCCTGAAATGGCAAATCGTGCCCATCGACGCGGCATTGGGACCGCAAGCAGAGAGAAATTTGAGATGGACGCGTTCAAGAGATTTTCGATCGCCGCATTGGCGACGATACTGGTTGCCGGGGCAGCCCCGGCCTTTGCGCAGGACACGCGCGACACCCGGCCTCAGCAGGGCCGGCCGATCATCGAACAGGGCGACGAGGGCGGCGGGAGCGTCGAGCCCGAGCAGAAACAGCGCCTGCCCAAGTCCACCGAGGGCGTCAGGTGCCTGGTCAAGGAGGGCCATGGCGGGCCGGAGATCCTAGCCGTCAACGGGACGGGAAAGGTGATTCCGGCGGGGACGGTCGTGACGCTCTACCTGCAGCCGGGCAACATCCAGAAGCTGTTCAAGCTCGAAACGGACTGGCAGCCGGGGCAGTCGATCGGCATTCCGGTGAAGCTGGCCGACCTGCCCGAGGGCGCAGATTGCGCAGTGAAGCTGGCTGACGCAGCGGAACAGCAGCCGGTTGCTGATGAGCCCAACACGCCGAACGGCGGCGAGGACGAGCCGGACTACAGCAGCGAGCAACTGCCAGGGCACCGGGACCCCGCGATCGTCGACGAGGTCAGTTGCACCGTGTTTGGCAGTGCCGAGCCTGGTTACAACTATCTGGTCTTCGCCAACACCGGTACGTCGACCCTTCCGGCTGGAACGAAAGTGGCCATCAACATGCCGGACGGGTCAGTCTACACCTATGAGGTCGGCGCCCCTTACGTCCCCGGCGGCGACTGGGGCATAGACGGTCTGTTCCCGGACGGCATTCCCGAAGGCTGGACCTGCACGTTCGAGTTGATCCTGCCCGACCCCAACCCATGAGGTCCGGGTCGGACCGCCGGCTCGACCTGGGCCAGCGAACCGTCCGCCCTGAGCGGCGAGAGCTTTGCAACGAGACCGGTCCTTGGATCGGTCTCGACGGTTGTTCCACTCAGCCTTGCTTCGCCTTCGCCGAGGTCAACCGGCCAGTAGCGATACCGGTAGGATGCGGTTTAGCGGCTCGTCGACCTCGATCCCCCTAGTCGCAACGCATGCCGGCATCGTCCATCAGCGCTGCCCCCCCCTGAGGATGCGGTGGCCCGAGCGTCAGGATGTGGATTTGGATGGGGGCGCCGACTCCACAGCGCAGCATTTCCCGAAACGATTACATCATCTATAATTGCTTTCCGCCATTTGTGCGGAAATAACAAAATGAACCCGCGATAAATGCGGATATCAGCGCACATTCAGTCGGCAAACCGTATTCCTGCTCATCAGCGCGGCATTGGGGCCGCCAGCAGGAAGAGCCTGAGATGGACGCACTTAAGAGATTTTCGCTGGCCCTGATGGCCGCGGTGGTGGTGGCCGGCGCGACGCCGGCTTTCAGCCAGACACGGGATACCCGACCAACCGAACCGGATCGGCCGACGATCGAACAGGGGGAGAAGGGCGGCAGTGAGGAACGAGCCGACCGCACGCAGCCCGGCCGGTTGCCCAAGGGCACGCCCGGGACGGAGTGCAAACTGGCTTGGGACGGAGACCAGATCAGTGGGGTCCTACTGACCAACGACACCGGCAAGGTGATCCCGGTCGGAACTGTGATCACCGTCTACATTCAGCCCGGGAACATCCAGAAGCAGTACAAGGTGACAGCCGATTGGCACCCGGGCACTGTGGTGGACATCGCCATCGACGTTGGGAGCGTGACCTCGATCGCCGCCTGTTCCATGAAGGTGCAGCCCGATCTCAGCGGGCAGTTACCGCAGCCGGAGCCGGAAAAGCCCTGGTACATGCAGGGCGAAGTGTCCTTTTACTGCACGGTGGTCTGGCGGTGGGACCCACCCCCGGGACGACCATTCGTCTCGTTCAAGAACGATGGCGACGTCATGATCCCCGCCGGCACCACGATCACCTACATGTTGCCGCTCGGTGAAGCCGTGTCCTATGTGCTCGAAAAGGATTGGTACCCCGGTCAGTATCTGGAAGTGGCAATGCACTACTCGCTCGAGATGCAGGAGTTCTACATCATCCACGACAAGGAGCATCAGGCGTGCAGCAATGAGACGGTCGTTACCGGCGACTACGGCCCCGCTGTGGAAGAACAGGGCCCGGTGCCGGGTATCGACCCGGCCAAGGTGCCGTAATCGTTCAGAACGCCGGCTCGACCTGAGCCAGCGAGCCGCCAACCCTTAGTGGCGACAGCTTCGCAACGAGACCGGTCCTTGGATCGGTCTCGATCGCTATGCCGCTCAGCGTCGCCTCGCCCTCGGCTGGAGTGAAGCGGCCGCTGGCAATACCGGTGAGGAAGCGGTTGAGCGGTTCATCGACTTCGACGCCGATCACCGAATCGTAGTCGCCGCACATGCCGGCATCGGCCATCAGCGCCGTACCCCCCTTGAGCACCCGGTGGTCGGCGGTGGGGATGTGGGTGTGGGTGCCGACGACGAGGCTGACCTTGCCGTCGAGAAAATGTCCCATCGCCTGGATTTCGGATGTCGCCTCGGTGTGGAAATCGAGGATGATCGCGTCCGCCTGCTCGCCCAGCGGGCACGCCGCAACGGCGGCTTCCACCGCCCGGAACGGATCATCGACCGGGTCCATGAACACTCGGCCCTGCGCATTGATCACCAGCACGCGGTGCCCGGCGCGGCTCTCGTAAAGGTTGGCGCCCCGCCCCGGCGTGCCCGGCGCCAGGTTGATCGGCCGCAGCAGCGTCGGTTCGCGGGCGATATAGGTGAGGGTGTCGCGCTGGTCGAAGGCGTGGTCGCCCAGTGTCACCACGTCGGCGCCCGCCGCCTTGATCTCGGCGAAGTGCCCTTCGGTGAGGCCGCGCCCGTGGCTGGCGTTCTCGCCGTTGATCACCACGAAATCGAACTTGTGCTTGTCAACCAACCCGGCGAGGCGGTCGGAAACGGCGTCGCGGCCGGCTTTGCCGACCACGTCGCCCAGGAACAATACTCTCACGTAACCGGCGCCTTTTTCTCGAAGTTGCGCACGCCATGTTCGGTGACGATGGCATCGAGCGGCACATCGTGCGCCTCGCGCGGGATCAGGTCCATCTCCTGCAGCGCGAAGGCGAAGCCGATCAGGCGGGGACGTTTATTGAGCGTCGCCAGCGTGCGGTCATAGTAGCCGCCGCCATAGCCGAGCCGGGTGCCATGCTTGTCGAAGCCAAGCAGCGGCATGATGATGACATCGGGTTGAGCGCGCGGCGCCTCCTCGGGCGGCGCCAGTGTGCCGAAGCCCGCTTCGTAAAGTGGCGCGCCATCTTCCCAGATGCGCAACTCGAGCGGTTGCTCGTCGCCCAGCACCACCGGCAGACAGATCGGCTGACCGGCATCCATCAGCCGCGCCACCACGGATTTCACATCCATCTCGTCGCGGATCGGCCAGTAGCCGGCGACCACTTCGCCCTTGTCGAGCGGCACGCCCTCGAAGAAATGCTCGGCGGCCGCTTTGGCGGCGTCGTTACGCAGCGACGGGTGGAAGGCCGCCCGTTTCTTGTGCGCCGCAGCGCGGAGCGCCGCTTTCGCCTCTTCGATCTTTGCGTCGCTCATCGGGCTTTCTGGCGAGGAATTCAGGTGCCGCCACGGCCGTGGGATACAGATCCTGGGAACCTACTTACGTAGGTGGGCGCCGTGTGTCCGAACCCACGGGTCCGAACGGTGACAGCTCCCTTAAGGATCAGTACGGCCCCAGGGAAATAAGATCCAACACGCACCGGGCAGCGAACTCAATATAGGGTGGCGACATCGTCAGCGCCATGCGCTTCTTTCCTTTTCCCCGCTCCGGCCTATATCAGGCGGACGAGGGCTCGAGGGGCGACGCATGGTTTCACAGATCCTCCTGGTGATGATCGCGGCCATTGCGGTCACCATCTTCGCCGAACGCCGCAACATCCAGGCGCCGCTGCTGCTGGCGCTGGTCGGCCTCGCCGCCTCGTTCATCCCCGGCTTGCCGCGGCTGGAGCTCGAGCCCGAGATCATCCTCACCGTGGTGCTGCCGCCTTTGCTCTATTCAGCGGCGACCGAATTCTCGTTCATCAGCTTCATCCGGCGGCTACCCTCGATCATCAACCTGGGCGTGATCCTCGTGCTGGTGACCACCTTCGTCGTCGGCGCGGTGTCGGCCTCGATCATTCCTGGCATGACGCTGGCGGTGGCGACGGTGCTTGCTGCCGTCGTCTCGCCGCCGGATGCCGTGACCGCTGTCGCGGTCGGCCGCAAGCTCGGGCTCCCCAGCCGGATGATGACTGTGCTCAAGGGCGAAAGCCTGATCAACGACGCCGCGGCGCTGACCCTCTTCGCCTTCGCCACCGCCACGGTAACCGGCCGGCACCTGTTCATCGACAATGGCTTTCTCTACTTCGTCTATGCCGTGGTCGTCGGCATCGTCATCGGCATGGTGATCGGCGCCATCGTCCACCGCACCCGGCTGCGCATGAGCAACGCTTCGCTGGTCACCGTGCTCTCGGTGCTGGTGCCGTTCGCCGCCTACCTGGTGGCCGAGGAAGTGGGCGCCTCAGGCGTCCTCGCCGTGGTCGCCGCGGGCTTCTCGCTCGGGCACAATTCCACCGAAGCCGGCTATGCTGCCCGCATCCAGGAGCGCCAGTTCTGGCGCACCGCCGATGCGCTGCTCGAGGCCTTCGTCTTCGCCTATATTGGCCTGCAGATGAAGTTCGTCATCGAGGAAGCGACGGCCACCGGCTTCAGCCTGATCGAGCTGCTCGGCCTGTCGCTGGTCGTTCTCGTGGCGGTGATCCTCGTCCGCATCGCCTGGGTGTTCGGCACCGGCTTCGTCTCGCGCTGGCAGACCCGCCGGGTGCGTGAATCCATTGCCCGCATGCAGGCCGGTGAGGAACCACCACGGCGCTTGGGCCGGCGCGATGGTCGCTTCGAGCGCCGCCGCGAAGCACTGCGGCAGGGCGGCTTCGATGTCCCCGAACCGTTCACTTGGCAGGAGAACCTGGTGATCTCGTGGACCGGCATGCGCGGCGTGGTCACCCTCGCCGCCGCCGCCGGTATTCCGCTGACGACGCTCGCCGGTGAGGCCTTTCCCGGCCGCGAGGTCATCCAATTCGTCGCTTTTGCGGTGACCATCGGCACGCTGCTGGTGCAGGGCCTGACTCTCCCCTGGCTGATCAGCGTGCTCGGCATTTCCGACCCGGCCGAAGACAAGTATCGCGCCAGCCAGCACGCTGTCGCCCGCGACATCGCCGACGCCGCAGGCCGCGCCGCCATCACCAGCTTCCGTGATGGCCAGACCGACCCCAAGGCCCGCGCCGCAGCGGAGCAGATGCTGCAGCGCGCCAGCGTTGAGGACGCCGCGGAGCGCCAGTCGCATTCCGAGCACGACACCATGGTGCTCGAACTGGGTCGCGCCGTGCTCGAAGCCCGCCGCACGGCGCTGGTCGCCGCCCGCGACGAGCGCAAGCTCGACGACGAAGTACTGCGCGAGATCATGGAGGAGATCGACCTGCAACAGGCCGTGCTGGCGAATTGGGAGCCGGGGCGGTTCAGCGGCTAGAACAGCTCGGTCCAGTCGGCCGAATGATGCAGCACACGCTGCACGACGACGGTTCCATCGATCAGATCGTAGAACAGGTGGTGGGCCTCGTGGTGCCACAGCCGGATCGGCGGCCGAACTTCATCGCGCTCTCTTCCCATGAAGGGATGCTCGGCAATGAGAAGTACCGCGCCGCGCAAACTGTTGGTGTAGCTATCCGCCTGCGTGGGGCCGTAGGTCAGGACGCCGTAGAGGTAGATCTCGTCAATGTCCTGTTGCGCTGCAGGAGATATCCTAGGCGGCGGCATCGCGCGCCTTGAGAGCAGCTATCGCCTTCTTCCGGGCCTCAGCAAAAATCTCATCCACTGACTTGTCGCTGATCCCGCTGGCGCGGCCCTTGTCGATCTCGGCCTGCAGCCGCGCAATGGCAGCCGACTTCTCCTGCCGCTCCCGGATGATATCGCGCATCAGATCGCTCGCATTCGCGTACCGCCCGGTCGCAACCTGCTCCTCAACCCATTGCTTCATCTTGTCCGGCAGTGAGATGTTCATCGTGGCCATGGCGAAACTCCTTTTGACGTCATTCTAGCAAACATTGGCAAACTTTGCCAATTACCGGCGCTTGCCGGAACCCGCCAGCACGTCCTAGTTTCCCCCGATGCGTGGCAGACATCTGATCAGCCTCGGCCTGGCATTGGCGATCGCGGCCTTGAGCTGCGCGGTCCCAGCTGTCGAAAGCGATAGCGAACCGGCCAAGCCTCGCTCCTGCTATGCCGCCGATCCCGCAGCACCATCCTGGACGGCGGTGTGCATCCGGCAGGAGCAGTTCTTTCGCGATACCTGCGGCGCGATCCAGCTGTTTGCCTGGCGCGAGCGATTGCCGGTCGGGTATTTCGCGCGGCTGATCTGGCAGGAGAGCCGCTTCGACCCGCTTGCGCTGAGCACCGCCGGAGCGCAGGGGATCGCCCAGTTCATCCCCTCGACGGCGCGCCTCCGCGGCTTGCGCAATGCGTTCGATCCGAGCGAGGCGCTGGCGAAATCGGCCGAATACCTGCGCTTTCTCACCGACAAGTTCGGCAACCTCGGGCTGGCGGCGGTCGCCTACAATGGCGGCGAGGGGCGAGCATCGGGTTATGTGAAAGGCGGCAGCTACCTGCCGGCCGAGACTCGCTTCTACGTCGAGATCGTCACCGGCCGCGATCCGGATGCCTGGCTCGCCGAAACCCCGCCTGAAGTCGACTACGCTATCGGCAAGGACGAGCCGTTCATCGATGCCTGCGTGAAAATGGCCGAGGCCGAGCGGGTGCCGAGCCTCGATCGGCAGCCGAGCGAGTGGAAGCCATGGGGCGTCCTGCTGGCGCAGAACTTTTCGCAGGGCGTCGTCATCCGCCGCTTCGAGCGGGTGCAGGCGAACTATCCCAAGGTGCTGGGCAGCGAGAAGCTGATGCTGCTGATGGCCCGCAACCCGAATTTCGGGCCACGGCTCAGGCACTACGCCATGATCGGCCGGGACAACCGTGCCGATGCCGATGCGCTGTGCGCCAAACTGCAGGCGGCCGGCGGCTCCTGCGTCGTGAGAAAAAACTAAGCGCCTGCCGCCGCGCCGGTGTCGTCGATGGCGCTCGAGATCGCCTCGATCTTGCGCGCCGCTTCGTTGAGCCGCTTGGCGAACCGCCGCTCCAGTTCCTCGGCCTCGTGGGTCAGCGCCTCGCCGACCTGGGTGAGGTTGGCGACATCCTGCTTCAGCTCGGTAATGCGGCGCTCCGCCTCGGCCAGCTCGTCGAGCACGGCGATGCCGGCCATCACCGTCAGCCGGTTGTCGCCGATCTCGCCGAACGTCCCCTTGAACTGGTCGATATGCTGATTGAAGCGGTCGGCGAGCCCAAGCAGGTGCTGCTCCTGGCCCTCTTCGCAGGCCATGCGGTACTTGCGGCCGTTGATGTCGACATTGACCTCGGGCATCTCAGCTCTCCCCTACTTCGAGCCGTCCTGGGCCAGCACTTCGCGCACCGACTCCATAGCGACGACGAGCCGCCGCGCCACTTCCGCCGAGCTGTCGTCCAGCCGCTTGGCCTTGGCGCTGACCTTGTCGAGCTCCTGCGCCAGGCGCTGCCGCTCGCCCACCAGTTTCTGCGTATCGGATTCGATCCGGCTATGCGCCCGCACCCGGCCATTAAGGCTGCGCACGCTTGCCTCGAGCCGCGCGAACGCCTTGTCCAGCCGGCTGGCGGCGGCTTCGTATCCATCCTCGGAGTGCTGCTCGGCCATCCCGACCCCCGTCGTGGAAAAAGGGCGATTCCACTTGGCACTATAGCGCAAAGCTAGCGCGGCATGGCAACGCCCCCCTCCGGGAGGCGACATTGACAGGTCAAAGGAACCTGCTAAGCGTCAACCCGCCTCGGCAGGAGGGTTCGAGGCGCCCGGATTTCCGGGCTTCTGTCCCTTAGCCGAGAGCACCCTGATGACCAACTCCGCCCAAGCCAATGAGATGGCCAATGCCATCCGTTCCCTCGCCATGGATGCGGTGGAGAAAGCTAATTCCGGTCACCCCGGCCTGCCGATGGGCGTGGCCGACATCGCCACGGTGCTGTTCACCAAGGTGATGAAGTTCGATCCGAAGAACCCCTGGTGGGCCGATCGCGATCGCTTCATTCTATCGGCCGGCCACGGCTCCATGCTGCTCTACGCCTCGCTGTACCTCCTCGGCTACGAGGACATGACGATCGATCAGCTGAAGCAATTCCGCCAGCTTGGTTCCAAGACCGCCGGCCACCCGGAATACCACTTTGCCCCGGGCATCGAGACCACCACCGGTCCGCTCGGCCAGGGCATTGCCAACTCGGTCGGCTTCGCCGTTGCCGAAGCCAAGCTTGCCGCCGAGTTCGGCTCCGACCTCGTCGATCACTACACCTGGGTGATCGCCGGTGACGGCTGCCTGATGGAAGGCGTCAGCCAGGAAGCGATCTCGCTTGCCGGGCACCTGAAGCTCAACAAGCTCGTGGTGATCTGGGACAACAACAACATCACCATCGACGGCCGCGTCTCCAACGCCGACTCGACCGACCAGATCGCCCGCTTCAAGGCGTGTGGCTGGAACACCATCGAGATCGACGGCCTCGACCAGGCCCAGGTCGAAAAGGCCTTGCTCGACGCCAAGAAGTCGACGGACAAGCCGACCCTGATCGCCGCCAAGACCATTATCGGCTTCGGCGCCCCGACCAAGGCCGACTCGCACGGCGTGCACGGCTCGCCGCTCGGTGCGGCCGAACTCGCCGGCGCCAAGCAGCAGCTCGGCATCGACTATCCGGCGTTCGAGATCCCGAGCCACACGCTCAACGCCTGGCGCGCCGCCGGCACCCGCTCCGAGAACGCCCGCGGCGATTGGGAAGGCCGTCTCGCCTCGGCCAAGCCCGAACTGCGCGCCGAGTTCGAGCGCCGCATCGCCGGTAAGCTGCCTGCGAACTGGAACGAGACCATCGAGACGTTCAAGGCCAAGCTGGTTGCCGACAAGCCAAAGGTCGCGACCCGCAAGTCGAGCCAGCTGGCGCTCGAGGTGATCAACAAGGTGCTGCCCGAGACCATCGGCGGCTCGGCCGACCTCACCGGCTCGAACCTCACCAACACGCCCGAGACGCTGCCCTTCACCGCCACCGACCGGGCCGGCCGCTACATGCGCTACGGCATTCGCGAGCACGAGATGGCGGCGGCGATGAACGGCATCGCGCTGCATAAGGGCCTCATCCCCTATGGCGGCACCTTCCTGGTGTTCACCGACTATGCCCGCCCGGCCATCCGTCTCTCGGCGATCATGAGCCAGAAGGTCATCTATGTGATGACCCATGACTCGATCGGGCTGGGCGAAGACGGCCCGACCCATCAGCCGGTCGAGCATCTCTCGACGCTGCGCGCCATTCCGAACCTGCTGGTCTTCCGCCCGGCCGATGCGGTCGAAACGCTCGAATGCTGGCAGCTCGCCATCGAAGCCGAACAGCCCTCGATCCTGGCCCTCAGCCGCCAGAACCTGCCGGCGCTGCGCACCGAAACCGTGGCCGGCAACCCGTCGGCCAAGGGCGCCTATGTCATTGCCGGCGATCAGAACGCCGACGCAGTGATCTTCGCCACCGGCTCGGAAGTCACCATCGCCGTGCAGAGCCTCGAGCTGCTGAAGGCACAGGGCATTTCGGCCAAGGTCGTCTCGGTCCCCAGCCAGGAGCTGTTCTACGCCCAGTCGCAGGAATACCGCGACAGCGTCATCGGCAAACCCAAGGCCAAGGTGGCGATCGAAGCCGGCATCGAGATGAGCTGGCTGAAGCTGCTCGGCGACAAGGGCCGGTTCATCGGCATGCACTCGTTCGGCGCCAGCGCCCCGGCCGAAGCGCTGTATGAGCACTTTGGCATTACGTCGAAAGCGATAGTTGAAGCTGTCATGGCGCAGTTGTAAGAACCGCGCTCTTCTTCTCTCCTCCCTAGAAGTCCCTGAAGGAGCCATCATGGCTGTACGCGTCGCAATCAATGGCTTTGGCCGCATCGGTCGCAATATCCTGCGCTCCATCGTCGAAAGCGGTCGCAACGACATCGAGGTCGTCGCCGTCAACGATCTTGGTCCGGTCGAAACCAACGCCCACCTGCTGCGCTATGACAGCGTGCACGGCAAGTTCCCGTATGAAGTGAAGGTCGAAGGCGATGTGATCACCGCCGGCAACCAGAAGTTCAAGGTGACCGCGGTCAAGGATCCGGCGCAGCTGCCGCACAAGGAGCTGGGTGTCGAGATCGTGCTCGAGTGCACCGGCATCTTCACCAGCCGCGACAAGGCCGCCGCACACCTCACCGCCGGCGCCAAGAAGGTGATCGTTTCGGCCCCGGCCGAGAACGCCGACCTGACCGTCGTCTACGGCATCAACCACGCCCTGCTCGGCAAGGAGCACGTGGTAATCTCGAACGGCTCGTGCACCACCAATTGCCTCGCCCCGATGGCCAAGATCATGAATGACCTGGTCGGCATCGAGAAGGGCATGATGACCACGGTGCACAGCTACACCGGCGACCAGCCGACGCTCGACACCATGCACAAGGATCTCTACCGCGGCCGCGCTGCGGCGCTGAGCCAGATCCCGACCTCGACCGGCGCCGCCAAGGCGATCGGCCTGGTGCTGCCCGAGCTGAAGGGCAAGCTGGACGGCATCTCGGTCCGCGTGCCGACCCCGAACGTCTCGCTGGTCGACCTCAAGTTCCTCGCCAAGCGCAACACCACGCCGCAGGAAGTCAACGACGCGCTGATCGCCGCCGCCAACGGCCCGCTCAAGGGCATCATGACCTTCACCACCCATCCGCTGGTGTCGAGCGACCTCAACCACGACCCCCACTCGTGCACGATCCTGCTCGACCAGACCAAGGTGATTGGCGACAACTTCGTCAACATCATGGGTTGGTACGACAACGAGTGGGGCTTCTCGAACCGCATGGCCGACATCACGGCCGTGTTCGCCAAAACTCTGTGACAAACAAGGCCCTCTAAGTGCCTCTCGAGCTCGACCTCCGCTGGCAGCCAGTCGGTGAGGTCGGGCTCGAGCACTGCCGTATCTGGGAAAGCCCCGACGGCATCAATGTCCGCAGCGTGCTGATCGGCGAGTTCGAAGGTTTCGCCTACGGCGCCCAGTACGACATCCAGCTCGCCCTCGACTGGACCTTCCGCTCCCTCACCCTCCGCCTCCAGGATGGCCGCGTGCTGCGGCTCAACTCGAACGGGCTGGGCGACTGGAAGGTCAACGGCCAGCGCGCCCCCGGGCTCGAAGGCTGCGTCGATATCGACATCTCCGGCACGCCCTTCACCAACACCCTGCCGATCCGTCGCGCGAAGTTTGCCGATGGCGTGCCGCAGCAATTCGCCATGGCCTGGGTGCCGCTCGACAGCCTGGAGCCGTTCCGCGACGGCCAGATCTACACCCGGCTCGATCCCACCCATTACCGCTACCAGGCCGCCGATGGCAGCTTCGAGCAGGTGCTGACGGTGGACGAAGACGGGTTCGTGGTGGACTATCCGACGCTGTTCGCGCGTCTGATCCGATAATAACTGCTCAACCAGAACGATTGTAATTTCAACGATTTGTCCACGCTTGTGGCGCCGCTGCACTTGTCGCCGTTACGACGCCAACGCATAAATATGGCACGTCTGATTCATTGCTAAGGCTGATCTTGGGGATCGGCTCGGACGCCAGCCTCGTGCAGCCAGCAGCTGCGACCACATCGGAGAACGATATGAAGACCCAGGTCATAGCACTTGGCGCCACGCTGTTGCTCGCGGCTCCTTTTGCCACTCCGGCCTTGGCCGACCCCACCGGCTTCATTTCGATTGGCGCCGGGCCGGCTGGCACGGAGATCGACACCGGAAGCGACACCTTCAACCTCGATGGCTATGCCCTTGAAGCGCTGCTCAGTGGCTCGATCATGCTCACCCCGGTGCTTGGCATCCAGGGCGACGTCCAGTTCACCTCGCGCACGCTCGACGACTCTGGCGACGACATCACGACGAACAGCTTTGATGGGGCACTGCACGGCTTCTACCGCGAGGCCGACAAGTTCCTCGTCGGCGGTTTCGTGCAGATCGGCCGCGACGACCTGAGCTACAACTCGGCGAGCGAAGGCACTATCGACCGCGCCTATGTCGGCGGCGAAGCCCAGGTGTACTTCGACAACCTGACACTGTACGGCCAGGCCGGCATGCAGCAGTTCGACCTCAGCAGCAACAGTCCCACGTCGATCGGCCTCAACGGCTGGTTCGCCAACGCCGAGGTGCGCTACTTCCTGACACCCAACCTGCGGATCGAAGCTCGCGCCGGCTTCAACACGCTGGATTTCGAGATCCTGTCGGCGACGTTTGACACCGTGACCATCGGCGCCGGGGTCGAATACAAGCTCGAGTCGCTCCCCATCTCGCTGTTCGCGAAATACGATTATTCGACTACCTCAGCCGAAGCACTGATGAGCGATGACGCCACGGTCGGCAATCACCGCTTCCTGGTGGGCGCTCGTTTCGCACTCGGCGAGGACTCGCTGCTCGATCGCGATCGCAGCGGTGCTTCGCTTCGTCCGGTGCAGGGCGGGAACGGTTTCCTCGAGACATTCGGCGGCTTTTGACCGCAACGCACGTCCGCTGCACCAAGGGCGCCCCACCGGGCGCCCTTTAATTTTTGGGGCCAAGCCAACTGTCATCCGCCGTTAACCTCTTCGTCGCCAAAGCGTTATGTCGGCGCGCTATTATCCAAGGCCAGTTGATCCCTGATCCGGAGATCGGCCGGTGCGTGATATCGAACGGCTTCTCGTTGTCGCCAATGTCGTGGGGAGCCTCGCCCTGGGCGCCCGCCACGATGCAACCTGGTTCCTGATCCCGCTGGCGGCCTTCGGGCTCTATGTGGTGCTGGCCGACCGGGCGCTGCGCCGCCGCATCGGGCCGCGGCACTGGCCCAGCGAGGGCTTCGCCCGCTTCACCTTCAACACCAACCTCTACTTCGCGGTGCGCCATATCGGCATCGGCGCGCTGCTGTTTGCGCTGTCGGGCACCCTCGCGGGTCTCGTCGGCCTCTGACCTCCGCTGTTGCCCTTGCTGCAATCCTTGCTATAGCAGCGGCACCTCTCCCTAGCAGCGGATGCGTCCCATGCCGGCTTTCAAGACCCTCGACGATTTCGACCTTTCGGGTAAGCGCGTGCTGGTGCGTGCCGAC
>Ga0209902_100342_pt1 | contig 58810 bp, 50 predicted proteins | sample FECB27metaG_FD_188304 | JGI IMG/M metagenome (GOLD analysis project Ga0209902, IMG submission 188304) | Cyanobacterial communities from the Joint Genome Institute, California, USA - FECB-27 (SPAdes) (version 2) | ecosystem: Environmental > Aquatic > Thermal springs > Hot (42-90C) > Microbial mats...
CGGGGGGGCGGGCGGGGGCGCGCCGAGGCGGCGCCGGCTTGGTGTCGAATTGTCTCACGCCGCGGCGGACTTATAGGCATGGACACAGCGGAGTTGAAGCGGCTAGTTTCCGCGCCGTCGGGAACGTGGCGGCCGGTCGGCCCCGCGACCCGGCGATGCGACGGTAACCGCCGGCCTCCTGCCGCCGCCGCTTGGCGGGCAAGCGTGTCGGTCGACCCGTGACTGCCGCCGTAGCGGCCGCGCTGCGCGGCTTTGGGCGCCTCCGAGAGTGGGACGCGATGAACTCTTTCGAGATGAACAAGATTGCCGGTGCGGTGCTCGGCGCCGGCGTCTTCGCGATGGGCCTGGGCTTCGTCTCGGACCTCCTGTTTTCGCGGCACGCGCCGGAGACGCCGGGCTACCTCATCGAGGTCGCCGAGGCGGCCCCGACCGAGGAGGGCGCCGCCGCGCCCGCCGCGACGCCGCTGCCGGTGCTGCTCGCCAAGGCCGACGTCGCCAAGGGTGAGTCCGTCTCGAAGAAGTGCGTCGCCTGCCACAGCTTCGAGAAGGGCGGCCCGAACAAGGTCGGCCCGGACCTCTGGGGCGTCGTCGACCGCGACATCGCCCATCACGAGGGCTTCGCCTACTCGTCCGGCATGCAGGCCTTCGCCGAGCAGGAGAAGACCTGGACCTACGCTCACCTCGACGCCTTCCTCGCCAATCCGCGCGGCGTCGTCGCCGGCACGGCGATGAGCTTCGCCGGCGTGAAGAACGACCAGGAGCGCGCCGACCTCATCGGCTACCTGCGCACGCTCTCCGACAGCCCGGTGCCGCTGCCGCCGGTCGAGGAAGCCGCCGCTGCGACGGAGACCGCTCCGGCCGCCGGTGAGGATCCTGCGGCTGCCACCGGGACTCCGGCGGCTGCCACCGAAGCCCCGGCGGCCGACGCACCGGCAACGGCGCCCGCGCCGGCTGCGACCGAGGCTCCGGCTCCGACCGAGGCACCCGCACCGACCGAGGCACCCGCGCCGACCGAGGCTCCGGCTCCGACCGAGGCGCCTGCGCCGGCGCAGTGACAGCCGCGCCGCCCCGCCTGCGGGCGGAGCGGGCCACGCAGAACGAGACGGGGGGCGGCGACGCCCCCTTTTTCGTGGGCTGAAGCCGGTGCGGCCGGCGCAGGCGGATTAAATTTTCTCCACGCGACGCATGGGCGGTGTCGCTCGCTGGTCGCGGACCCTAATATCCCGGTGTCCGATCCACTCACCCGGGACAGGCATGCTTCGTCATATCGCGGCCCTCGGCCTCTTCGCCTTCGTCGGCCTCTCGGGCTTTCCGTCCGTCGCACCGGCCCAGGAGGCGAACGGAACGTCCGCCCCGCCGGCGCCGGCCGCGACGGCTCCCGCGCCCGCCTCATCCGAGCTCGCATCCGACCTTCCCTGGCATACGGGGATGACGCTGACCGGCGAGGCGAAGCTGCCGGACGGCTTCACCCACTTCCCCTATGCCGACCCGGCGGCGCCGAAGGGCGGCCTGCTGCGGCTGAGCGGCATCGGCGGCTTCGACAATTTCAACGCCTTCATCCCGAAGGGCGACCTCGCGCCGGGCGTCGGCTTCATCTACGAGCCGCTGATGACGTCGTCGCTCGACGAGCTCGACACCTCCGCCCAATATGGCGTGATCGCCGAGGCGGCGCAGTATCCGGCCGACTACAGCTGGGTGACCTACCGCCTGCGCCCTGAGGCGAAGTGGCACGACGGCCAGCCGATCACCGCCGACGACGTCATCTGGACGCTGGAGACGGTGCGCGAGCTGCACCCGTTCTACCGCTTCTACTATTCCCACGTGACGAAGGCCGAGAAGCTCGGCGACCACGAGGTGAGGTTCGTCTTCGACAAGCCGGGCAACCGCGAGTTGCCGCATATCCTCGGCCAGTTGCAGGTGCTGCCGAAGCACTGGTGGGAGGGCACGGACGCCAGCGGCCGGAAGCGCAGCATCGCCGAGACGACACTGGAGCCGCCGCTCGGCTCCGGGGCCTACCGCATCAAGTCGTTCACTCCGGGCCGCACCATCACCTACGAGCGGGTGCCCGACGCCTGGGCGAACGACCTGCCGGTGAATGTCGGATCCAACAATTTCGCCGAGATCCGCTACGAGATGTTCCGCGACCCGTTCGTGGCGCTGGAGGCGTTCAAGGCCGACCAGATCGACTGGCGCACCGAGAGCTCGGCGAAGGAATGGGCGACGTCCTATGATTTCCCCGCCGTGCGCGAGGGCAAGGTCATCCTCGAGAAGTTCCCGGATCGCGCCTCCGGCGTCATGCAGGCGTTCGTGCCCAACCTGCGCCGGCCGCTGTTCCAGGATCCGCGGGTGCGCGAGGCGCTCAACTACGCCTTCGACTTCGAGACTCTGAACCGCACCATCTTCTACGACCAGTACAAGCGCATTGGCTCCTATTTCGCCGGCACGGAGCTCGCCGCCACGGGCGTGCCGTCCGGCCGCGAGCTCGAGATCCTGGAGACGGTGCGCGACCAGGTGCCGCCGCAGGTGTTCACCGACGTCTTCCAGAACCCGGTCGGCGGCGATCCGGCGAAGGTGCGCGAGAACTTCCGCAAGGCCTTCGAGCTGTTGAAGGCGGCGGGCTGGGTGCAGGAGAACGGCAAGCTCGTGCACGCCGAGACGAAGCAGCCGTTCCGCTTCGAGCTGCTCTTGAACAGCCCGAGCTTCGAGCGCATCGCGCTGCCCTACAAGCAAGGGCTCGCCCGGCTCGGCATCGACATGTCGGTGCGTGTCGTCGACACCGCCCAGTACGAGAACCGCCAGCGCGCCTTCGACTACGACATGGTGATCGGCAGCTGGGGGCAGTCGCTGTCGCCGGGCAACGAGCAGCGCGAGTTCTGGGGCTCGGACGCTGCCGACCGCGACGGCTCGCGCAATCTCGGCGGCATCAAGGACCCGGCGATCGACGCGCTCATCGACCGCATCATCTTCGCCGCCGACCGGGAGGACCTCGTCGCCGCGACCCGCGCGCTCGACCGGGTGCTGATGTGGAAGCGCTTCGTCGTCCCGCAGTGGTATCTCGACTACGACCGCACGGCGCGGTGGGACCGCTTCGGCCACCCCGAGACGCTGCCGAAGTTCTCCCCGGGCTTCCCGACGACGTGGTGGTACGACGCCGAGAAGGCCGCCAAGATCGGGCGGGTCCACCAGTGAGTGGCCCCGGTAGCGGCCGGGAGGCGACCCGCGGAGGGACGACTGCCGGCGGTGGCTTCACCCTGCCGACGACGCGCCGGACGGTGCTGACGCTGGCGGCCGCGTCCGCCGCCAGCCTCGCCTTCGGCGGGCGGCGCGCGCGCGCCGACGAGCCCACCGGCGCCACGGCCGCCGCGCCAGCCGGTGCCCCCGTGGCGGGCGAGCGGCACGGCCTTTCGGTGTTCGGCGACCTGAACTACGCGCCCGACTTTCCGCATTTCGAGTGGGTGAACCCCGCGGCCCCGAAGGCCGGGCGGATGGTGTTCACGCCGCCGTCGTGGGCGTTCAACCAGAATCCGCAGACCTTCAACACCTTCAACAGCTTCATCCTGCAGGGCGACGCCCCGCCGCGCATCGAGACGATCTTCGACACGCTGATGGTGCGGGCGCTCGACGAGCCGGACGCGATGTACGGGCTGGTGGCGCGCTCGGTGGAGGCTACGGACGGCGGGGACACCTACACCTTCCGCCTGCGCCCCGAGGCGCGCTTCCACGACGGCAGCCCGCTCACCGCCGACGACGTGGCGTGGTCGCTGATGACGTTGAAGGAGGACGGGCACCCGCTGATCACCGCGCCGCTCCTCGAGATGACCACGGCCGAGGCGACCGCGCCGGACACCGTGGTCGTCCGCTTCACCGGCGAGCATTCGCGGCAGCTTCCGCTCCTCGTCGCCGGCCTGCCGATCTTCTCGCGCGCCTGGTACGCCAGCCGCGACTTCACGGCGGGCTCGCTGGAGCCGCCGTTGGCGTCCGGCCCCTACCGCATCGGTCGCTTCGAGCCGGGCCGCTACATCGAGTACGACCGCGTCGCCGACTGGTGGGGCAAGGATCTGCCGGTGTCGGTCGGCCTGTATAATTTCGACGTGCTGCGCATCGAGTTCTATCGCGACCGACAAGTCGCCTTCGAGGCTTTGAAGAAGGGCGACGTCACCTACCGCGAGGAGCACACCTCGCGGACGTGGATGACCGGCTACGACTTCCCGGCCGCCCGCGACGGCCGCGTCAAGCGCGAGGAATTTCCCGACCGCCAGCCCTCCGGCGCCCAAGGCTTCTTCCTCAACCTGCGGCGACCAAAGTTCGCCGATCCGCGCACCCGCGAGGCGCTCGGCCTCGCCTTCGACTTCGAATGGTCGAACGCCAACCTGTTCTATGGGCTCTACACCCGCACGGAATCCTTCTTCGAGAACTCGGAGATGAAGGCGACCGGGCTGCCCTCGGCGGCGGAACTCGCGCTGCTCGAGCCGTTGCGCGGTCAGGTGCCGGAGGCGGTGTTCGGCGAGGCGTGGCTGGCGCCGGTGAGCGACGGCAGCGGCCAGGACCGCCGCCTGCTGCGGCGGGCGTCGGACCTCCTGAAGGAGGCCGGCTGGCAGCGCAACGGCGGGCAGCTGGTGGATGCGGCGGGGACGCCGTTCACCATCGAGTTCCTCGAGAACGACCCGTCGTCCAGCCGCATCGTGCAGCCGTTCATCCGCAACCTGAAACTGCTCGGGATCGATGCGGCGGAGCGGATCGTCGATCCCGCCCAGTACCAGGTGCGGACCGACCGCTTCGACTTCGACGCCACCGGACTGCGCTTCTCGCTGTCGTCGACGCCCGGCGACAACCTGCGGGAGTTCTTCTCGTCGCGGAGCGCCGGGACGAACGGCAGCCGCAACATGGCCGGCATCGCCGACCCGGCCGTCGACGTGCTGGTCGAGGCGGTGATCGCCGCACCGACGCGGGACGACATGCAGGTGGCGGCGCGCGCCCTCGACCGGGTGCTGCGGGTGCTGATGCCGTGGGTGCCGAACTGGTACAAGGCGTCGCACACCGTCGCCTACTGGGATCTCTTCGGCGTGCCGCCCGAGCCGCCGCGCTATGGCTTCCCGGTGGAATCGACGTGGTGGTGGGACGCCGAGCGCGCCGCGGCGCTCGGGCGGACCGGGTAAGGAGCGACGCCCGATGGGCGCCTACGTACTGCGCCGCGTGCTGTTGATGATCCCGACGCTGATCGGGATCATGGCGTTGAGCTTTCTCGTCATCCAGTTCGCCCCGGGCGGGCCGGTGGAGCGCATCCTCGCCCAGGTGGCCGGCACCGACGTGTCGGCGACGTCGCGGATGTCCGGCCCGACCAGCGACTTCGCCGCCTCCGGCGGCAGCAGCCAGCCCGGCGCCGGCGGCACCACGTCGCGCTATCGCGGCGCCCAGGGCCTCGACCCCGCCTTCATCAAGAAGCTCGAGGCGCAGTTCGGCTTCGACAAGCCGCCGCTCGAGCGCTTCTTCAAGATGATGCGCGACTACGCCACCTTCGACTTCGGCCGCAGCTATTTCCGCGACATCAGCATCATCGACCTGATCCTCGAGAAGATGCCGGTGTCGATCTCGCTCGGCCTGTGGATGACGCTTTTGTCCTACGGCATCTCGATCCCGCTCGGCATCGCCAAGGCGGTGCGCGAGGGCAGCCGGTTCGACGTCTGGACCTCGGGGGTGATCATCGTCGGCTACGCCATCCCGAGCTTCCTGTTCGCCGTGCTGTTGATCGTCGTGTTCGCCGGCGGCTCGTTCTGGAGCATCTTCCCGCTGCGCGGCCTCGTCTCGGACAACTTCGCCACCCTGCCCTGGTACGAGCAGATCCTTGACTATCTCTGGCACATGGTGCTGCCGATCGGCGCAATGGTGCTCGGCGCCTTTGCCACCACGGCGCTTTTGACGAAGAACTCGTTCCTCGAGGAGATCCGCAAGCAGTACGTGATGACGGCGCGCATGAAGGGGCTGACCGAGCACCGGGTGCTCTACGGCCACGTCTTCCGCAACGCCATGCTGATCATCATCGCCGGCTTCCCCGGCGCCTTCATCGGCGCCTTCTTCACCGGCTCGCTGCTGATCGAGCAGATCTTCTCGCTCGACGGGCTCGGCCTGCTCGGCTTCGAATCCGTCATCAACCGAGACTATGCCGTGGTGTTCGCCACCCTCTACATCTTCTCGCTGATGGGCCTCGTCGTCGGGCTGCTCTCCGACCTCGCCTACATGTGGGTCGACCCGCGCATCGACTTCGAGAGCCGGGAGGTCTGAGATGGACGCCCGCGCCGACGCCCCCCCGCCCACGATCGCGCCGGTCGGCGCCGCACGCTCGCGCTTCGCACTGTCGCCGCTCAATCTGCGCCGCTGGCAGAACTTCCGCGCCCACCGCCGCGGCTGGTGGTCGCTGTGGATCTTCCTGGCGCTGTTCACGGTGACGCTGTTCGCCGAGTTCATCGCCAACGACCGGCCGCTCGTCGTCTCCTACAAGGGCGAGATCCTCTATCCGGTGCTGGTCGACTACCCCGAGGAGGTGTTCGGCGGCTTCCAGGCCCGCACCGACTACCGCGACCCGTTCGTCTACGAGGAGATCCGCGCCAACGGCTGGATGCTGTGGCCGCCGGTGCGCTTCACCTACGCCACCATCAACAACGCCACGCCGGTGCCGGCGCCGGCGAAACCCTCGTGGATGATGCCCGAGAACGAGCGCTGCTCGCGCTTCCCGCAAGGGGTCGACGACCCGTTCTGCACCGTGTGGAACTGGAACTGGCTCGGCACCGACGACCAGGGCCGCGACGTGCTCGCCCGCCTGATCTACGGCTTCCGGCTGTCGGTGCTGTTCGGCCTGATCCTGACGGTGATATCGTCGGTGATCGGCGTCGTCGCCGGCGCGGTGCAGGGCTACTTCGCTGGCTGGACCGACCTTTTGTTCCAGCGCTTCATCGACATTTGGACGGCGATCCCGAGCCTCTATTTGCTGCTGATCGTCTCGTCGATCCTGGCGCCGAGCTTCTGGGTGCTGCTCGGCATCCTGCTCCTGTTCTCGTGGGTGGCGCTGGTGCCGGTGGTGCGGGCGGAGTTCCTGCGCGCCCGCAACTATGAATATGTCACGGCGGCCCGCGCGCTCGGCGTCAGCAACACGGCGATCATGGTCCGCCACATGCTGCCGAACGCCATGGTGGCGACGCTGACCTTCATGCCGTTCATCCTCAACGGCTCGATCACGACGCTGACGGCGCTCGACTTCCTCGGCTTCGGCCTGCCGCCCGGCTCGCCCTCGCTCGGCGAGCTGCTCGCCCAGGGCAAGAACAACCTGACGGCCCCTTGGCTCGGCATCTGCGGCTTCCTGGTCATCTCGATCATGCTGTCGCTGTTGATCTTCATCGGCGAGGCGGTGCGCGACGCCTTCGACCCGCGCAAGACGTTTTCGTGAAGGTGCTAGAGTGACACGGTCTTTGCCGAGGAGCGCAGAATGAACCGGATCGTCGTGCGCCGCGTCACCGGGTCGACCTTGCCGCCGGAGGTGCTCGGCGACATCGATCCCAATCACGTGGTCGAAGTCACGGTGCGTGATCTCGAGCCGCAGCCGACGATGGCGCGCGTCGGCGGCCTGGCCACGCTCACGGGTCTCGGGCGCGGCATCTATGGCACGGCCGACGACATCCTGCTGCACGTCGAGGACCTGCGCCGGGACCGCGAGACGTGAACACCAGCAGCGCTCCTGTCTATCTGGATTCGAACATCTTCATTTTCGCCCTCGAGGCGGAGGCGCAGTTCGGCCCGGCCTGCTCGGAGCTTCTGCGCGCCGTCGACGCGGGTGAAATTCTCGCCGTGACCAGTGAACTGACGCTCGCAGAGGTGTTGGTGAAGCCCCTGCAGCACGGAAACGCAGAACTTGCGGACCGCTTCTCCGCGACCGTGGCCGCGAGCCGGCTGTCGCTCCGACCCGTGTCTCGCGACATTCTCGGCCGTAGCGCCGAGATCCGGGCTTTTCACGGCGGCCGCCTCGCCGACACCATCCACGTTGCCACGGCAGTGGCGGCGGGGTGTGCCGTCTTCCTCTCGGAGGACCGCCGCATTCGCACGCCCCCCGGCCTGGCGCGGGTTTCCGCGGCCGATTTCCGACTGGAACGGGATCCGAGACCATGACCCCTCCCCTCCTCTCGGTCCGCGACCTTTCCGTCCAGTTCGGCAGCGGCGCGACGAAGACGCTGGCGGTCGACGGCGTCTCCTTCGAAGTCGGGCGCGGCGAGACGCTGGCGATCGTCGGCGAGTCGGGCTCCGGCAAATCGGTGACGGCGCTGTCGATCGTCCGCCTGCTGCCCTATCCGGCCGCCAGCCATCCGTCGGGCGAGATCCTGTTCGACGGCAAGGACATGCTGAAGGCCGACGAGCGGACGCTGCGAGGCGTGCGCGGCAACGACATCACCATGGTGTTCCAGGAGCCGATGAGCTCGCTCAACCCGCTGCACACCATCGAGCGGCAGATCGGCGAGATCCTTTCGGTGCATCGCGGCCTCGGCGGCACGGCGGCGCGAGCACGCACGATCGAGCTTCTCGAGGCGGTCGGCATCCCCGACCCGGCGAGCCGGCTCGGTGCCTATCCGCACCAGCTCTCCGGCGGCCAGCGCCAGCGCGTGATGATCGCCATGGCGCTCGCCAACGAGCCCGAGCTCTTGATCGCCGACGAGCCGACGACGGCCCTCGACGTCACCGTGCAGGCGCAGATCCTGGCGCTGCTGAAGGACCTGCAGGCCCGACTCGGCATGGCGATCCTGTTCATCACCCACGACCTCGGCATCGTCCGGCGCATCGCCGACCGCGTCTGCGTGATGACGCAGGGCAAGATCGTCGAGCACGGGCCGGTCGAGGAGGTGTTCGAGCGGCCGCAGCACGCCTACACGCGCCAGCTTCTGGCGGCCGAGCCGAAGGGGGACCCGCCGAAGTCGGACCGGTCGGCGCCGGTCGTCGTCGAGGCGAAGGACCTGAAGGTGTGGTTCCCGATCAAGCGCGGGCTGCTGCGCCGCACCGTCGGCCACATCAAGGCGGTGGACGGCGTCGACGTGCAGGTGCGGCGCGGCCAGACGCTCGGCGTGGTCGGGGAATCCGGCTCCGGCAAGACGACGCTCGGCTTCGCGCTGCTGCGCCTGATCCAGTCGGACGGCCGCATCGTCGTGCTCGGCGAAGAGGTGCAGGGCCGCTCCTGGAAGGCGATGCAGCCGCTGCGACGCAACCTGCAGATCGTCTTCCAGGACCCCTACGGATCCCTCAGCCCGCGCATGGCGGTGGGCGACATCATCACCGAGGGCCTGAAGGTGCACGAGCCCGGCAAGAGCTTCGAGGAGCGCGACCGTCGCGCCGCCGAGGCGCTCGTCGATGTCGGGCTCGATCCGGCGGCGCGGCACCGCTACCCGCACGAGTTCTCCGGCGGCCAGCGCCAGCGCATCGCCGTCGCCCGCGCGCTGGTGCTGTCACCGGCCTTCATCATGCTCGACGAGCCGACCTCGGCTCTCGACATGAGCGTTCAGGCTCAGATGGTCGACCTGCTGCGCGACCTGCAGGCCAAGCGCGACCTCGCCTACCTGTTCATCTCGCACGACCTGAAGGTGGTGAAGGCACTCGCCAACGACGTCATCGTCATGCGCCAGGGCAAGGTGGTCGAGGCGGGGCCGGCGGAGGAAATCTTCACCGCGCCGAAATCCGACTACACGCGCGCTCTTATGGCCGCGGCCTTCGACCTGCGGACGACGGCGCCGGCCTGAGCCCGGCGTCCCGATCTTCGTGGAACGGGGCGGCAATCGTCGGGCGTAGGCCGATGCCGCGGCGGGGCTGGACAACGCAGCGCGGGCGCCCTGTCTCGGTCGGGCGAGCCGATATCTGGTGGGCCCGGCAGGACTCGAACCTGCAACCAGACCGTTATGAGCGGCCGGCTCTAACCATTGAGCTACGGGCCCGCGCGAGGCGCGTGACAGCGCTATAGCACGTCGCATTGCGGTCGCAATGGCGTGGGACCCGTCGACGCCGCGCCGGCCGCGCGGGCCGACGCAGACAGCTGAGGAGACGACCAAGATGACTTCCATCCGCCGCGGGCCGGTTGCAGCCCTCGCCGCCGCGATGTTCGCCGGTGTCCTCCTCGGCCCGACCGCGTTCGACCGCGCCGAGGCGCAGCAGCTGCTCGCCATGCCGGCGGACGGGCGCATCGTCGTCACCGGCTCGGCCACCGTCTCCGGGGCGCCCGACACCGCGATGGTGTCGCTGTCGGTGGTAACCGACGCCGACACCGCCGACGCCGCCCTCGCCGGCAACTCGACCGACACCACCCGGCTGATCGACGCCGTCAAGGCGGCCGGCGTGGCGAGCGCCGACGTGCAGACGCAGGGCTTCTCGGTCTACCCGCGCTATGCCGACCGCAACGACGACGACGCGCCGCCGCGGATCGCCGGCTACACGGTGCGCAACGGCGTCGCCGTGCGGGTGCGCGACGTCGGCAAGCTCGGCGAACTGCTCGACGCCGCCGTGCGCGCCGGCGCCAACCAGATCGACGGCGTTGCCTTCACCATCGACGACGACACCACCCTGCGCGACCAGGCCCGCGAGGGCGCCGTCCGCGACGCCCGCCGCAAGGCGGAGCTCTACGCCGCCGCCGCCAACGTCAAGACCGGCCGCGTGCTGGCGATCTCGGAGATGACAGCGGAGGCGGCCCCCCGGCCGATGATGCGGATGGCGGCCGACGCCGCGCCCGCGGCGCCGGTGGAGGCCGGTTCGGTCGAGCTGTCGGCGGAGGTGACGGTCATCTTCTCGCTCGAGCCGAGCGGGCTCTGAGGGCAGCACACAGCCTGAAGGTCGTGTGGGGCGCGGCTCGCCCGGGCCGCACCGACGAGCGCAGGACGCCGGTGGCTCAGTCGAGCCGACGCCCGCGTCTCAGTCGAGCCGGACGACCTCACAGGCCGGCGCACCGCCGCCGCCCTGCTCCGGCCAGTGGGCAAGCGTCAGCACCTGACCGTCGGTACGCACCCGCCGGATGGCGGCGCGGTCGACGTCGGCGACGAGGATGTGGCCGGTGTCGAGCGGGCCCTGGGCGATGACGCCGCTATCCGGGAAACCGTCGTCGGACGGGCCGTAGACGCCGGCGGCGCCGCGGTTGGCGTCGACCGTGCCCGACCATGGCGCGGCTCCGACCGTCGGCACCTGCACGACGACGCACTGGCCTTCGAGCGCGCGGGCGCGGGCCCCGGTGCGCACCCGGTGGAAGCCGGCGAGCGTGTCGGTGCAGCTCGGCACGAGGATCAGCTCGGCCTCCGCCTCCACCATCGCCCGGGCGATCAGCGGGAACTCGACATCGTAGCAGATCGCCACGCCGAGGCGGCCGAGGGCGGTGTCGAACACCCGCACCGGCCCGCCGCCGACGATGCCCCAGGGATCGCGCTCGAAGCGCGTCATGACGATCTTCTCCTGCACGCCGACGCCGCCCGCCGGCGTGAACAGCCGGGCGACGTTGCGCAGGCGGCCGTCGGCGCCGACTTCGGGTGCGCTCGGCGCGAGGATGTGGGCGCCCGACCGCGCGGAAAGGCCGGCAAACAGCCCGAGCGCCTCCTGCAGCACGGTGCCGATCTCGGTGAGCGCCCGCGCGGCATCGGCGGCGATGGCGTCGTCGAAGATGCCGGTGAGCTCCAGCATCCCGTATTCGGGGAAGACGACGAGATCGGCGCCGGTGTCGGCGGCGTCGCGGACGAGGTCGGCGATGCGGTCGGCCCAGGCGGCGAAGGAGGCCGGCCGGACGATCTCGAGCTGGACGGCGGCGACGCGGATGCGATCGGGGCCCCGCGTCATCCGAGCGCCTCGGTGGCGGGCTGGGACAGGACGAGCGTGATGGCGGCCGGCTCGAACACCGGCAGCGGCTCGGCGATGCCGCGGACGAGATGCGCGCCGGCGGGGCGGAAGCGCTCGGGCATCATCCCGGCGAAGGCGCGCGAGGCGAGCATCGGCTTGCCGAGCTGGCCGCACAAAGACGAGATGCGGGCGACCTCGTTGACGTCGCGGCCGACGACGGTGAAGTCGAGGCGATCGAGCGCGCCGACGTTGCCGTAGACGGCCTCGCCGTGGTGCAGGGCGACGCCGAAGCGGACCGGCTCGCCGCCGGCGTTGAGCTCGATGCCGTTGACGAGGGCGACCTCGGCCGCGGCGAGCGCCCGGGCCGCCGCGTCGGCACCCTCGTCGGTGTGCTCGAACACCGCCAGCATGCCGTCGCCGATGAACTTCAGGACGTCGCCGCCGCGCTCGGTCACGGCCGGCACCAGCACGTCGTAGTAGCGGTTGAGGAGATCGGCGGTGGCCTCCGGCGGCAGCCGCGTCGACAGCGAGGTGAAGTTGCGCAGGTCCGCGAACATCATCGCCGCCCGCATCGTCTTGACGTCGCCGCGGAAGACGGTGCCGCCGATGATCGCCTCGGCCGGGCCGCGGCCGACATAGGTGGCGAGCAGCTCGCGAAGGACGCGGTGATAGGTGCGGATCTCAATAACCGCCGCCAGCGCCGGCAGCACCGCCTCGACGAGGGCGAGTTGGTCGGCCGTGAAGCCCTCCGGCGCCTTCGACGACATCGTCACCGCGTTCTTGACGCCGTCGGCGAAGTCCATCGGCAGCGCGAGATAGTGGAGGTAGCCCTCCTTCTTCAGCTCCGGGACGATGCCGAAGCGATCGTCGGGGGTGATCCGCAGGTCGAGGTGGAGCGGCCGGCCGGTCTCGTGGACGATCTTGAAGGGGCTGCGCTCGTAGAAGCCCGCATCGCGGTCGGCATAGTCGAAGGTGCGGAAGTCGAGCGGCATGTGCGGCCGCCACACCGCGCCGACGGCGAGGACGCTCGCCGACAGCACGCGCACCGAGACGGAGAAGCGGTCGACCGGCAGCCCGGCGGCGGACAACCGCCAGCCGAAGCCGTCGATCAGCGCCGAGAATGCCAGGTTGCGGCCTTCGCCGACGAGCCAGGCGATGATGGAGGGGGCGTCGACCTTCATCGGCGGAATGCCATCGGGGGGTGTCCTGGCCAACGAGCGTGGCCGTCGGGGGAAGGGTCGCCACCGGCCCCACAGGCCGACGCGAGGGGCTGGATCGTTGGCGAGATGGTGGGGCGAGCGGCGAACGTCAACGGCCGCCGCGCGGGCGCATCAATCGGAGCCGTCGAGTTCGCCCAGGTCGAGGTCGTCGATCCTCAGCGGCAGCGCCGGTGCCAGCAGCGGCACCAGCGTCTCGCCGCCCGCGTGAACGGTGATGGAGCCGTAGCCGCCCGGCCCCGGCTGGCGGTGGACGTGGGTGACGCGACGGACGGCGTCGATCACCCAGAGTTCGGCGACGCCGAAGGAGGCGTAGATCGCCGGCTTGCGGTGGAGGTCGTAGCTGAGGCTCGAGTCGGCGATCTCGACGCAAAGGAGCGCAGTGCTGCCGTCGAGGCGCTTCAGCCCGTCGGCGAGGCGGTACACCACGACGTCCGGCTCGAGGTAAGTGTCTTTCGAGAGGCGAAAGGTCGTCTCGGGGGTCAATTCCAGTTCGTCGGGCGCGATCCGCATCCAGAACCGCAGCAGCTTCGTCTTCAGAACCTCGTGATGGCTGCCCTTCGGCGACATCGGCACGATCTCCCCGCCGATCAGCTCGATGCGCTCGTCCTCGGCGATCAGGCCGACCTCGACCATTCGCTCGACGTCCTTCACGGTGAAGGCGCGGCGCGGCAGGCCGTCTGCGGCGGTCGTCATCGGGGCGTTCATGGGGACAATGATAGCGGAAATGGCGGCGGCAGCGAAGCCTGCACGCTTCACGCGAGCGGCAGCACGACTTCCTGGCGCAGGCCGCCTTCCGGCCGGTTGGCGAGGCGGATCTCGCCGCCGGCGCGGGTGACGATCTCGCGGGCGATGGCGAGGCCGAGGCCGGCGCCAGGCGCAGAGCGGCGACGAGCCGGATCGACGCGGAAGAACGGCTCGAAGGCACGCGCCAGTTGCTCCGGCGGGATGCCCGGGCCGTCGTCGTCGATGCGCAGCAGCGCCGTCGGGGTCGACGCGGAGGTCTCCGCGACGACGGCGACGAACGCGCCACCGCCGTGGGTGGCGGCATTGGCGATGAGGTTGCGCAACGCCCGCTTCAGGGCGAGCGGATGCGCCGACACCACGACCGGGTCGCGCCCGGCCATCACCACCCGCAGACCGAGGCCGGCGAGTTCTGCGACGACCTCGCCAGCGAGCACGTCGAGGCGGATCGCCTCGCCGCCACCGCCGGCCTCCTCGCGCACGAGCTCGATGGCGCTGTCGGCGATGCGCTCGAGTTCGTCGAGATCACCGAGCCAGGACGGGCGCTCGGCCTCGGGCAGGAACTCGGCGCGCAGCCGGAGGCGCGTGATCGGCGTGCGCAGATCGTGGCCGGCGGCAGCGACAAGGCGCATGCGGCTCGCCACCGCCGCCTGCAGCCGCTCCGACAGGCGGTTCAACGCCGCCGCGGTGGCGCGTACCTCCGCCGGCCCCGTCTCCGGCAGCACCGGCAGGGCGCCGTCGGCGCCGACGCCGGCGACGGCGTCCTCGAGCAGCGCCAGCGGCCGCGTCAGCCAGCGGGCCCCGACGAGGGCGACGCCGGCGACACCGACGACGATCGCACCCATCCAGGCGACGAGGATCAGCCAGCCACCGCCCGGCGGCGGGTGGCCGCCGAGGGGGACGGTCAGGTAGCCGCCGGACCCGACCGGCACGGCGAGCGTCAGGGTCGGCGGGTCGCCCACCCGCCGCACCTCGGCCGCGACCGGCTCGCCGCCGTCCGCCAGCGACCGCTGCAGCTCCTCGGTCAACCGGACGTCCCGTTGCCCGGCGGGGTGGGTCGAGAAAGACGCGCCGACGCGCCGGGCGACGTCCGACGGCGCGCCGCCGGCCGTCAGCGCATGCAGCACGCGCGCCTGGGCGGCCGTCGCCTGCAACGGCCCGTCGCGCTCCGGCGGCCCGATGACGAGCACCGTCACGGCGGTCGCGAGCCCCACGACCGCGATGATCGCGACGACGAGGAGGGCCGCCAGGCGGACGCGCATCGTCGTCACGGCGCATCCCCTTCCGTCTCGACCCTGGCGGCGAACTGATAGCCGCCGTTGCGGACGGTCTTGACGAGGTGGAACGGCGGCGCGTCGCCGAGCTTGCGGCGCAGGCGGCTCATCAGCACGTCGATCGAGCGGTCGAGCGGGTCGGCGTCGCGGCCCTGCGTCAGGTCGAGCAACTGGTCGCGCGACAGCACCCGCCCCGGCCGGTCGAGCAGGACGCGCAGGAGATCGAACTCGGCGCCGGTGAGGTCGATGTCGCCGCCCGTGGCATCGACCACGGCGCGCGCCGCCGCATCGGCCCGAAAGCCGGCGAAGCGCCAGCTACGGGCGGGCGAAGCCGACGCCGCGGCCTCGCTGCCGCGGCGCAGCACCGCCCGGATGCGGGCGACGAGCTCGCGCGGGTTGAACGGCTTGCCGAGATAGTCGTCGGCGCCGATCTCGAGGCCGATGATGCGGTCCACCTCCTCCTTCAGGGCGGTCAACAGGATGATCGGCAGGGACGGCCGGCGCCGACGCAGGTCGCGGCAGATGTCCAGACCCGAGCCATCCGGCAGCAGCACGTCGAGGACGACGAGGTCGATGGCGGCGGTGGCGAGCTCGGCCTCAAGCGCGCGGCGGTCGGCGGCGAGGCTGACGCGGAAGCCCTGCCCCACCAGGTAGCGCCCGAGCAGCGTGCGGATCTCGGCGTCGTCGTCGACGACGAGGACGTGGGGGGACGCGTTGGGAGACGCGTTCGGGGACGCCTGGCCCGGCGCGCCGGGCGGCGATCGATCGGGGATGGATCCAGGAGGCGTCGACATGGGGCGGCGGTCCGGCGATTGGTCGAGCTTCGTCAGTACGGCCGGGGAAGCGGCGCGGCGACCGGATTTTTGTCACGGAAGGTGTCCGCGACCCGCCCGGCAACACTTCGACACGCCCGCCACCCGGCCAGACACATTTCCTTACGCCCGGACGAAGCCGGGCAAAGCGTGGCGGCTAGCGTCGCCTGGCTGGGAGGCCACGCATGAGGCACACCATGACTTCTGCCCAACTCTTCGCTGCGACGCTCGTCGTCGCCACGGCGCTGTCACCGGCGGCGTTCGCCGCGGCGGACGGACCCGTGCCGGCGGAGAAGAGCCGCGACCGCATCGTGGCGTTCGCCGAGACGCCGCGTCCGCCGCTGCCGGACATGGGTGGCGGATGGAACCGCGGGGACGAGCCGCGACTGGCCCGCTTCGACGGGCCCGGCCTGCCGCCGCCGCCGCCGATGATGCGCGGCGGTCGGCCCCGCCCGGGTCCCGGCGGGCATGGGCCGGACGGTGGCCCGATGGGGCCGCCGCCGGCTGAGATGGTGGCGATGATGCTGGCCGCGGCGGAAACGACGATCGGCATCCGCGTCGACCAGCTCGACGCCTGGCGCGGCTTCACGTCGTCGCTGGTGGCGTTGCTCGAGCCGCCCGCGCCGCCGCCTCGCGAGGCGAAGCCCGACCGCGCCGCCGATCCGTTCGCCCGCGTCGAATGGCTCGCCGGCCAGTTCGCCGACCGCGGCCGGCGCGCCGAAGAGCTGCAGGACGCGATCGACGCGCTGCGCGAGGTTCTCACCCCGCAGCAGACGGAACGCCTCGCCGCCCTCGAGGCGCGCGTGGCGGCCCACGCACCCTTCCCGCCGTTCGCCGGCGACCGGCCTCCCCACGGCTCGCCGCCGATGACGGAGCCGGGCCCGGCGGGCCCGGAGGCCGACACGGCTCCGCCCGTCCCCCCTGGCGAGTGAGTCCAAGGCCTCCATCCGGCCCGTCGCTGTCCCCCCGGCGGCGGGCCGGCCATCTTCCGATGGCTTCCGCCATCGTCGCCCGCTGTCGGACGCTTGACAGCGGGCACCCTCTGCGCGATGTAAGTAACCAACAGGTTACAAAAACATCGGGCGGAAATGCGCTTCAGTCTCTGCAACGAGGTGCTGCGGGAGTGGCCGTTCGAGCGGCAGTGCGCCTATACGGCCGCGCTCGGCTATGCCGGCCTCGAGGTGGCGCCGTTCACGCTTGCCGACGACCCCACCCGCATCCCTGCCCGTGAGGCGGCGCGCCTGAAGGCGGTGGCGGCCGACCACGGCCTCGTCGTCACCGGGCTGCACTGGCTGCTCGTCGCCCCCGCCGGCCTCTCCATCACCGACCCCGATCCGATCGTCGCCGGCCGCACCCGCGACGCCATGCTGGCGCTGGTGGAACTCTGCGCGGCGCTCGGCGGCAGCGTGCTGGTGCATGGGTCGCCGCAGCAGCGCAAACTGCCGGAAACCGGCGCGGATCGCGCCCGCGCCACGGCGCTGGCCCACTTCGCCACCGCCGGCGAAGCGGCTGCCGCCGCCGGCGTCACCTACTGCATCGAGCCGCTATCGCCGGAGGAGACCGGCTTCATCAACACCGTCGCCGAGGCGGCGGCGATGGTCGAGGCCGCCGGTACTCCCGGCCTCGCCACCATGCTCGACACCGCCGCAGCGGCCGCAGGCGAGGCGGAGCCCGCCGCCGCGGTGCTGGATCAGTGGCTGCCGACCGGGCGCATCGCCCACGTCCAGCTGAACGACCGCAACCGCCGCGGGCCCGGCCAGGGCGGCGACCGCTTCGGCCCCGTGCTCGCCGCGCTGCAGCATCACGGCTGGGATCGCCCGGTGGCGATTGAACCGTTCGTTTACTTGCCTGACGCCCCCGCCACGGCCGCCGCCTCGATCGCCTATCTCCGCGGCGTGCTCGACGGGCTGGAGGGACGGACGTGAGCGCGCCGCACGTCCGCATCGAGGCCGTCGAGGCGTTCGAGCGCGACACGACGTTGCGGCTGCCGTTCCGCTTCGGCGTCGTCACGCTGCGCGAGGCGCCGCAGGCGTTCGTGCGGGTGACGGTGGCGCTGCCGGACGGGCGGAAGGCCACCGGCGTCGCCGCCGAGCTGATGGTGCCGAAGTGGTTCGACAAACGCCCGGCGCTGAGCGAGGCCGACACCGTCGACCAATTGCGCCGCTCGCTCGCGGCCGCGCGTGATGCCGCCACGACCGGTGGCGCCGACACCGTCGCCGGGCACACGGCCCGGCTGGAGCGCGAGCTCGCAGAGAGGCTGGCGGATGAGCCGGGGCTGGTGCAGGGCTTCGGGCCGGCGCTGGTGTCGCGCGCGATCACCGACGCGCTCTGCCGGCTGCTGGACGTCTCCTTCTATGAAGCCATCCGCACGGACGCCGTCGGCCTCGCCGCCGGGCCACTGCCGGACGACCTGGCGGGCTTCGACCTGCCCGCCTTCCTGGCGTCGCTCGAGCCGAAGGCCTCCATCGCCGCCCGCCACACCGTCGGCATGGTCGACGCGCTGACCGAGGCCGAGGTTGGCGAGCGCGTCGGCGACGGCCTGCCGGAGAGCCTCGAGGCGGCGATCGCCACCTATGGGCTGACGTGGTTCAAGCTGAAGCTCGGCGGCAATGCTAGAGCCGACATCGACCGGCTCATCCGCATCGCCGCCGTCCTCGACCGGCTGCCGGACTACCGAGCGACGCTCGACGGCAACGAGCAGTTCACGGATGCCGCCGCCGTTTCCGCCCTGCTCGACCGCATCGAGGCCGAGCCGCGGCTCGCCCGGCTGCGAGCGGCGGTGCTCTATCTCGAGCAGCCGATCCATCGCGCCGCGGCGCTGGCCGAGCCGCTCGGGGCGCTGGGCACTCGCATCCCCGTCATCATCGACGAGAGTGACGCCGACCTTGCGAGCTTCGCCAGGGCGCGCGGGCTCGGCTATCGCGGCGTCTCCTCGAAGACCTGCAAGGGCGTGTTCCGGGCGATCCTCAACGCCGCCCGCTGCCGCCATTGGGACGGCGGGCCGTACGTGCTGTCGGGCGAGGACCTGACCTCGCAGGCCGGCGTGTCGGTGCAGCAGGACCTGGCGCTGGTCGCCCTCCTCGGCCTCGAGCACGTCGAGCGCAACGGCCACCACTATGTCGACGGCATGGCCGGCGCGGATGCTGCCGAGATGGACGGCTTCGCCCGCGCCCACCCCGACCTCTACCGCCGCGACGAGCGCGGCCTGCACCTCAAGATAACCGCGGGACGCATCACACTCGGCTCGCTCGACCGGCCTGGTTTTGCCACCGGCGCCGAGCCGGACTTCGCGTCGATGCACCCGCTCCGCACACCGACAACGCGGCCCGCCGCCGCGAAACAAGGATGAAGAACGATGGCGACGCGTAGGATCGGCGTGATCATGAACGGCGTGACCGGCCGGATGGGGATGAACCAGCACCTCATCCGCTCGATCGCGGCGATCCGGCAGGAAGGCGGTGTCGCGCTCGCCAACGGCGACCGGCTGATGCCCGACCCGATCCTCGTCGGCCGCAACGCCGGCAAGATCGAGGAGCTCGCGAAAAAGTGGGGCGTCGAGCGCTGGACGACCGACCTCGACGCCGCGCTGGCCGACCCGAAGGACGAGATCTTCTTTGACGCCGCCTCGACGCAGCTGCGCGCGGGACTGATCAAAAAGGCCGTCGCCGCCGGCAAGCACGTCTACACCGAGAAGCCGATCGCCGAGACGCTGGCCGATGCCCTCGACATCGCCCGCACTGCGGAAGCCGCCGGCGTGAAGAACGGCGCCGTGCAGGACAAGCTGTGGCTGCCGGGGCTCCTGAAGCTGAAGAAGCTGATCGACGGCGGCTTCTTCGGCCGCATCCTCTCCGCCCGCATCGACTTCGGCTACTGGGTGTTCGAAGGCGACTGGGTGACGGCGCAGCGGCCGTCATGGAACTACCGCAAGGAGGACGGCGGCGGCATCATCCTCGATATGATGTGCCACTGGCGCTACGTCGTCGACAACCTGTTCGGCAACCCGACTTCGCTCACCTGCCTCGGTGTCACCCACATCCCCGACCGGTGGGACGAAAAGGGCGAGCGCTACGACGCCACCGCCGACGACGCGGCCTACGCCATCGTCACCCTCGACAACGGCGCGGTGGTGCAGATCAATTCGAGCTGGTGCACGCGCGTGCGCCGCGACGACCTCGTCACCTTCCACGTCGACGGCACGCTCGGCTCGGCGGTGGCGACCCTCACCGACTGCCGCATCCAGCCGCGGGGCGCGACGCCTAAGCCGGTCTGGAACCCGGACCAGAAGCAGACCCACGACTTCTTCGACGACTGGCAGCTCGTGCCCGACCGCGAGCCGATGGAGAACGCCTTCAAGGCGCAGTGGGTGCTGTTCCTCAAGCACGTCGTCGAGGACGGGCCGTTCCCGTGGACGCTGCGCGAGGCGGCGAAGGGCGTGCAGTTCGCCGAGCTCGCCTTGCAGAGCTGGGCCGAGCGCCGCTTCGTCGACGTGCCGAAGCTGGAGGGCTGAGGCATGGCGAGCGTCGTCCTTCCCCGCACCGGCGGCGGCACCGAGCGGTTCGCGCTCCGGGCGCCGATCGCCTTCGAGATGCCGACAGGCGGCGGCCTCAACCGGGTCGCCTATGCGGCGGCGCACGTCGTCGCCGATCCCCTCGCCGACGTCGACCCGTGGCTGACGGCGGCAATCGACTGGGACCGCACCATCGCCTTCCGCCAGCACCTGTGGCGCCACGGCTTCGGCATCGCCGAGGCGATGGACACGGCGCAGCGCGGCATGGGGCTGGACTGGCCGACGAGCCTCGAACTGATCCGCCGCTCGCTCGATGCGGCCAAGGACGTGCCCGGCGCCGTCGTCGCCAGCGGCTGCGGCACCGACCAGTTGCCGGCCTCCGAGGTGCGCTCCATCAACGACGTCATCGCCGCCTACGAGGCGCAGGCGGAGGCGATCGAGGGGCTCGGCGGCCGGCTGATCCTGATGGCGAGTCGGGCTCTCGCCGCCAACGCCAGGTCGCCGGACGACTATGCCGCCGTCTACGGCCGCATCCTCGGCCAGGTGAAGGAGCCGGTGATCCTGCACTGGCTCGGCGACATGTTCGACCCGGCGCTGTCGGGCTACTGGGGCCACGCCGACCTCGACAAGGCGATGGACGTCTGCCTCGACGTCATCGCCGCCAATGCGGACAAGGTCGACGGCATCAAGATCTCGCTCCTCGACGACGCCAAGGAGGTGGCGATGCGCCGCCGGCTGCCGGCGGGTGTCAAGATGTACACCGGCGACGACTTCAACTTCCCCGACCTGATCGCCGGCGACGGACACGGCTACAGCCACGCCTTGCTCGGCATCTTCGACGCCATCGCGCCGGCCGCGGCCGCCGCCCTGGTGGCGCTGACCGAGGGTCGCCGCGACGACTACGACCGGCTGCTCGCGCCGACGGTGCCGCTGTCGCGCCACGTCTTCAAGGCGCCGACGCGCTTCTACAAGACCGGCGTCGTCTTCATGGCCTACCTCAACGGCCACCAGGACCACTTCACCATGATCGGCGGCCAGGAGAGCACCCGCTCGACGCTGCATCTGGCCGAGCTGTTCCGCCTCGCCGACGCCGCCGGCCTGCTCGCCGATCCGGAGATGGCGGCGAAACGGATGGCGCTGGTGATGGGCGTGCGGGGCGTCGCATGACGGCGCGCCCGCTCACCGACCACAGCCGGCTGTCGATCAACGACGCCACCACCAAGGTGCAGTGGACGCTGGAGGAAGAGATTGCCGGATACTCGGCGCTCGGCGTCCACGGCATCTCGATCTGGCGCGACAAGCTCGCCGCCTGCGGCGTTGCCAGGGCGGCGCGGATGCTGGCCGAGCACGACATGACGGTGACCGGCCTCTGCCGCGGCGGCATGTTCCCGTCCGACACGGCCGCCGGCCGGCAGGCGGCGATCGACGACAACCGCAGGGCCATCGACGACGCGGCGGCGATCGGGGCCGAGTGCCTCGTGCTCGTCGTCGGTGGTCTGCCGCAGGGCTCGAAGGACATCGCAGCGGCGCGAGGCATGGTGGCGGACGGGATCGCGGCGGTGCTGGAGCACGCGCGGGCGGCGAGGATGCCGCTCGCCATCGAGCCGCTGCATCCGATGTACGCCGCCGACCGTGCCTGCGTGAACACCATGGGCCAGGCGAACGACCTCTGCGACGCCCTCGGTCCCGGCCTCGGCATCGCGCTCGACGTCTACCACGTCTGGTGGGACCCGGACCTCGAGCGCGAGATCGCGCGGGCCGGCCGCGAGCGCCTGCTCGCCTTCCACATCTGCGACTGGCTGGTGCCGACGCGCGACCTGCTGCTCGACCGCGGCATGATGGGCGACGGCGTCATCGACATTCCGCAGATCCGCGGCTGGGCGGAGGCGGCCGGCTACGACGGCTTCTGCGAGGTCGAGATCTTCTCCTCGGAGAACTGGTGGAAGCGGCCGGCCGAGGAGGTCGTGACCGTCTGCAAGGAGCGCTACCTGACGGCCGTCTGACCGCCGCCGTGCCTGCGGGCGACGTGCGCCCGCAGCCGAACCGTTTCGTTACAAGGCTCTTGACCAAGCGGCCATCCGGCCGCAGCTTCGACGGAAACGCGTGAGTTTTCGCTTCACTCGAACAGAAGATGGGAGGAACCGATGCGTTCACACAGTGTCCTGATCTCTGCCGCCGCAGCCATGCTCTTCGTCGCCGGGCCGGCGCTCGCCGACTGGAAGCCGGACAAGCCGATCAACATCATCGTGCCGTGGGGCGCCGGCGGCTCGACCGACCAGATCACCCGCGTCACCGCGCCGATCCTGGAAGAGGCGCTCGGCCAGAGCGTCGTCGTCGTCAACCAGCCGGGCGCGTCCGGCGCGATCGGCACCCAGGCGGTGCTCGGCGCCGCCAAGGACGGCTACACCTGGACGGCGAACGCCATCGCCAACAACGCCACCTACGCGGTGACGGGCCTGATCGAGGGCACCGACATCGACGACTGGCACATCTACCTCTCCGTCGCCAACGTGCCGGTGGTGAGCGTGCCCGTCGACAGCGAGTTCCAGGACTTCGGCCAGCTTCTCGAGGCCTTCAAGACGCGCGGCGCCGACATCACGGTGGCGACCGCGGGCGTGACCTCGTCCGGCGGCACGGCGATCGCCTCCCTGTCGGGGGCTGCCGACAACTTCAAGTACCGCATGGTCACCTATGACGGTGGCAACCCGGCCGTCATCGCCACCGCCTCGGGCGAGGCGATGGTGACGACGCAGCTCGCCGTCGAGCAGGCCGAGATGATCCGCGGCAAGCGCCTGCGGGCGCTGGCGGTGCTCGGCTCCGACCCGCTGGTGCTGGAAGGCGTCGATCCGATCCCGCCGGTGACCCAGTGGCTGCCCGACATGCCGGTGGCGCCGGACTATTTCGGCATCTTCATCCCCGCCGGCGTGCCCGACGAGGTGATCGCCACGATGGACAAGATCTGGGCGGAGAAGGTCTCGAACTCCCAGACCATCAAGGACTATGCCGCCAAGCAGGGCGCCGTCTTCGCCCCCTCTCACGGTGCGGAGGCGCGCGCCAAGGCGATGCCGATCGTCATCGAGGAGGCGTGCGGCCGCGTCGAGCGCAACGAGGCGCAGGTCGACCCGAAGACCATCGGCATCGACTGCGCGACGCACACCGAGATCAAGAACTGAGCCGACTGAACCAGGCCCGGTGGTCGCTCCGTCCGGATTGATCCACCGCCCCCTTCCGTGCGCCCGGCCCGCCTCGCGGGCCAGGCCGATCGGGACTTATCCATGACGCCCTCGACGACCCCGACCTCCTCGATGACCCGCGCCGACCGCATCACCGCGGTCGTCTTCATCATCGCCGGCGCCGCCGTCGCCTGGGGCTCGTGGATCATGCCGCGGCTCGAAAACCGCGGCGTTCACCCCTCCAGCGTGCCGGGCCTGGTGCCGGGCATCCTCGGTGTCGCGCTGGTGCTGTGCGGCATCCTGCTGGCGGTGCGGCGGCACCAGTCGGAGGCGGCGGACGAGCCGCTGCTGCGCGGCTTCGAGGCGAAGCGCCTCGCCGTCGTTCTTCTTCTGACGCTCGGCTTCACCTTCGGCCTCGTCGGCACCGTGCCGTTCTGGCTGGCGACGGCGATCTTCGTGTTCGCCTTCATCGTCGTCTTCGACTGCCTCGTCACCGAGGCGCCGAAGCCATTGCCGCGCACGCTCGTGCTCGCGGCCATCGTCGCGCTCGCGACCGGCGCGATCGTCACCCTCGTCTTCGAGAAGGGCTTCCTCGTCCGCCTCCCGTGAGGCTCGGGCGAGGGAAGCGGGAAAAGCGATGCTGGACGGACTTGCACAACTGGGCCAGGGGATCGTCGGGATCCTCACGCTGGAATCCCTTCTCAACGTTGCGTGGTCGACGCTGCTCGGCATCATCGTCGGCGCGCTGCCGGGGCTGACGGCGACGATGGGCGTCGCCCTCCTCGTCACCCTCACCTACAAGATGGACCCGAGCCAGGCGATCCTCTGCCTGCTCTGCCTCTATGTCGGCGCCATCTACGGCGGCAGCCGCAGCGCCATCCTCATCAACATCCCCGGCACGCCGGCGAGCGCGGCGACGACGCTCGACGGCTTCCCGCTCGCCCTGCAGGGCCGCGCCGGCTTCGCCATGGGGATCGCCACGACCAGTTCGGCGCTCGGAACGCTCGTCGGCATCGTCTGCCTCGCGGCCGTCGCGCCGGCGCTGGCCGAGCTCGCGCTCCGCTTCGGCTCCTACGAGTTCTTCTGGCTCGCGGTGTTCGGCGTCGTCATCTCCGGCCAGCTGACGTCCCTCGACGACCCGCTGAAGGGCTACATCGCCGGCATCCTCGGCCTCATCATCGCCATGGTCGGCATGGAGGGCATCCACGCCTACCAGCGCTTCACCTTCGGCATTTCCGAACTCGGCGCCGGCATCGACCTCATCCCGGCGATGGTCGGCGCCTTTGGGTTCGCCGAAATCCTGAACGTCATGAAGGAGAAGATGGGGCCGAAGCCGATCACCACCTCCGACCGGGTGATCCCGCGCTTCGCCGATGTCTGGCAGTACAAGCGGACGATCGTTCGCTCCGGCATCATCGGCACCATCGTCGGCATCATTCCGGGCGTCGGCGAGGACATCGGCGCCTGGGCCTCCTATGCGGCGGCACGGCGGGCCAGCAAGGAGAAGGACCAGTTCGGCAAGGGCTCCGTCGAGGGGCTGACGGCGGCGGAGACCGGCAACAGCGCGGTCGTACCGGGCGCGCTGATCCCGGCGCTGACGCTCGCCATCCCCGGCTCCGCGCCGGCTGCCGTGCTGATCGCGGCGCTGTTCATCCACGGCGTGCGGCCGGGCCCGATGCTGATGATCGAGAACCCGACCTTCGTCTACGAGGTGGTGGCGATCCTGGTGCTCGCGACGCTGGCGATCACCATCTACGGCCTGTCGCTGACGAAGCTCCTGGTGCGGGTGCTGCTGATCCCGCGCGAGAAGCTGATGCCGGTGATCTACGTCCTCTGCGTCATCGGCCCCTACGCCATCACCCAGCGGATGTTCGACGTCTGGGTGATGGTGGCGTTCGGCATCGTCGGCTTCGCGCTCCGGCAGATGAAGTATCCGATGGCGCCGCTGGTGCTCGGCATCATCCTCGGCGACCTGCTCGACACCAACGTGCGTCGGGGCCTCGTCTTGACAAACGGCGACCCCACGCCCTTCTTCACGCGGCCGATCAGCCTGATCCTCTGCGTGGCGACGGTGCTCACAATCCTGTTCAGCATTCCCCTGGTGCAGCGCCTTGTCCGACAAGCCATCGACGGCCTCCGTCCCCGTCGCGCCGGCGGCTGAGCCACGCCGGCGGGCGCAGGCGCCGGGCCTCGCCGCCGCGGCGACGCCGGCCGTCGCCGCACGGCCGCGCAACCCGGAGGAGACGCAGCGCCAGATCCTCAAGGCGGCGCGGGCGGAGTTCTGCGAGAAGGGCTTCGACGGTGCGCGCGTCGACGCCATCGCCGATCGCGCCGGCGCCAACAAGCGGCTGCTCTACCACTACTTCGGCAACAAGGAGGCGCTCTACTGCGCCGTGCTGGAGGCAGCCTACCGGGAGATCCGCGAGGGCGAGCGCGGGCTGTCGCTCGACCGCAGCGAGCCGGAGGAGGCGATGGACCGCCTCATCCGCTTCACCTTCCGCCACTTCCTGGAAAAGCCCTGGTTCATCTCGCTGCTGACGACCGAGAACCTGCACGGCGCCCGCTTCCTGAAGACCCTAAAGGACATCCCGGCGCTGCACTCGCCGCTCGTCGGCCAGCTCGAGACGCTGATCGAGCGCGGCGCCGAGAAGGGCGTCTTCCGCTCCGACGTCGACCCGATCCAGCTCTACATCACCATTGCCGCGCTCGGCTGGTTCTACGTCTCCAACATCGCGACGCTGTCGGTGATCTTCGACCGCGACCTGCGCGACTTCGCCATGGTGCAGGAGCGCGAGGCGCACTGCGTCGCCGTCGTCATGGACTTTTTGCGGGCGCGCCGGAGCTGACGGGGATCATCTCCTCGGGTTCCGTCTTCGGCACCGGCTGCTGGCCGGGCAGCGGCGGAACAGTGAGGCCGAGCGAGCGCAGGTAGCCGTCATTGACGTGGCCGTTAGCGAGCAGGATCGCATCGAGATAGGCGTCGAGAGCGGCGCGCGCGACCGCCGGCGACGGCAGCGCCGCATCGGTCCACTCCGACGGCGGCAGCGCCGAGGCGGCGACGATCGCCGCCCAGCCGGCCGGACGTGAGACCGAGATGACGGTGGAGCCTGAGTCCATGTACTTGTAGGGCCAGAAGCTCCAGCCGATGCCGAAGCGCTCGTTGAGCGTGCGGAAGCGCTCGTTCCATTCGTCGGTGAGTTCGCCGGTCTCGCCGACGAACACCGGCACGTCGTGGACGGTCATGAAGTTCACGTACTTCTGGACGCCGTCGCGTTCCGTGCTCGCCCAGAATGCGTGGTACGTGTACGCGAGGTTGTCGTCGAAGGGCGGGCCCAGCATCTCAAAGCTGCTGCTCCACTGCGCGCCCGCCAGGATGATCAGGTGGTCGGGGTCGACCGCGCGGATCGCGCCGACGAGCTCGCGGTAGAAGGGCTCCAGCCGCGGGTTGAGGTAGCCGGTGTCGTGATAGGGCGAGATCGGCTCGTTCAGCAGGTCGTAGCCGAGCACCGCCGGCTCGTCGCGGTAGCGCCGGGCGATCTCGGTCCACAGAGCGACCGTCAGGCGCTTGTGCGCCGGCACGTAGAACATCACCGGATAGCCCGGCCCGTCGTCGTGGTTGACGCCGGTCTGGCCGCCGGGGGCGGCGTGCAGGTCGATGATGACCTTGAGCCCCGCTTCGCGGCACCAGCCGATCAGCCGGTCGAGCAGCGCCCAGCCGGGGCCCTCGAAACGGGTCGGGTCTTCGGGGTCGACGAAGAGCTTGAAATGCAGCGGCACGCGGATCGTCGTGAAGCCGGCGGCGGCGATGAAGTCGACGTCGGCCTTCGTCACGTAGCGGTCGCGGAAAGCGGTCCAGAACCGTGCCGCCTCCTCCGGCCCGACCAGCCGCTCGACCAGCGCCTCGATCTGGCGCGGCGACTTCGCCCGCTCGAAGCGGAACATGTAGCCTTCCTGCATCAGCCAGTTGCCGAGGCTGATGCCCTTGATGGCGAAGGTGGTGCCGTCGGGTTCGACCAGGCGCGTGCCTTCGGCGCGGATGAAGCCGTCTGGGGTCGCCGGGGCCTCGGCGCAGGCGCCGCCGGCGAGCAGCAGCGACAGCAGGACGAGCGCCGCAAACAGCCCGGCCGCAGCGCGGCGGCGGGACGGATGCAAAGCGGATGCGGGAGATGCGAACAGGCGAACAGGGATCGACGACGGCACGGGCGGCTCGGGCTCCGACGGCGGCGCGCGGACCGGCCCCGCGCGAGGTGGCACGCTAGCACGGCGTCGCCGGCCGGCGCACCGCGGCAGCGTGCGCTCAGGCGGGCTGATCGGCCGCCGCCGGCGTACGGCGCCGCGGCCACAGGCGCGGCAGCGGGATCTCGCGGCCGCCCATCAGGCCGCGGCGGCGGAAGATCAGCACGGCGAGCATGAAGGCGGCGAGCGCGATGCCCTGCAGGCCGGAGGGCACGGCGACCTCCAGACCCGCCACCGTGAAGCCGCCCTGGAGCTGGCGGAACACCTCCACGATCGCCGAGACGGCGACGACCCCGACGACGGCGCCGGCGACCGAGCCGAGGCCGCCGACGACGAGCATCGCCACCAGCATGAAGGTGGTGTCGAGGAAAAAGCTGTCGACGGAGATGGTGCCGATCAGGCTGCCGTAGAGGGCGCCGGCGACGCCCATCAGGAAGCCCGAGAGCACGAAGGCTGCGAGCCGCTGGCCGTAGACGTGGACGCCGCTCGCCAGCGCCGCCGCCTCGTCCTCGCGGCTCGCCCGCAGCGACAGTCCGAAGCGCGAGCGCTGGTAGAGGAAGGCGACGACGATCGCCGCCGCCGCCCAGGCGTAGGCGACGAGGGGTGACAGGTACATCGGCAGCCCGACGATGGAGCCGACGCCCTGCGTGTAGCGGTCGGCGTTCGAGTAGACGACGTTGACGATGAAGAGCAGCGCGAAGCTCGCGATCGAGGCGGCGATGCCGCGCAGGCGCAGGATGACGGCCCCCGCCACCACCGCCACGACGGCGGCGGCGAGGCCTGACAGGAGGGCCGCGGGAACGACCGGCACGGTGTTCTTCAGGAGGATGTCGGGCAGGCCGGCCATGACGATCGGCTTCAGCATCGGGCAGCAGGTCTGCCAGGCGGCGGCGTAGGCGCCGACGCACATGAAGGCGACGTGGCCGAACGACATGATGCCGGAGTTGCCGATGAAGACGGAGAGCCCGACGACGGCGACGAGCTTCACCATCATCTCCATCACCGCCTGGTTGACGGCGATGGAGCCGGCGAGCGGCACGGCGAGGGCTAAGACGCCGAGCGGCACGAGAAGCGCGAGCGCCGGCCAGGCTTCCTCGAAGATCCGTCCGGTGAAGTCGCGGCTCGCCATCAGACGCGCTCCTGCAGGGCCTTCGAGCGCATCAGCCCCTGCGGCCGGACGAGCAGCACGAGGATGACGAGGCCGAAGACGAAGGCGTCGCGGAAGGGCCGCAGGTCCGGCGGCAGGTAGGCCTGCAGCAACTGACTGGCGGCGCCGACGAGGAAACCGCCGACGGCGGCACCGACGAGGCTGCCCATGCCGCCGATGACGGTGGCGAAGAAGCCGTAGATCACCGGCATGATGCCCATGCGGTAGTCGAGCACGCCGGTCTGCGCCACCAGCAGCAGCGACACGGCGGCGCCGAGCAGGCCGCTGATGGCGAAGGCGACGGCGATGACGCGGTTGGCGCGCACACCGACCAGGCGCGCCATGGTGAAGTCCTCCGCCGCCGCCCGCATCTCCATGCCGAGCGCCGAGCGGCGCAGGAAGATCACCAGCGCGGCGCCGACGACCAGCGTCGTCGCCATCGTGACGATCTGGATGCCGGGGATGCGCAGGTCGCCGACGGTGACGGCCTCGGCGAGTGCTGCGCCGAACTCGATCGACTTCGGCCGGCTGTTGAACAGCAGGATCACCACCTCCTGCAGCAGGAAACTGAGCGCGAACGAGGAGATCAGCAGCGTCGAGGGGTCGGTGTCGCGCAGCGGGCGGAAGGCGATGCGCTCGGTGAGGACGGCGAGCACGACGACGATCAGCGCCACCGCGGCGACCATCAGCCCGAGCGGCCAGGCGCCGATGAACAGCGTCGGCACGATCGCCGAGGACGGTACGATCAGCGCGTAGGCGCCGATGGTGATGTAGTCGGCCTGGACGAAGTTGATGAGCTTCATCACCCCGAAGACGAGGCCGATGGCGAGCGCCACCAGGGCGTAGAGGCTGCCGGTGCTGGCGGCGTCGACGAGCGTCTGCACGGAGCTCCTCCCTCAGGCGGTCGCGGCGGCGGGGCGGCGGCCGGCGGCATGGCGGTCGCCGAGATAGGCGCGGCGGACGTCGGCGTTGGCCTGGATGGCGCGCGGCGTGCCCTCGGCGATCGGCCGGCCGCCGTCGAGCACGAGGATGCGGCCGCAGGCGCGCATGACGACGCCCATGTTGTGCTCGATCAGCAGCACGCCGCAGCCCCAGCGCTCCGGCATCGACAGCACGAGGGCGACGAGGGCGTCGCACTCGCGCTCGTTCATGCCGGCGGCCGGCTCGTCGAGGAGGACGAACTGCGGCCGCAGCGCCAGAGCGCGGGCGATGCCGATGCGGCGCTGGTCGCCGTAGTTGAGATCCGCCGCCCTTCGGTGGGCGCTGTCGGCACAGCCCATCCAGTCGAGGATCTCCAGCGCCAGCGGCCGCGCCACGGCGAAGCCGCCATGGCCGAGGCCGGCGGTGACGACGTTTTCCAGCACAGTCAGGCCTGGAAACAGGCGGGCGGCCTGGAAGGTGCGGGCGACGCCGGCGCGGGCGACGCGGTGGGCGCTCCAGCCGCGGATCGAGCGGCCGTTGGCGAACACCTCGCCCTCGCTCGGCGGCTGGAAGCCCGAGAGCACGTTGACGGTGGTGGACTTGCCGGCACCGTTCGGGCCGATCAGCCCGAACACCTCGCGCCGGCGCAGCGCCAGCGACACGCCCGACAGGGCGACGAGGCCGCCGAAGCGCACGCCGACGGCGCGCGCCTCGAGCAGTTCCTCGCCGAGCACGGCCGGCGCGGCGGCGGGGCCGCCGTCGCCGCTCACGGTCTCATCCACCCGGATACCCGCACCGGTGCTTCACTCACCGACGCGGAACAACAGCGGCATCGACGGGATCATCGTGTTGCGCCACAGGCCGACCGGCGCGTACTTGCCCTCCTGCACCTGCATGATCAGCAGCGGCCGGTTGGTCTGGATGTGCAGGTCCTCGCTGTAGCTCGTCGGGCCGACGGTGAGCGGCTCGTCCTTGAAGCTCTCCATCGCCGCCACGACGGCGGCGCCGTCGGTGGTGCCGGCCTTCTCGACCGCCTTCGCCCACTGTTCGATCAGGCTGTAGCCGAGCAGCGCGTAGGCCGAGTCCGGCTTCTGGCCATAGGCCTTCTTGTAGGCTTCCAGGAAGGCGTTGACCTCGGGGCGCGGGTCGTCGCCGTTCGTCGACATGAACATCGGCACGTAGAAGTTCGACAGGTTCGGCACCGTGCCGAGCCAGTAGTCGTCACCCATGCCGACATTGCCGAGGATCGGCAGGTCGATGCCGGCAGCGCGCAGCTGGCGGATCACCGAGGCACCACCGGGGGTGAAGGAGCAAAGATAGACCGCGTCCGGCGCCGGGCTCGCGCCCTTGATGCGGGTGATCTGCGCGGCGATCGAGGGATCGTCGTTCTTGAAGACGTCCTCGCCGGCGATCGGGCTGTCGGGGGAAACCTGCTTCCAGGCGGCGCGGAAGCCGGCGCAGCCGCTCTTCGAGTACTCGATCGTCTGGTCTTCCAGAACGTAGGGGGCGCGGATGCCCTTCTCCTTGTAGGCCCACTCGGCCATGTCGATGCCCTCGACCTGGGCGGCGCCGTTGGCGGTGAACACCATTTTGCCGACGCCCTGCACGCCCATCTTCGGGTCGGCGGCGCCGAGGCTGATGGCGGGGATGCCGGCATTCTGGGCGGCGAGGCCGGCGGGGGCGCCGAAGTCGTAGTCGGCGGAGATGACGAGGAGGTCGGCACCGTTCTGCACCTGCTCGGCGCCGGCCTTGGCGGACTGCTCGCGCTCGGTCTGGGTGTCGCTGACGGCGAACTCGATCTGCCGGCCGAGCAGGCCGCCGGCGGCGTTGATCTCGTCGATCTTCAGCTTGGCGGCGCTGAAGCCCGGCTTGTCGTAGGAGCTCATCCAGCCGCTCTCGGCGATGGCGAAGCCGATCTTGATCGGCTCGTCGGCGGCGGCCGGCCCAGCGGCGATGAGGGCCGCGAGGACCAGGGGCAGGCGCTTCGAGACGTGGGACATGAGCAGGCTCCGAGGATCGCTGAGGGCAGCCGCTTGCACCGGGGAGGCGGCGGTCGCATAAATCGGTGCAAGGCCCATGCCATGACTGGAGCTGCGAGAAAGTTTTCGGGGCTTTGTTCAAGTACTTGAAGGACGGCGGCCGGAGTCTAGCTTTGTGGTCGGCATGGCCGGGCCGCTGCGGTCGACCGGTCGCCGACGGAGAGTGGAGATGCGTGTGACGAACAAGGCCGCCCAGCCTGCCGCGGCGATGCCGGAGACCGACGAGCGCGGCGACAGGCCGGTGCGCATCGGCGTTCAGCTGCGCCACGCGCGGCTCGTCAAGGGGCTGCGGCTCAAGGACGTCGCCGACCGCTCCGGCTACTCGGAGAGCCTGATCTCGAAGATCGAGAACAACAAGGCGATGCCGTCGATCAACACGCTGCATCGGATCGCGCGCGTGCTCGACACCTCGATGGCGGCGCTGCTGAGCGAGGGCGGCAGCGCGGCGAACGTCGTGATGACGCCGGAGCAGCGGCCGCTGATCATCGCCGACGCCGTGCCGGGCACGTCGGACAGCGACGGCACCGAGGCGGAGGTGATGATCCCGTTCGGGGCGAGCAACATGCTGGAGGCGTTTCTGGTGCGCGTCCAGCCCGGCGGTTCGAGCGGCGGCGAGCGCCACCACGACGGCGAGGAAGTGGGCTTCGTGCGCTGCGGCGAGCTGGTGCTGACGGTGAACGGAGTCAGCCATCATCTGAAGGCCGGCGACTCGTTCTTCTTCCCGTCGACGCAGCCGCACTCCTTCGCCAATCCCGGCACGGAGCCGACGGAGATCGTCTGGATCAACACGCCGCCGTCGCTGTGACGCGCCACGCGGCACCGCCTGCACTCAAAGAAAGCACTTGAGCAGGGTGCAAGCCGCTGTCATCGTCGCGGTATGAGCACCCTCCCCTCTGCGAGCTTCGCCCCGATGACCGCGCCCCATCTCGCCGTTCGGGGACTGACCGCCGCCTATGGCGCCTTCGTCGCGCTCACCGAGATCGACCTCGACGTGGCGCCGGGGGGCTGCGTCTGCGTCGTCGGACCGAACGGCGCCGGCAAGACGACGCTGCTCTCCAACATCGCCGGGCTGTTCCGCCCCCGCGCGGGCGAAATCACGCTCGCCGGCCGCAACATCGGCGGCCTGGGCGCCGAGGAGATCGCCCGCCTCGGCGTCGCCATGGTGCCGGAAGGCCGGCGCATCTTCGGCACGATGACGGTCGAGGAGAACCTCAAGCTCGGCGCCACGGTGAGGCGCCACGACGGCGGCGTCGCGGCCGACATCGAGCGTGTGCTCGACACCTTCCCGATCCTGCGCGAGCGCTTCCGCGGCCAGGCCGGCAAGCTGTCGGGCGGCGAGCAGCAGATGCTGGCGATCGCCCGCGCGCTGATGGCGAAGCCGAAGCTGATGATGATCGACGAGCCGTCGCTCGGCTTGGCGCCGATTGTCGTCGACAAGGTCTACGAGGTGCTGGCGGACCTGCGCAAAGGCGGGCTGACGCTCGTCATCGTCGAGCAGAACACCGCCCGCATCGCCGACATCGCCGACCGCATCCACGTGCTGCGCGGCGGCCGGATGGTGCTCTCGCTCGACCCCGGCCAGCTCGACGACGCCGCCCTCCTCGACGAAGCCTATTTCGGCTATGGCGCCGAGGCGGTGGGGTAGCGTCTGCACGCTTCATCTGCAGGGTTGCGGAAAAGTTATGCGTCGCGATGATCTGGGGATGCAGCGCAATCTCCCGGCTGAATTCGAGGCGAGCCTGATCGGACGACGGTGTACGGCTCACCGGCGGGAGCACGACTGGAATTTCGATTTGGCCGAAGGCTTTGCCCTCTCGGTCAGCGTCCCCTGGCGGATCGTCTTGCACGGTCGCATCGCGCTCGCATCGACCGACGATGGCCAGATGTTCGGGCGCACCTCGCCAATAGACGCCGAGATCGAGGCTCGACGGCTGCTTGGCAGCACCTCGATCACCCGAGCGGTTGTAGACTTGCAGACCGCCGACTTCGAACTGCATTTCGGTGCAGATGTTCGGCTCGACGTCTTCCACAATTCGCTGGGTTATGAAGGGTGGCAGGCGAGTTATGCTTACGGCGACAGTCGCTGGTCCGTGATAGCGCTTGGTGGAGGCGAACTGGCCTTCATGCAAGAATAGCGAGCGCCCTCACGCCGCGAACGTCGTCCGCCAGTGCCGGGCGACGTCGATGCCGCGACAGACCCAGACGCGGTCGTGGGCCCGGATGTGCTCGAGCAGCTTCGCCAGGCCGCGGATGCGGGCCGGGCGGCCGATCAGCCGGTCGTGCAGGCCGATGGACAGCAGCTTCGGCGCCGTCGCGCCCTCCTCGTAGAGGGTGTCGAAGGCGTCGCGCATGTAGGCGAAGAACTGGTCGGCGGTCGAGAAGCCGCTGTTCTCGTTGAAGCGGTTGTCGTTGGTCTCGTAGGAATAGGGGATGACGAGGTGGCGCCGCCCGTAGACCGTCACGTCGAACGGCAATTCGTCGCCGAGAAAATCGCGGTCGTAGAGGAAGCCGCCGTGCTCGACGAGCAGGCGGCGGGTGTTCGGCCCCGGGCGGCCGGTCATCCACCCCTCGGGCGCCGCGCCGGTCATCGCCTTCAGGCCCTCGACGGCGCGGGCGATGTGCTCGCGCTCGACGTCCTCGGGCGTCGCGCAATAGTCGATCCAGCGCCAGCCGTGGCTGACGATCTCGTGGCCGTCCCTGAGGAAGGCCTCGACCATCGCCGGGTTCTGTTCCAGCGCCCGCACGACGCCGAGCACGCTCACCGTCATCTCGTGGCGGCGGAAGAGATCGAGGATGCGCCAGACGCCGACGCGGGAGCCGTATTCGAAGACGGATTCCACCAGCGGGTCGCGGACGCCGTGACGGGTCGGCACGCCGATGTCGTTGAGCATGCCCTCGGAGACGGCGTCGCCATTGGCGAGGCTCGACTCGCCGCCGCCCTCGACGTTGAGGTTGAAGACGACAGCGATGCGGGCATCGCCCGGCCAGCGCGGATGCGGCGGCGTCGCGCCGTAGCCGACGAGGTCGCGGGCGATCATCGGATCGGCGAAGGCGGGAAGCTCAGCCATTCACACCGTCCTCGCCATAGCGCAGCGCCCGCAGCATCCGCTCGGGCAGGATCGGCAATTTGCGCACGCGCGGTGCCGCCGCGGCGACGGCGTTGGCGATGACCGCGCCGGCGCCGACCAGCGGCGGCTCGCCGATGCCCTTCGCCCCGAACGGGTGGGTCGGCTCCGGCACTTCCAGCACGATCGAATGGATGTCGTGCGGCACGTCGAGGGTGCTCGGCACCTTGTAGTCGCCGAAGCAGGGGTTCGCGAGGCGGCCGCCGTCCCACACCATCTCCTCGGTCAGCGCCCAGCCGAGGCCCTGCACGAAGCCGCCCTGGATTTGGCCTTCGACGGCGCCGGGGTTGATCGCCCGGCCGACATCGTGGGCGCACCAGGCCTCCCTCACCTCGACCTTGCCGGTGACCTCGTCGATCTCGACATCGGCGACCTGCGCGCCGAAGACGAAGGCGCCGACATTGTCGAAGGAGACCATGCCGGAGAGCAGGGTGTGCTTGGGGTCGAGCGGCTCGTTGTGCATGACGGAGCCGGCGCCGATCACCGGGCCGCCGCCGTCGGCGAACCACAGCGACTTCGCGGCGATCTGGGCGAAGGTCACCGTGCGGTTGCCGCCGCGCACGCCCATCAGCCCGCCCTCGCGGAGCTCGACCTCGTCCTCCGGGCAGTCGAGCATGCCGGCGGCGAGCGCCGCCATCTGCACGCGCACGCTTTCGGCGGCGATCGAAACGGCGCGGCCGACCATGTAGGTGACGCGGCTGCAGTTGGTGCCGGAATTGTAGGGCGAGGCGTCGGTGTCGGGGGCGACGACGTTGATGTCGTCGACGGTCAGGCCCAGCGCCCCGGCGCACATCTGCGCGAGCACCGTGTCGCTGCCTTGGCCGAGGTCGACGGCACCGGTGTTCAGCGCGATCGAGCCGTCCTGGGCGAGGCGCACCACGGCGCCCGTCGACAGGAACCCGCAGACGTGGGCGGTGAGCGCCACGCCGAGGCCGCGACGGGTGCCGGCGGCGGCCGGCGGCGCCTGCGCCGGGGCAGCCGGCGCGGCGGCCTTGCGCTCGTGCCAGCGGGACTCCCGCACCACCACCTCGAGCGATTCCCGCAGGCCGCTGTTGGTGATCACCTGGCCGCCGATCCAGCGGTCGCCGGGCTCGATGAGGTTCTTCAGCCTGAGCGCGACCGGGTCCATGCCGAGGGCCTCGGCGACCTCGTCGATCTGGCATTCGCCGGCGAACGTCGCCTGCGGGTTGCCGAAGCCGCGGAAGGCACCGGAGCGCAGCTTGTTGGTGTAGACGGCGTGGCCGCGGATATCGACGTCGTCGAAGCGGTAGGGGCCGGCGGCGAAGAACAGCGCGAAGTTCATCACCGCCGGGCTGTCGTCGGCATAGGCGCCGCCGTCGAACCAGGCCTCGACCTCGCGGGCGATCAGCGTGCCGTCGGCACGCGCCCCGGTCTTCATGCGGATGCGCGCCGGATGGCGGGCGCGCTGGGTGACCATGTCCTCCTGGCGCGACAGCACGACCCGCACCGGCCGGCCGGCCTTGAGCGCCAGCGCCACCGCCAGCGGCTGCACCATCGCCTCCGACTTGCCGCCGAAGCCGCCGCCGATGCGCGGCGCGATGCAGCGGATCTTCGCCATCGGGATGCCCAGGCACTCGTTGAGGTTCGCCTGGGTGCGGAAGACGCTCTGGGTCGACGACCACACGGTGACCTTGCCGCGGCCATCGACGCTCGCGAGCGCCACCGACGGCTCGAGATAGGCGTGGTACTGCGCCGAGGTCTCGTAGACGCGTTCCACCACCACGTCCGAGCGCGCGAAGCCGGCGGCGACGTCGCCCTTCGAGAGCCGCGAGTTGGAGAGCTCGTTCGGCGCGGTGCGTGTCGAGGCGTCGTAGATCTTGGCGTAGGCGTCGAAGTCCTCGTGCAGCACCGGCGCGCCGGGCGCCATCGCGTCCTCAATGGTGAAGACGGCCGGCAGTTCCTCGTAGTCGACGCGGATGCGGTCGGCGGCGGCGCGGGCGATCTCCGGCGTCGTCGCCGCCACGGCGGCGACGATCTCGCCGATGTAGCGGACCTTGTGGCGGGCGAGCACCGTCTCGTCCTTGACGCAGAGGCCCATGTAGCAGTCCTCGAAGTCGTCGCCGGTGATGATCGCCTTCACCCCCGGCATCGCGAGAGCCGCGGCGAGGTCGTAGCCGCGGATGCGGGCGTGCGGGTGCGGGCTCGTCAGCACCGCCCCGTGCAGCAGGCCGGGCAGCACGATGTCGCCGGTGTAGATTGCGGCGCCGCAGGCCTTCTCCCACGCCTCGAGGCGCGACATCGTCTGGCCGACGCTGCCGCCGGCCTTCTTGGTGAGCAGGGGATCGAGAGCGTTCATCGCCGCCTCCTCAGCGGGCCGGCAGGCGGCGGGCGGCGAGCTCGACCGCCTCCACCACCTTCACGTAGCCCGAGCAGCGGCAGAGATTGCCGGACAGGCCGATGCGGATCTCGTCGCGGCTGGGACGCGGATTGTTCGCCAGAAGCTCCGTCGCCGAGACGATCATGCCCGGCATGCAGAAGCCGCACTGGATGGCGCCGGCGTCCAGGAACGCCTGCTGCACCACCGACGGGCTGCCGCCCACGGCGAGGCCCTCGATGGTGGTGACGCTGCGGCCGGCGACGGTGACGGCGAGCGACAGGCAGGCGCGGTGGGCCGCCCCGTCGATCAGCACGTTGCACGCCCCGCACTCGCCCGTGCCGCAGCCGGTCTTGGTGCCGGTGAGGCCGAGATCGTCGCGCAGCACGTCGAGCAGCGTGCGCTCGACGATGGTGGCCACCGCGACGGGTTCGCCGTTGACGGTCATCTCCACCGCGACCACGGGTCCGCTCATCGGTCGCCTCCGGCGAGTTTGGCCGAGGCACGCGCGACCGCGCGTGCGATCAGGCCGGGAAGGATCATGCGACGGAAGTCGGCCGAGCCGCGGAAGTCGGAGGGCGGGTCGGCCGCTTCGGCATAGGCGGCGCCGAGGCGGGCGAGGGCAGCCGCATCCGGCGGCGATCCGACCAGCACCGCCTCGGCCGCGGGCACGCGAAACGGCACCGGCGCGCAGCCACCGACGGCGACGCGCACCCCGGTGACGGCGCCGTCCTCGAGTGCCAGCCGGACGGCGACGCAGGCGGTGGCGAAGTCGCCGTCGACGCGGGAGAACTTCAGGTAGGCGCCGGCCTCGCCCGGCCGCGCCGGCGGCAGGCTCAACGCCTCCACCACCTCGCCCGGGTGCAGCACTGTCGCCATCGCGCCCACAAAGAAGGCATCGGCGGCGATCGTCCGCCGGCCGTGCGGGCCGCGCGCGACCACCGACGCATCGGCGGCCATCACCGCGCAGGGATAGTCGGCGCTCGGCTCGGCGAAGGCGAGGACGCCGCCCATCGTGCCCATCGTGCGGATGGCCGGGTGGGCGATCTGGGCGGCCGCCTCGCGCACGGCGGCGTTGCCGCCGGTGAGCAGGTCGCACGACGCGACTCGCGCGTGCGTCGCCATCGCGCCGATGCTGACGGTGCCGTCCGCCGCGCCCGCGATGGCGTCCAGACCGGCGATCAGCCTGAGGCTGACGAGGCGCTGCGGCCGCACCGCGCCGGCTTTCATCTGCGGCACCAGCGAGGCGCCGCCGGCGAGGCAGCGGGCGCCCTCGGCCGCCAGCAGCGCCACCGCCTCGTCGAGGCTCGTCGGCTCGTGGAAGTGCATCGGCCTCGCCGTCCTGATCGGCGCAACAGCGCCAGCTTGCATGATGTTCATGAACTTGAATATGGGGAGACTGCGACCGGCCGCCCCGGCTGTCAAGGGTGGCGACGAACCCGCCAACCTTCATTCAAGTTCTTGAACAGGAGTTAAACCTGTGCGACAGTCGTCGTGCTCGGGGCCATGCAAGCCGCGAGCCGCGGCGCCGCCATCCCGTGGCGCCTCCCCCCTCTCGACGGAACCGGCGATGACGATCAGGGACGGCAAGGCCTACCGCGCGGGGCTCGGCGACGGCCGCGCCGTGCACATCGACGGTGCAGCGGTCGCCGACGTGCGCACGCACCCCGCCTTCCGCAACGCCGTCGCCTCCTTCGCTCACCTCTATGATTTCCAGGCCGCCCCCGAGAACCGCGAGACGATGACCTTCGACATCGGCGGCGGCCGGCGGGCGAACCGCGCCTGGCAGCTGCCCGAGAGCTACGACGACCTGCGCACCCGCCGGCGGGCGCTGGAAGCCTGGTCCGGCGAGAACTACGGCATGCTCGGCCGCTCGCCCGACCACGTCGCCTCGACGCTCGGTGGCATGATGATGGGCATCGAGGTGTTCGAGCGGCACGGCGCCGCCCGCGCCAGCGCCGTGCGCGACTTCTACCACTACGCCCGCGAGCGCGACCTGTTCGTCAGCTACGTCATCCAGAACCCGCAGGCCGACCGCTCCAAGACCGCCGGCCAGCAGCAGAACCGCCACCTCGTCGCCTCCGTCGTCGACGAGGACGCGACCGGCATCACCATCCGCGGCGCCAAGATGCTCGGCACCTCGGCGATCATGTCGGACGAGCTGTTCGCGGCCAACATCCAGCCGCTGTCGCGCGGCGAGGAGGACTACGCCGTCTCCTTCGCCGTGCCGATCGCCACGCAGGGGCTGAGGCTTCTATCGCGCAAGTCCTACGAGGCGGAGGTGCGCGACGAGTTCGACTACCCCTTGAGCGCCCGCTACGACGAGAACGACGCCGTCGTCCACTTCGACGACGTCAAGGTGCCGTGGGAGCGGGTGTTCGTCTATCGCGACACCGACGTGGCGCGGGCGCAGTGGCACGACACGCCGACCCACGTCTTCCAGAACTACCAGTCGCAGGTGCGGCTGATGGTGAAGATGCGCTTCCTCGCCGGCCTCGGCCGCCGCATCGCCGAGACGAACGGCACCGTCGACATGCCGCCGGTGCGCGCCAAGCTCGGCCACCTGTCGGCGCAGGCCTCGATGGTCGAGGCGATGGTGCACGCCATGGAGGCCGGCGGCCACCGCCACGGCCCCTACTTCGTGCCCTCGCCGCAGCACCTTTATGCCGCGCAGGTGCTGACCCAGGAGATGTACCCGCAGGCGATCACCGCCCTGCGCGACCTCGCCGGCGGCGGCGTCATCATGCTGCCGTCCTCGGTCGAAGACTTCGCCGACCCGCAGCTGTCGGCCGTCATCGCCGCGACGCAGTCCTCGCCGGTGCGCGACGCCGTCGGGCGGGTGAAGCTCTTCCGCCTCGCCTGGGACGCCATCGGCTCGGAGTTCGCCTCCCGCCACGTGCAGTACGAGATGTTCTATTCCGGCGCGAGCCACGTCACCTCGGCGAACGCCTACCGCACCTTCGACTGGTCGACGGCGACGGGCATGGTCGACCGGCTGGAGGCCTCCTACGACCTCGCCGTACCGGCACCGCCCTTGCGCGCCGCCGCCGGCGGCGGCGAGCGGCGCTGAGGCGGCGGCGATGGCGAGCGCGACGGCGGCACGGGCGAGCGACGGCCCGCCCCATCCCGCCAGCGCGGGGTACGAGGGCGTCGAGGCGGCGCGGGCGCTGAGGACGGCTCTCGGCTGCTTCGCCACCGGCGTCACCATCGTCACCGCCGCTCTCGACGGCCGCCCCGCCACCGGGCTGGCGGTGAGTTCCTTCAACGCCGTGTCCCTCGACCCACCGCTGGTGTTGTGGAGCCTGCGCCGCGCCTCGCGCAGCCTGCCGGTGCTGCGCGCCGCCGGCGGCTTCGTCGTCAATGTGCTCGGCGACCACCAGCACGACCTCATCGCCCGCTTCGCCGGCGGCGCGCACGACCGCTTCGACGGCCTCGACTGGCAACCTGGCCGCCACGGCGGGCCCGTCATCCGCGGCGCCATCGCGCACTTCGAGTGCGGCCTGCATGCCGAGCACGACGGCGGCGATCATGTCATCCTGATCGGGCGCGTCCTCGCCCATGCCGCGGCGGACGGTCGGCCGCTCGTCTACTGGCGAGGCCGGCCGCACAACGCCGCGGCAACCCTCTGACGGACGCGGGAGGAGGAACATCGCCGTGCCGCTGACCCTCGACCCCACGCCCGAAACCGTCCACTGGGGCTATCTCGACGCCGCCCTCGCCCCCGTCGCCCACGTCCGCTCCGGCGACACCGTCACCCTCACCGCCGTCTCGGGCGGCCCGGCCGACCTGCCGCACGACGAGGCGCGCTTCCCCGTCTCCGCCGCCCACCGGGCGATCCTCGCGGCGGTGAAGCCCGAACTCGGCCCGCACATCCTCACCGGCCCGGTCGCCGTGGAAGGGGCCGGGCCCGGCGACGTGCTCGAGGTGCGCATCGAAGCGGTCGAGTTTGCGCAGGCGTGGGGCTACAACTTCCACCGCCCGCTGAAGGGCGCCCTGCCGTCGCGCTTCCCCGGACGGCGCATCCAGCACATCCCGATCGACGTCGCCGCCCGCACGGCCGCCTGCCCGTGGGGCACGGTGCTGCCGCTCGCCCCCTTCTTCGGGGTGATGGCGGTGGCGCCGCCGCCGGTCTGGGGCAAGGTCTCCACCGTCGAGCCGCGCGAGTTCGGCGGCAACATCGACAACCGCGACCTCGTCGCCGGCACCAAGCTGTTCCTGCCCGTCTTCGTCGCCGGCGCGCTGTTCTCCGCCGGCGACGGCCACGGCTGCCAGGGCGACGGCGAGGTCAACCTCACCGCACTCGAGACGGCGCTGACCGGCACCTTCACCCTCGTGCTGCACAAGAAGCGCCGGCTGGCGCGGCCGCGCGCCACCACCCCGGACACCCTGATGACGATGGCGTTCGACCCCGATCTCGACGACGCCGCGACACGGGCGCTGGAGGACATGATCGACGCCCTCGTCGCCTGCACCACCCTCGACGCCGCCGATGCCTACGCCCTGATGAGCCTCGCCGGCGACCTGCGCATCACCCAGATCGTCGACGGCAACAAGGGCGTGCACGCCGTCCTGAAGCGCTCGCTGCTGCCGCCGATCGACGACGCCGCCTTCGCCGCCGGCACGCCCGCCTGACCCACCGCCCCGGCGCCGTCGCCACGACCCCTCGAGGAACCTTTGATGCTGAAGACCGGCGCCGACTATCTCGAAGGCCTGCGCGACGGCCGCGTCCTCTATGTCGGCGGCGAGCGCGTCGACGACGTCACCACCCATCCGGGCTTCCGCAACGCCGCCCGCTCCTACGCCCGCCTCTACGACGCCCGCTTCGAGCCGGGCGGCGAGGACCTGTGGGTGGAGGAGGACGGCGAGCGCTTTGCCGCCTATTTCCTGCAACCGCGCAGCCGCGAAGACCTGGAGAAACGCACCCGCTGCAGCGCCCGCATCGCTGCCCTCACCCACGGCATGATGGGCCGCTCGCCCGACTTCGTCGGCGGCTACATCACCGGCGCGGCGATGCAGCCGGAGGTGTTCGCCCGCGGCGGCGATCGCTTCGCCGAGAATGTCACCGGCTTCTATCAGGACTGCCGGCGCCGCGACGTCTTCCTCTCCCACGCGGTCGCCCCGCCCCAGGGCACCCGCGACAAGGCGATGTACGGCCGCGAGGCCGCGCGCGTGCCGAGCCTGTCGGTGGTCGCCCGCGACGCCGACGGCATCACCATCTCCGGCATGAAGATGCTCGCCACCTCCGCCGCCTTCAGCGACGAGATCTGGATCGGCAACATCCTGCCGCTCGCCGCCGGACACGAGGACGAATCCGTCACCTGCATCGTGCCGCCGAACGCGCCGGGCCTGACCTTGTGGTCGCGCAAGCCCTATGAGCGCTACGCCGTCAGCGAGTTCGACAACTACTTCACCAGCCACTTCGACGAGAGCGACTGCGTCGTCGTCTGCGAGAACGTCAAGGTGCCGTGGCACCGCGTGCTGACCATCGACGACATTGCGCTGTCGCGGGCGATCTATTTCGAGACGCCAGCGCACACCTTGTCGAACCACCAGGCGGGCGTGCGCTACCGCGAGAAGATGCGCCTGCTGCTCGGCCTCGCCCGCCGCATCACCCAGTCGATGGGGATCGCCGGCGTGCCGGCGGTGGCCGACGACCTCGGCCACCTCGCCGCCCTCTACGGCATGATGAGCGGCATGATCGCCGGCCAGATCCAGGGCCACGAGCAACTGCCCGGCGGCTTCGTCAACTACGACCGCCACGTGATGTATTCGGCGATCTACTTCGCCACCCAGCACTATGACGAGATCTGCGCGAAGGTGCGCGAGCTCTCCGGCGGCAGCGTGCTGCAGATGCCGGCCGACGTCTCTGTCCTGGAGAACCCGGTGACGCGGCCGCTGTTCGAGGCGCTGTGGTCGACGCCGCAGCAGTCGGCGCTCGACAAGTTCCAGCTGTTCAAGCTCGCCTGGGACATCCTCGGCTCGGACTTCGCCGGCCGCCACCTGCAGTACGAGCGCTTCTACATGGGCCCGGCCTTCGTCGTGCGCGCCCACGCCAGCCGCGAGTGCGACTGGGCCGGCATCGAGGCCGACATCGACACCCTGCTGTCGAGCTACGGCCCCGGCCCGCTGCTGAACCCCGGGATGGCCGCGGGCGACGGTGGGGGCAGCGGCAAGGAAGCGCAGGCCGCTCTGCCGGCAATAGCCCCCACGACCGCCTGGGCGACCTGACGGCGGTCTGCGGCGGCTTCGGTGGCGCGCAGCGGCTTCGACGGCACCGTTGCGGTCGGCGGCCCATTCCGGCCGGCGGACCGTTGTCGCGGCGGTTTGTGACGGTCGCCGCGCGCTGGAATGTGGGCACGCTTCGCGTCTGGACACCGGCCGCTGGAGTGCCTATAAGCGCCACGCCCTCGCACGGCGAGCCGTCCACCGGCCCGCCCCGAGCGCCCAGGTAGCTCAGTTGGTAGAGCAGCGGATTGAAAATCCGCGTGTCGGTGGTTCGAATCCGCCCCTGGGCACCATCCGCCCCTTAAGCGGTTGAGGCGAAAGAACTCTTCACGAAATCAGCGACTTGTGACGCCCTCGGTGGTACAGACGGGTGGTCCAGATGGTCCTGATGATGAGTCGTCCCTTCAAGCACCCGAAGACCGGGGTCTACCAGTTCCGCAAGGCGGTCCCGATGGACCTTAGGCCCATCCTCGGCAAGGTCGAGGAGAAGCGCTCGCTACGAACGAAAGACCCCGCCGAGGCCCGCCAGCGTCACGCCGAGGTGGCAGCCGAGGTTGAGAAGGCGTGGCAGGGACTGCGGCGGGGGCCGCAACACCTCACGATGAGGCAGATCGTCGGGCTTGCCGGGGAGGTCTACGCCGGCTGGGTTCGGGACTTGTCGGATGAGCCGGGCGAGCCGGTGATCTGGTTCCACGTCCTCCGTCTGCAGCGTGAGGCCAGAGCCGCCGGGAAGCTGGCGGAGTGGTGGAAGGACAGCATCGACGAGTTGCTCCTCAAGAAGGGGCTGATCGTGGACGACCTCACCCGTAGTCGCCTGGTCGAAGAGGTCGACAAGGCCTTCGTCCAGGGCTCGGAGTTGCTGGAGCGGATGAGCCGAGGCGACTACTCGCCCGACCCGAACGCGAACCGCTTCCCCTCATGGACGCCCCCCGACGCGTCGGAGAGCCCGTCTTCGACAAAGTCCGACGGTCGCTCCAAGTCCGCGGTCATCTCCATGACCGGTCTCGTCGAGGCGTGGTGGCTGGAGGCGAAGGCAACGGGCCTGAAGCCGAGCACCTACGAGAGCTACCGCTCCAGCGTCGAGAAGTTGGTCGGCTTCCTCGGGTATGACGATGCGCTCCGGGTCACGGAGGAGGACGTCATCCGCTTCAAGGACTTCCGCCTCGCCCAAGTGCATCCGCGGACGAAGAAGCTGATCTCGCCGAAGACCGTAAAGGACAACGACCTCGCCGGGTTGCGGCGCGTCTTCGACTGGGCCGTTCAGAACAGGAAGCTGCAGGCAAACCCGGCGAAGGGGGTGTCGCTGAGGCTCGGCAAGCCCGTGAAGCTCCGGTCGAAGGCCTTTACCGAGGTCGAGGCCCAGGTGGTTCTGCGCGCGGCGATGCGTCACCAGTCGAGCCGTGAAGACCCCAAGACCACCGCGGCGAAGCGGTGGGTGCCGTGGCTCTGCGCCTACACGGGCGCACGGGTGGGCGAGATGGCCCAGCTCCGGCGGCAGGACGTGCGGCAGGAGGGGGAGTGGTGGGTCGTTCGCATCACACCGGACGCGGGCACGGTCAAGACGAACGAGGCCCGGGACGTCGTCCTTCATCCCCACCTGGTCGAACTCGGATTTCCGCAGTTCGTCGCAGACTCACGGCCCGGGCACTTGTTCATCACGCCGAAGCCGGACGGCTCGGTGGACATGCCGCTCAACACCATCAAGAACCGGCTTGCGGATGCAGCTCGGAAGGTCGTCACCGACCCCAACGTGGCCCCGAACCACGGGTGGCGGCATCGCTTCAAGACCGTGGGCATGGAAGCGGGCATCGACCAGCGCATCCTCGATGCCATCCAAGGACACGCCCCCCGGACGGCCGGCGACACCTACGGAGAAGTCACGATTCCGGTTCTCGGGAGGGCGATCCGTCGCCTGCCGCGGATCGTCATCGACTAACCGGCGGCGAAAGCCCCCCGTTCGCCGCATCTACTTGAACCTGCCTCTCTAACGGCTACGTTGCCCCAGGGCACAACCGGGCGGGGGGCGGGCCATGGACGGCAACTTCGGGCTACTGGCGGACGCCGATCCCCAGCTCGCCCGGCTGGGCCGGTTGGCGGAGCACTTCTTCCACCAGGATGCGCCCACCTCGATCACGAAGACGCGCCAGCTCGCTGAGCTGCTGGCGAAACAGATCGCTGCTCGTGCAGGTCTCGACCTCGCCCCACGCGACACCTTCGAGGAGGTTCTCCGGCGCCTCCGGGAGCGCAATCTGCTCCCGCGCGACGTTGCTGACTTGTTCCACTACATCCGCAGGGTGGGCAATGTCGCGGTCCATGAGAACGCGGGGACGCTGGGCGAGGCCCTGACGGCGCTCAAGACGGCATGGCAGGTTTCGGTCTGGTTTCGGCGGGTCTACCTGCACGACCCCGGCTTCAGGTCCGGCCCGTTCCGTCCACCGGCTCCCCCTGTCGATGCCACGGCCTCTCTCAGGACAGAACTCAATCAGCTCCGGGAGAAAGTTGCCCAGTCCGAGACGGCCACCGAGCGGGCCGTGCGGGAAGCCGAGGAGGCGCGGCTGGCGCAAGAGTCGGCCGAGGAGCGGGCGCGGCGGGAAGTCGACGATCGGATCGCGGCCGAGCAGCTGCTGGCGGAGGTCGAAGCGGCCCGGAGGCAGGTCGAGAAGCAACTCGCACAGCTCCAGTCCGCGGCAGCGACGGCACCACCGGCCGAGTTGGTCCAGTACCTGATCGCCGGAGAGACCGCAGCTGGTGCGGTCGAGCTCGACGAAGCAGACACCCGGCGCCTGATCGACGTGCAACTCCGGGCGGCCGGGTGGACGGTCGACTGCGACACGATCCGCTACGCCCTGGGGAGCCGTCCTGACGATGCGGACGCCATCGCCATCGCCGAGTGGCCGACCGCGAGCGGCCCCGTGGACTACGCGCTGTTTGTCAAGGGGCGGTGCGTCGGAGTGATCGAGGCAAAGCGAGGGTCGAAGGACGTGCCGTCCGTCCTGGAACAGGCCAAGCGATACGCCGAGGACATCAAGCTGTCCCCGGGCGAATTCGTCCTCGACGCCCCCTTCCAGCACGGGCTCGACACGCCCTTCCGGGTGCCGTTCGTCTTCGCCACCAACGGTCGCCCGTTCGTGAAGCAGCTCGCCACGAAGTCGGGCATCTGGTCGTGGGACGCGAGGTCGGCGACGAACGCCCCCTCCGCCCTGCCCGAGTGGTTCTCGCCGAACGACCTCGAAGAGCGCCTCGAACAGCAAGCTGCGGCGGCCAGGGGGCTGGCGGAGGAGTCGTTCAAGTACGCCTCGCTGCGCCCCTACCAGCAGGAGGCCATCACCGCCGTGGAGAAGGCGATCGAGGGCGGCCAGCGGGACCTGCTCTTAGCCATGGCGACCGGGACCGGCAAGACGCACACCGCGATCGTGCTGATGTACCGGCTGATCAAGCACAAGCGGTTCCGCCGCATCCTTTTCCTCGTCGACCGCAACGCCCTCGGCGACCAGACGTTGCGGGCGCTCGACAACACGGAGTTGGAGGGGCTGCTCAAGTTCTCGGCGATCTACAACGTCGCCGACCTCGACAAGAGAAGCCCCGACAAGGAGGACCGTGTCCACGTCGCCACGGTGCAGTCCATGGTCAAACGCATCCTCCACGGCAATGAGGAGGACGGGAGACCGACCCCGGGCCTATACGACCTGATCATCGTGGACGAAGCCCATCGCGGCTACGTGCTCGATGCCGAGATGAAGGAGAGCGAAATAGCCTTCCGCAATCTCGACGAGTACCTGTCGCAGTACCGCCGCGTCCTCGACTTCTTCGACGCGGCCAGGATCGCGCTCACGGCCACGCCGGCCCTCCACACGACGGAAATCTTCGGTCGCCCAGTCTACAGCTACGGCTACCGCCAGGCGGTCGTGGACGGTTACCTGATCGACCACCTGCCGCCCCGGCGCATCATCACCGCCTTGTCCCAGGCCGGCATCCACTTCGAGGGCGGGGAGGTGGTCGAGGTCATCGACCCGAAGTCCGGGCAGATCGACCTCTTCGAGACGCCGGACGCGGTCGACTTCGAGGTGCATGAGTTCAACAAGAAGGTCTACACGGTCGAGTTCAACCGCGTCGTGGCCGAGGTGGTCGCCAGGGAAGTTCCGCCCGACAAGCCCGGCAAGACCCTCCTGTTCGCCGCCCGGGACGAGCATGCCGACATCCTGGCGGACCAACTACGCATTGCCCTCGCGGACCTCCACGGCCCACAGCCTCACGACCTCGTTCAGAAGATCACGGGGTCTGTAGACAAACCAGGTACCAAGATTCTCGAGTTCCGCAACAACCCGAACCCCAAGTACGTGGTCACGGTCGACTTGCTCACCACAGGGGTCGACATCCCGGAAATCTGCACGCTCGTGTTCGTGCGGCGCGTCAACAGCCGCATTCTCTACGACCAGATGATCGGCCGGGCGACGAGGCGCGCGGACAACATCGGCAAGGAGGTGTTCCGCATCTTCGACGCCGTGGACATATACGCGAACCTCCAGTCCGTCACCGAAATGCGGCCGGTGATCGTCGACCCGACGGTGACCCTCGCGGGGCTGCTCAAGGAACTGCCGCATGCCGAGACCGAGGAGGACAGACTGCACGTCCGCGACCAGATCGTCGTGAAGGTCCGACACCACGTCCGGCACCTCGGGGAACAGGGGGCTGCCGAACTCGGAGAGGTCTCCGGGATCGCAGCAGATCGCTTTGCCAAGGCGCTCGGGGAGATGCCACCGCTCGACGTGGTCACCTTCTTCGGCCGGCGGCCGTCCCTCCTGGCCCTCCTGAGCGACGCGAAACGCGCGGGGCCGGTCGAGCCGGGGATCATGATCTCCCCCCACGAGGACGATCTCGTGTCAGTGGACGACGTGTTCGATGGCTGGTCGTCGCCGGAGGACTACATCAGCGCCTTCGAGCGGTTCGTGCGCGACAACATCAACCTCGTACCCGCCCTGACGGCTGCTGCCCAGAAGCCGCGCGACCTCACCCGCAAGGACCTCAAGTCCCTCGCGGAACTGCTGGACGAGAAGGGCTACTCGGAGGCGAAGCTCCGCCGCGCCTACGGCAAGCTGCGCAATGCGGACATCGCCGCGCACATCATCGGTTTCGTGCGACAGGCGGCGGTCGGCGACCCTCTGGTGCCGTACCGGACGCGGGTGGACAACGGGCTCGCTCGTATCGAGGCCTCCCGGCCCTGGAACCCGCGGCAAAGGCAGTGGCTCGCCCGCATCGGCCGCGCCCTCAAGGAACAGCCGGTGAGTGACCCGACAATCCTCGACGAGCCCGCCTTCCGGCTGAAGGGCGGCTTCGAGACCGTCGACCGTGACTTCGACCACGGTCTCGGCCCGCTACTCCAGGAGATCAACGCCGAGATTTGGGGACGACCGGCGGCATGAGGAGCGAGCCTGAGTTCGTCGTCGTCGGGTTCGACTCGGCCTGGGTGGACAACCCGAAGAAGCCTGGGGCGATCTGCGCCGCCGTGTTCGTTGGGTCCAGGCCGGTCGAGTGGCATCCACCTCGCCTCACCGGCTTCGCAGGGGCGCTGGACCTCATCAGGTCGATCGAGCGGCCGGGGGCTGGGCTGCTGGTCGCCGTCGATCAGCCGACCATCGTGCGGAACGCGAGCGGTTCGCGGCCGGTCGACAAGATCGCCAGCTCGCTGATTTCGTGGATGGGTGGAGGTGTCCAGCCCGCCAACACCGGCAAGCGGGGCATGTTCGACGAGGCCGCGCCGCTCTGGTCCTTCCTTGATGCGCTCTCGGCCGCACAGGAGCCCGAGGAGGCGCGTTCCGGGGGCGGTCGATACGTCGTCGAGGTCTTCCCGGCGCTCGCGCTGGCGGCCTTCCACGCGGCGTTCCTGACCCGTCTAGGCGGCCCCCGCTACAACCCCGGGCGGCGGAAGACGTTTACCCCGGCGAGTTGGCTGGCGGTCCTGGATGCGGTGGAAGCCGAAGCCCTGCGCCTCGGCTGCCCTCCCGTGCGTGAGTGGGTCGCCGATCTCCGCGTCGAGAAGGTGCGCAAGAGCCATCAGGACAGGCTGGACGCGATCATCTGCCTCCTCGTCGGCATCCGCTGGCGCTTCGGCGCTCGGTCCGACTCGGTCATGATCGGCTGCACCAACCACGGCTACATGGTGGCCCCCGCCACCCCGGCCATGTACCAGAGGCTCTCCACAGCCGCCTCGACGCGCGGCGTTCCCATCGATCACGTCATCCCAGGCAGCACCGGGGCACAGCCATGAACCCGTCCTCCGACCTCGTGAACAAGCTCTGGCGCCTGTGCGCCCTGCTCCGGAAGGACGGGATCACCTACCAGCAGTACGTCACCGAGCTGACCTACCTTCTTTTCCTCAAGATGATGGCCGAGCAGAAGAAGGAGGAGGGCCGCATCCCGCAGGGAATGCGCTGGCGGGACCTGGTCTCGACCGAGGGCGTGAAGCAGCTCGCGCTCTACCGCAACATCCTGGCCGACCTCGGCAGCCCGGAGAAGCGGCTTGACCGCACCGTGCAGGCGATCTTCGCCGGAGCCTCGACGTTCATCCGCGAGCCGGTGAACCTGAAGAGCCTCGTCACGGCCATCGACGAGTTGCACTGGTTCTCCGACCAGCGCGACAGCTTCGGCGACCTCTACGAGGGCCTCCTGCAGAAGAACGCCGAGGAGACGAAGCGGGGCGCCGGCCAGTACTTCACCCCCCGGGTGCTGGTGACGGTCCTGGTCCGCCTCATGAAGCCGAAGCCGGGCGAGGTCATCCAAGACCCGGCCGCGGGCACCGGCGGCTTCCTGATCGCGGCGAACAAGGCGCTCGAAGAGCAGACCGACGAGTTCCACACTCTCGCCCCCGCCCAGCAAGAGTTCCAGATCAAGCGGGCGCTGCAGGGGGTAGAGAACGTCGAGGGCGTCTACCGGCTGCTCCTGATGAACCTCTTCCTGCACGGCATCGACAGCCAGCACCTCGGGCTTGCCGACACCCTCGGACCGGAGGGGGCCGATCTGGCGAAGACCTGGCCAGCCGACCTCATTCTGACCAACCCGCCCTTCGGCCCCGCCGGTGGCCGCCCCTCGCGCGACGACCTGACCGTAACCAGCACGGTGTCGTCCTACCAACTGCCGTTCGTCGAGCACTGCATCCGCTCCCTGAAGCCGGGCGGTCGCGCGGCGGTCGTGGTGCCAGACAACATCCTCTTCGATGATGGGCGGGGACGGGACCTGCGACGGATGCTGATGGACTGGTGCGACCTCCACACCATCCTGCGCCTTCCCACCGGCATCTTCTACGCCCAGGGTGTGAAGACGAACGTCCTCTTCTTCCGCCGCGGCAAGACGGCCTCGGGCAACACCAAGGCAGTCTGGTTCTACGACCTCCGCGCCAACATGCCCGCCTTCGGCAAGACCACCCCGATCACCGAGAGCCACTTCGCCGACTTCGAGGCCGTCTACGGAGACGACCCGAACGGTGGTGCGGTGCGGACCGACCGGGGAGAGGACGGCCGCTTCCGCCGCTTCACCCGCGAGGAGATCGCAGCGCGGGGCGACAACCTCGACATTTCGTGGCTGCGGGACACCAGTGGAGACCCGGAGGACACCCTCACCGAACCGGAGGAGTTCATCGCGGCCATCCGGGCGCACCTCACGAACGCGATGACGGAGGTCGAGACTCTCGCGGATGAACTGGAGGACGGTTCCGACGCAGCTGCGCTGGAGGCTGCGGAGTGAGTTTCGGAGCATCAATTGCAGCATTGGTCGAGCAATCAGACGAACCGCTGGTCGGTGCAGCGAAGCATTGGGGGCGTGTGCCGCTCGGAAAGATTGCCAGTGTGGTGAGCGGCCCCACCTGGAAATCGGACTACTTCAACGCCACCACCGGCATCCCGCTAGTGAGGATAAGAGATGTCCTCACCTCGCGCACGGACACAAAGTACTCTGGCCCACTTGAGGCCGGGTATGACGTCAAGGACGGTGATCTGCTAGTAGGTATGGACGGTGATTTCAATGCAAATACGTGGAATGGCGGAGACGCACTCTTAAACCAACGCGTCAGCCGCATCCGCTGCGACAAGAAATACATTGAACCCAGCTATCTTGCGCTCGTACTGCCAGGTTACCTAAAGCTGATCAACGACCATACTTCGTCTGTAACCGTGAAGCATCTTTCGATCCGAACGTTGGCTGAGATTCCCCTACCGCTACCCCCCCTCGCCGAGCAGCGACGGCTCGTCTCCAAGGTCGATGCCCTCTCTACCCGATCGAAGCGGGCGAGAGCGGAGCTGGAGCGGGTCGAGGCCCTCGCCGGGCGGGCGCGAAAGGCGGTGCTTGCGACGGCGTTCGACGGAACCTTGACTGCGGTTTGGAGAACAAAAAATCCCGGCGCGGTCTTGACTGGACGACAAAGCATCGACGAGCGATGCCGGCCCGCAACGATCCAACGACTGCCCCATGGATGGGCTTGGCACTCGATCGGAGGAATTGCCGAAGTCGGCGGAGGTATTACCAAGAACTCAAAACGAGATCAGCTAATGAGGAAGGTTCCCTACCTGAGGGTAGCGAACGTGTACGAGGATCGACTTGATCTATCTCACGTTGCCGAAATTGGCGTCGGAGACAACGAAGTTGAGAGAACAACGTTGCGAGCGGGTGATCTCCTTGTCGTAGAAGGTAACGGAAGCATCGGCCAGATAGGTCGCGTGGCAGAGTGGGGTGGAGAAATCGACGTTTGTGTCCACCAGAATCACATTATTCGCGTTCGCTCGTTTCCGGAAGTCTGCAGTCGCTATCTTCTCTACTGGATGCTGTCGCCCAGGGGTCGGCGGGCTATCGAAAGCGTCGCTGCATCGACCACGGGTCTACACACGCTGAGCCTATCAAAGGTAGCGGGGCTGCCCGTGCCACTGTGTAGGCTAGAAGAGCAGATCGAGGTGATCAGGCGCGTAGAGGAGTGCTTACATCGGATCAGTTTACTTTCCACCGAAGCTACATCGTCGCTCGGTCTCCTAAACCGTCTCGACCGGTCCATCCTCTCCCGGACCTTCCGCGGCGAGCTCGTGCCGCAAGACCCCAAGGACGAACCGGCCAGCGTCCTCCTCGACCGCATCCGGGCAGAAGCGAGCAGCCAGACGCCGAAGCGCAGGCGAAGGACGGGGTAGGCCCGGATGTTCGGTGCGGCGGTGCGAGAGGCCAATCAGATACTGAGGAAACAGGGGTTCCCCCCCGCCCGGGGCTTGGCTGTGCTCCCGGCGGCCAGCCGAGTTGCGGGATGATCACGATGGCATCGACGACGAAGCCCACCTCCAAGGCTCGCGCCAGCATCCTCGTCAAGGCCGCCATGGAGGCCCTGAACGACGCCGGAGGAAGCCTCCCTCTGCGGGAGGTGAAGAAGGCCGTGGCGGAGCGCGTGAAGCTCGACGACCAGGACCTCACCCGATACGAGAAGACCGGCTACGTGCGGTGGGAGAGCCTTCTACACTTCACCTCCATCGACGCCGTGAAGGCCGGGTTCATCCGCAAGGCCGGTGGTCGCTGGCATCTCACCGACGAGGGCCGCGAAGCCCTGAAGCTCCCGCCGATGGAACTCCTTGCTGAAGCCATGCGCCGCTACCGGGCCTGGAGATCGGATAAGGAGGTCGATACGGCCATCACGCCTCCGGAGGTCACGACTGTCGCCGGCGAAGAGGTCGCCCTGGCCACGGAGCGGGCCTTCGTCCTGGAGGAGGCGGAGGACCGGGCCCGCGGCGAGATCGAGGAGTTCGTCAGGGCTCTCGGTCCCTACGAGTTCCAGGAGCGCGTCGCAGCCCTCCTGCGTGGGATGGGTTACACAACGCCGTTCGTCGCCGCTCCCGGCCCGGACGGGGGCACGGACATCATCGCCTATCCCGACCCGCTCGGCGCGCAGACGCCGCACGTGCGCGTCCAGGTGAAGCACCGCCCGAACCAGAAGACCTCCCGCGAGGAGATCGCCGCTCTCCGGGGGGTCGTCCGGCAGGATCGTGAGATCGGCTTGTTCGTCTCGACCGGCGGCTTCACGAACCAGGCGTTGGCCGAGGCCCGCAACGGCGCCGTCCACATCCAGGTCATGGACCTCGAAGGGTTCCTGGACGGCTGGCTCGCAGTCTACCAGCGCCTCGACGAGGAAGACCGCTCCCTGCTGCGGCTGCGCCCGGTGTACTTCCTGTCGCCCAGTTGACCCCGGCGTCCACGACTTCTGCCATCCGCAATCCAGCCTGGAGGATGAATGTCGAAGGTCTTGCGTATCGAGCGTGTCGTTCCGCCTGACGGCCCTCCCGAGGTGCCGCTCAAGACGCCCCGCGGCTACCAGCTCGCCAACCCTGCGGGTGGTGGTAAGCGCAACTGTGTCGAGCATGCGGTTTTCGTCAGCACGCTTGACGAGGCAGCAAGGCTGATGACCCACGGGTACCCACTCTGGATGAAGCAGGAGGGGAAACGGGCGACGCTGATCTGCCCCTCAAGCCTCCGCATCGTCACCGCGCCCCCTTGAACCCTGCCCCAGCGGGGCACCCGCATAGCCACCCCGATCTGTTCCACAGACATTGGTCTTGCATTTTGGGACGCAATGTCCCATCGTGTCTATGACCTTGTGGAACGGGAGCGATGAGATGGCGGGGCATGTGATCGGTTATGCGCGGACCTCGACGGTGGAGCAGGTGGCCGGGCTGGACGCGCAGCTCCGAGACCTCACGGCGGCGGGATGCACGAAGCTCTACAAGGAGCAGGTGTCGTCCGTGGACGCCCAGCGGCCGCAGCTGAAGGCAGCGCTGGACTACCTCCGCGACGGCGACGTGTTCGTGGTGACGAAGCCCGACCGGCTCGCCCGCTCCACGCGGGACCTCCTCGACATCGTGGAGGGTCTGCAGGGGCGCGGCGTCGAGGTGCGCATCCTCTCCATGAACCTCGACACGGCGACGCCCACCGGCAAGCTCATCCTCACGGTGCTCGGCGGGGTCGCCACCTTCGAGCGTGAGCTGATGCTTGAGCGCCAGCGCGAGGGCATCGCCCGGGCGAAGTCCGAGGGGAAGTACAAGGGTCGCAAGCCGACGGCTCTCGCCAAGGCCGAGGAGATCAAGGCGCTTCACGCCAGCGGCATCGGCGCATCCGAGATCGCCCGGCGGCTGTCGATCGGGAGGACCTCCGTCTACCGGGTGCTGGAGCCCGCGACCGCTTCTGCGGATTGATCGAGACTGCCGCAGCTGGCAATTCCCGGCGGCGTCCTACAGAGGCGGGGGCGCCGCGATGTGTTTCCGTGACCGTCCCTCGGGGGATGGCTACGATCTTCGAGGTGTGCGTTGAGGACCTGTCGAGTTTCAGGGTGCGGCGAGCCGGCCGCGGGTTTCGGCGCCTATTGCGCCACCCACAAGGCCAGGGCGAGGAGACACGGCCACCCCGGGCAGGAGGGGGTGAGCAAGTCTGATCTGGCTCCCTACATCGGACGGGTCGAGAGCCGGGTCGAGAAGAACCTCACGAGCCCCGTCTGGTCGCACCTCGACGGGCGGTGGGGCGAGCTTGTCGGACGGGCTGAGGCCATTCTCGCCACCTACCACGCAGGCAGGCCGGCCTTTCGTCACGAGGTCCAGGCAGCCCGCGAGTTGATCAAGTTGACCGACGCCGTCGGTGCCCGGCCGGTCATCGTGGCAGGGCTGGCGATGTTCCTCCTGCAAGATCAGCAGCCGCACCGTTTCCGGTCGGACGATGCCTTTGCCACCCAACTCGTCCGCCGACTGCGGGGCCTGGCAGACGTGAATGCCGGCACCTCGTTCGACCACAAGTCGGGGCGGGTGAAGAGGGTCTACCGCGAGCTACCGCCGCGCGCCGTTGCTGTCCTGTCCGGGTGGATCATCCCGGTGATCGGAGCGGCCGGCCTGAGGCTGGCGGAGCTGGAGCGGCGGGACCGTGAGGCGGATCAACGACGGGAGGAGGAGTTCAGGACGGCGATGGAGTCGCTCGCATGAGGCCGGCTACGATGCGCGAGCGCCTCGATCCCCTCACGGGTGAACTGGTAGCGGAGAAGGATCGCTTCTTCGACCCCTGGAGGGTTCCTCACAGCCCCCCAGCCCGCGAGCTGGTCCAGGGCGTTCTAGACGAGGTTCAAGCCTACGAGGCCGCCCAGGGCCTCAGGAAGCGTGCTCGACGACAGATCGACCAGAGGTCGTTCGAGGCAACGGTGACCGCCATCGTCTGCGACCTCGTCCATGCCCTCGCGAGCGGCGACGAGGAGGTGGTCGTTCCCCGGTCGAACCGCGTCCTCGGTCGGAAGTCGCGTTACCGCCCAGCGGCACTCGGCAAGGTGCTCCCCGACGTGCTGGACCTGCTCTCGGCGCCGGAGGTGGGGTTGATCGAGCAGAGCCTCGGCTACCAGAACCCTTTCGGTGAGAACCGTCGAACCGCCATCCAGCCGGGGCCGAAGCTGCTGGCACGGATGGCCCAGCATCGGTTGGAGGCCTCCGACTTCACCCGGGACGCGCACCAGGAGGTGCTTGTCCTCAGGGAACCGAAGCGCCACGAGAAGCACAGGCCCGACGTGCTCGAGTACACCGACACCGACGAGACCATCCGCATGAGGACCAACCTGCGGCGCATCAACGAACGGATCGAGGCCGCGAGTATCGACATCCTTCCTGGCTTTGCGCCGGCCGCCCTCCCCGACCAACGCCGTCTTCGGCGGGTCTTCACCTACGGCTCCTTCGAGAGCGGCGGTCGGCTGTTCGGGGGCTTCTGGCAGGAGATGAGCAAGGCCGATCGCCAGGCGGGATTGCAGATCGAGGGGCGGTCGACCGTAGAGCTGGACTACGGGCAGATGGCGCCCCGGCTGCTCTACGCCCACGCCGGTGTACTCATGACCATGGAGGACGCCTACCTCATCGCCGGCCATGCCACTCCCGAGCTGTTCCGTGAGGGCTTCAAGAAGCTGTTCAACGCCCTCCTGTTCGCCGACAGGCCGCTGACCAGGAAGCCGCTCGGCACGAAGAACCTCCTGCCGAATGCGTCGATGGGGGAACTGGTCGCAAGTCTGGAGGATGCCCACCGTCCGATCGCCCACTTCTTCCACCAGGGCATCGGCCACTTCCTGCAATACCTGGAGAGCGAGCTGATGGTCGAGGTTCTCCTGCTGGCGGGGGAGACTGACATCACCGCCCTCCCCATCCACGACGCCATCATCGTCGCGAGGGGCAGGGAGGTAGAAGCCATGGAGATCATGGACGACGTCTTCCGACGTAGAACAGGACATGGCGCTGTGATCAGCGTCACCGCAGGGGATCAGTGAGGAGGAGGCGATCTTCCCACCCTCCGCACTAGGTAATGTGACGAGGATATGGGGGAAGACCCTGGTGGAGAAGGAGGGAGATGACCGTATCGACCAGAAGAAGGAGGTGAGCAGTAGATGAAGGACGACTACGACTATCAGGATGTTGATCACCCTCCCCTTTATAGGGACTCGTAAGCCCTCTGACCTGGGCTGAAGCAGACGGCCCACGCTCCAACGTCCCCCGTACGGCGTGGGCAGCCCCTCACCCGGCCCTGCAAGGCATTGCCTATTCGATTCCCACCTGCGGAACCGAACCCCCGGCATCATCAATGGGGGGGTCGACGAGTGGTCAGCGTGGTGGTACAGAAAGCATATCAGGCGCGTCGCAAGATCACTGATTTCATTAGGTTTTTCACCTTCACGGCCCAATCCGCCCCTGGGCACCACTTCGCCCTCCAACGGCGACCGTCTGCGTCCGAAGATCGATGCGAGAAGCCCAGATCCTTTGAGCGTCGGGCGTCCACTCGTATTCTGGCGGAGGTTGGCTGCAGCTGCACGTCACCCGCCCCGGGTCGACGCTCTGGCGGCTCCCCTGACGATTCGGCGGGAAGCAGGAGCAACTGGCCTTCGGCGCCTCTGCGACCCGCACCCTCGTCAAGGCCAGCGCCGCGCGGGAGCATGCCAGGACGTCTCCCGGCCGAGCGCTCGCGCGGCGTCGGCGCACGGTAATTCGTCAGCCGTCTGGGCGCGCTCTGCAGCCTCGAAGGGTCGCCCGACCTCGTCGGCGCGATGACCGACGCGGTGACGGCGGAGAGCGCCACTCGCCGGACGAGGGTGATGCCCGACGGCCCGTTGCCCACGCGCCGCCTTCAATAGCCGAGGGCGAAGCCGTCCTTGCGGGGGTCGGAGGCGCCGACCAGCAGGCCGCGGGCGTGGTCGATGCGGATCGCCTGGCAGCCGCCGAGGGGCTTCGGCGTCCAGGCGATGGCGTGGCCGCGGCTAGTGAGGTCGGCGGCGGTCGCGGCGCCGTGCGTCGGCTCGAGCTGCAGCGCGCCGTTGTGGGCGAAGCTGCGCGGCAGTTCGGCCGCCTGCTGCGGGTCGAGGCCACCGTCGAGCACGGCCGCAATGAACTGCGCGTGGCCGGTCGCCTGGTAGTGGCCGCCCATGACGCCGAACGGCATCACCGCCCGGCCGTCCTTGACGACCATGCCGGGGATGATGGTGTGCAGCGGCCGGCGGCGGGGCGCGATGGCGTTCGGGTGACCCTCGACGACGCGGAAGATCGAGCCGCGGCTGTGCAGCAGGATGCCGGTGCGCGGCGCCATGATGCCGCTGCCGAACTCGGCGAACAGCGAGTTGATGTAGGAGATGGCGTTGCCGTCGCGGTCGACGACGGTGACGTAGACGGTGTCCTTGTGCTCCGGCTCGTCCCACAGCACTGCCTCGGAGGCGACGTCCGAACGGATGCGGGCCCGCACCGAGGCGGCGTGGCGCGGGTCGAGCCAGCGCGAGACGTCGGCGAGGCCGCCCTGGGGATCGCCGATCGCCGCGTCGCGGGTCCGGTAGGCCGCCTTGGTCGCCTCGGCGAGGAGGTGGACGCGGTCGGCGGCGGTCAGGCCGGCGCCGTAGAGGTCGTAGCCGGCGAGGGTGCCGAGGATCATCAGCGCGATGACGCCCTGGCCGTTCGGCGGGCACTCATAGACGTCGTGGCCGCGATAGGGGGCGGAGATCGGCGTCTCGTAGACCGAGCGCTGGGCGGCGAAATCGTCCAGCGTGTGCAGGCCGCCGAGCCCGCGCAGGTGCTCGACCATGTCGGCGGCGATCGGTCCTTCGTAGAAGGCGTCGCGCCCGCCGCGGGCGATGGTGCGCAGGGTCTCGGCGAGCAGCGGGTTGACGATGCGGTCGCCGCAGCCGAGCGGCGTGCCGTCGCGCAGGAAGATGCGG
>Ga0209902_100343_pt1 | contig 58794 bp, 56 predicted proteins | sample FECB27metaG_FD_188304 | JGI IMG/M metagenome (GOLD analysis project Ga0209902, IMG submission 188304) | Cyanobacterial communities from the Joint Genome Institute, California, USA - FECB-27 (SPAdes) (version 2) | ecosystem: Environmental > Aquatic > Thermal springs > Hot (42-90C) > Microbial mats...
TTCCCCTGCCCTGGCAGGGGAGGGACGCGTCAGTGGATTTGGCGCGCGTCAGAGCCAGGAGCGCGCGTGCGCTACCGGGCTCAGCCTCACTCCCCCGCCTGAATCCGCGCAACGAGGTCCTTCAGCTTCGGGTCGGTGACGAAGGAGGCGTAGAAGGGCTGCATCGCGGCGATGAACTCCTCCTTGTTGACCTCGTTGATCTTGGCGCCGCCGGCCTCGACCATCTTGCGCGACTCCGCCTCGCGGGCGTCCCAGAGCTCGCGCATCTTGCCGATCGAGTCTTTTGCCGCCTGCTTCACCAGCGCCTGATCCTCGGGGCTGAGCTTGTCCCAGGCGATCTTCGACATCACGAGCGCCTCCGGCGCCATCGAGTGCTGCGACAGGCTGTAGTAGGGCGCCACCTCGAAGTGCTTGGTGGACTCGTAGCTCGGCCAGTTGTTCTCGGCGCCGTCGATGACGCCGGTCTGCAGGCCGGAATAGACCTCGCCGAAGGCCATCGGCGTGGCGTTGGCGCCGAGGCCGTTGACCATGCCGACGAACATATCGGACTGCTGGACGCGGATTTTCATGCCCTTCATGTCTTCGACGGTGACGATCGGCTTCTTCGAATTGTAGAAGGAGCGCGCGCCAGAATCGTAGAAGGCGAGGCCGATCAGGCCGTGCGGCTCGAAGGCGGCGAGGATCTCCTCGCCGATCGGGCCGTCCATCGTCTCGCGCATGTGCTCGGTCGACTTGAAGATGAACGGCAGCGCCGGGACGCTCGTCTCGGGGATGAGGTTGTTGAGCGGGGCGAGGTTGATGCGGTTCATGTCGATGACGCCGAACCGCGTCTGCTCGATGGTGTCCTTCTCCTGGCCGAGCTGGGCGGCGTTGAGGACGTCGATCGAGATGCGGCCGCCGGAGCGCTCCTTCAGGAGCTCGCCCATGTATTCCACTGCCACCACCGTCGGGTAGCCGTCCGGGTGGATGTCGGCGGACTTGAAGACGATCGTCTCGGCGGCGAAGGCGGTGGTGGACAGAAGCGCGCCGGCGAGCGCGAGCGGCAGTGTGAAGCTCTTGAAGGCGTTCATTGTTGGTCCTCCCTATGGTCGTTGCGATGCCTGCGCGGCGCGCCCTCCCCGGCGCGCCGCCTCACAGGCGGTAGGCCTCCTTGGCGAGACGGAAAGCGAGGTCGTGCGCCACCTCGTGCGCCTCGTCCTCGTCGAGGCGATGGGTGACGACGAGGTTGGCGAGAAAGCCGCAGTCGACCCGGCGCGAGACGTCGTGGCGGGCCGGGATCGACGGGAAGGCGCGGGTGTCGTCGTTGAAGCCGACGGTGTTGTAGAAGCCGGCCGTCTCGGTCACGAGCTCGCGGTAGCGGCGCATGCCCTCCGGGCTGTCGAAGAACCACCAGGCCGGTCCGAGCTTCAGGCACGGATAGTGGCCGGCGAGCGGGGCGAGTTCGCGGGAATAGGCGGTCTCGTCGAGCGTGAAGAGGATGACCGAGAGGTCGCGCTCCGCCCCGAAGGCGTCGAGCAGGGGTTTGAGCGCCTCGACGTAGCCGGTCTCCATCGGGATATCGGCGCCCTTGTCGCGGCCGAAGCGGGCGAAGACGGCGGCGTCGTGGTTGCGGAACGAGCCCGGGTGGATCTGCATGACGAGGCCGTCGTCGAGGCTCATGCGCGCCATCTCGGTCAGCATCTGCGCCCGGAAGAGCTCGGCATCGCTCGGTTCGCTGCGGCCGGAGACGACGCGATCGAACAGGCGCTCGGCGTCGGCGGTGTCGAGGTTGGCCGTGCGGGCGGTCGGATGGCCGTGGTCGGTGGCGGTGGCACCGAATGACTGGAAGACGGCCCGGCGGGCGCGGTGGGCGGCGAGATAGCCGCGCCAGGTGCGCGTGTCCTCGCCGGTGATTTCGCCGAGGCGGTCGAGGTTGGCGGCGAAGCCCTCGAAGTCCGGGTCGACGACCGGATCCGGCCGGTAGGCGGTGATGACGCGGCCGGCCCAGCCGGACTGGCGGATCATCGCGTGCCACCTGAGATCGTCGAGCGGGCTCTCGGTGGTGGCGATCACCTCGATGTTGAAACGTTCGAACAGGGCGCGGGGGCGGAAGTCGTCGCGGGCGAGGCAGGCGGCGATGGCGTCAAAGGTCTCGTCGGCCGTCTCGGCCGACAGGCGGACGTCGAGGCCGAAGAGATCCTGGAAGGTCTGGTCCAGCCAGATGCGGGTCGGCGTGCCGCGGAAGAGGTGCCAGTTTGCGGCGAAGCGGCGCCAGATCGCCCGCGGGTCGGTCTCGACCGGGCCGCCGTCGCGACGCGGCACGCCGAGGTCTTCAAGACGCACGCCCTGGCTGTGCAGCATGCGGAAGACGTAGTGGTCGGGCACGACGAGGAGCTGCGCCGGATCGGGGAAGCGCTGGTCTTCCGCGAACCAGCGCGGATCGGTGTGGCCGTGCGGGGAAATGATCGGCAGGTGCCGGACGGCCTCGTAGAGGCGGCGGGCGATCGCGCGGGTCGCGGGATCCGCCGGCAGCAGGCGGTCGTCGGAGATCAGCACGGGACGGCCTCCCGGGCGATCGCGGCCCCCCCGGCGGGGAGAACCTCCTCGGCAGGGGTGGAGAGCACCCGGCGAACGGAGGCGAGGTGAGCATGCATGGCGGCGCGGGCGGCGTGCGGGTCGCGGACGGCGATGGCGGCGAGGATCGCCTCGTGCTCGCGCGCCGTCTCCTCGCGGGTGCCGCGGAACAGGCCGACGGTGTCGCCCATGCGCAGGAACAGCGGCGAGAACATCTCCCGCCAGAGCTGGTCGACGATGCGCACCAGCACCTCGTTGCCCGTCGCCTCGGCGATGAGGATGTGGAAGCCGTGGTCGGCGTCGCTGTGGGCCTCGGCGCCGGGGCAGACACGCATCTCGGCGATGGCGGCGGCGAGCGCGGCGAGATCGGCGTCGGAGCGCGCGAGCGCGGCCCGGGCCGCCGCCTCGCCCTCGATCGCCTCGCGCGCCTCGACGAGGGCGAGCGGGCCGCTGCCGGCATCGGCGAGCGCGCGGGCGAAGCCGCCGGCCAGCAGGTCCGGCGGCGGGGCGTTGACGACGAAGGCGCCGGAACCCATGCGCACCTCGACGACGCCGGCGAGCTCCAGCGCGATCATCGCCTCGCGCACCACCGGGCGGGACACGCCAAGCGAGTGTGCGAGCTCGCGCTCGGCCGGCAGGCGCGTCCCGACCGGAAATTCTCCGGCGGCGACGAGGCGCGCGAGCTGCTCCGCCACCTTCTGGTAGAGACGCAGAGGTGCGACAGGTGTGATCGGCACGGCAACTCCTCCGCGAGGGTTGCCGAGTATGAGCCGATTGGCTAGATGGTCAAGTGGCCAGACCAGTTGGGTCCAGTGCCCGGGGCGACAGCGGAAGGATAGGGCATGCCGCAGATGCAGGGGGAGGCGGCTGGATGGGCGAAGTCGAGGGCCGCCGCGCGGGGGCGCGGGCCGTCGCTGTTGTGCCTCGGCGAGGCGATGGTGGAGTTCAACCGGCCGGACGACGGGCCGCAGTGGCGGCAGGGCTTCGGTGGCGACACCTCCAACACGGCGATCGCGGCGGCGCGGCTCGGCGTGGCGACCGGCTATGTCAGCCGGGTCGGGGGCGACCTGTTCGGCCGGATGCTGCTGGACCTGTGGCAGGCCGAGGGCGTCGACACGACGACGGTTCAGGTCGACGCCGCCGCCGCCACCGGCCTCTACTTCGTCACCCACGGTCCCGAGGGCCACAGCTTCGAATATCGGCGCGCCGGCTCGGCGGCGAGCCGGATGGCCGCCGAGCGGCTGCCGCTGGCGGCGATCCGCGGGGCGCAGGTGCTGCACCTGTCGGCGATCAGCCAGGCGATCTCCGAGACCGCCTGCGAGGCCACGTTCGCGGCGATCGAGGCGGCGCGGGCGGCGGGCGTCACCATCGCCTACGACACCAACCTGCGGCTGAAGCTGTGGACCATCGACCGCGCCCGCTCGGTGATCGACGCGACGCTGCGCCTCGCCGACATCGTGCTGCCCGGCCTCGACGACGCCCGCACGCTGCTGCGCACCGACGATCCCGACACGATCTGCGACCGCTTGCTGAAGCGCGGCGCCAAGGTGGTGGCGCTGACGATGGGGGCGGAGGGCGTCATCGTGGCGACGCCGCAGGCGCGCACCCGGCTGGCGCCGCACCGCGTCGAGGCCGTCGATGCGACCGGCGCCGGCGACGCCTTCGACGGGGCGTTCCTGGCCGAATGGCTCGCCACGGGTGATGCCGTCGCCAGCGGCCGCTTCGCCAACGCCGCCGCCGCCCTGTCGGTGCAGGGCTTTGGTGCCGTGGCACCGCTGCCGCGACGCTGCGCCGTGGAGGCGCTGCTGCAGGCCGCCGAAGACGGGTGATGGCGCGAAGGGCACGACGTCGGGCCTCGACAATTCATCATATGACTTGTATGTCATAGTATGAATTTTCCGGGCGGTCATCCCCTTTTTGCGGGGGCCGCCGAGCGAGGAGGCAAGGCGCATGCGAATCGAGAAGCGGTGGGCACCGACGCCGGACGAGGCGAAGGGCTTCGACACCGAGGCCCTGCGCAAGGCGTTCCTGGTGGAGAACCTGTTCCGCGCCGGCGAGATCGCCGTCGTCGCCACGCATCTCGACCGGCTGATCGTCGGCGGCGTCGTGCCCGACGGCACGGCCCTGACGCTGACGGCGGCGGCGCCCACCGGCACCCCCGGCTTCCTCGACCGGCGGGAGATGGCGGTGGTCAACATCGGCGCCGGCGGCGGCGTGACGGTCGGCGGCACGCGCCACGCGCTCGCCCACCGCGACGTCATCTACATCGGCATGGGCGCCGGGCCGGTGAGCTTCGACAGCGACGAGGCGGCCGCGCCGGCGCGGTTCTATTTCGTCAGCGCCCCCGCACACACGGCGCACCCGACGGTGGCGATTCCGCAGGCCAGCGCCAAGCGCGTCGACCTCGGCACGCCGGAGACCTCCAACCAGCGCTCGATCTTCCAGTTCGTGCACCCGGCGGTGTGCACGTCGTGCCAGCTCGTCTTCGGCTACACGGCGCTCGCCACCGGCTCGGTGTGGAACACCATGCCGGCGCACGTGCACGACCGCCGGTCGGAGGCCTATCTCTATTTCGCCCTGCCGGAGGCGGCGCGCGTCTTCCACTTCATGGGCGAGCCCGACGAGACGCGCCATCTCGTGCTGAAGAACGAGGAAGGGGCGCTGTCGCCGGGCTGGTCGATCCATTGCGGCGCCGCCACCAGCAACTACACCTTCGTGTGGGCGATGGCCGGCGATAACGTCGACTACACGGACGTGGACCCGGTGGCGATGGAGAGCCTGCGTTGACGATGAGCCTGTTCTCGCTCGCCGGCCGGCGGGCCCTGGTCACCGGCGCCAACACCGGCATCGGCCGCGGCATCGCCGAGGCGCTCGCCGCGGCCGGCGCCACGGTGGTGCTGGCCGGCCGCTCGCCGATGGACGAGACGATGGCGGCGATCACGGCGGCCGGGGGCGAGGCCGCGCCGCTGCGGCTCGAGCTCGCCGACGCCACCACGTCCGCGGGCGCCGGGGCGGCGCTCGATGCGGCGGTGGCGCTGGTCGGCCCGATCGACATCCTCGTCAACAATGCCGGCATCATCCGCCGCGCCGACGCCGTCGACGTGACCGAGGCCGACTGGGACGACGTGATGGACGCCAACCTGAAGGCGGCGTTCTTCCTCGCCCAGGCCTTCGGGCGACGCGTGCTGGCCGAGCCCGGGCGGCGGGGCAAGGTGATCAACGTCACCTCGCTGCTCGCCTTCCAGGGCGGCATCCGCATCGCCGCCTACACCTCGTCGAAGAGCGGCCTTGCCGGGCTGACGCGGCTGCTCGCCTGCGAGTGGGCGGGCAAGGGCATCAACGTCAACTCCATCGCGCCGGGCTATGCCGAGACCAACAACACCGAGGCGCTGCGCGCCGACAGCGAGCGCTTCGCCGAGATCCTGAAGCGCATCCCGGCGGGACGGTGGGCGAAGCCGGCCGACTTCGGCGGCGCCGCGGTGTTTCTCGCCAGCGACGCGTCGGACTATGTGCACGGTGCGGTGCTGCCGGTCGACGGCGGCTGGCTGGCGCGGTGAGGAGAACGACCATGACCGACAGCGCGGCCTCCGGCCCCTTCGTCGACGCCGGCACCGCCGGCTGGACGGATCTCGGCGGCGGCATCCGCCGGCAGCTGCTCACCCACGACGACCGCATGATGATGGTGCGCGTCGCCTTCGAGGCCGGCGCCGTCGGTGCACCACACAGCCATCCGCACATACAATGCAGCCTCGTCGAATCGGGAACGTTCGACGTCACCATCGCCGGCGTGACGACGCGGCTTGCCGCCGGGTCGTCGTTCCTGGTGCCGGGCGACGCCGTGCACGGCTGCGTGGCTGTCGAAGCCGGTGCCCTCGTCGACGTGTTCACGCCGCCGCGGGCGGATTTCCTCGGGGACTGACGGGACGGGCATGACACGCCGGCCGAAGCTCGCGGACAAGGTGATCGAGGCGCTGCGCCAGCGCATCGACGACGGCGACCTGCGGCCGGGCGACCGGCTGCCGACCGAGCCGGCGCTGGTGGAGAGCTTCGGCGTCAGCCGCACGGTGGTGCGCGAGGCGATCGCGGCCCTGTCCGCCGACGGCCGGGTGGAGGCGCGCCAGGGCTCGGGCGTGTTCGTGCTCGCCCCCGCCGAGGACCGGCTGACGATCCTGGTGCCGGAGGCGCACGACCGGCTGACGACGGTCTTGAACGTGCTGGAGCTGCGCACCGCCATCGAGGTGGAGGCGGCGGCCCTCGCCGCCCGCCGCCGCTCGGGCGCCCAGGAGGCGGCGATCCGCGAGGCGTTCGCCGCCTTCGAGGCGACGATGCGGGCCGGCGGCGGCACCGCGCCGGCCGACTTCGCCTTCCACCTGACGATCGCCGAGGCGACCAACAACCCGCTGTTCCCGCAGTCGCTGGAGACACTCGGCCACCGCACCATCCCGCGCGACTTCCTCGCGGCGATCGCCGGCGACGCCATCCACGGCCCCGCCTACCTCGCCCGCATCCACGCCGAGCACGCGGCGATCCTCGCGGCGATCGCCGAGGGCGACGGCGATGCGGCCGCCGCGGCGATGCGGGCGCACCTGTCGCGCAGCCGCGACCGCTACCAGACCTTGCTGCAGGCCCATCTGGCGCGCAGCGGGAGCGGAGTGGAGATGGCGGTACGGTGACGTCGTCCTTCCCGGCAAGGCAGGTCAGAAGGCGTACGTCATGCAGTTGATGCCGGGAGCGCTGGAACTCTTCGAGGCATGCCAGGCCCGTATCGCGGCGAGCAAGGAGCGGTCGGAACGGCACACAAGCCCGTCTTGAATTGACGCCAGCACGGCCTGACCCATGAACCCCATTCTCCGGGCACTCGTCATCGTCCTCCTCGTCAGCGCGGTCGTGCTGGCTGTCTACAGATACGGACCGAAGCTCGCGGGCGGGCCGGCGGTTCGTCTTCCCGACGGCAGGCGGGCGCTTGCACCTGGACGGCTGATCTGGGGCATTTTCGCCGCAACGAGCGGCGTCGCACTCGCGGGGCTCTGGACGCTGCTGTTCGTCGGCATCAATCCGGCTCACCCGGACTATTCCACGCAGTTCAATTCACTGCTCGCGATCATCGCCGGCTTCACGTTGGCGTCGGCATCGATCGTGTACGCCATCGTGCTGCCGAAGGTGCGATGGGACGACGACGCCGTCGAAAAGACGCCCGTGATCGGCAGTTCCCGAAAAATTCCCTGGACGCAACTTGCTTCGATGACCCTGACCGGCTCTGAGGACATCGTGCTGCGCAGCGACGGCGGCACGAAGATCCGCTTCAGCAGCTACATGCGCGGCGCTACCGAGCTGCGTGCCGTGTGTCTTCTGCGTCTTGTCGAGCGTGAATCAGCCGAAGCGGCCGACGGCGGAGGCAGGGGCTGATTGAATGGCAACCCGAAGGTTCCCCGTCTGGCTGCGACGACGACCTTCGCCGGGTGCGAGAGCGCTCCTCACCTCCCGCCCGGGCCGTCGGCGCACCGGCGGCGGCCGGGGCGATCACCGGCGAAGTCGGTCGCAGCGCGCGGCGTCCACGAGCGAATTGACTCGCGACGCGCCGGGTCGCAAATTTAGCTGCGACCTTTCTACCGGCGTGCCGTGCAGACCCGCGCCGCGGCGCCAAGGTCGAGGCGAACCGCAGAATTCGCAGTTCGGCCGGACGCGCGTATCTCTTCTCCGGCTCCCGATTGACGCGTCGAGCAGGAGCGCGAGATGGCGAGCGGTACCGTGAAGTGGTTCAACACCCAGAAGGGCTATGGCTTCATCCAGCCGAGCGATGGCTCGCGCGACGTGTTCGTGCACATCACCGCGCTGCAGAAGGCCAACATCACCAACCTGATCGAGGGCCAGCAGATCACCTATGATCTGTTGACCGAGCGCGGCAAGACGTCGGCCGGCAACCTCAAGGTCTGATCTGTCCTCGTCCCTTCTCCCGCGACAGCGGGAGATGGGGCCCGAAGGGCGGATGAAGGCCGCGCCGCGACGGCGGCGCGGCCTTCGACGCGTCTGTGCTTCGAGGCGATCGCGCGGCTGGTGCCGCCCGACGTGGTCGGGCGGCCCTCATCCGGCGCTGCGCGCCACCTTCTCCCCGCCTTCGGCCGGGAGAAGGGAAGGCGCGGCTACAGTGTCGGACTCACGCCGCCGCAGAGACGCCGTCGGACCCGCCCCGTCAGACCTGCGCGCCGTCAGACCTGCGCCGTCAGACCTGCGCCGTCAGACCTGCGCCGTCAGACCTGCGCCGTCAGACCTGCGCCGTCACCGACGGCGCAGCCAGAATTCCGCCGTCAGAGCCACTCCGCGGTGCCGGCGCGGTAGATGACGAAGCGGTCCTGGGGGACGTCGAGGTTGGGGATCTCGGCGGTCGGACGGTCGAGCAGCAGGCCTTCCAGCACGCGCTGCACGCCGCCGTGCGAGACGATGACGGCCGGCCGCTCGACGTGGCGCAGCCAGGCGGCGATGCGCGCCGAGAGCATGGCGTAGCTTTCGCCGCCGGGCGGCACGAAACCCCACTTGTCGGCCCGCCGCGCCGCCACCCCGGCCGCGTCGCGCAGCTTCAGCTCGGGGATGGTGAAGCCCTCCCAGGTGCCGAAGGTGACCTCCTTCAGCGCCGGCTCGAGGCGGTAGGCCGACGGCGGCAGGCCGGCGGCATCGCGGACGATCTCCATCGTCTCGCGGGCGCGCCCGAGCGGCGAGGCGATCCAGTCGAGGCGGTCGGGGTCGAGGCCGGCGGCGTCGAGGTGGTCGGCGAGCACGCGGCCGTTGCGCGCCGCCTGGCTGCGGCCGTGCGGGTTCAGCGGGATGTCCTGCTGGCCCTGCAGACGGCTCTCGACGTTCCAGTCGGTCTGGCCGTGGCGGATGTGGATGAGCGTCGGCAAGGTCCGCATCGTCGGTGCTCCCGAGCGGGCCGGTCGGCCGGCGAAGACTGCGGCGGCTGCCCGCTCAATCCTTGACGACCGAGATGTCGGGCGCATCGACGGCCTTCATGCCGACGACGTGGTAGCCCGAATCGACGTGGTGGATCTCGCCGGTGACGCCGCGCGACAGGGACGACAGCAAATAGAGGGCGGCGTCGCCGACCTCGTCGGTCGACACCGTGCGCTTCAGCGGCGCGTTGTATTCGTTCCACTTCAGGATGTAGCGAAAGTCGCCGATGCCGGAGGCGGCGAGCGTCTTGATCGGGCCGGCCGAGATCGCGTTGACGCGGATGGCCTTCGGGCCGAGGTCGACGGCGAGATAGCGCACGCTCGCCTCGAGCGCCGCCTTGGCGATGCCCATGACGTTGTAGTGCGGCATCACCTTCTCGGCGCCGTAGTAGGTGAGCGTCAAAAGGGCCCCGCCGTTGGTCATCAGCTTCTCGGCCCGCTGCGCGATGGCGGTGAACGAGTAGCAGGAGATCTGCAACGTTTTCGCGAAGTTGTCGGGCGTCGTGTCGACATAGCGACCGTCGAGCTGGTCCTTGTCGGAGAAGGCGACGCAGTGCACGACGAAGTCGATCGAGCCCCAGTCGGCGGCGAGCACGTCGAACACGGCGTCGATGGTGGCCGACTCGGTGACGTCGCAGTGGCCGACGACACGGGCGCCGATTTCGGCGGCGAGCGGCTCGACGCGCTTGCGCAGCGCATCGCCCTGGTAGGTGAAGGCGATCGCGGCGCCGTGGGCGGCGAGAGCCTTCGCTATGCCCCAAGCGATGGAGCGGTTGTTGGCGACGCCGACGACGAGGCCCCGCTTTCCGCTCATCAAACCTGGACTATCCGCCATGACCACCGTCTCCGGAGCGCCCGCAGCCGGACGACCGGGGCGCCCCCCTATGGCACGACCCGACGGGGGGCTTCAAGGCGGCGCGGCATTCGAGGCGGTGGACACGTGCGCAGCGGCGCCCCGGCGCGGCGCCGTCACGACCTTTTCCATCCACGCCGCGAAGCGGGCGACGCGGGTGTAAACGCCGTATTTTTCGGGCGCGGCGCAGCGCGCGCCCCACGAGGTGATGCCGGCCAGCGCGAAGCCGCCGTCTCCATCGGGCACCACCAGCGGGCCGCCACTGTCGCCCTGGCACGAGTCCTTGCCGCCGGCGGCGAAGCCGGCGCACAGCATCTTCGCCGTGACGTCGCCGTCATAGGAGCGCCGGCCGTTGCAGACGCGGTTGGTGACGATCGGCACCTGCACCTTGCGCAGGTCCACCGGATAGCGGTCGCCCTTGACCAGCGTGTCGCCCCAGCCGATGGCGGTTGCGAGCGTGCCGGCAGACGTCAGCGCCGCCTCGCCGGCGAGGGTGACGACGGGCAGCGTCTCCACGTCGACCGGCTCGGCGAGACGCAGCAGCGCGATGTCGTTCTCGCTGGTCCGCTCGTTGTAGCGGGGGTGGACGACGATGGTGTCGACATCGACGCGGATGCCGCCGCTCTTCAGGCTGGTGGTGCCGACGAGCACGTCGACGGCGCTCGGCGGCTCCACCCGGCCGTCGAAGACGCAATGGGCGGCCGTCACCACCCAGCGCTCGGTGACGAGGGCGCCGCCGCAGAACTGGGCGTTGAAGGTGTTGGCGGTGGCGGCGTCGAGCAGTGCCACCTGCCACGGGAACTCGCCGGGCGCCGCCTTGCTGCCACCGACGATCTGCGGCGTGGCGACGTCGCCGGCCTGCGCCGGGACGGCCGGGACCAGAAGCAGGGCGGCCAGCATGGCCCCGAGCATCTCCCGCCGCAGGTCGGCCGCTGGCATCGCCGGGCGCAGCCGCCGGGCGGCTGTCGTGTATCGCATTCTACCCCTCCCCGGCCGGAGACGGCCCGGTTTCGTCGCACCGGCTTCTGCATGGGGCGGCGGCGGCGGAGCGTCAACGAACGAAGCCGTGTTCAGTGCGCCGTCCCTTGCGGCCCTGCCGCGTCAGCGCGCCTCGGACGGGTCGTCGTCGTCGAAGGCGAGCGCCTCGTCGTCGAAGATCGGGCCGGCGGCGGCGGCCGCGGCCGCCACGGCGGCGGCCGGAACGACGCCAGGCTGCGCCGGCGGCGCCGCCATCGCCGCACCCGGCGGCGGCTCTCCGGGCCGGAGCGCCTCCGGATTGCCGATGAAAACGGTGACGTTGCGGTGGGCGAAGTGGATGCCCTCGCGCTCGAAGGTCTCGCGGATCTTGGCATAGACGACGCGCTTGACGACGAACTGGTCGTCCGGCCGGGTTTTGAACTTCAGACGGATGACCATGGCGGAGTCCTCCATCTGGTAGACGCCCTGCGACTTCAGCGGCTCGAGGAACATGTGGCCGATGTCCTCGTCGGCGAGGAGCTCCTTCGACAGCGCCTTGACGACGCGGCTGAGCTTGCTCACCGGGGTGTCGTAGGTGACCCGCACCGGCAGCTTCACGATCACCCAGTCGCGCGAATAGTTGGTGAGGCGCTGAATCTCGCCGAACGGCACGGTGTTGAGCGGGCCGTTCTGGTGGCGGAGCTGGAAGGAGCGGATGGAGATCTTCTCGACCGTGCCCTTGGCAGCGCCGATGTCGATGTACTCGCCGATGCGGAAGGCGTCGTCGATCAGGTAGAACATGCCGGAGAACATGTCCTTGATCAGGCTCTGGGCGCCGAAGCCGATGGCGAGGCCGACGACGCCGGCGCCGGCGAACAAAGGCGTGATCGGCACGCCGAGCTGCGACAGCGCCATCATCGCGGCGAGGCCGAAGATGGCGAACAAGAGGAAGTTGCGGACGATCGACAAGAGCGTGCCGAGGCGCGTGTTGGCGCCGACCACGGAAGCCGAGGCGCCGCGCGCCTCCTCCTCCTGCGCCGCCAGCCACTCCACCGCGATCTCGCGGTCGAGCCACAGCCTGACCGCCCGGTAGGCGAGCATGGCGACGACGACGATCAGCCCGAAGCCGGCGGCGTGGCTGACGATGCCGTCGGCGTCGAAGACGTCGACGTCCCAGGTCCACAGGATGGCGACGATGGCGCCGACGAAGGTGGCGATGAGGGCGGCGTGCTCGGCGAGGCCGTGCAAGATGTTCGCCCGCTCGTAGGCGACCTCGCTGCCGACCGTCTGGACGACCGCCTCCTCGGCGGTGGGATCGAGATGGGGCGGCGGCGCGTCGGGCTCCCGCAGCGGCGGCACGGCGACGGAGGTCGGCACCTTCAGGGTGCGGTCGATGAGGAGCAGCAGCACGGCGTGGACGAGCATCGCCACGGCGACCACGGCGAACGGGCCGAACACCGGCATCACCGGACGGTCGAGGTCGAGCAGCAGGCGCAGCACCGCGACGGCCGAGGCGACGACGATGCCGACGATGACGACGACGTGCCACCAGCGGGCGATGATGCGGCGCGCCGGGATCTCGTAGCTCTCGATGGCGCCCGAAAGGGCGGCGACGTCGAGGTGGCGTTTCAGCGTCCACACCGCCGACGACAGCATCATCGCGACGACGCCGATGCCGACGAGGCCGGTGAGGCGGTAGACGGACCGGGGGAAGTCCATCGTCACCATCCACCAGACGATCGCCGCGAACACCGCGGCGACGCCCGCCGTGACCTCCAGAAGCAGCGCCATGCGGCCGGCGGCGCGGTCGCCGAGCGGCAGGAGGCGGAACTCGGCGGCGCCGGGGGCGAGCGCGATCGACACCAGCAGGCGCACGAACAGCACCGCCGCCACCGGCAGCAGGAACACCTGCAGCACACGGCGGGCCTGGTGGACGTCCTCGCTGAGGGCCACCACCACCGCGCCGCCGGCGACGAGGAAGACGGTGATGCCGACCGCCATGCCGAGGGCGCGCAACAGCAGGTAGGCGAGCCGGTCGGCGCGGTCCTGCGGCCGGGCGATGGGCAGCGCATCAAGCTTCGACTGCCCAAAGCGCCGCCACGACAGCATGGCCGCGAAGCCGATGAGGACGGCGAGGGCGGCGATCGAGATGGAATGGCGGACACGCTCGAAGAAGCCGGCTTCCCGCGCCGTGCGCAGGGTCTCGGGAAGGGCGGCGACGTGGCGGGGAATGTTGTCGGCGATGTTGAGGATCGCCTGGCGGACGTGCATCATCGAGCGCACGAAGGTTTCGGGCGACTCGGCGACGGCCACCGCCGCCGGGGCGGGCGGTGCGACGACGAGGATCGTCGCGCCCTGCTGCTTGGCGGCCTCGACGAGATCGGCGAGCGCCTTCGCCGCGGCATCGCCGGCGGCATTTGTGTCGACGGTGGTGGTGGTGTCGCCAGCAGTCGCGGTGTCGCTCGGCGCGGACTCGGTCGTCTGGGCGAGGACGGACGTGATGCCGGCCGGCACGGCGAGCAGCAGGGCGAGCACCAGGCCCGCCAGCACCGTCGCGAAACCCGGCCTTGCGGCGGCGCGCCTGCCGCGATCCCCCGGCCCGCGGTCGGTGCGCCCCTGAATTCCGCGTCCGGTCCCCCGACGCCCACCCCTCGCCACGCTCGTCCCCATCGCCCGCCGGTCCTCCCAGGCGATGCTGATCCCCCCGACCCGCCGGCGCAAGCGCGATGCCCATAAGGCGTGCCGCGGCATCGGCGCCGCGCCGATCATGCGGCGGCGCTGTTGACGGGGCCACGCCCCTCGCCTATCCCGGCGCGTGGCCCGCCCGCCGGGCGCTCGACCGCGCCGCCCGCCCCGCGGCCCGCCGGAGTCCGGAATGCTCCCGAACGCCATTGCGATCACCCCCGCGCTCGTCGCCGAGCACGGGCTGAAGCCCGACGAATACCAGCGTATCCTCGACCTCATCGGCCGCGAGCCGACGCTCACCGAGCTCGGCATCTTCTCGGCGATGTGGAACGAGCACTGCTCGTACAAATCCTCGAAGCGGTGGCTGAGGACGCTGCCGACGACCGGACCGCGCGTCGTCCACGGCCCCGGCGAGAACGCCGGCGTCGTCGACATCGGCGACGGCATGGTGGTCGTCTTCAAGATGGAGAGCCACAATCACCCGTCCTACATCGAACCCTACCAGGGCGCGACGACGGGGGTCGGCGGCATCCTGCGCGACGTCTTCACCATGGGCGCCCGGCCGATCGCGGCGCTGAACGCGCTCCGCTTCGGCGCGCCGGACCATCCGCGCACCCGCCACCTCGTCGCCGGCGTGGTGGCCGGCGTCGGCGGCTACGGCAACTCGTTCGGCGTGCCGACGGTCGGCGGCGAGGTCAACTTCGACCGCCGCTACAACGGCAACTGCCTCGTCAACGCCATGGCCGTCGGCCTCGCCCGCGCCGACGGCATCTTCCTGTCGGCGGCCTCGGGCGTCGGCATGCCGATCGTCTATCTCGGCTCGAAGACCGGCCGCGACGGCATCCACGGCGCAACGATGGCCTCGGCCGAGTTCGACGAGGGCTCGGAGGAGAAGCGCCCGACCGTGCAGGTCGGCGACCCGTTCTCCGAGAAGCTGCTGCTGGAGGCCTGCCTCGAGCTGATGGCGTCGGGCGCCGTCATCGCCATCCAGGACATGGGCGCCGCCGGCCTCACCTGCTCCGCGGTGGAGATGGGCGCCAAGGGCGACCTCGGCGTCGAGCTCGACCTAGACCAGGTGCCGTGCCGCGAGGCGCGCATGACGGCCTACGAGATGATGCTCTCGGAGAGCCAGGAGCGCATGCTGATGGTGCTCCGGCCCGAGATGGAGGCCGAGGCGCAGGCGATCTTCCGCAAGTGGGGGCTCGACTTCGCCGTCGTCGGCCACACCACCGACACGCTGCGCTTCGTCGTCCGCCACCAGGGCGAGACGATGGCCGACCTGCCGATCAAGGACCTCGGCGACATGGCGCCGGAGTACGACCGGCCGCACGTCGCCCGCCCGCCGCGCCGGCCGCTCGATCCGGCCAGCGTGCCCGCCCCGGCCGATCTCGCGGCGACTCTGCTCGAGCTGGTCGGCTCGCCCGATCTCTGCTCGCGCCGCTGGGTGTGGGAGCAATACGACCACATGATCCAGGGCAACACCGTCCGCCGGCCGGGCGGCGACGCCGCCGTCGTGCGCATCGACGGCACCAGCCGCGGGCTGGCGATGTCGGTCGACGTGACGCCGCGCTATTGCTACGCGGACCCGTTCGAGGGCGGCAAGCAGGCGGTCGCCGAGTGCTGGCGCAACATCACCGCCTCCGGCGCCCTGCCGATCGCGCTCACCGACAACCTCAACTTCGGCAATCCCGAGAAGCCGGAGATCATGGGCGAGTTCGTCGGCTGCATCCGCGGCATCGGCGAGGCGGCCCGGGCGCTGGACTTCCCGGTCGTCTCCGGCAACGTCTCGCTCTACAACGAGACGCTCGGCGAGGCGATCCTGCCGACGCCGGCGATCGGCGGCGTCGGGCTCCTCGACGACGTCGCCCGGGCCTCCTCCTCAGCCTTCGCGCGGGCCGGCGACGCCGTGTTTCTCGTCGGCGGCCACGGCAGCCACCTCGGCGCCTCGATCTACCTGCGCGACGTGCTCGGCCGCGACGACGGCCCACCGCCGCCGGTCGACCTCGAGAAGGAGCGCCGCCACGGCGACTTCGTCCGCGCCGAGATCCGCGCCGGCCGCGCCACCGCCGTGCACGACCTGTCGGACGGTGGGCTCGCCATCGCGCTGGCCGAAATGGCGATGGCCTCGGGCATCGGCGCCCGCGTCGCGGTGCCCGCCCCGGCGCACGTGTCGCTGTTCGCCGAGGACCAGGCCCGCTACGTCGTAACCGTCGCCGCCGGAGACGCGCGTGCCTTCGAGGCAGCCGCGGCGCAGAGCGGTGTGCCGGTCGACCGGCTCGGGGAAACCGGCGGGACGGAGTTGATCCTGCAAGGCGAAATAGCCATATCCGTTGCAAATCTGCGGGCACGGCACGAAGATTGGTTCCCGCGATTCATGCACGGCGAACGATGAGGACGGACTGATGGCGATGGACGCCCGCGAGATCGAGGCGCTGATCAAGGCGGCGCTTCCGGACGCGCGGGTGGAAATCCGCGACCTCGCCGGCGACGGCGATCATTATGCCGCCGTCGTCGTCTCGTCGAAGTTCGCCGGCAAGACCCGGGTGCAGCAGCACCAGATGGTCTATGAGGCGCTGAAGGGTTCCATGGGCGGCCAATTGCACGCGCTGGCGTTGCAGACGGCTGCGCCGGACGCGTAACGACCCCGCCACCGCGGGTCGCGATCAGGAAGGACAGGGGTCGACGATGGGTGACCGCAAGAAGCCGGTGGGTCAGGTAACGGCGGAGGATCTGCACGCGGCGATCTCCAGCTTCACGACGAACGCCGCCGTGTTCACCGATGGATCGGCCTCCGAGGATGCCGTCAAGCAGGCCGGCCTCGCCCTTCGCGAGACGATGCCGACACTGCGCGCGGCGGGCATGATGCGGGTGTTCCGCGTGAAGAACGCCAAGCTTCGGCAGTATCTGACGCCGAAGAAGAAGGGGGCCGGCAAGGCTGCCGCCAAGACGGCGGCCGGGGGAGCGGAGGTCGGCTGAGGCCGGCCAACGAGGCACTCGCGCTCCCGCCGCCCGTTCGGGCCGGGAGCCGGCAACAGCAGGATTTGAGCCCATGGCTGACGTGAACGCGTTGATCGACAACGAAGTGAAGAGCAACGACGTGGTGCTGTTCATGAAGGGAACGCCGACGTTCCCGCAGTGCGGCTTCTCCGGTCAGGTCGTGCAGATCCTCGACTATGTCGGCGCCCCCTACAAGGGCATCAACGTCCTCGAGGACATGGCGATCCGCGACGGCATCAAGGCCTATTCGAACTGGCCGACGATCCCGCAGCTCTATGTCAAGGGCGAGTTCGTCGGGGGCTGCGACATCGTCCGCGAGATGTTCCAGGCGGGTGAGTTGCAGGAGCTGATGAAGTCGAAGGGCATCGCCGTCCGCGAGACGGCCGCCTGAGCCACTCGCTCCGTCGTCGCCCGTAAGGCCCGGTTCGTCGCCTCGACAGGCGCGTCGGGGTCCGGTCGATGACACCCGTGAATGAGATCTGAAGGAGCGCCGCCCGCGTCAGCAGGCGGCGTTCGCATTTCGCGATGCGGGATTTTCACGATGCGGGACGTGATGGTGCGTTCGTACGTCCGGCGCGCCGGCTCCGTCCCAGGCCGAGCGCGCCGGCTCAGCCGACGGCGCGGCGACGGGGCGGCGCGTCGGTGACGCCGGCTTCGTCCGGCTCGCCGGCAGCCAGCGCATCGGCAAGCGTGCGGGAATCGAGCACCTCGACCTGCGCCCGATAGACGTCCGCGAAGGCCCGGCGGACCTGGCAGCCGACCTCGTCGACGCAATCGGCGCAACGGTCGTAGGCAGTGCGCGACAGGCAGGGCAGCGGCGCCACCGGGCCGTCGACGATACGCAGCACCTGCCCCACCGTGATCTGGGTCGGATGCTTGAGCAGCCGGTAGCCGCCGTTCTTGCCGCGTCGGCTGGTGACGAGGCCGTGCCGCTTGAGATCGAGCAGGATGTGCTCGAGGAAGTTTCGCGGGATTTTCTCGGCGAGCGCGATCTCCTGGATCTGACGGCCCCCTTCGGCATCGGCCGCGGCGAGCGCGAACAGCGCCTTGAATGCGTACTTCGCCTTCTGCGAGATCATGAAATCACCGACGCGGTCGAATCGGCGCCCGGCGCGCCACGACCGAGTGAACTCTTAGACGCATTCAAGCCGTTTCACCATCAGGCAATCCCGCTTTTTGTCCGACCGTCATACGGTCCGCGGAACGGAACGCCGACGCGCCGCCGGGTGTTCCCGTCGACTGGAAGCATTCCAACGCCCGGAGGCGGCGATGATCTCGGCTACCCGTTTGATGTTGCAGGCAGCGGTGCTCGCGCTGACGCTTCCCGCCGCCACGCTCGCCGGCCTGCCTGGCGCCGGTGCCCAGTCGGCCGATGACGGCAAGTTGTTGTTCAACAACAGCTGCCGGACCTGCCACTCGGTGAACGAGGGCGACAACCGGCTCGGGCCGTCGCTCCATGGCATCGTCGGACGGCCGTCCGGCACGATCGAAGGCGTCAGCTACTCCTCCGCCCTCGCCGATGGCGCGGTCACCTTCGACGAGGCGACGCTCGACCGCTTCATCGAGAACCCGGACGCGGTGGCGCCCGGCCACGGCATGAAGCCGTTCGGCGGCGTCAGCGCACCGGAGGAGAGAGCGGCGATCATCGCCTTCCTGAAGGCGCCGTCCTGACGGCCGCCCTCGTCCGCGGCCGATGGGCGCCTCAGGCGCCGGCCCTGTCCGCGGCCGAAGGGCGCCGCAGGCGCCGGCCCCGTCCGCGGCCAACGTGCACCTCAGGCGCCGGCCATCTCCGCCACGATGGCGCGCGCGGCGGCGCGGCGGTCGGCTGCAGCGAGGATCGGGCGCCCGACCACCACCATGTCGGCGCCGGAGCGGATCGCCTCCGCCGGCGTCGCCACGCGCTTCTGGTCGCCCGCGGCCGACCCCGCCGGCCTGACGCCCGGCGTCACCAGCAACACGTCCGGGCCGACCAGCGCCCGGAGGGCGGCGACCTCGCGCGGCGAGCAGACGATGCCGTCGACGCCGGCGGCCTTCGCCTGGGCGGCGCGCATCGCCACCGTCTCGGCGACGCCGGCACGGTAGCCTGCCTCGGCGAGGTCGGCATCGTCGAACGCGGTGAGCACGGTGACGGCGAGCAGCGCCAGCGGCGCATCGCCCCGGGCGGCGACGGCCGCGGCCATCGTCTTCGGATAGGCGTGCAGCGTCAGGAAGGTGGCGCCGACCGACAGGATCGAGCGCACGGCGCCGGCCACCGTGTTGTCGATGTCGTGCAGCTTGCCGTCGAGGAAGATGCGCTTGCCGGAGGCGGCGAGCTCGCGGGCGAACTCGACGCCGCCGGCGTAGATCAGCTCGAGGCCGACCTTGTAGACACCCACGTCACCCTCGGTTTCCGCGACGACGGCGCGCGCCTCCGCGACGCTCGGCACGTCGAGGGCGAGGATCAGGCGGTCGACGGGCGACGTGGGACGCATCGGGAGCCTTTCGGTGCGGCGGGCGCGACGGTGCTCACAGCTTGCGCAGCGAGACGCTTTCGATCGCGTGGTTCTCGCCCTTGGCGAGGATGAGGTCGGCGCGCGGCCGTGTCGGCAGGATGTTGTCGCGCAGGTTGACGAGGTTGATGCGCCGCCACAGCCCCTCGGCGATGCGCAGCGCCTCCTCCTCGGAGACCTCGGCGAAGCCGTGGAAATAGGAGCGCGGGTCGCGGAAGCGGGTGGCCTTCAGGCGCATGAAGCGCTCGATGTACCAGCGGTGGATCACCGCCTCGTCGGCGTCGATGTAGATCGAGAAGTCGAAGAAGTCGGAGACGAACGGGATCGCCTTGGCGTCCTTCGGCGGCGAGCGCGTCTGCAGGACGTTGAGGCCCTCGACGATGAGGATGTCGGGCTCCTCGATCGTCACCGTCTCGCCCGGCACGACGTCGTAGACGAGGTGCGAGTAGACGGGCGCGGAGACGCGCGGGCGGCCGGACTTGACGTCGGTGAGGAAGCCGAGCAGCGCCGGCAGGTCGTAGCTCTCCGGGAAGCCCTTGCGCTCCATCAGGCCCTCCGCCTCCAGCACGGCGTTGGGCAGCAGGAAGCCGTCGGTGGTGACGAGCGCGACGCGCGGGCTCGACGGCCAGCGGGCGAGCAGCGCCTGCAGGACGCGCGCCGTCGTCGACTTGCCGACGGCCACCGATCCGGCGATGCCGATGACGAAGGGAACGCGGATGTTGTCGTCGCCGAGGAAGCGCTCGGTGGCGGCGTGCAGGCCCTGCATCGCCTCGACATAGAAGGAGAGCAGCCGCGACAGCGGCAGGTAGATGCTCTCCACCTGGTCGAGGGAGACGGGGTCGTTGAGGCTCTGCAGCCGCTCGACCTCGTCCTTCGAGAGCGTCATCGGCGCATCGGCGCGCAGCCGCGCCCATTCGCCTTCGGTGAAGACGCGGTAGGGCGAGAGCGCCCGCGGGGTCGTGGTGTCCATCGTTCGGCGCGGCATTCCGTTCTGAGGGGCGCGAGGGGCCGCGTCCACGAGGCCCGGCGGCGAGACGAACGTCTCTGGCACGACGGGCCGCACTGGGTGAACTGGACTTGGGCGATCAGTCCTTCGGACGCGAAGCCTTCTCGTCGAGGCCGGTGACGGCCGTGCGCCGCTCGAGTTCCGCATAGACGTCGGCGAGGGGGACGCCGGTCGCGTGCAGCAGAACGACCAGATGATAGAGAACATCCGCCGCCTCGCCGCGCAAGTCGTCCGTTCGGCCGAGCACGCCGGCGATCGCCGCCTCGACGGCCTCCTCGCCGAGCTTCTTGGCGATCTGCGGCACGCCCTTGCGCATCAGCTTGGCGGTGTAGGACGACGGGTCGCCGCTCGTCGCGCGGCGGGCGACGATTTCGGCGAGATCGTCGAGGGTGAAGCTCGTGGTCGGGCTCGTGGTCGGGCTCGTCATGGGGCTCTCGAGGCTCTCGGGACGGTCGGGGCTCACGCGTCGAGCCGCACGGGGATGCCGGCGGCGCCGAGCCGCTCCTTCGCCTCACGGATCGTGTGGGTGCCGAAGTGGAAGATCGAGGCCGCGAGCACGGCCGAGGCGTGGCCCTCGCGCACACCCTCGACGAGGTGATCGAGGGTGCCGACCCCGCCCGACGCGACGACGGGCACCGGCACGCGGTCGGAGATGGCGCGCACCAGCTCGCAGTCGTAGCCGGCCTTGGTGCCGTCGCGGTCCATCGAGGTGAGCAGGATCTCGCCGGCGCCGAGCGACACCACTTCCTCGGCGAAGGCGAGCGCGTCGATGCCGGTCGGCGTACGGCCGCCGTGGGTGAAGATCTCCCAGCGCGGCGGCTCGCCCGGCGCCGAGACGCGCTTGGCATCGATCGCCACGACGATGCATTGGTCGCCGAACTTTTCCGCCGCGCGCTTGACGAAGCCGCGGTCGTTCACCGCGGCGGTGTTGATCGACACCTTGTCGGCACCGGCGAGCAGCAACTGGCGGATGTCGTCGACCGTGCGCACGCCGCCACCGACGGTGAGCGGCATGAAGCACTGCTCGGCGGTGCGGCGGACAACGTCGAAGAGGATGCCGCGCTGCTCGTGGCTCGCAGTGATGTCGAGGAAGGTGAGCTCGTCGGCACCGGCCGCGTCATAGGCCTTCGCCGCCTCGACCGGATCGCCGGCATCGACGAGATCGACGAACTGCACGCCCTTGACGACGCGGCCGCCCTTGACGTCGAGGCAGGGGATCACGCGGATCTTCAGGGTCATCGGCACACCCGTCGGCCGGCGGCGGACAGGTGCACCGCGGCAACGCCGCACTCTCAAGCCGATTTCCGCGCAAAGGTCAAAGCCCGCGACGGCGGCGAAGCCCCGAGCGAGGCCCGGCGGCGGCAGCGGCGCGGTTGACTCGGGGCCCGGACGGCGGGCCTGCTTGACCCTTCGGACACCGCCCGGGGGCATCCATGACGACGATACCGACGCCGCCGACGGCGGCCACCGACCGCGCACCGCCAACCGACCCGCGGCTGCGGATCACCGTCGAGGCGCCGGTCGGCTGGCTCGTCATCGACCATCCCGAGCGCCGCAACGCCGTGTCGCTGTCGATGTGGAAGGCGCTGCCGGCGCTCGTCGCCGCCCTCGACGCGGATCCGGTGGTGCGCGTCATCGTGCTCGCCGGCGGCGGCGAGCAGGCGTTCGTGTCGGGCGCCGACATCGCCGAGTTCGCCGAGGTGCGGCGGGACGCGGCGAGCGCGCGCGCCTACGAGGACACCAACGAGGCGGCATTCGCGGCGCTGCGGCAGGCGGCCAAGCCGACGCTGGCGATGATCCGCGGCGCCTGCTTCGGCGGCGGCGTCGGGCTGGCGGCGGCGTGCGACCTGCGCATCGCCGCCGACGACGCGGTGTTCTCGATCCCGGCGGCGAAGCTCGGCATCGCCTATCCGCCGCCAGCGATCGCCGACGTGGTGGCCCTCGTCGGGGCGTCGCGGGCGAAGGACCTGTTCTTCACCGCCCGCCGCCTCGACGCCGCCGAGGCGCTTTCGATCGGACTGGTCGACCGGGTGGTGCCGGCGGCGAGCCTGCGGGACGAGACGCTGGCGCTCGCCGCCACCATCGCCGGCAACGCGCCGCTGACGCTCGCGGCCGCCAAGACGGCGATCGCGGCGGCCGTGACCGCCGACCCGGCGGCGGCGGAACGGGCACGGGCGGCGGCGGAGGCGTGCTTCTCCTCGGCCGATTTCGCCGAGGGCCGCGACGCCTTCCTCGCCAAGCGGACGCCGCGTTTCACCGGGCGCTGAACCAAGCCGGCTATTGGCGCCGCTGATCCGGTGTCGGTGCGTTAGCGTACGTCGATGGTCAGCCCACCCGCGTACCCGACGAGACCCCCCTGCGATGCCGAACTCCGACGACCTTGCCACTGCCGCCGAGCCGGCCGTGGTGTGGTTCCGAGACGACCTGCGCGTCGCCGACAATCCGGCGCTTTCGGCCGCCGCCGAGAGCGGTGCTCCGGTGCTGGCGCTCTATGTGTTCGACGAGGAGAGCGCCCACGTCCGTCCGCTCGGCGCCGCCGCCCGCTGGTGGCTCGCCGGCTCGCTCGCGCGCCTCGCTGAGCGCCTCGCCGCCCTCGGCGTGCCGCTGGTGCTGCGGCGCGGGCCGGCGGGCGAGGTCGTGCCGGCGGTGGTGGCGGACAGCGGCGCCGGCGCCGTGTTCTGGAACCGGCGCTACGGCGGCGGCGAGATCGCCGTCGACACGGCGCTGAAGGCGCGGCTGACGTCCGAGGGCGTCGCCGTGAAGAGCTTCCAGGGCTCGCTGCTCTACGAGCCGTGGGCGGTGCGCTCGGGCGAGGACCGGCCCTACCGGGTATTCTCGCCGTTCTGGCGGGCGGCGCGGGCGACCGGCGAGCCGCGGCGCCCCCTGCCCGCTCCGGCGTCTGTGATGGGATTCACGGGGACGGTTGCGAGCGACGTCCTCGCCGACTGGCAGCTGACGCCGACACTGCCCGACTGGGCTGGCGGCCTGCGCGAGGCGTTCGAGCCGGGCGAGGCGGGTGCCGAGCGGCGGCTCGCGGCCTTCCTCGACAAGGCCCTCGCCCGCTATGCCGACGACCGCGACGTGCCCGGCGGCACCACCACCTCGATGCTGTCGCCGCATCTGCGTTTCGGCGAGATCTCGCCGTTTCGCGTCTGGCACGCCGCGGCGGCGCGCGTCGCCGAGGGCGGGCGGATGGTGCGGGCGGTGGAGAAATTCCACGCCGAGCTCGGCTGGCGCGAGTTCGCCTGGCACCTGCTGCACCACGCCCCGGACCTCGCCAGCCGCAACTTCCAGCCCCGCTTCGACGACTTCCCGTGGCGGCAGGGCGACGAAACGGCGGTCGAGGCCTGGCGGCGAGGCCGCACCGGCGTGCCGATCGTCGATGCCGGCCTCAGACAGCTCTGGGCAAGCGGCTGGATGCACAACCGCGTGCGGATGATCGTCGCCTCCTTCCTGGTGAAGCACCTGTTGGTGGACTGGCGGGTAGGCGAGGCGTGGTTCTGGGACACGCTGGTCGACGCCGACCAGGCGAACAACCCGGCGAGCTGGCAGTGGGTGGCCGGCACCGGCGCCGACGCGGCGCCCTATGTGCGGGTGTTCAACCCGGTGCTGCAGGGCGAGAAATTCGACGGCGACGGCGCTTACGTGCGGCGCTGGGTGCCGGAACTCGCCCGTCTGCCGGACGCCTTTCTGCACAAGCCGTGGGAGGCGCCGGCGTCGACACTCGCCGCCGCCGGCGTTCGCCTCGGCCGCGACTACCCGCTTCCCGTCGTCACCCTCGCCGACGGCCGCGCCCGCGCGCTCGCCGCCTTCGAGCGCATCCGCGCGGCGGCATGACAAGTATCCTTTCCGATCGACAGCCAAGGACGCCCGCCCGCATGCGCATCGCCATCGTCGGCTCCGGCATCTCCGGCCTCGCGGCCGCCTGGTCGCTCTCGCCGGTCCACGACGTCGTGGTCTACGAGCGCGAGGCACGGCCCGGCGGCCACTCCGCCACCGTCGACATCGACTATGACGGCGTGCAGACGGCCGTCGACACCGGCTTCATCGTCTACAACGAGCTGACCTATCCGAACCTGACAGCGCTGCTCGCCACCCTCGGCGTCGCCACCGAGGCGAGCGACATGAGCCTGTCGGTGTCGCTCGATGGCGGCCGGCGCGAATGGTGCGGCCACGGCCTCGGCGGTGTGTTCGCGCAGCGCACCAACGTCGCCTCGCCGGCCTTCCTGTGGATGTTGCGCGAGATCCTGCGCTTCAACCGCACGGCCCCGGTGGACCGGGCGGCGGGGCGGCTCGCGGGATTGAGCCTTGGCGCCTACCTCGAGATGCGCGGCTTCCGCGGCCGCTTCGCCACCGACTACCTGCAGCCGATGGGCGCGGCGATCTGGTCGACGCCGCCCGCCGACATGCTGGCCTTCCCGGCCGAAAGCCTGATCGCCTTCTTCGAGAATCACCGGCTGATGCACATCGAGCGGCCGGTCTGGCGGACGGTGAGCGGCGGCAGCCGCGTCTATGTGCAGAAGATGATGCAGCGCCTCATCGGCCGCGTGCGCCTCGCCACCCCCGTCGCCCAGATCGAGCGCACCGCCACCGGCGTCATCGTCACCGACGAGACCGGCCACGCCGACCGCTTCGACGCCGTCGTGCTCGCCAGCCACTCCGACCAGTCGCTCGGCATGCTCGCCGACGCCACCGCCGCCGAGCGGGCGGTGCTGGGGGCGGTCCGCTACCGGCCGAACGACGTCTATCTCCACCGCGACGCCCGGCTGATGCCGAAGCGGAAGGCGGCGTGGGCATCGTGGAACGTCGCCGGGCGCACCGGCGAGGCCGGCCGCGACGTCTCGGTGACCTACTGGATGAACCGCCTGCAGAACCTCGACCCGAAGCGGCCGCTGTTCGTCAGCCTGAACCCGATCGAGCAGCCTTTGCCGGAGACGGTGTTCGACCGTTATTCCTATGCGCATCCGCAGTTTGACTCCGCCGCCCTGGCGGCGCAGCGTTCGCTGTCGGCGATCCAGGGCCAGCGGGGCACGTGGTTCTGTGGCGCCTGGTGCGGCTACGGCTTCCACGAGGACGGGCTGAAGGCCGGGCTCGAGGTGGCCGAGGCGCTCGGCGCCCGCGTGCCGTGGCGGCCGGCGTCGCCGATGCTGGCGGACGAGCCAATCCGAGAGGCGGCGGAGTGACAAAGGCGACGGGCGTCGCGGCCGGGCGGACGATGCCCACCACGGTGGCGGCGAACGGGCCGGCGCCGGAGGCTGCCGCGATGCTTTATGCCGGCGACGTCATGCATGCGCGGATGAAGCCGGTCGGCCACCGCTTCCAGTACCGGGTGTTCACGCTGCTGGTCGACATCGACCGCCTCGACGAGGCGGAGCGGGCGAGCCCGCTGTTTTCCGTCGGCCGGTTCAACCTGTTGTCGTTCAAGCTCAGGGACCATGGGCGCCGGGACGGCTCGGCCCTGCGCCCGGCCGTCGAGGCGATGCTGGCCGCCGCCGGCCATCCCGAGCCGCCGCGCCGCATCCTGCTGCTCTGCTATCCGCGCGTGCTCGGCTACGTCTTCAATCCGCTGTCGGTCTATTTCTGCTACGGCGACGACGAGCAACTGACGGCGATCGTCTACGAGGTGCGCAACACCTTCGGCGAACTCCACCCCTACGTGGCACCGGTGCGGGCCGGCGAGGCCGGGCCGGAGGGGCTCAGGCAGCGGCGGCCGAAGGTGTTCCACGTCTCGCCTTTCATCGACATGGCGCAGACCTACCACTTCCGCCTGCTGCCGCCCGGCGAGGCGGTGCGGGTGCGCATCCTCGAGACCGACGCCAGCGGCCCGACGCTCGCCGCCACCTTCGTCGGGCGGGCGCGGGCGTTCTCGACGAAGTCGATCCTGGCCGAATGCGGACGCGTTCCGTTGATGACCCTGAAGGTCATCGCCGCCATCCATTTCGAGGCGCTGCGGCTCTGGTGGAAGGGCGTGCCACTGCAGGCCGCGCCGACCACTGGCGCCGGACCGCATGTCGTGGCACAGCGAAAGTGACGTGCATGGACTTCGCGATGACGCACCGAGCAATCGAGCTTTCGCCCGAAACGGCCCGCCAGGCGCTGGCCGACCTTCCCCGCATCGCGCGCCGCGCCTTCGGCGTCGTCATGGCGCTGGAGATCGGCCACCTCACCATCGTCGTGCCGGACGGGCGCCGCTTCCTCGTCAAGGGTCGGCAGGCCGGACCGGAGGCGGAGCTCGTCATCCACGACTGGCGCTTCGTCCGCCGCGTGCTCAGCGCCGGCACCGTCGGCGTCGGTGAATCCTTCATCGCCGGCGAATGGTCGAGCCCGGATGTGACGGCCTTCCTCGAGCTGTTCGCGCGCAATTCCGACGCGACCGAGGAGGCGCTGGCGGCGCGCCCGGTGGTGCGGATGCTCCTGCACCTGCGCCATCTCCTCAACAGCAACACCCGCCGCGGCTCGAAGCGCAACATCTCGGCCCACTACGACCTCGGCAACGCCTTCTATTCCGCCTGGCTCGACCGCTCGATGACCTATTCGGCGGCGCTGTACGAGACCGGCGCGAACGACCTCGAGGCGGCGCAGAGGGAGAAGTACCGGGCGCTGGCGCGGGCCACCGACATCCGTCCCGGCCACCGGGTGCTCGAGGTCGGCTGCGGCTGGGGCGGCTTCGCCGAGATCCTCGCCGCCGAGTTCGGCTGCCACGTCACGGCGCTGACGATCAGCCGCGAGCAGCACGCCTTCGCGACGAAGCGCATCGCCGATGCGGGCCTGAGCGAGAAGGTCGACATCAAACTCTCCGACTATCGCGACGAGGCCGGACGCTATGATCGCATCGTCTCGGTGGAGATGTTCGAGGCGGTGGGCGAGCGCTACTGGCCGGCCTTCTTCAAGATGATGGCCGAGCGGCTGCAGCCCGGCGGGCGCGCCGGCATCCAGGTGATCACCATCCAGGACCGGATGTTCCCCGCCTACCGGCGCACGCCGGACTTCATCCAGCGCCACGTCTTCCCGGGCGGCATGCTGCCGCCGCCGGGCGCGCTCGCCGAGCTCGGCCGCCGCGTCGGCCTGCCGATCAGCGTCGAGCGGGTGTTCGGGCTCGACTATGCCCGCACGCTCGCCGAATGGCGGGAGCGCTTCCGCTCCGCCTGGCCGGCGATCGAGCCGCTCGGCTTCGACGAGCGCTTCAAGCGGCTGTGGGAGTTCTACCTGCACTATTGCGAGGCGGGCTTCCGCGCCGGCAACATCGACGTCCGCCAGATCGTCTTCGCGGACCCGCGCTGACGCGACACCGGCAGCGCGCCCTCGGTCCGCGGCGATGACCGCCCCCTCGACGCCCGCACCGACCGCCGGCACGCCGCTGTCGGTGCGGCGGCTGATCGCCTATGCGCTGCCGGCGCTGCCGCTCGCCGCCCTGACGCTGCCGCTCTACGTGGTCGTGCCGACCTTCTATGCCTCGACGGTCGGACTCTCGCTCGCCGTCGTCGGGCAGGCGCTGTTCCTCGTCCGGCTCGTCGATGCGGTGAGCGATCCGGTCGTCGGGCTGCTTGCCGACCGCTTTCGGCCGCGCTTCGGCCGGCGGCGGACGTGGGTGGCGGCGGCGGCGCTGCCCACCGCGATCGCGGCCGCGATGATGCTGACGCCGCCCGCAGGCGCCACGGCGGCCTATCTGCTCCTGTGGGGCATCGTGCTCTCCTGCGCCTGGACGGCGGCCTCCATCCCCTACACCGCCTGGGGCGCCGAGCTCGCCCGCGACTATCACGGCCGCACCCGCATCGCCGCCGCCCGCGAGGGCACGGTGGTGATCGGCGTCGTCGTGGCGCTCGCCCTGCCGGTGCTCGTCGCCTCGGGCGAAGGCGGGGCGGAGGCGGACGGGCTCGCGGCGCTGGCGCTCTTCGTGCTGGTGGCGCTGCCGCTCGCGGCGCTGCTGGCGGTGATCGTCGTCCCCGAGCCGGCGGAGACCTCGCGGGTCCGCCTCGGCCTGCGGGCGAGCCTCGGCCACATCGTCCGCAACCGGCCGTTCGTGCGCCTCGTCGCCGCCTTCCTGCTGAACGGCTTCGCCAACGGCCTGCCGGCGACGCTGTTCCTGTTCTTCGTCGCGAGCGTGCTGGAGGCGCCCGAGTATGCGGGCGTGCTGCTGCTCGTCTATTTCGTCGCCGGCGTCGCCGGCATCCCGCTGTGGCTGCGGGTGAGCCGGCGCTTCGGCAAGCACCGCACCTGGTGCGCGGCGATGATCTTCGCCTGCGCAATCTTCGCCTTCGTGCCGCTGCTCGGCCCCGGTGACCTCTGGCTGTTCGTCGGGGTCTGCGTGCTGACGGGCGCGGCGGTGGGCGCCGACCTGGTGCTGCCGCCGGCGATCCAGGCCGACGTCATCGACGTCGACACCGCCGGCTCCGGCGAGGAGCGTTCGGGGCTCTATTTCGCGCTGTGGGGGCTCGCGACCAAGCTCGCGCTGGCGCTCGCGGTGGGCGTCGCCTTCCCGATCCTCCAGGTGGCCGGCTTCACCCCCGGCGACGAGGGCGCGGGCAGCGGCCTGCTGGCGCTGGCGCTGCTCTATGCGGCGGTGCCGGTGGCCCTCAAGCTTTCGGCGATTGCGCTGATGTGGAACTTCCCCGTCGACGAGGCCTCGGCTGAGGCGACCTCGGCCCGCATCCGCGCGAACGAGGCGGGCTGACGGGCCCCCTAGCCGCCGCGCTTGTCCCAGCCGGTGGAGCGGGCGACGAGACGGAAATAGAGGCCGTAGGGCAGCATGCGGAGCAGCTTCAGCTGCCGCGTGAAGCGCTTCGGGAAGGTGATCTCGAAGGCGCTCGACGACAGCCCGTCGACGAGCGCTGAGGCGGCATCGTCGACCTGCATCAGATGCGGCATCGGGAACGGGTTGTTCTTCGTCGCCGCCGTGTCGACGAAGCCCGGGCAGACGATCTGGATGCGGATGCCGAGGTTGTCGAGGTCGAACTTCAGGCTTTCCGCCAGGTTGATCAGGCCGGCCTTGGTGGCGCCATAAGCGGCCGAGGTCGGCAGGCCGCCGTAGCCCGCGACGGAAGCGACGATGACCAGGTGGCCGCGCCGGCGCGGCCGCATGAGGTTGAGGACCGGGACGAGCGCGTTGACGGTGCCGTTGAGATTGACGGCGAACGTCGTCGCGAAGGGCCCGACCGTCAGGGGCTCGTCGGCGGCGACGGGGATGTAGACGCCGGCATTGAGGATCGCCAGCGCCAGCGCGCCGTGGTCCTCCTCGATGGCGGCGACGATGTCGGCCATGCGGGCGGCGTCAGTCACATCGCCGGGATAGGCGGCGATGCTGCCACCGTTCCGGGCCGGGGCCGCGGCGAGCTCGGCGAGGGCGGCCTCGTCGCGGGCGGTGACGGCGACGGTGAAGCCGCGGTCACGCAGATGCTCGGCGACGGCGCGGCCGATGCCGCTGCTCGCACCGGTGATCCAGACGGGGCCGGCAGCAGGATCGAGGGGGTGGGACGCGGTCATCGGGCTCCGAAAAGCCGAGCGGGGGGTGGCCGACGCGCGGCCACCGGGCTCAGCCGCGCATCAGCGGCGCGAACAGGCGGCCGATCGGGCCGGTGAGACGCAGCGGCGCGTCGGTGATCGCCACGCAGATGCAATCCTCGTCGGCATCGGCGATCGGCCGGTGATCGACGCTGTCGTCGGCGACGACGATGTCGCCGCGCGCGACGTGCTGCGGGCCGTCGGTGAAGCCACCGGAGAGCACCAGCGTGATTTCGGTGCCGTGGTGGGTGTGGCTCGGAATGGCCGCGCCGCGACGCACCCACATCAGCTTGGTGACGATGCCGTCCTGCTCGTCGAGCTGGCACTCCTTCAGGCTCGGCAGCAGACGGCGCCACTTCGCCGTGGCGACGCCGCCCGGCAGGTAGGCCGAGAGCGCATCCGGCAGCGCGTCGGCAGCCCGCGCTTCCGGCATCGTCGCGGCGGCGGCCCGCACGGCGGCCGCGGGCGCGTCGCCGGCAGCGAAGATCGCGGCGAGCATGGCGTCACGGTCCGACAGCGGCAGTGGCTCGACGGCCTCGAGCTCGGCGCCGCCGACGATCTCGAGCGCCTCGACGAAGCGGCGGTTGCCCGGCGTCATCTCGAGATGCGCCTCGACGATGCGCCGCACCGGCAGGGGCAGCGTGCCCGCGGCGTACTCGGACAGCAGCGCGTCGACAGCGTCCGATTGCTGGATGTGACTGGTCGGCATGGTCAGCGTTCACTCCGCCCGGCACCGCCGGACCTGTTGCCCAGGAGACCGCGCGACATGACGGCGCTCTCCTGCTCTGCCGGAACCTACGCACCATGCGGCTCGCTGGATCACGACCCCGAAGGAGTTCCGATTCACTCCCCCACACGGCGGAAACTGTGCCGCGCGCCGCGGCCCGGCGCAATCCGTCGGCGTGCTCGTAGACGCGGCAGGAGCAGCCCAAATCGACGCCGATGCGTTTCCATCCGTGCGGCCGATGGTTTAGCTTGGCCGGCCATGTGTGAGGGTCCGGCATTCGGCCGGGCCGCGTCTGGAAAGAGCAATCGATGAGCGTGCACCCGTCGGTGGTCGAGGCGATCGGCAACACTCCGCTGATCCGCCTCAACCGCGTCTCCGAGATGACCGGCTGCGAGATCCTCGGCAAGGCCGAGTTCCTCAATCCCGGCCAGTCCGTGAAGGACCGGGCGGCGCTGTTCATCATCCGCGACGCCATCGCCCGCGGCGCCCTGAAGCCCGGCGGCGTCATCGTCGAGGGCACCGCCGGCAACACCGGCATCGGGCTCGCCATGGTGGCCGACGCGATGGGCTTCCGCACCGTCATCGTCATCCCCGAGACGCAGTCCGACGAGAAGAAGCAGATGCTGCGGCTGATGGGGGCCGAGCTCGTCGAGGTGCCGGCCGTCCCCTACCGCAACCCCAACAACTACGTGAAACTTTCCGGCCGGCTGGCCGAGCAGCTGGCGCGGTCCGAGCCGAACGGGGCGATCTGGGCGAACCAGTTCGACAACGTCGCGAACCGCCAGGCCCACATCGAGACCACCGGCCCGGAGATCTGGGCGCAGACCGGCGGGCGCATCGACGGCTTCGTCGCAGCGGTGGGCACCGGCGGCACGCTCGCCGGCACGGGCATCGCGCTGAAGGACCGCGACCCGAAGGTGACGATCGCGCTCGCCGACCCGATGGGGGCGGCGCTCTACGAGTGGTACACCCACGGCGAGTTGAAGTCGGAAGGCTCGTCGATCACCGAGGGCATCGGCCAGGGTCGCATCACCGCCAACCTCGAGGATGCGCCGGTCGACACCGCCTTCCAGATCACCGACGGCGAGGCGATCCCGATCGTCTTCGACCTGCTCGAGCACGAGGGCCTGTGCCTCGGCGGCTCGTCGGGCATCAACATCGCCGGCGCGGTCCGCCTCGCCCGCGAGATGGGCCCGGGCCACACCATCGTGACGATCCTGTGCGACTACGGCACCCGCTACGCCTCCAAGCTCTACAACCCGGACTTCCTGCGTTCGAAGGACCTGCCGGTGCCGGCGTGGCTGGAGCGGGCGCCGAGCGTCACCGTGCCCTACGAGGCGACGTGAGGAGGCGCGGGCGATGAGCGGCACCGAGCTGTTGTTTCGCGACGACCCCTACCTCGCGGCCTGCGAGGCGAAGGTCGTGGCGGTGACCGAAACCGGCGGGCTGGTGCTCGACCGCACGGTGTTCTACGCCGCCGGCGGCGGCCAGCCGGGCGATGCCGGCGTCATCGAGCTCGACGACGGCATCTTCCTGCCGGTGGCGAACGCCGTCTACGGCGCCGACCGGGCGAGCATCGTCCACCAGCTGGCGCAGCCGCTCGACGTCTCGGCGCTGGTTGGGCGGACCGTGACGGCCCACCTCGACTGGCCGCGCCGCTACGCCCACATGCGCATCCACACGGCGCTGCACCTGCTCTCGGTGGTGCTGTCCTATCCGGTGACGGGCGGGCAGATCGGCGCCACGGAGGGCCGGCTCGACTTCGACATCCCCGACGGCGGATTGGAGCGCGAGGAGATCACCGCGCGGCTCAACGCGCTGGCCGCCGCCGACCATGCGGTGACCACCGAGTGGATCACCGACGAGGAGCTGATCGCCAACCCCGGCCTCGTCAAGACGATGGCGGTGAAGCCGCCGATGGGCTCGGGGCGGGTGCGGCTCGTGCGCATCGGCGACATCGACCTGCAGCCGTGCGGCGGCACCCACGTCGCCTCGACCGCCGAGATCGGTCCGCTCGAGGTGACGAAGATCGAGAAGAAGGGGCGGTTGAACCGCCGCGTGCGGATCGGCTTCGCGCCTGGCTGAGCCGGGCGACGGGACGGCTGCGCGACGATGCGACGGGAGGAAGCGGGCATGGCGGAGCAGGCTGCATCGACGCGGGCGGACGCGGCGCGGGCGGGGTTGATCGTCTCGGCCGACTGGCTGGCCGAACGGCTGGCGGCGCCGGACATCGTCGTTGTCGACGCCTCCTGGCATCTGCCGAACGCCGGCCGCGACGCCAAGGCCGAGTATCTCGCCGGCCACATCCCCGGCGCGGTGTTCTTCGACATCGACGCCGTCAGCGACGCCGACAGCCCGCTGCCGCACATGCTGCCGAAGCCGCTGGCCTTCTCGGCCGCCGTCCGCAAGCTCGGCATCGGCGACGGCCAGACGATCGTCGTCTACGATTCGGTCGGGCTCTATTCGGCGGCGCGGGCGTGGTGGACGTTCCGGGCGATGGGCGTCTCGCGCGTGCTCGTCCTCGACGGCGGCCTGCCGGCGTGGACGGCGGCCGGCCAGCCGCTCGAGGAGGGCGAGGTCAAGCGGCCGGAGCGGGCCTTCACGGCGCGGCTCGACAACGGCCTGATCGCCGACATCGAGGCGGTGCGCACCGCGCTCGCCGGTGGCCGCACCGTTGTGGACGCCCGCGCGAGCGAGCGCTTCGAGGGGCGCGTGCCGGAACCGCGGGCGGGCCTGCGCGGCGGCCACATGCCGGGCGCGAAGAGCGTGCCGTTCGGCGCGGTGCTGTCGGACGGCAAGCTGAAGCCAGCGGACGAGATCGCAGCCGCGTTCACGGCGGCCGGCGTCGACCCGACGAAGCCAGCGGTGACGACCTGCGGCTCGGGCGTCACGGCGGCGATCCTGACGCTGGCACTCGCGAGCCTCGGCAACCGCACGGTGTCGCTCTACGACGGCTCGTGGGCCGAGTGGGGCAGCCGGGAGGATACCGAGGTGGCGACGGGGGCGGGGTGAGGCTCCTGGCCCCACCCCCTTCGGAGTCGTTCCCGTCACCGTAGTCATCCCAGGCCTTGTGCCTGGGATCCAAGCAACGTCCGTTGCGCGGCAGCGCCTCTCTTGAGCGCAGAGTGCGCTGAAGGCTATGGATCCTAGGCACAAGGCCTAGGATGACTCCAGCTATTCACCTCAGCGCAGCCCTCCCCTCAGTGCAGGATCTGGCTCAGGAACAGCTTCGTGCGCTCGTGCTGGGGGTTGTCGAAGAAGGCGATCGGCTCGTTCTCCTCGACGATCTGGCCGGCGTCCATGAAGATGACGCGGTTGGCCACCTGGCGGGCGAACCCCATCTCGTGGGTGACGCACAGCATCGTCATGCCGTCCTCGGCGAGCGACACCATGGTGTCGAGCACCTCCTTGACCATCTCGGGGTCGAGGGCGGAAGTCGGCTCGTCGAACAGCATCACCTTCGGCTTCATGCAGAGCGCGCGGGCGATGGCGACGCGCTGCTGCTGGCCGCCGGACAGCTGGCCCGGATATTTGCGCGCCTGCTCGGGGATCTTCACCCGCGTGAGGTAGTGCATCGCCACCTCCTCGGCCTGCTTCTTCGGCATCTTGCGCACCCAGATCGGCGCCAGCGTGCAGTTTTCCAGGATGGTGAGGTGCGGGAACAGGTTGAAGTGCTGGAACACCATGCCGACCTCGCGGCGCACCTCGTCGATGCGCTTCAGGTCCTCGGTGAGCTCGATGCCGTCGACGACGATGCGGCCCTTCTGATGCTCCTCCAGGCGGTTGATGCAGCGGATCATCGTCGACTTGCCGGACCCCGACGGGCCGCAGATGACGATGCGCTCGCCGCGCTGGACGCGCAGGTTGATGTCCTTCAGCACGTGAAACTCGCCGAACCACTTGTTGACCCCGGCCATCTCGACCGCAATCTCCTGGGTGATGTGCAGCTTCGTCGGGTCGACGTGGATCTCGTTTGCGTCGACGGCGTATTCGGTCGTCATCTCGGCGGACCTCCGAACGGGTTTGCGGGTCAGCGGCGGGTGGTGTCGAGCCGCCGCTCCATGAAGATCGAGTAGCGGGACATCCCGAAGCACAGCATCCAGAAGATCAGCCCGGCGAAGAGATAGCCCGTGTGGCTCGTCACCGGCGTCGCCCAGTTCGCGTCCGTGAAGTTGCGCTGGATGATGCCGAGCAGGTCGAAGATGCCGATGATGAGGACGAGCGAGGTGTCCTTCAGGAGGCTGATGAACGAGTTGACGATGCCGGGAATGACAAGCTTCAGCGCCTGCGGCAGGATGATCAGGCGCATCGACTGCCAGTAGCCGAGGCCGACGGCCTGGCCCGCCTCGTACTGGCCCTTCGGGATCGCCTGCAGGCCACCGCGGATCACCTCGGCCATGTAGGCGGAGGAGAACAGCGCGATGCCGATGAGCGCCCGCAGGAGCTTGTCGAACGAGACCCCGTCCGGCAGGAACAGCGGCAGCATCACCGACGACATGAACAGGACGGTGATCAGCGGCACGCCGCGCCAGAACTCGATGAAGATGACCGAGAACGTCTTGATGATCGGCAGCTTCGAGCGCCGACCGAGGGCGAGCAGCACGCCGAGCGGCAGCGAGGCGACGATGCCGACATAGGAGACGACGATCGTCACCAAGAGGCCGCCCCAGCGCGCCGTCTCGACGTGCTCGAGCCCGAAGAAGCCGCCGACCAGCAGGATGAACGCCAGCACCGGCAGGATGACGAAGAAGAAGAGGGCGTTCCAGCGCTTGAACGGCACGCTCGGAATGGCGAGCGGCACCATCGAGGCGACGAACATCACGGCGACCAGGTCGACACGCCAGCGGTGCGGGTCGGGGTAGGTGCCGTACATGAACTGGCCGAACTTCGCCCAGACGAACGGCCAGCACGCGCCGACCTCCGGCCCGAGGCAGGCCTCGCGGTTCTCACCCGTCCAGACGGCGTCGAAGATCGCGAAGTTCAGAAACGGCACGACGATGAGGTAGACGAGGTAGAAGCCGATCAGCGTCAGGATCGTATTAAACCAGCCGTTGAACAGGTTGGCCCGCAGCCAGCCGATCGCGCCGACGGCAGTCGACGGCGGCGGCAACACTTCGGCGGGCGTCTCGCGGACGTATGCTACGGACATGCGATCCCCCCTCACCGCTCGACCAGCGCCATGCGCAGGTTGAACCAGTTCATGAACGCCGACGTGAGCAGGCTGATCGTGAGATAGACGAGCATGGTGATGAAGATCACCTCGACCGCCTGGCCCGTCTGGTTGAGCACCGTGCCGGCGAACACCGAGACGAGGTCCGGGTAGCCGATCGCGACCGCGAGCGAGGAGTTCTTCGTGAGGTTGAGATACTGGTTGGTGAGCGGCGGGATGATCACCCGCATCGCCTGCGGGATGACGACGAGGCGGAGCGTCAGGCCGCGCCGGAAGCCCAGCGCCCCCGCCGCCTCGCTCTGGCCGTGGCTGACCGCCTGGATGCCGGCCCGGACGATCTCGGCGATGAACGAGGCGGTGTAGATGACGAGCCCGAGCAGGAGGGCGACGAACTCCGGCTCCATCCGCATGCCGCCGGTGAAGTTGAAGCCCGTGAGCTCCGGCATGTCGAAGGTGACGGGAAAGCCGGTGACGGCGAGCGCCAACAGCGGCAGGCCGAAGAACAGCGCGAGACTGGTCCACAGGATCGGGAACTGCTGGCCGGTCGCCATCTGGCGCTTGCGGGCCCAGCGGTAGATCACGGCAATGGCGACGAGCGCCACGACGAGCGCGAGATCGAAAAGCCAGCTGCCCGGCCCCATCACGGGTCGGGGCATGAACAGGCCGCGGATGTTGAGATAGATGCCGGCGAGCGGCCCGTACGACTCGCGCGGCGACGGCAGCGACTTCACCACCGCGAAGTACCAGAACAACAGCTGCAGCAGGAGCGGCAGGTTGCGGACGATCTCGACATAGGCGGTCGCCACCTTGGCGACCAGCCAGTTCGACGACAGCCGGGCGATGCCGATGATGAAGCCGAGGATGGTGGCGAGCACGATGCCGATCGCGGCGACCAGCAGCGTGTTGAGAAGGCCGACGATGAAGGCGTCGCCGTAGGTCGACGTCACCGAATAGGGGATCAGCGTCTGCGAGATGGCGAACCCGGCGGTGGTGCCGAGGAAGCCGAAGCCGGAGGCGATGTTCTGGGCCTGCAGGTTCCGGATCGCGTTCGAGGCGCCGATGTAGATCAGCACGCCGACGAAGACGATGAGCGCCACCTGGAAGACGATGCCGCGGATTTTCGGGTCGTAGAAGGGCGATACCCGCCCGCTGGACGTGTCGGAACCGAGCTCGTTCTGGACCGCCATGTCTCCCCCTGGAAGGTGATTGTTTATCGGGAGACGAGGAGGGCGCGCCGGGTGCCTTTGCGAGGGCCGGCGCGCCCTCTCACGAGATCATCGGACGGGCATGCCGTACTGCAGGCCGCCCTTCGTCCACAGCGCATTCAGGCCGCGGGAGATGCCGAGCGGGGTGTCCGGGCCGACGTTGCGGTCGAACACTTCGCCGTAGTTGCCGATCGTCTTGATGACGTTGGCGGCCCAGTCGTTGGACAGACCCATCGGCTCGCCGAAGGTGCCCTCGGTGCCGAGCAGGCGCTTGATGTCCGGGTTGTCGGACGTCTTCATCTGGTCGACGTTGGCCGACGTCACGCCGGCTTCCTCGGCGTTCAGCATCGCGTAGTGGGTCCACTTCACGATGGTGAGCCACTTGTCGTCGCCCTGACGGACGACCGGGCCGAGCGGCTCCTTCGAGATGATCTCCGGCAGCACCATGTGGTCGGCCGGGTTCGTCAGCTTCAGGCGCTCGGCGTAGAGGCCGGAGGCGTCCGTCGTGAAGGCGTCGCAGCGGCCGGCGTCATAGGCCTGCACCACCTCGTCCGACTTCTCGAAGACGACCGGGTTGAACTGCATGCCGTTGGCGCGGAAGTAGTCGGCGAGGTTGAGCTCCGTGGTGGTGCCCGTCTGCACGCACACCGAGGCGCCCGACAGCTCCAGCGCCGACGAGATGCCGAGCGACTTGCGGACCATGAAGCCCTGGCCGTCGTAGTAGTTCACGCCGGCGAAGATCAGGCCCATCTGGCTGTCGCGCGACAGCGTCCAGGTGGTGTTGCGGACGAGCACGTCGACTTCGCCGGACTGCAGCGCGGTGAAGCGCTCCTTGGCGGTGAGCGGCGTGAACTTCACCTTCGTGGGATCGTTGAAGATCGCCACCGCGATGGCGCGGCAGAAGTCGACGTCGAAGCCCTTCCACTCGCCCTTGTCGTCCGGGGAGCCGAAGCCCAGCAGGCCGGTGTTGGCGCCGCACTGCAGGAAGCCCTTCGCCTTGACGTCGGCGAGCGTGTCCGCCTGCGCGGCGGTGGCGCCGACGCCGATTGCGGCGGCGACGAGCCAGGGGAGAAACTTGTTTGCCATGATCTTGTCTGTTCCCTTTTTGCTTCGACGACGGCAGCGAGAGCCTCTCCTTCGCCACACGCCGAGCGCTGATGGCAAGCCCAGGCCCCGCAGGGCGCCCGGGTATGCCAAACGGCACCCGCCCGACCGATCGGGCGAGTGAGTGGCGTCGTCGTCGTGACCATCCCCCGGCCGTGGCGGCCCGAGCCGGCCCCACACCCCCGCGGGCACGGCCAAACGCAGCCGGCACCACCCCTGACGGGTATCGAAGGGCATATGAACCAGACGGTCAAGCGTTTCCGCTGCACTGCCACGGAAGTCGTAGACGACGTCCGTCCGGACCAATGCCGGAATGGCCCGCCCCGCGGCTGCCTCCCTCTCGACCAGACGAACCACACCGCCTAAACATCGGGCAGGCTGCGGCGCGTCTGCGGGCGGCCGAGCCAGCGAGGATCTCTCCACGATGCCGCCGTCCCATCCGACCGACGAAGACCGCCCGCTCGCCCCGGAAACGCGCCTGCTGCACACGGGCTACGACCCGCAGGCCTACCACGGCTTCGTCAACCCGCCGGTGGTGCACGCCTCGACGGTGCTGTTCTCCGACGCCGCCGCGCACGTCTCCAATGCGCAGAAGTACACCTACGGACGCACCGGCACGCCGACGATCGACGCGCTCGAGCTGGCGCTGACCGAGCTCGAGGGTGCAGCGGCGGTGCGGCTCGCGCCGTCGGGGCTCGCGGCGGTGTCGCTGGCGCTGATGTCGTGCCTGTCGGCCGGCGACCACCTGCTCGTCACCGACAGCATCTACGCGCCGACGCGCCGGCTCTGCGACACGGTGCTGAAGCGCTTCGGGGTCGAGACGACCTACTATGATCCGGAAGTCGGCGCCGAGGGCCTCGCGGCGCTGTTCCGCCCGAACACCCGCGCCGTGATGCTGGAGGCGCCGGGCACCGCGACGTTCGAGATGCAGGACGTACCGGCGCTGGCAGCCGTGGCCCGCGCCCGCGGCATCGTCGTGCTGATGGACAACACCTGGGCGACGCCGCTGTTCTTCAAGCCGCTGGCGCACGGCGTCGACCTGTCGATCCAGGCGGCGACGAAGTACATCTCCGGCCACTCGGACGTCTTGATCGGCACGGTGGCGGCGAGCGAGCGGGCGGCGCACGACCTCACGGCGATGCACCGCAATCTCGGCCTGCACGTCGGGCCGGACGACATCTACCTCGCCTGGCGAGGGCTGAAGACTATGGCGGTCCGGCTCGCCCGCCACCAGGAGAGCGCGCTCGTCGTCGCCCGCTGGCTGGCGGCACGGCCGGAGGTGACGCGGGTGCGTCACCCGGCGCTGCCGGGCGACCCCGGCCACGCGTTGTGGAAGCGCGACTTCGGTGGCGCCAGCGGCCTGTTCGGCGCCGACTTCGCGCCCGTCTCAGACGCGGCGCTGCGCCGCTTCCTCGACACGCTGACGCTGTTCGGCATGGGCTATTCGTGGGGCGGCTTCGAGAGCCTCGTCATCAAGACGCGGCCGGAAGAGGCGCGCACCGCCGTGCCGTGGCGCGGCACCGGCCCGCTGATGCGCTTCCACATCGGCCTCGAAGACCCCGCGGACCTGATCGCCGACCTCGAGCGCGGCTTCGCCGCGATGGCGACGGCGGACCCGGACGCCGAGTAAACGCGATGGGCCAGGCGGGCGGGCGCGCTGCCGCCCGTCGTCAGCGCTCGGTGAGCTTCAGCTCGATGCGGCGGTTGCGGGCGTTCGCCTCGTCGCCGGTGCCGGGATCGATCGGCTGGAACTCGCCGAAGCCGGCGGCGACGAGGTGGACCGGGTCGACGCCGCGCTCGATCAGGTAGCGCACCACCGCGATGGCGCGCGCCGCCGACAGGTCCCAGTTCGAGCGGAAGCGGCCGGCGCCGGAGACGGGACGGGCGTCGGTGTGACCGTCGACGCGAAGCACCCAGGCGATCTCCGGCGGGATCTGACCCTCGAGCTCGATCAGCGCGGCGGCGATCTCGTCGAGGTCGACGCGCCCGGCGCTGTTGAGGTCGTCGGAGCCGGACGGGAACAGCACTTCCGACGAGAACACGAAGCGGTCGCCGACGATGCGGATGTTGGTGCGGTCGGCGAGGATGTCGCGCAGGCGGCCGAAGAAGTCCGAGCGGTAGCGCGACAGCTCCTGGACGCGCTGCGCCAGCGCCACGTTGAGGCGCCGGCCGAGGTCGGCGATCTGCGCCTGGGACTGCTCGTCGCGCTTCTCCGACGCGCCGAGGGCCTGCTCGAGCGAGGCGATCTGCGAGCGCAGCGCGGCGATCTGCTGGTTGAGGATCTCGACCTGCGACAGCGCCTCGCGGGAGAGCTGGCGCTCGGAATCGAGTTCGCCCTGCAGGCCGGTGATCGCGCCGGTGGCGTCCGAGGCGCCGGAGCGCTGGGCATCGAGCAGGCCCTGCAGCCGCTCACGGTCGCCGGTGACGATCGACAGGCTCGCCTGCAGCGCGGCCAGCGTGTCCTCGACGTCGCTGCGCGACGAGCGCTCCAGCGCCAGGAGCTCGGTGAGCTCGCTGATCTGGGCGTTGAGGCGCGTCAGCACGGTGTCGCGGCTGCTCACCTCGCGGCTCAGGAAGAACTGCGCGATCATGAACAGCGAGGTGAGGAAGATGAAGACGAGCAGCAGCGTCGCCAGGGCGTCGACGAAGCCCGGCCATTGATCGACGCGGTTGTCCCTGCGGCGGGTCGACGAGTACGCCATGTCGCGCTTTCCAACCCTCGTCCGGTTCGGGCGGCGTGGGCCGCCCCGCCTCTGCGATCACGGCCGCCGGCGACGGCCCGATCAGTCGCCCCGTCCGACCGCGTTCAGTCCTGGCGCTCGCGGTCGACGACACCGGCGAGCTTCTCGAGGAAGCCCTCGATGCGCGCCTGCTGGCGGGCCTGCCCGTCGGTCCAGTCGCGCATGATCTGCCGCTCAGCGCGCAGGTGCTGCACCAGCCCCTGGATGCCCTCGGCGAGATTGGCCATCGCCGCCGTGGCGTTGCGGCTCGAGCCCTGCTCGCCGACCAGCTTGGCGATGCGGTCGAAGGCCTCCTTGAGGTCGCTCGGTGGCACGCCGTGGCGCTCGTCCGCCTCCACCGGCGTCAGCTCGGTGAGGCTCGACAGCCAGTCCTCGAGCTCGGTGTAGAAGCGGTTCTGCGCCTGGCCCGCCTGCAGGTCGAGGAAGCCCAGCACCAGCGAGCCGGTGAGGCCGAACAGCGACGACGAGAAGGCGATGCCCATGCCGCCGAGCGGCTCGGCGAGGCCGCGCTTCAGGTCCTCGAAGACGACCGCCGTCTCGCCGCCGCCGACGTTGAGGTTCTGGATGGTCTCGCTCACCGCCGTCACGGTGGTGAGCAGGCCCCAGAAGGTGCCGAGCAGGCCGAGGAAGACCAAGAGCCCGGTGAGGTAGCGCATGATGTCGCGGGATTCGTCGAGACGCGAGCCGATCGAATCGAGCAGCGCCCGGAGCGCCGGCGCCGACAGCGCCCCCTGGCCGAAGCGGTCGCCGAGCAGGGTGGCCATCGGTGCGAGCAGGATCGGCGGGCGACTGCCGTCGCGGTCGTCGCGCTGGGCGCGGAACGACTTCACCCAGGCGATCTCGCGGAACAGCCGCGTCACCTGGCGGATCGCCAGCACGATGCCGATGATGGCGACGCCGAGGATCAGGCCGTTCAGCGCCGGGTTCGCCTGGAAGGCGGTCAGGATCGGGCGGTAGAGGATGACCGCGACGAAGCCGACCAGCACGAGGAAGACGACCATCCGCCACAGGAAGATCTGCGGGTTCGTCAACCGATAGGGATCGATGTCTCGCGCCATGGACCGCCGAAAGCGTCAGAAGTGCGAAGTCACGTCGCGTGGGCCTTCTCAATAGCCCGATGCAACGCGCGGAAAAACAGGAAAGTTCGCCGCCCTGCCGCCGCGGTTAACGCGCCCGCCGCTCATCCGGCGGTGGCCGCGCGCTTCAGGTGGGCGAGAAGCTCGGCGTGGGTGCGCTCGTTGCCGGCGACGACGGAGCCGGACTCCAGCATCGTGTCGCCGCCCTTGGCGTCGCTGACATAGCCGCCCGCCTCACGCACCAGCAGCACGCCGGCGGCGATGTCCCACGACTGCAGGCCGTGTTCCCAGTAGGCGTCGAAGCGGCCCGAGGCGGTCCAGGCGAGGTCGAGGGCGGCGGCGCCGCAGCGGCGCACGGCGGCGGCGTGCAGCATGACGGCGCCGACTTCGCGCAAAGCGCGGGTGTGCTCGGCCTTGCCGAGATGGGGCAGGCCGGTGGCGACGACGCAGTCGTCGAAGTCGCGGCGCTGGGCGACGCGCAGGCGGCGGTCGTTGAGGAAGGCGCCGCCGCCGCGCTCGGCGACGTAGAGCTCGTCCATCACCGGGTTGTAGACGACGCCGGCGACCAGCACGCCCTGGCGTTCGAGCGCGATCGAGACGGCGAACAGCGGGATGCCGTGCAGGAAGTTGGTGGTGCCGTCGAGCGGGTCGACGATCCAGCGGTGCTGGCCATCGGTGCCCTCTTCAGAGCCGCCCTCCTCGCCGATGAAGGAATAGCCGGGGCGCGCCTTCATCAGCTCGGTCTTGATGGTGGTCTCGGCCTTCTTGTCGGCAAGCGAGACGAAGTCGCCGGGACCCTTGCGCGAGACCTGCAGGTTCTCGACCTCGTTGAAGTCGCGCACGAGGCCGCGGCCGGCCTTGGTGGCGGCGGAGACCATGACGTTGAGGATCGCCGAACGGGCCATCGGGGGTCATCCATGCGAGTGCGGGGGGTGAGTTCGCCGTCAAGCACCACACTCGCGGACGGCGCGCAACCCCTGCCGAACGCCGCACGGGGTGGCGCGCGTCACGCCGGCCGGAGGCGGCCGCCGCTCAGTCCCCCGTCCACCACAGCGCCGCCGCATCCATCGCACGATTGCGCACGTCCGCCGGCTGGCGGGCGAAGTAGTCGTCGAGCCAGGCGTCCTTGATGCCGCGCCGGCGGGCGATCAGGTGCCACTTGGCCGCCTCGACCGCGCTTTCCGCGACACCGCGCCCATGCGCCAGGGCGCGGGCGAGGCGGTTCATCGCCACCGGGTTGCCCGCCTGGGCGGCCCGCGCGAGGAAGATCACCGCCTGGTGCTCGTCCGCGACGATGCCGTTGCCGTTGAACAGCCGGATGGCGTACTCGAGTTGCCCGTCGACGTGGCCGTTGCGGGCGGCGCGGCCGAACCAGAAGGCGGCGAGGTTGGCGTCCTGCGGTACGCCGCGGCCGGTTTCGCTCAGCACCGCCATCGCGTACTGGGCATCGGCGTTGCCGTCGTCGGCCGACTGCCGGAACAGCCGGGCCGCCTCGACGGGATCGAGGGGCACCGCCTTGCCTTCGAGATAGAGCGTGCCGAGATTGAAGGCGGCGGAGGCCTGCCCCTTCTCGGCGGCCATGCGGAACAGTTCGGCGGCCCGCGCGTGGTCGCGTGGCACACCGTCGCCGGAGAGATAGAGAAGCCCCAGCAGGAAGGCCGCCTCGCGGTCGCCACGCGCCACCGCCAGCTCGAACCAGCTCGCCGCCGTCACGGCGTTGCGCGGCACCCCCAGCCCGTCCTGGTAGAGCATGCCGAGCAGCGTCTGCGCCGCCGTGCTGCCGGCGGCCGCCTGGTCGGTGGCGTAGGCGAGCGCCTCGAGGTAGCGGGAGTCGTCGAAGGCCGCATAAGCCATGTCGCGCGGGCCGCGGGAAGCGCGCGCACCCGCTGCGGCCTCGCCGTCGGCCGGTGCGGCGCCCGCGCCGGGCCCGGCGGCCTCCGCCGCATCGGCGGGCGCCGGGGGCTCGCCGCCGTCCGCCGCGGCCGAAAGCTCGGGTGGCTTCTGCGGCGGCTCGACGATGGCGACGTCCGGGGCCTTCCCCGACGTCTCCGCCGGCACGGCGGTGGAGCCGATCGCCGGCGCACGCTCGGGGGGCGGCGGCACGGCAGCCGCGGGAGCGACGGCCGAGCCGGCCCACACGGCGGCGAGCAGCAGGGCCGCCGCCCTCCGCGCCAGCCCCCCGATGGGGAGCGGCCGGGGGCACGGGTCGGACGGGGGTGGCGTGGCGCGGGGGCGGCTGTCGAACTGCATCCGCGCGATGGTGTCGTGCATCGTGGCGAGATCGCGGCGGAGCGTCGGCCCGCGTCGTCTCACCGCTCGGCCGAGCGGAGGGCGAAAGCCTCGTCCAGCACGACATTGGCCTCGGCGACGCCGGCCGCGGGGCCGTCGGGATGCGCCCAGACGAACGTGCGGACAGCGACGAACTCCGCACCCGTGGACGCCGCGACGGCGACGGCCTCGCGCGTCGCACCGGCGAGCGCGATGCACGGCACCTCGAACAGCGGCACCCACCAGTCGGCGAAGGCGAGCGTCTTGTGGTGCGTCTCGTCGCCGTCGGGCCGCTCGAGCAGGCCGAACAGCACGTAGGCGGCGTCGGCCTCGGCGGCCGCCATCGCGGCGTGGCGGGTGCGCACGCCGCCGACACCGACGATCTTGCCCTTAAAGCGCGAGACCATCTCGGCGATCTCGGCGATGACGGGATCGGCGCGCGACGGCGGCTCGGCATCGTCGCCGTCGTCCTCGTCGTCCGCCGCATCGGCGTCCACCGCGTCGTCGTCGTCGGCCGGCAGGCCGTCGGCGTCGTCACCGGCGCCAAGGTCGAGGTGGATGCCGTCGGCCTTGGAGCGGCCGGCGGCGCGGGTGTCGCCGATCACCACGGCGGCGGCACCGGCGCCCTGGGCGATCGGCACCAGGCGCTCGGCGGCGTCCTGCCGCTCGGCGTCGGTGCCGGCCCGGCCGATCAGCACGGCGGCGACGTCGCCGCCCGACAGCGCCTGGCGCAGGTCGTCGGCGAGCACGCCGACGTCTCCCGTGTCCGGCATCACCAGCACGAGCCGGGAGCGGGCAGGCTTGTCCGCGCCCGTGCCCCGGCGGTCGCTGTCGCGCTTGCTCACGCTGCCCGGCGCTCCGCGTCGGAGGACCAGCGGCCGGTGGCGGCGAGCGCGTTCATCCGGCACCGGTGCTCGAAGGCGCGCCGTCCGGCGGCGACGTTCTCCGGCTTGCCGCCCCACGCCTTCAGCGCCGCCGCCTGGAGGGCGCGGCCGTAGGAGAAGGTGAGCTTCCACGGCAGCGGCCCGCCGAACTCGTTCATCAGCGACAGGTGCTGGGTGGCGAGTTCGTCCGACTGGCCGCCCGACAGGAAGGCGACGCCCGGCACGGCCGGCGGCACGCACGCCTTCAGGACCTTGACGGTCATCTCGGCGACTTCCTCGGGCGATGCCTGGGTCGGGCAGTCCTTGCCGGCGATGATCATGTTCGGCTTCAGGATCATGCCGGTGAGGTCGACGCCGGCGAAGTAGAGCTGCTCGAACACGAGCTTCAGCGTCAGTTCGGTGACGCGGTAGCAGGTGGCGATGTCGTGGGTGGCCACCGGGCCGTCCATCAGCACCTCCGGCTCGACGATCGGCACGATATGCGCTTCCTGGCAGAGCGCGGCGTAGCGGGCGAGCGCGTGGGCGTTGGCGGCGAGCGCGTAGTAGGTCGGGATGCCCTGGCCGATGTCGATGACGGCGCGCCACTTGGCGAAACGGGCGCCGAGCTGGTGGTACTCGGCCAGCCGGCCGCGCAGGCCGTCGAGGCCCTCGGTGATCTGCTCGCCCTTGGTGCCGGCGAGCGGCTGTGCGCCCTTGTCGACCTTGATGCCGGGGATCGAGCCGGCGGCCTTCAGGATGTCGACGAACGGCGTGCCATCCTTCGCCTTCTGGCGGATCGTCTCGTCGTAGAGGATGACGCCGGAGACGTAGTTGCGCATGGCGTCGTCGGCGCGGAACAGCAGCTCGCGATAGTCGCGACGGCTATCGGGGGTCGACTCGAGGTTGATCGAATCGAAGCGCCTCTTGATCGTGCCGGTGCTCTCGTCGGCGGCGAGAATGCCCCGCCCGTCGGCCACCATGGCGACGGCGATGTCGGCGAGCCGTTCACTCATCGATCCCTACCCTTTTTGCTGCTCCGGTCGATCTTCAGCGCCGCGTGTATGCACGGCGCCATTTGGCAGCAGGCTGTAGTCGCTCCGCCGCGGCAGGGCAAGGTTCGGTGAGGCGATCGCCTCACCACAAGTGCGAGATCGGCCGCTCAGGCTGATCGGACGCTCAGGCCACCCCGACGTTTTCAGGCCTTGAGCGCCTCGACGCCCGGCAGCGGCTTGCCCTCCAGCCACTCCAGGAACGCCCCGCCGGCGGTCGACACGTAGGAGAAGCGCTCGGCGGCACCGGCGTGGTTGAGCGCCGCCACCGTATCGCCGCCGCCGGCGACCGACAACAGCGCCCCTGCGGCCGTCCGCTCTGCGGCATGGCGGGCCGCGGCGACCGTGGCGGCATCGAATGGTGTGAGCTCGAAGGCGCCGAGGGGGCCGTTCCAGACGAGCGTCCTGGCGCCGTCGATGCGGTCGCACACGGCCTTCACCGAGGCGGGGCCGGCGTCGAGGATCATGGCGTCGGCCGGTACGGCGTCGACGCCCACCGTCTCGTTCGCCGCATTCGCCTTGAACTCGCGGGCGACCACTGCGTCTGTCGGCAGCACGATGGCGCAGCCCGACTTCTCCGCCGCCGCCAGGATGCGGCGGGCGGTGTCGGCGAGGTCGTGCTCGCACAGCGACTTGCCCACCGCCTTGCCCTGGGCGGCGAGGAAGGTGTTGGCCATGCCGCCGCCGATGACGAGCCCGTCGACGCGGCCGACGAGGTTCTCCAGGAGGTCGATCTTCGACGACACCTTGGCGCCGCCGACGATGGCGACGACCGGCCGCTGCGGCGACCCGAGCGCCTTGCCCAGCGCATCGAGCTCCGCCTGCATGCTGCGGCCGGCATAGGCCGGCAGCACCCGCGCCAGCCCCTCGGTGGAGGCGTGGGCGCGGTGGGCGGCGGAGAAGGCGTCGTTGACGTAGAGGTCGCCGTTCGCCGCGAGCGCGGCGACGAAGGCCGGGTCGTTCTTCTCCTCGCCGGCGTGGAAGCGGGTGTTCTCGAGGAGGAGCACGTCGCCCGGCACCATGTTGGCGACGGCCGCCGCGACGTCCGGGCCGACGCAGTCGTCGACGAAGCCGACCGGGCGACCGAGCGCGGCGGCGAGCGCCGGCACCACCACCTTCAGCGACTGCGACGGGTCGCGCCCGCCCTTCGGCCGGCCGAAGTGGGCGAGCAGCAGCACCTTGCCGCCCTTGTCGGCGAGTTCGCGGATGGTCGGCGCCACGGCGGTGACGCGCGTGTCGTCGGTGACGGCGCCGTCCTTGACGGGGACGTTGAGGTCGACGCGAACGAGGACCCGCTTGCCGTGCGGGTCGACGTCGTCGAGGGTGCGGAAGGCGGTCATCGGCCCCCCTCCCCTCAGATCAGCTTCGCCATCGCGACGGCGGTGTCGCTCATCCGGTTCGAGAAGCCCCACTCGTTGTCGTACCAGGAGAGCACCCGCACCAGCGTGCCGTCGAGCACCTTGGTCTGGTCGTAGGCGAAGATCGACGAGTGGCTGTCGTGGTTGAAGTCGGAGGAGACGTTCGGCACCGACGTGGTGCCGAGGATGCCCTTCAGCGGGCCCTCAGCGGCGGCCTTGACGGCGGCGTTGATCTCGGCCGGGCTGGTCGCCTTCTTCGACACGAACTTGAAGTCGATCACCGAGACGTTCGGCGTCGGCACGCGGATCGACACGCCGTCGAGCTTGCCGTTGAGGGCGGGCAGCACCAGGCCGACGGCCTTGGCGGCGCCGGTCGAGGTCGGGATCATCGACAGCGCGGCGGCACGGGCCCGATAGAGGTCCTTGTGCATGGTGTCGAGGGTCGGCTGGTCGCCGGTGTAGGAGTGGATCGTCGTCATGAAGCCGCGCTCGATGCCGATCGCGTCGTTCAGCACCATCGCCACGGGGGCGAGGCAGTTGGTGGTGCAGGAGGCGTTGGAGACGACGAGGTGGTCCTTCGTCAGCTTGTCGTGGTTGACGCCGTAGACGACGGTGAGGTCGGCGCCGTCGGCGGGGGCGGAGACGATGACGCGCTTGGCGCCGGCCGTCAGGTGCGCCGCCGCCTTGTCGCGGGCGGTGAAGATGCCGGTGCACTCCATCGCGATGTCGACGCCGAGCTCGCCGTGCGGCAGCGTCGCCGGATCCCGGATCGCCGTCACCTTGATGGGGCCGCGGCCGACGTCGATGGTGTCGCCGGAGACGGTCACCTCGGCCGGGAAGCGGCCGTGGACGGAATCGAAGCGCAAGAGGTGGGCGTTGGTCTCGACCGGTCCGAGATCATTGATGGCGACCACCTCGATGTCGGTGCGACCCGACTCGATGATCGCCCTCAGGACATTGCGGCCGATCCGCCCGAACCCGTTGATCGCAACCCTCACCGCCATCGTCGCCTCCTGCCTGTTGATCTGCCGTTGTGTGTGTGCCTGCCGAAATGTGGCGTCCGTCGTGTCGCGTCGGCCTTGCCGCCGTCAGCCCCGCTTGGCCGCGAGCGCCTCGCGCGCCAGCAACGCCGCCCGCTCGGCGGTGATGCCGAAGTGCGGGTAGAGCTCCTCGATGCGGCCGCTCGCGCCGAAGCCGGTCATGCCGACGAAGATGCCGTCGGTGCCGAGCACGGCGTCCCAGCCCATGCGCACGGCAGCCTCGATGCCGACGCGCACCGGCGCGGTGCCGAGCACCTCGGCGCGATGGTCGGCCGACTGGCGGGCGAACAGCTCGAAGGACGGGACCGAGACGACGCGGGCGCCGATGCCGTCACGCTGCAGGATGTCGCGAGCGGCGAGCGCCACCTGCACTTCCGAGCCGGTGGCGAACAGGCTGACCTCGGCGTCGCCGTCGGCGCCGGCGAGCTCGTAGGCGCCACGGGCGCAGAGGTTGGCGTCCTCCTGGTGGGTGCGCACGGTCGGCAGGTTCTGCCGCGACAGCACGAGCACGGACGGCGTCGTGCGGCTCTCGAGCGCGATCTGCCAGCACTCCGCCGTCTCGACGACGTCGGCCGGACGCATCACCAGGAGATTGGGCATCGCCCGGAGCGCCGCCAGGTGCTCGACCGGCTGGTGGGTCGGCCCGTCCTCGCCGAGGCCGATACTGTCGTGCGTCATCACGTAGACGACGCGCACGCCCATCAGCGCCGACAGTCGGATCGCCGGCCGGCAGTAGTCGGAGAACACCAGGAAGGTGCCGGCATAGGGGATGACGCCGCCGTGCAGCGCCATGCCGTTCATCGCCGCCGCCATGCCGTGCTCGCGGATGCCCCAGTGGACGAACCGGCCGGAGAAGTCGTCCGGCGTCACCGCGACCATGCCGGTGCTGCGGGTGTTGACCGAGCCGGTGAGGTCGGCGGAGCCGCCGATCGTCTCGGGCACGACGGCGTTGATGACGTCGAGCGCCATCTCCGAGGCCTTGCGGGTGGCGACCGTCGGGCGGTCGGAGACGAGGCGGCGCTTGTAGGCCAGGATGGCGTCGTCGAAGCCGGTGGGAAGGTCACCGCGGACGCGGCGGTCGAACTCGGCGCGCTCCTCCGGCGGCAGCGCGCGGTAGCGCTTCTCCCACTCCTTGCGGCCGAGGCCCGAGCGCAGCGCACTGATCCGCCAGAAGTCGCGAACGTCGGCCGGCACCTCGAACGGTGCGGCCGTCCAGCCATAGGCGGCGCGGGCGGCATCGGCCTCGGACGCGCCGAGCGGCGAGCCGTGGGCGGAGGACGTGCCGGCCTTCTTCGGGGCGCCGAAGCCGATCACCGTCTTGCAGGCGATCATCGTCGGCTTGTCGTTGTCGTGAGCGACCTCGAGCGCGCGCAGGATGGCGGCCGGGTCGTGCCCGTCGACACGCACCGCATCCCAGCCGGCCGCCTCGAAGCGGCGCACGGCGTCGCCGGTCTCGGTGAGGTTCAGGGGGCCGTCGATGGAGATGCCGTTGTCGTCATAGAGGACGATCAGGCGGGAGAGCCTCAGGTGGCCGGCGATCGAGATCGCCTCGTGGCTGATGCCCTCCATGAGGTCGCCGTCGGAGGCGAGCACGTAGGTGCGGTGATCGACGAGGCCGTCGCCGAAGCGGGCGTTCATCATGCGCTCGGCGAGCGCCATGCCGACGGCGGTGGCGATGCCCTGGCCGAGCGGCCCGGTGGTCGTCTCGATGCCGGCCCCGTGGCCGTATTCCGGATGGCCGGCGGCGCGCGCGCCGAGCTGGCGGAAGCGCCTGAGCTGGTCGATCGGGAAGTCTTCGTAGCCGCAGAGGTGCAGGAGCCCGTAGAGCAGCATCGAGCCGTGGCCGGCCGACAGCACGAAGCGGTCGCGGTCGGGCCAGTGCGGCGCCATCGGATCGAACTTCAGCACATGGCCGTACAGCACGGTGGCGACGTCGGCCGCCCCCATCGGCAGGCCGGGGTGACCCGACTTGGCGGCCTCCACCGCGTCGATGGCGAGGACGCGGAGCGCATCGGCCATCCGCTTGTGCTTGTCGCTGTCGATCATGCCAAGTCCGTCTTTGCTGGAGACGCCGTCTTCACCGGAGACGCCACGACGGGCGCCCGGACGCCGCTGCCGTGACACCCTCGAGCGCCGAGCCTCGACGCACCGCGGTGCCCGCGCCCGCGGCCGGGGAGGAGCGGCCGAAAGTCTGGGCGCACTGCTTAGCAGCCAGACCCCGCCTGTCAACGCGATGGCCGGGCGCGGTTGCGCCAGGCCGGCGCGGCACGCCGTCGCCGTGCAGCGCGACAACGCGTGACGCACGCGCGAAATCTCGATCGGCGCCACGCCGAGCGCACGTCTCGACCGCCGCCGGACGGACGCGTAAGGTCTTAGACAGGCTCCGAATCGGGGCAAGTCGCAACGAAGGCTCGGCGGGGTGTGCGCCGCGAGAGGGCCGGCGGGATCGGACGATGGCGGAGCGACGGAGCGTCGAGACCTCGCTGGCGAGGCTCGACCAGGCGATCGGACGGCTCGAGGTGTCGGTGGCGCGACGGCTCGACGTCGACCGTTCGCTCGGTGCCCTCGAGATGGAGCTGCAACGGCTCGGGGAGGATCGCTCAAAGCTGGCGCTCGACCTCGATCAGTCGGCGGCCCGTTCGGCGCGCCTCGAAGAGGCGAACCGGGAGGTCTCGCGTCGCCTCGTCGCCGCGATGGAATCGATCCGCGCCGTGCTCGAACGGCACGGCGGGTGACATGGTGGCTAGGATTGGCGCAGGCAGGGCGAAGGTGACGACATGGCGCAGGTGAGCGTCACCATCAACGGGCGCACGTTCCGCATGGCCTGCGACGACGGCGAGGAGGACAGGCTGTCCGGCCTCGCCCGCCGCTTCGACGCGGCGATCTCGCAGTTGCGCGGCAGCTTCGGCGAGATCGGCGACCAGCGCCTCGTCGTCATGGCCGGCATCATGATGACCGACCAGTTGTCGGAGGCCGAGCGCCGGCTGCAGGCGGCCCAGGCGGAGGTGGCGGCGATGAAGGAATCCCGCGACACCGTGCTCTCCCGCACCGACGAGATCGAGCACGACGTGGCCCACCGCCTCGAGGCGGCGGCCGTGCGCATCGAGGCGCTCGCCGATGCGCTGAACCGCAAGCCCGGCGAAGATCCCGACGCCTGATCGGTCAGCGAAGGCGGGCCGCGCGCCGTCAGGCCGCAGGCCCAAGGCCGGATCTAGGGTCTGAGATCGAGCGCCGCCTTCTCGCTGCCGTCCATGCGGAACGGCACCGAGGTGTGCGTGTGGATGACCCGCCATGCCGCGTCGCCGCCACGGAGCACGAAGGTCGCGCGGTACCAGAGGTCGATGTCGGCTCCGTCGGTCTTGCGGCCGCGCATGTTGGCGAAACCGTAGACGACGGCGAGCGAACCCTCGATCTCGACGCGGGGTTTGTGCAGGACGATCACCGGCGGCGCCTGCCAGGTCGCAAACCATGACCGCAGGCCCTCCGGATCGCGGGCCTCGTCGCCGGTGAAGGCGAGCGGCGGCTGCAGCTCGTAGGCGACGACATCCGGCGCGTATCCCGAAACGGCCCTCTCCGCGTCTCCGGCGGCGATGGCGGAAAAGCCGTCGTCGAGGACGGCGAGGATGGCGCGGTCATGGGTCATGGCATCTCTCCCGAAGGCTTCGGCCGGCGATCTCCGGCCTCCGGGACGAGGACGCTCGCAGCCGCTCGCAGCCGACACGCCCCGTCCGACCCGCCCCTCCGTTACGCCCGCGCGCGCCGACGGCACGTCCGGGCCGTGCAGCCAGTATCGAGGCCGGCGCGGCGTGCATCCGGGGCTCGCCGGCGCCGCCATTGCAAGGTTGTAACTAGACAATTCCGGCGCTCTATGAGCGTGTGCTGCCGGTCTGAAGCAGATGCATCGGGGGGTGCATTGGGGTGCCGAACAAGCTCGGGAGCAGCCGGGAACTTTTGCGGGCTGGACCGCCCACGTCCACGGGCGTGATCTGCGGCAGGGTGGAAAGACGATCGCCAGGACACACCAGACGGGACACCCGAGGAGACCTCCGAGGCCGAGAACATCTTCGCCGAGACCACCCTGGCCGCGGGCACGAGAGCCTGGAACGGCGGTGCCTGAACGACCGGGCCGGCGACGGCCGGGCCCGGAACCGGCACCGCTCGGTCGGCGTCTATTCCGTTTTCCGTGGCACCGAGTTTCTCGGCGAGCCGCCATGTTTCCGCCGCGCCGCTGCTCGCCTTCTCGCACGCGTCTCCGTTCACCCCTCCCGCATGCGCTCGATCCTTTCCCGCCCAGACCTTTCCCGCCCAGACCTTTCCCGCCCAGGCCTCTCACGCCCCGGCGGCCGCACAGCGAGTCCATCTTGATCCGCGTTCTGTCGATCTTCGGGACGAGACCCGAGGCGTTGAAAATGGCGCCCGTCGTGACGGCGCTCGCCGCCGAGCCCGCCATTCACTCGATCGTCTGCGTCACCGGCCAGCACCGCCAGATGCTGGACCAGGTGCTGTCGCTGTTCGACATCCGTCCGGACCACGACCTCGCGCTGATGGCGGCGGGCCAGACGCTGTCCGACCTCACCGCCCGCACGCTGACGGCGCTCGATCCGGTCATCCTCGCCGAGAAGCCGGACTGCATCCTCGTGCACGGCGACACCACGACGGCGATGGCCGCGGCGGTGGCGGCCTTCCACCGCCGCATCCCGATCGGCCATGTCGAGGCGGGGCTGCGCACGCGCGACCTCTCGCAGCCGTGGCCGGAGGAGTTCAACCGCCGCGTCGTCGACGTCGTCGCCGGCCTGCTGTTCGCGCCGACCGCCACCGCCAAGGCGAACCTCGAGGCGGAGAGCGTCGCCGGCCGTATCCTCGTCACCGGCAACACCGTCATCGACGCGCTGCAGGAGACGGTGCGCCGTCTCGACGCCGACGCCGAACTGCGCGCCGGCCTCGACGCCCGCTTCGCCTTCCTGCGGCCGGGGCACCGGCTGCTGCTCGTCACCGGGCACCGGCGCGAGAACTTCGGCGCCGGCTTCGAGGGCATCTGCACGGCACTGGCGACGCTGGCGCGCCGGGATGACCTCGACATCGTCTACCCCGTTCACCTCAACCCGAACGTCAAGGGCCCGGTGACGGCGGCGCTGTCCGGCTTTGCGAACGTCCACCTGATCGAGCCGCTCGACTACCTCCCGTTCGTCCACCTGATGCGGCGGGCCGACGTGGTGCTGACCGATTCCGGCGGCGTGCAGGAGGAGGCGCCGTCGCTCGGCCGGCCGGTGCTGGTGATGCGCGAGGTGACGGAACGGCCGGAGGCGCTCGCCGCCGGCACGGTGCGGCTCGTCGGCACCGACCCCGGGCGCATCGTCGCCGAGGTCGGCCGGCTGCTCGACGACGAGGCCTGGCGCCTGCGCTTCGCCCGCGCCGTCAACCCCTACGGCGACGGCCGCGCGGCCGGACGCATCGTCGCCGGGCTGCTCGGCTGCCCGGTCGACGAATTCCACCCCCACCCGAAGAACGACGGGTCCGCCGCGGCGGACCCGGAGCCACGGCCGATCGCGGCCGGACAGGAACAGTCTCGATGATCTCCGCTCCCCCGCACCGTCGTGGCCGCGCCGCGCGGCCCGCCGCGCTGTCCGCCGTCGCCATCGCCGCGATGCTGGCGACCGCAGCGCCTCTCGCCGCGCAGGACACCGCCGGCGGCGACGTCGCGGCGGCGCTCGCCGCCCTCGTCAACGATCGCCAGGTGACGCGCACGGTGACGCTGCGCGAGCTCGGCTTCGACCAGCCGGACGTGCTGGCGTCGATGGACGCGCGGCGCGAGATCTACCTGCCGGTGCCGGCCGGCATCCCGATCGCCAACGCCGCGCTCGACTTCGACGCCCGCTACCTGCGCGCCGTTCCCGGCCGCTCCACCCTGCTGATGTCCTTCGACGGCTTCCCCGTCTCGGCACGCGCCTTCACCAACGACGCCGGCGATGCCTCGCTCAGCATCGGCGTCGACGGTGCGGCGCGGCCGAGCGGCTTCCTGCAACTCGGCCTCGCCTGGTCGTCGCAGGTCTCCGTCGACGCCTGCGAGGACGAACGGCAGATCGCCAACGCGCTCGCCATCGGCCCCGACACGCGCTTCACCTACGCCTTCGACGGCGCCGCGGTGCGCGACCTCGCCACCGCCTGGACCGCCCTGCCCGGCCGCCCCGTCGTGCTGGTCGCCGGCCGCACCCTTGACGAGCGCTCCTACGACGCCGCCTGGCGCATCGGCGTGGCGCTGGCGCGCGCCGGCAAGCCGCCGCGCTTCGCGGCGCTGCCGGCGAAGGGCGACACCGTCGACCTTTCCGGCATCACCGTGCCGGCGGCACTGCGGGCGATCCCGGCCTATGACGCGCTCGCCGGCGCCGGAAGCCAGGCGCCCGGACGCCACGTGCTCGGCAGCGACGCCGAGGCGGGGGCGCTGCTGACGCTCGCCGGCGATCCGCTGCGGGCGGACCTGGCCATCGCCGACCCGGCCCTGACGGCCGCCGTCGGCGCGGCGCTCGACGCGCTCGCCGCCGAGGTCGCCGCCAACGCGCCGGCGGCCTCGCAGGCGCTCGCCGAGTGGCGCGCCGGCCCCGCGAACTCGCTGACCGCCGCAGCCGCCGCCGACGCCGTCCGCATCGCAAATCTCGGTGGCCTTCCCGTCATCGCCGTGGCGCCGGAGGCGGGAGCCGAGGCGGCGGGGCTGTTCGCGCAGCTCTGGCACCGCATCGTGCTGACGAAGAGCGTCGTCGCCCGCGTCGCCGAGCCGGGGCTTCCCGACGCCGACGTGCTGTCGCTCACCGACCTCGGCGGCACGCCGGGCTCCATCGAGGTGCTGGCGCGCGGCGATTGGACCGCGACCTTCGGGCTCGGCACCATCGCCCGCGCCGGCCGCGTGCCGGAGCATCTTGCCATCGACGTGGCGGCCTCGCCGGGAGCGACGACGACCGCGCCGGTCGCCACCGTCTACCTCAACGACGTGCTGCTCGGCGCCAGGATGCTGACCGCCGACGGCCGCCCGGAGCGCATCAGCGCCCGCATTCCAAGCTATGCGCTGGCCGCCACCAACGTGCTGCGCGTGACGTTCCAGCGCCAGCCCGGCGGCGAGCATTGCCGCGAGACGCCGCAGGCCTATCCGGCGGCGGTGCTGCCGACGAGCCACGTGCGGCTCGGCGCCGTGTCCGCCGCCGACGACTTCGTCGGCATGATCGCCCGCTATGCCGGCGGCGCAGACGTGATCGTGCCGGCGGCGGCGCTGGCGGATGCGACGGCGAGCCTGCCGACGCTGGTGGCGGTGGCCGAGGCGGTCGGCATCGTCGCCGACAAGGCCGACCTCGTCGTCACCACCGGCACCGCCGCCACCACGCCGGCGCGGCCGTTCCTGGCGCTCGGCGCCGACGTCGCCGGGATGACCGGCAAGGCGCGCGCCGAAGCCGGCCGGCTGATCCTCGACAACAAGGCCGGCAGCCCGATCGTCGACATCTCCGGTCTCGACGACATCGGCGTCGTCGACATCGTGCGCGCCGGCGAGCAGCACGGCGTCGCCTACGCCACGGTCGGGCAGCGACCCCCGGTGTTCGAGAAGCCGATCCGCCTGGGTCGCGGCGAGGTCGCCGTCGTCGGTGCGAGCGGCGTGCTGGCCGAGGTGAGCGCCAGCGGCACGCTGGAGACGGGTGCGGCGCGCGAGGGCCTGCTGCCGTCGGCCACCGACATCGGCGCCTGGCTGCCGGAGGGCCTGCAGCCGATGGTGCAGGCCCTCCGGCAGCACGCCGATCGGCTGGGGCGTGCCGCTCGCGACCCTGGCGGTGCTGCTGTTCATCGTCCTGCTGATCCGCGCCGCGGTCGCCCGGCGCAAGGCCCGCAAGGGCCAGGGCTGACGGCTGACGGAGCGGACGAACCGCCGTGGATCTCTTCTGGCCCTATCTGATCGCCGAGTACCAGATCTGGCTCGAACGGGCGGCGCTGCTCGTGGCGCTGCTGATCCTGATCTCGTCGATCGACGACCTGTTCATCGACGCCTGGTTCTGGGTGCGCGAGACGTGGCGGACACTGACGGTGAAGCGGAAATACAAGCCGCTGACGTCGGAACAGCTGCGCGCCCGCACCGAACAGCCGCTGGCGATCATGGTGCCGGCGTGGCTGGAGTACGACGTCATCGCCGCCATGCTGGAGAGCATGGTGTCGGTGCTCGAGTACCGCAACTACGTGGTCTTCGTCGGCACCTACGTGAACGACGCGGCGACGATCGCCGAGGTGGACCGGATGCTGCGCCGGTTCAAGCAACTCGTGCGCGTCGAGGTCCCCCACCCCGGCCCGACCTGCAAGGCCGACTGCCTGAACTGGATCGTCCAGGCGATCCTCAACCACGAGAAGCGCACCGGCATCCAGTTCGCCGGCATGGTGCTGCACGACAGCGAGGACGTGCTGCACCCGCTCGAGCTGAAGTTCTTCAACTACCTGCTGCCGCGGAAGGATCTCATCCAGATCCCGGTGGTGTCGCTCGACCGCGACTGGTTCGAGATGGTCGCCGGCACCTACATGGACGAGTTCGCCGAATGGCACGCCAAGGATCTCGTCGTGCGCGAGAGCCTCGCCGGCGTGGTGCCGTCGGCCGGCGTCGGCACCTGCTTCTCGCGCCGCGCCCTGATGACGCTCGCCGCCGAGACCGACAACCAGCCCTTCAACACCGACACGCTGACCGAGGACTACGATATCGGCGAGCGCCTCTCGCGTGCCGGCATGACGTCGATCTTCGCCCGCTTCCCGGTGGAATTCTCGACGCGGCGGCGGTTCCTGTTCAACTTCGGCCCGGAGCGCGAGGTGCGCATCCGCATGCCGCTCTGTGTGCGCGAGTACTTCCCGAACTCCTTCCGCGCCGCCTATCGCCAGAAGGCGCGCTGGACCGTCGGCATCGGGCTGCAGAGCTGGCAGCAGATCGGCTGGACCGGGTCGCTGGCGGCGCGCTACCTGCTGTTCCGCGACCGCAAGGGCATCTTCACCCAGTTCATCAACATCGCCGGCTACCTGATCGCCTTCAACCTCATCGCCTTCTACTTTCTGGCGGCGGCGGGCGTCTGGTTCATCCGCTTCCCGCCGCTGTTCGAGCCCGACAGCGTCTTCGCCTGGCTGCTCGTCGCCAACGCCGTGGCGCTCGGCCTGCGTGCCGTGCAGCGCTTCTACTTCGTGGCGCGCATCTACGGGTGGGAGCACGGGCTGTTGTCGATCCCGCGGATGATCGTCGCCAACTTCGTGAACTTCATGGCGGCGGCGCGGGCCTGGAAGCTGTTCATCGGCCACCTCCTCTTCGGCACACGCATCGCCTGGGACAAGACCGCCCACGACTTCCCCTCCGAGGAGGTGCTGGAGAAGCGGCGGCGGCGGCTCGGCGAACTGCTCACCTCCTGGCAGGTGGTGGACGAGGGCCGGCTGTCGGCGGCGCTCAAGGAACAGAGCGAGCGGGACCTGCCGCTCGGCCGCATCCTCGTCATCAACGGCTGGCTGGACGAGGAGACGCTGGCGGAGGCGATCGCCGTGCAGTCGGGGCTCGGGCGGATGGCGCTGACGGCCGACGTGCTGCACGCCCACGCCGGCGACCTGCCGCTCGACGCGGCCGTGCGCTACCGCGTGCTGGCGGCGGGGCAGAGCGAGGACGCGCGGACGATCCTCGCCACCGCCTCGCCGCTGCGCCCCGAGGCCTTGCAGGAGCTGACGGCGATGCTCGGCCACGAGCCCGTGCAGGTCGTCGCGCGGGAGAGCGAGATCGCCGCCGGACTGCGGGTGCTGCGCGGCGACGAAACCGCTCTCGACGCGGTGGCGGCGGGCCACGCGGCACCGCTGCTCGGCGACGTGTTGATCGAGAACGGACTGATCGACCGCGCCGCCTTCGACCGGCAGATGGCGCTCTACCGACCGGAGCAGCACGGGCGCATCGGCGACTTCCTCGTGCAGTCCGGCGTGCTGTCGCCGTCTGCCCTCGCGGAGGCGCTGACCCTGCAGCGCGCCGCCGCCGCCTGAGCGTCGCGAGGCAATTCCCGCGGCGATTTTATTCGCGGCGCGATTCACGCCGGGCTCGGCGAAACGCAACGAATCAGTGAGAATCGGCGGGAAGGCGGCGGCTCGAACAACAACCAAGACGAGCCGACCGGATGCCGCGACAGGGCGGCTTTTGCGTCGAAGGGTTTGGGATGGTGCGGGCGTTGTTCGGCGGG
>Ga0209902_100344_pt1 | contig 58300 bp, 47 predicted proteins | sample FECB27metaG_FD_188304 | JGI IMG/M metagenome (GOLD analysis project Ga0209902, IMG submission 188304) | Cyanobacterial communities from the Joint Genome Institute, California, USA - FECB-27 (SPAdes) (version 2) | ecosystem: Environmental > Aquatic > Thermal springs > Hot (42-90C) > Microbial mats...
GTTCGAGCGCGACTTCGATTTCATCGAGGGGCGGGCGGCGATGCACCACATGCTGAACGGCACCGAGCCGCCGACCGCCGTCTTCTGCGCCAACGACATCCAGGCGATCGGCGCGCTGACGGAATGCCTCGATGCCGGGCTGAGCGTACCGGCGGACATCTCCATCATCGGCTTCGACGACCTGCCGGTGACGCAGTACATGCGCCCGCAACTGACCACGGTGCGCGTGCCCGCCAAGCGCATGGGCCACCTCGCGGCCAAGAAGCTGTTGGAATGGATCGCCACCCGCAAGGCTCCCGAAAGCGCCGAGCTGCCCGTCGAGCTGATCGTCCGCGGCACCACCGGAGCGCCGCAGCGGTGACCGGCGGCGTCGCGCGCCGTCGCGCCGTTCTCTTGCCCCGCCGCCCCGCACGGTCGTCAGACCCGGACGGGGCGCTCTGGTCTGCCCCGCTGCCTTACGACTGCGCGGCTCGCCGTTCTGCCGGTCGGTAGTCGTTGGCGATGGTTTCGCCGAACGGGCCCGTATTGACCGGCTGCCGGAGGCGCGCCGTCGGGGTGGATAGCGGCAGCAGCGGCATCACCAGTTCGCCAAACCGCCAGGCTTCCTCGAGATGCGGGTAGCCGGAGAGGATGAAGGTGTCGATACCGATGTCGGCGTACTCGCGCATGCGGGCGGCGACCGTCTCGGGATCGCCGACCAGCGCCGTGCCGGCGCCGCCACGCACGAGGCCGACGCCCGCCCACAAATTGGGGCTGACCTCGAGCTTGTCGCGGCGGCCGCCGTGCAGGGCGGCCATGCGGCGCTGGCCTTCCGAATCCATGCGCGAGAACACCTTCTGGGCGGCTGCGATGGTGTCGTCGTCGAGGTAGCGGATGAGCGCGTCGGCGGCGTCCCAGGCCTCCCGGGTCGTCTCGCGGACGATGACGTGCAGGCGGATGCCGAACGTCACCTTGCGGCCGCGGGCCTCGGCGAGCTTGCGGACGGTCGCGACCTTGGCGGCCACCTCGGCCGGAGGCTCGCCCCAGGTCAGGTACTTGTCGACGTGCTCGGCGGCGACGGCGTTCGCGGCCTCTGACGAGCCGCCGAAGTAAAGTGGCGGGTAGGGGCGCTGCACCGGCTCGAACAGCATCCGGCTATCCTCGATGTGGATGTGCTTGCCGGTGTACTCGACCGTCTCGCCCGTCAGCAGCTGGCGATAGACGGTGAGGAACTCGTCCGTCACCTCGTAGCGTTCGCTGTGGCTTAGGAAGATGCCGTCGCCCTTGTTCTCCTGCGGGTCGCCGCCGGTGACGACGTTGATAAGTAGGCGGCCATTGGAGATGCGGTCGAGCGTCGCCGTCATCCGCGCCGCCATCGTCGGCGACTGCAGGCCGGGGCGGACGGCGACGAGGAAGCGCAGGCGCTCGGTGAGCGGCACGAGCGCCGAGGCGACCACCCAGGAATCCTCGCAGCTGCGGCCGGTCGGCAAGAGCACGCCGAAATAGCCGAGGCTGTCTGCCGCCTGCGCCACCTGCTTCAGATAGGCGATGTCGACCGGCCGGCCGCCGACAGACGTGCCGAGATAGCGGCCGTCGCCGTGCGTCGGCAGGAACCAGAGAACGTTCATCGGGTCGTCGGTGTGTGTGCTCACGCTCAGGTCCTCGTGTGCGCGCCGGGGGGAACCTCACCGGCGGCGGATGCGGCTTTGAGCCGCTGCGTCCGCAGTTCACGCACACCGCCGTGCGGACTGCGCGACATGCGGGGTGGCCCGGACTCCATCCGGCAGCGGGTCGGTCGCAGGGTTGGGGAGCAGCCGGCGTGCCAAGCGGCGGGCCCAAGAAACTCAAGAGCTTGGCACCTTCATCGCCGACGGATGGGTCTCCGATGCAGCAGCCGGCCGACGCCGCTGTCGGCTGTGCAACAGGCATTGATCGAGACTTGCCCTCAGTCGGTGGCCGGCATCCGGGCCAGGGCCTCCAGCATCATCGACGCATCGAGGCATGCCGCCGTCCATCCAGCGCAGGCGCAGCGCACACGACGCTGGCGATCCAGCAAGAGCACCGCCGGCATCGGCAGGTCGTAGCTCTGCTCGCCGTTCCAGGCCGAGAGACGGACGCCGCGGTCCCGGACGATCCGGCGAAGCGGCAGCGGCACCTTGAAGGCGATGCCGAGAGACTTGGTGAACCGGCACATGTGGTCGATCGCCACCGGAAAGCCGAGGCCGGTCGCGGCGATGGTCCGCCGCGCCTGAAACGGCGTCTCAGGCGTGATGGCGCACAGCACCGCCGCCGCGGCGTCAAAAGTCTCGCGGGCGGCGTCGAAACGGACGAGCGCCGCTCGCGCCGTCGCCGACCAGCCCCCCGGGTAGAACAGCAGCACGAGGCGCCGGTCCGCCGTCCGCACGGCGAGATCGAACGGCACGTCGTCCGGGGACTCCAGGACCGGCAATTGTACCCTGCGCCCGCGATAGAGGTCGGCACGGGGATCGAGGCCGTGCTCCCGGTCGACGAGGAAGGCGTCGAACTCGGGCATCGACGGCGGCACCGCCATCGTCAGGAGCCCCACGTCTGATCGGAGCTGAGTCGCTCGCGCTGACATCGCCATCGGCCGACTGCACCCTGTTGGCGCCCATATCGCGGAACGGGGCAGATTTTTCCCCTCATATCGGCCGATCGTCAATACACGATCTATCTGATAAACATTATCGTGTTTAGGCTTTGCAACATTCGATTTGCCCACGGCCGTCGCTCGGCCGGGCGGCCCTGGAGCCCCCGTTCATGCCCACACCATCCGTCCTCGGCATCTCCGGCAGCGTGACGCGACCCTCGCGGACGACAGCCCTCGTCTCGGCCGTTCTCGATGGCATCACTGCCCGCACGACGGTCCGCCCGCGCCTCGTCGAACTGGTGGATGCCGGCCCGGTGCTGTTTTCGGCGTTGACCGCCGACAAGCTGGCGGGGGCCGCCGAGGAGATCGTCCGGGCCGTCGAGGCTGCGGACGTGCTCGTCGTCGGCACGCCGGTCTACCGCGCCTCCTACACCGGTGCCCTAAAGCATCTCTTCGATCTCGTGCGCTACGACGCGCTGGCCGGCAAGCCCGTGGTGCTGCTCGCTACTGGCGGCACGCATCTGCACGGCCTCGTCACCGAGCATCAACTGCGGCCGCTGTTCGGCTTCTTCAACGCGCTGACGGTGCCGACGACCGTCTACGCCGTCGAGGCGGACTTTCGCGACTACCGCCTCGTCAATCCCGCCCTCTCCGACCGCATCGACCGCGTCGTCACCGAGGTCGTGACGCTGCTCGCGGCCGATACGGCCGCCGCGTTCGGTCCGGCCGCCGCCGCCCGTCGCCTTCCCGCCGCCCTCTCGGCCTGAGCGCGCCGACAGATCGGAGCAGATCCATGACCGTCCATTCGAAGCCGACCGCCGCATCCGCCCCGCTGAAGTTCGCCTACTGGGTGCCGAACGTCTCCGGCGGCCTCGTCGTCTCGAAGATCCCGCAGCGCACCGATTGGGGGCTCGAGTACAACATCAAGCTCGCCCGTATCGCCGAGCGGGTCGGCTTCGACTACGCGCTGTCGCAGATCCGCTTCATCGGCAGCTACGGCGCCGAGTACCAGCACGAGTCGACGACGTTCTCGACGGCGATCCTCGCCAACACGACGACGCTGAAGGTGATCGCGGCGATTCTGCCCGGTCCCTGGCACCCGCACGTCATCGCCAAGCTCGGCGCCACCGCCGACCAGATCTTCGACGGTCGCTGGGCGATCAACGTCGTCAGCGGCTGGTTCGCCGGCGAGTACGAGGCGCTCGGGCTGCCCTGGCTCGAGCACGACGAGCGCTACCGCCGCTCGCGCGAGTTCATCGAGGTTGTCAAAGGCATTTGGACGAAGGACAATTTCAACTACGCCGGAAAATATTACTCGGCGCACGACTTCACCTTGAAGCCAAAGCCATTGCAGTCGCCGCACCCGGAAATCTTCCAGGGCGGCAATTCGCGGGCGGCGAGAGAGAACGCCGGCGCCGTCTCCGACTGGTACTTCATGAACGGCAACACGCCGGAAGGCCACAAGGAGCAGATCGACGACGTCCGCTCGATCGCCGCCCGCCACGGCCGCACGGTCCGCTTCGGGGCGAATGCCTTCATCATCGCCCGCGAGACGGAGAAGGAGGCGAAGGCCGAGCTCGAGCGCATCGTCGAGCAGGCCGATCCGGAGGCGGTGAACGCCTTCGGCGGCGCCGTCAAGCAGGCCGGGCAGGCCTCGCCCGAGCGCAAGGGGATGTGGCAGGACTCCACCTTCCGCGACCTCATCCAGTACAACGACGGCTTCCGCACCAACCTGATCGGCACGCCAGAGCAGATCGCCGAGCGCATCGTCGCGCTGAAGAAGATCGGCGTGAACCTGATCCTCGGTGGCTTCCTGCATTTCCAGGAAGAGGTCGAATACTTCGGCGAGCGGGTGCTGCCGCTGGTGCGCGAACTCGAAGCCGCCGAACTGCCGGCCGAAGCCGCCGCCTGACACCTTCGCCACGGGAGATTCCGCAGTCCGGCGGCCGGCGCGCCGCCGGCTCCCGCTCGCCTGCGCCCCGAAACCGCCGGAGGCTTCTCATGTTGCAGGACTCGCTCGCGCTCGCCGCTCTCGACGTCGCGACGCCGCGCCTCGATCCCCGGCCGATCGCGCCGCCGCGGTCGGAGCCACGGCCCGCTGTGGCCACCCCGGTTCTGCTCGCACTGGAGGGCGTGTCGCTCTCCTTCGGCGGCGTGACGGCGCTCGCCGACGTCGATCTGGCGGTCGGCGAGGGTGAGATCCGCGCCATCATCGGGCCGAACGGCGCCGGCAAGAGCTCGCTCATCAATGTCGTCAGCGGCCTCTACCGGCCGATGCGCGGCCGCATCCGCCTCGCCGGCGACACCTTCACGGCGGTGCCGACCGAGCGGCTCGCCCGCCTCGGCGTCGCCCGCACGTTCCAGAACCTCGCCCTCTTCAAGGGCCTGACGGTGCTGGAGAACGTCCTGATGGGTCTGACCTCCGGCGTGCGCTCCGGCCTGTTCCGCCAGGTTCTCGGGCTTTCGTCGGCCCGCCGCGAGGGCGCTGAGAACCGCGAGAATGCGCTGGCGATGCTCGATTTCCTCCACCTCACGAGCCTGCGCGACCGCCGCGCCGGCACGCTTGCCTACGGGGTGCAGAAGCGCATCGAGCTCGCCCGCGCGCTCGTCGCGCAGCCGCGGCTGCTGCTGCTCGACGAGCCGATGGCCGGCATGACGATGACCGAGAAGCGCGAGATGACCGGCTTCATCCGCGACGCGCGCGACACCTACGGCACCACCGTCGTGCTGATCGAACACGACATCGGCGTCGTCATGGGCCTCTCCGACCGCGTCGCCGTGCTCGACTACGGCCGCAAGATCGCCGACGGCACCCCCGACGAGGTCCGTGCTGACCAGGCCGTCATCGACGCCTATCTCGGCGTCGCCCACGACGACGACGGCGAGGGCGGACTGTGATCGAGTTCCAGTTCTTCCTCGAGGTTCTCGTCGGAGGACTGCTCTCCGGCGTGATGTACTCGCTCGTCGCGATCGGCTTCGTGCTGATCTACAAGACGTCGGGCGTCCTCAACTTCGCGCAAGGGGCGATGCTGCTGTTCGCGGCGCTGACCTTCGTCAGCCTGGTCGAGCACGGCGTGCCGTTCTGGCTGGCCTTCGCCATCACGCTGGCGGCGATGGCGCTGCTCGGCATCGGCATCGAACGCACGGTGCTGCGGCCGCTCGTCAACCAGCCGCCGATCACCCTGTTCATGGCGACCCTCGGCCTCTCCTACGTCATCGAGGGCATCGCGCAGCTGCTCTGGGGTACGCAGGTGCACGGCCTCGACCTCGGCATCGAGGACCTGCCGCTGGAATTCGGCGGCGTCTTCGTCTCGACCTTCGACCTGTTCGCGGCCGCAACCGCCGCCCTGATGGTGGCGCTGCTCACGGTCTTCTTCCGCTACACCCGCGTCGGCCTCGCCTTCCGGGCCGTCGCCGACGACCAGCTCGCCGCGCTCGCCGTCGGGCTGCGGCTGCCGCGCATCTGGGCGATCGTCTGGACCGCCTCCGGAGTGGTGGCGCTGGTCGCGGGCCTGCTCTGGGGCGCCCGGCTCGGCGTGCAGTTCTCGCTGTCGCTGGTGGTGCTGAAGGCGCTGCCGGTGCTGGTGCTCGGCGGCTTCGACTCGATTGCCGGTGCCATTGTCGGTGGCCTCGTGATCGGCGCCGCCGAGAAGCTCGCCGAGGTCTATGTCGGCCCCTTCCTCGGCGGCGGCATCGAGGGCTGGTTCGCCTACGTGCTGGCTCTCGCCTTCCTGCTCGTCCGCCCCTCCGGCCTGTTCGGCCAGAAGCTCGTCGAGAGGGCCTGAGCGATGACCATCACCGCGCTCACGCCCGCTCCCCTCAACATCCCCCTCGCCGGGGCGTCGATCGCCGGCGTGCTCTTCCTCGCCTTCGCCGTCGTGCCGTTCGTCGGCACCGGCTACCTGTTCGAGGCGATCCTGACGCCGTTCCTGGCGCTGTCGCTCGCCGCTCTCGGGCTCAATCTTCTGACCGGCTATGCCGGCCAGGTGTCGCTGGGCTCGGCCGCCTTCATGGCGGTCGGCGCCTTCGCCGCCTACAACTTCAACCTGCGCATCCCGGAGCTGCCGTTCCTCGTCAGCCTGGTGCTGGCCGGTGTCACCGCCGCCGCCGTCGGGCTGATCTTCGGCCTGCCGAGCCTCCGGCTCCGCGGCTTCTATCTCGCCGTCTCGACGCTCGCCGCGCAGTTCTTCGTGCAGTGGGCGCTGACGAAGTTCTCCTGGTTTTCGAACGGCAGCGCATCGGGCGTCATCAACGCGCCGCCGCTCACCGTCTTCGGGCTCGACCTCGGCAGCCCGGTGGGCCGCTACCTGTTCTCGCTCTCGGTCGTCACGGTGCTGACGATCATCGCAGTGCGGCTGGTGCGGTCGCAGACCGGGCGGAACTTCATCGCCGTGCGTGATCAGGAGACGGCAGCGCGCATCATCGGCGTGCCGGTCCTGCGCACCAAGCTGGTCGCCTTCGCGGTCTCGTCGTTCTTCATCGGCGTCGCCGGGGTGCTGTGGGCGTTCGCCTACCTGCGCACGGTGGAGCCTGCGGGGTTCAACCTCGACCGCTCCTTCCAGATCCTCTTCATCATCATCATCGGCGGGCTCGCCTCGATCCGCGGCGCCTTCTTCGGGGCCGCCTTCATCGTCGTCTTCCCGCTGGTGCTGTCGCGCGCCGGCCAGGCCGTGTTCGGCGGCGTGTTCGATTCCGGCGTGCTCGAGATGAGCCAGCGCATCGTGCTCGGCGCTCTCATCATCGTCTTCCTCATCGCCGAACCCGCTGGCCTCGCCGCGCTCCTCGACCGTCTCAAGGCGCGGATCGTCGGCGCGCGGGCCGGACTATGACCTCCCAAGAGCCTGCCTCTCCAAAACTGCCTGTCTCCCAAGACAAACCGCTGGAGCCTCCCATGTCGATTTCCAATACCTTCCGGACCGCCTTGCGGGCAGGGCTGCTCGCCTCGACGCTCGCCGCCGTCGCCGTGCCGGCCTTCGCCGACGAGCAGTACTTCCCGCTGCAGAGCTACCGCGTCGGCCCCTACGCCGCCGGCGGCACCGGCTTCTTCGGCGGCTTCATCGACTACATGAACCTGATCAACACCCGCGACGGCGGCGTCAACGGCGTCACCCTCACCTGGGACGAGTGCGAGACGCAGTACGAGGTCGAGCGCGGCGTCGAGTGCTACGAGCGCCAGAAGAACCACGCCGGCATCGCCGCCTGGAACCCGCTGTCGGTCGGCATCGCCTACGCGATGATCGATCGCGTCACCGCCGACAAGGTGCCGCTGATCACCATCAACCACGGCCGCACGGATTCGACCGACGGCCGGGTGTTCCCCTACGTCTTCCCGCTGCTGCTGAACCCCTACAGCGAGACGTCGGGCATCATCAACTACATCGCCTCGCGCGAGGGCGGCATCGAGACCCTGAAGGGCAAGAAGATCGTCGTGCTCTACCACGGCTCGCCCTACGGCAAGGAGACGATCCCGATCTACGAGCTGCTCGCCGAGCAGTACGGCTTCGAGGTGCAGCAGATCGAGGTGCCGCATCCCGGCAACGAGCAGCAGTCGCAGTGGCTGACGATCCGCCGGGCGAAGCCCGACTACGTGGTGCTGCGCGGCTGGGGCGTGATGAACCCGGTGGCACTGAAGACGGCGCAGAAGACCGGCTTCCCCGCCGACCACATCATCGGCAACGTCTGGTCCAACTCCGAGGAAGATGTGCGTCCTGCCGGCGACGCCGCCAAGGGCTACATTGCCATCACCACCCAGGCGTCCGGCGCCGAGTATCCGGTGCTGCAGGAGGTCATCAAGACCGTCTACGACGCCGGCAAGGGCAACCTCGACGACAAGGATCGCATCGGCAGCGTCTACCACAACCTCGGCATCGTGAACGGCATCCTCAACGTCGAGGCGGTGCGCATCGCCCAGGAGAAGTTCGGCAAGCGCACGCTCACCGGCGAGGAGGTGCGCTGGGGCTTCGAGAACCTGCGCCTCGACGAGGCGCGCGTCGCGGCGCTGGGCGCCAAAGGCCTGTTCCACTCGATCAACGTCACCTGCGCCAACCACGAGGGCGACGGCCGCGTCACCTTCCAGCAGTGGGACGGCGCCAAGTGGACGGTCGTCTCCGACTGGATCGCGCCGGACTGGGCGCTGCTGCGGCCGATCATCGAGCAGTCGGCGGCCACCTACGCCAAGGAGCAGGGCATCACGCCGCGCGACTGCGCCGCCGAGCAGAGCACCAACTGAGCAGAGCACCGGCGGATCGATCGACCCGCAGCCCGGCGCTTGCGCCGGGCTCCCCAGCCCGAGCGTGCCCCATGGCCCCGTCCCACAGCCGTCCCTTGCTCGTCGTCGATGCGGTCGAGGCGACCTACAGCCACGCCATCCGGGCACTCTCCGGCGTCAGCCTCAGCGTCGCGCCGGGCGAGATCGTCGCCCTGCTCGGCGCGAACGGCGCCGGCAAGACGACGACGCTGAAGGCCGTCACCAATCTCCTGCCCGCCGAGCGTGGCCAGATCGTCGCCGGCGGCATCAGCTACGACGGCCTCAACGTCGCCCGCACCGCGACCGCCGATCTCGTGCGGCGCGGCCTGGTGGCGGTGCTCGAAGGCCGGCACTGCTTCAAGTCGCTCACCGTCGAGGAGAACCTCGTCACCGGCGGCCTCGGGCGCAGCGGCTCGCGCGCCGACATCCGCCGCGACCTCGCCCGCGTCTATGCCCTGTTTCCGCGCCTCGCCGAGCGTCGCCGCAACGCTGCTGGCCTCTGCTCGGGTGGCGAGCAGCAGATGACGGCGATCGGCCGCGCCCTGATGGCGCGCCCGCGCCTGCTGGTGCTCGACGAGCCCTCGATGGGGCTCGCGCCGCTCATCGTCGAGGACATCTTCCGTGCCCTGAAGCGGCTCAACCGCGACGAGGGGCTGTCGATCCTCGTCGCCGAGCAGAACTCCACCGTCGCGCTGCGCCACGCCGACCGCGCGAGCGTGCTCGAGAACGGCCGCGTCGTGCTCGACGGCACCGCCGCCGAACTCGCCGCGCGTGACGACGTCAAGGCCTTCTACCTCGGCCTCGCCACGCCGCATCGCGACGAGGACGCCCGCCTCACGCAGGCCGGCTGACGCCGGCCCGCGCGCGCCCATCCCCACAGGAGGACCCGCTGATGTCCGCACTCTCTCTCGCCGTCGACAAGCCCGCCGGCGTCCCCGGCGTGCCGCGCCCGCGCACCCCGGCCCACGTCATCCGCGACGATGCTGAGGCGATCGCCGTCGCCGAAAGGCTCGCCGCCGAATTCGCCGTCGGCGCCTCCGAGCGCGACCGCACCCGCCGCCTGCCGGCGGCCGAACTCGACGCCTTCTCCCAGAGCGGCCTCTGGTCGATCAACGTGCCGAAGCGATTCGGCGGCCCCGAGGTCTCCTATGTGACGCTCGCCCGGGTGATCGCGATCATCTCCGCCGCGGATCCTTCGATCGGCCAGATCCCGCAGAACCATCTCGGCGTCGTCGCGGCGATCCGCACCGTCAGCGACGAGGCGCAGCAGCGGCGGCTGTTCGCCGAGGTGCTGAAGGGCGTGCGCTTCGGCAACGCCTTCTCCGAGTTCGGCTCGAAGCGCGCCGCCGACTTCGAGACGCGCTTCACCGACGCCGGCGACCACGTTGTCGTCGTCGGCCGCAAGTTCTACTCGACCGGCGCGCTGCTCGCCCACCTGGTGCCGATCGTCGCGCTCGATGACGAGGGCCGCGCCTGGTACGCGATCGCCGACCGCGACGCGCCGGGGCTCACTGTCATCGACGACTGGTCGAGCTTCGGCCAGCGCACGACGTCGAGCGGCACCGTCATCCTCGACCACGTCAAGGTGCCGAAGACGCACCTCGTGCCCGGCTACAAGGGCTACGACCGGCCGACGGCCGACGGGGCGATCTTCCAGATCATCCAGGCGGGCGTCGATACCGGCATCGCGAAGGCGGCGATCGACGACACCATCCGCTTCGTCCGCACCAAGGCGCGCGCCTGGGTCGACAGCGGCCTCGAGCACGCCTGGGAGGATCCCTACACGATCCAGGCGGTCGGGGACCTGACGCTGCGCCTGCACGCCACCGAGGCACTGCTCGACAAGTCCGGCGAGGCGGTCGACCGCGCCGTCGCGAACCCGACGGCCGAGACCGTCGCCGCCGCGCAGATCGCCGTCGCCGAGGCGAAGGTGCTGTCGACCGAGATCGCCATCGCCGCCACCAACAAGCTGTTCGAGCTCGCCGGCACGCGCTCCACGCTGGCCGAGCACAACCTCGACCGCCACTGGCGTAATGCCCGCACCCACACCCTCCACGATCCCGTGCGCTGGAAGTACGCGATCCTCGGCAACTACGCGCTGAACGGCATCGCCCCGCCGCTGCACGCCTGGAGCTGAGGCGCGCGACCGGACCTCACCGGACGGGTCGGCCACGACGGGCCGGCGGGCGTGCCACGCACGTCCGCCGGCCCGTTCGCGTTTCCGCATGGGCAGCAACGCGGAACCGTCACTGTTGCCGCGGCAGCATCCGGATCTTCGGCGGCGGCGGCAAGGTCTTGGAATCCTTCGATCTCTCCGCTGGCACGCGGACTGCAGTCGGCCAACGCACCCAAGACGACTGATTCCGAGCCGGAGCGCCACCGTGCCCTTCGGACCCTTCGCCCCGCGGCCCCGACGTGGCCGGGCGCAGCCTTCACGGAGATAGCCATGCGATACCCCAAGCGCCTTTTCACCGCCGCCGCGCTGACGGCCTCGCTCGTCGTCGCCGCCCTGCCTGCGAAGGCCGAGGGCCTGATCCGCATCGTCGAGCAGTTCGGCACGCTCTATCTGCCGCTGCACGTCATCCGCGATCAGGGCCTGATCGAGAAGTACGGCAAGGCCGAGGGGCTCGACATCAAGGTCGAGTGGGCGAAGCTCTCGGGCGGAGCGGCCATCAACGAGGCGCTGCTCTCCGGCAACATCGACGTCGCCGCCGCCGGCATCGGCCCGTTCCTGACGCTGTGGGACAAGACCGGCGGCTCGGTGAAGATCATCGGGGCTCTCGGCGCGCAGCCGAACTACCTCGTCACCAACAAGCCCGAGATCAAGACGCTGAAGGACTTCACGGCCGCCGACAAGATCGCGCTGCCGGCGGTCGGCGTGTCGGTGCAGGCGCGCCTCCTGCAGATCGCCGCCGAGAAGGAGTTCGGCGCCGGCAACCACAAGCAGCTCGACGGCCTGACGGTGACGCTGCCCCACCCGGACGCGACGGCGGCGCTGCTGTCGGGCTCGACCGAGATCACCGCCCACATCTCCAACTCGCCGTTCCAGGAGCAGGCGCTGGCGAGCGGCAAGGTTCACAAGGTGCTGAGCTCCTACGACATCCTCGGCGGCCCGGCGACGCCGACGCTCGTCTATACGACGATCAAGTTCCGCCAGGACAACCCGAAGGCTTACAAGGCCTTCTACGACGCCTTCCAGGAGGCGACGGCGTGGATTGCCGCGAACAAACCGGCCGCGGCCGAGACCTATGTCCGGATCGAGAAGTCGAAGCTCGATCCGGCCTTCGTGCTTGAGGTGCTGGAGAACCCGGACGTGCAGTACACGACGACGCCCCTGCGCACGCAGGTGTTCGCGGACTTCCTCTACCGCACCGGCGCGATCAAGACTCAGGCGAAGAGCTGGACCGACTACACCTTCGAGGAGCTGCACACGCAGCCGGGGAGCTGAGCCGATGCTGCATGCGACAGCCGTGCCGGCTCCCCGCTCCGCCACGGCGCCCGCCGTTCTTGAGGCCGATGGCCTCATCCTCGACTACACGACGGATCGTGGCACGGTGCGGGCGGTGGAGGACGTCGGCTTCACCGTCCGCCAGGGCGAGCGCCTCGTGCTGATCGGTGCCTCCGGCTGCGGCAAGTCGTCGATCCTCCGGATGGTCGCCGGCTTCCAGCGCCCGACCGCCGGCACCATCCGCACGCGCGGCAAGCCGGTGACCGGTCCGAGCCCCGACCGCATCGTCGTCTTCCAGGAGTTCGACCAGCTGCTGCCCTGGAAGACGGTGGCGCAGAACGTCATGTTCCCGCTGCGTGTCGCCCGTCGCCTGTCGGCGGAGGAGGCGCGCGAGCGGGCCGTGGCCGCCCTCGGCAAGGTCGGGCTGGAACGGGCGATCGACGCCTATCCCCACACGCTGTCGGGCGGCATGAAGCAGCGCGCGGCGATCGCCCGCGCGCTCGCCACCGAGCCGGACGTGCTGCTGATGGACGAGCCGTTCGCGGCGCTCGACGCCCTCACCCGCCGGCGGCTGCAGCAGGACGTGCTGCAGCTCGCGGAGGAACTCGGCTTCACGCTACTGTTCGTCACCCACGCGATCGACGAGGCGGTGCTGATCGGCACCTCGCTGCACCTCCTCAGCCCGCACCCGGGCCGGACGATCGCCACCTACGACACCGCGGGGTTCGGCCTCGCCGACGTCGGCACGCCGCGCTTCGAGGCGGTGGTGCGCGACGTCGAGACCCTGCTGTTCGCCCGTCCCGGGAGCCACCGCCATGACTGACCTGACCGCCAGCACCGGCAAGGCCGGGGCGGCCGCACCCGGCACCACCCTCGGCGACTGGCTCAAGGCGGCCGCCGCCCATACCCTGGTGCGCCGCGCCTTCGTCCTCGTGCTGCTCGCGGCGGCGTGGCAGGCGGCGGCGGTGTGGCAGGACAACCCGCTGATGCTGCCGAGCTTCCTCGACACGGCCGCGGCATTCGTCGACGCCGTGCGCAGCGACCAGCTGATGGAGTCGGCCGCCGCCTCGCTGGGCGTTCTGATCAAGGGCTACGTCGTCGCGATCGTGATCGCCCTCGTCTTCGTGTCGCTCGCGGTGGCCAACGGCTTCGTGCGCGAGGTCCTGCAGACCCTGACGGCGATGTTCAACCCGCTGCCGGCGATCGCGCTGCTCCCGATCGCGCTCTTGTGGTTCGGGCTCGGCGAGAAGAGCCTCCTCTTCGTGCAGATCCACGCGGTGCTGTGGCCGTTCGCGCTGGCGCTCCTCACCGGCTTCGAGGCGGTGCCGGAAACGCAGCGCCTCGTCGGCCGCAACTACGGTCTCAAAGGGCCGTCCTACGTGCTGCGCATCCTCGTGCCGGCGGCGCTGCCGTCGATCCTGTCGGGGCTGAAGATCGGCTGGGCGTTCGCCTGGCGGACGCTAATCGCCGCCGAGCTGGTCTTCGGCATGAGCTCGAGCCAGGGCGGGCTCGGCTGGTTCATCTATCGAAATCGCAACGAGCTCCTCACCGACAAGGTGTTCGCGGGCCTCGCGACGGTGATCCTGATCGGGCTGGTGGTGGAGGTGGTGCTCTTCCGCACCATCGAGGCGGTGACCGTGCGTCGCTGGGGGATGCAGCGCTGAAAGCGTCGCGGCCGGGGCGCCACGATCGCTCCGGCCGCGCGACGACCTCCGCGGTGGCCGACGCCACCGCAAGACCTGTGGAGAGCTCCATGCACCATGTCGATGTCGCCATCATCGGCGCCGGCTTCACCGGGGCGGCGCTCGCGGTGAACCTGCTCCGCCGGTTGCCGCCGCGTTCCCGCATCGCCCTCATCGGCAGCGGTGACGACGCCGGCCGCGGCGTCGCCTACGGCACGCCGATCCCGGACCATCGCCTCAACGTCCCGGCCGGCCGGATGAGCCTGTTTCCAACGGACCCGGGCGACTTCGTCCGCTGGCTCGGCGATCAGCCGGAAGGGCAGGGGATCGCCGACGATGCGCTGCCCTACAGCTTCGCTCCCCGCCGCGCCTATGGCCGCTACGTCGCCGACAGGCTCGCCGCGGCCGAACGGGACGCGATCGGCCGCGTGGTGTTGCTGCGCTTCCCGCGCGCCGCGCTCGCGGCGAAGCCCGTGGCCGCCGGGCTGCGCATCGACCTCGACAGCGGCGGTCCGATCGTCGCCGGGGCGACGGCGCTCTGCCTCGGCAACATTGCGACCGGCCTTCCGGTCCCGTCGGACGCCGTCGACCGCGCGATCGGCGACCGCATCATCCTCGACCCGTGGCAGCCCTCGGCCCTCGATGCCGTTGCTGAAGACGAGGACGTCCTCGTCATCGGCACCGGCCTGACGATGATCGATCAGGTGTTGACGCTGACCGCCCGCGGCCACCGCGGCCGCATCGTCGCCGTCTCGCGCCGCGGCCTGCTGCCGCTCGCCCATCGCGAGCCGCGGCAGCCGCCGCTGGCACTCGCGACCGTCGAGGCGTCGACGCCACTCGTCGAGCTGTCGCGGCTCGTGCGCTCGAAGGCGAAGGCCGAGATCGCCGCCGGGCGCGACTGGCGCCCCGTCGTCGACGGCCTGCGCCCCCGGCTGCAGGAGCTCTGGCAGGGCCTCGGCAGCGAGGACCGGCGGCGCTTCCTCCGCCACGTCGCGCCGTTCTGGAACATCCACCGCCACCGTTTCGCTCCCGAGATCGCGGCGCGGGTCGCCGACTGGCGCGCGTCGGGCCGGCTGGAGGTCGTGCGCGGGCGGGTTCTGGCGCTTCGGCGCGGCCCGGCCGACGGGAAGGTCGTCGTGACATTGCGCCCGCGCGGCGATGCGGCGACGGACGAGGTGCGCGTCGACCGTGTGCTGAACTGCGCCGGCCTCGACCGCGGCGCCCCCGTGCGTTCGCAGCCGCTGTTGCGGGATCTGGCCGAAGCCGGGCTCCTGCGTGAGGACCCCGCCGGTCTCGGGATCGACATCGACGCCGATGGCCGCGTGCTCGACCGCCATGGCCACGCCGACAACACTCTTTTCGCCCTCGGTCCGCTCGGGACCGGCCGCCTCTGGGAGATCGTGGCCGTTCCGGAGATCCGCGAGCAGTGCGCCGACGTCGCCGCCCGCATCGCCGCCGACGCCTTCGCGCGGCACTACCGGCAGACCAAGGTCGCCGGCGGGCGGTAGCGCGCTCAATCGGATGGAGCCGTCTTCGGCCGAACACGCTCCCGATACGTGGTCCCGACCTGGCAGGTCACCGCCACATCACCCGGATCGCAGCGATCCGGGTGATCGCGTCATCGGCGTTAGGCGCTCGCCAGCGATGCCGGCTGCGCCATGGCCGCCCGGGCCGCGTCGGCCACCCGCACGGCGTGGATCGCCACCTCGGGAAGCCCCATCAGTTCGCCGAAGGTGGCGCGGGCGAGCGGCCCCGCCACCAGGATCCTCGGGTCGGCATTCCCATACGCCCCGACCGCGCGGCCGTGGCGGTCGGTCTCGATGCCGAGGCGCAGGGCGTCCGGCCGGATCGCGCCGAGGCGGTGCAGGCTGTCCAGCACCGGCGAGCGATCGAACAGGCGCCCGGCCGCCGGCCCGGTGGCGAGGATCACCGCATCCACCGTCAGCCGCGTCGCGGCACCGCTCCAGCGGTCCTGCAGGTCGAGGTGGATGGTGTCGCCATCGCGGACGACGTCGCGCGTCAGGGCGGCGCGGATCGTGAGGGTGCCGTCGCGGCGGCGGCGGGCGATCGTCGCCGCGACCTGCGGCGCGACGCGGAAGCGGTGGCTGTCCCAGAACGGCCGCAGGTGGCGCAGCAGGCGGCGCCGCTCGTCCTGCGGCAGTGCCGACCAGATGGCGAAGCCCTGCTCCCGCACGGCGTCGATGACGTGCTGCCACGGCCGCCCCGCTGTGCTGGCGTCGTCGAGGGCGCGGCGGACACGCCGGAGCAGGGCGAGGCTCGTGCGGGCCGGGGCGGTGGAGAAGTCGCCGAGCGATGAACCCGCCGGGCCGTGCCCGCGGGAGGTGAGGCCGCGGCGGGAGATCGCCGTGATCGGGCCGCGGTGGCCGGCGGCATCGAGGCTCGCCACCACGTCGGCCATCGTCAGCCCCGTGCCGACGATCAGCAGGCGGTCGTCAGGGCGCAGGGACGTGAACGCCTGGGGCGCCCACGGATCGGCGATGAAGCGCGGATGATCGCGAAGCGCCTCGGCATAGCCCGCCGGGGCCTGCGGTTCGGTATGGCCGACGGCGAGGACGACGAGGTCGGCGAGCATCGTCTCGCCCCCCTCCAGCGTGATGGCGAAGCGCCGGCCCGCCGGTGTCGCGCGCACGGCGCGGTCGCGAACATGCGTAACGAAGCCCGCCTCGATCAGCGGCTCCAGCTGTTCGCCGACATAGGCCCCGAACACCGACCGCCGCGGGAAGAGCTGTCCACCCGGCCCGGTCGCGTCCGGGTCGTCGCGGACGGCGTCCCGGGCTTCGATCCAGCGGACGAAGTGGCCGGGATCGGCGGGATCGAGGCTCATCTTCGCCGCCGGGACGTTGATGCGATGCGACGGGTCGATGCTCCCGTAGGCGAGGCCGGCGCCCAGCCTCGGCCTCGGCTCGACCACGGTGATGTCGACCGCGCCCGCGCCCGACCGCGCCAGGTGCCACGCCACGGCGGCGCCGGAGAAGCCGCCGCCGATGATCACCACGTGCGGCCGGCCGGAGGGGGTCGGAGCGCGGCTCACGACACACGCCCGGCCGTTTGCTGCCGTGCCGGGCGGCGCCACCAGCGGTCCGGATGTTCGTCGTGCGTGTCCTGCATGGGATGCTCTGTGTCGGGGGTGAGTGCGGTGTCCCCCGATGGTCAGCATCATCCGTGCCAGCAGTATATCCGTGAAAGATCTGAGCTTCCTTGAGATGATAATTCCGCTTACTGTTGCAACCGCGACAGTCCTTCGGCTTGCTGTCGTCAATCCAGCAGGCCGGCGACTTCCGTCTTGGCGCGCATCACGCCAAGGAGGCCGCGTCTATTCTCGGCGTCACCCTGTCGGATTGGCTGCAGGCAGGCCAGCAGGCTGCGGCGATGCCGCCATCGCTCCATCCCCTCGAAATCGTCAACCCTTTGATTGGAATGTGGAATCCGTCTGGCACGGCGATTGCGCACTGAATTGCTCGTCAGCGGTCCCGTTCGCCCTCGGGACCGGCTGACGTAGCGGCCGTGGCGCGTCGACGCCGGAGCCGCCGTTCCGATCCAAAGCACAGGACGCGCAGCCGATGAACGTCGCCTTCCCCCACCCGGTCCGCCACCCTGCTGCAGACGCCCATGCCCTGAAGCAGGCGATGCGCACGCTCGCCGGCGGCGTCACCGTCATCACGGCCGGCATCGGCGAGGCGCGCACCGGTGCGACCGTCACCTCGGCGACCGCCCTGTCGGTCGAGCCGCCGACGATGATCGTCAACATCAACCTGTCGTCGTCCACCTGGCCGGCGATCCGGCGGCACGGCCACTTCTGCGTCAACATCCTCGGCCGCCACCACCAGGACGTCGCCGACCGCTTCGCCGGCAAGGGCGGCGTGAAGGGGGCGGAGCGCTACGCCGAGGCCGACTGGGTCGAGCTCTCGACCGGCGCCCTCGGCCTCGTCGGGGCACTCGCCGCCATCGACTGCGAGCTCGAGGAGGCGATCGAGCGGCACAGCCACGCGATCATCCTCGGCCGCGTCGCCGCCATCACCCTCGGGGTCGGCAACTCCCTCGTCTACGCCAACGGCCGCTACGGCTCGTTCAGCGACTGAGCGGCCGGCGGGCACCGCGCCCGCCCCGTCCCAGGATCCCATCAGCACTGCCACGCAGCGGAACCGCATCGGACGCGGCCCGCTTCGCCGCCCAGATTGGAACTCGACCATGACCAAGCCGAAGCCGAAGTCGCTGACCCTCAATCTCAACCTCATCCCCGGCGGCGTCTTCCCGGGCGCCTGGCGGGCGGGGGATAAGGACGGGCAGCACTACAGCAGCCTCGACCACTACATCGAGGTGGCGAAGATCGCCGAGAAGGGTCTGCTCGACGCGGTCTTCCTCGCCGACACGCCGGTCTGGCGCTACCGCGGCGAATACCGGCCGTTCCGCGGCCTCGATCCGACGGTGGCGCTCGGCGCCGTGGCCCAGCACACGAGCCGCATCGGCCTCGTCGCCACTGCCTCGAGCTCCTACAACTCCGCCTACAACCTCGCCCGCCGCATCTCGACGCTCGACCACGTCAGCAAGGGCCGCGCCGCCTGGAACGTCGTGGCGACGACCGGCGACGACGTCGCCCAGAACTTCGGCCAGGCGAAGACCCTCGACCACGCGGCCCGCTACCGGCGCGCCCACGAGTTCGTCGAGGCGGTGATCCAGCTCTGGGACAGCTGGGCCGACGACGCCTTCGTCGCCGACAAGACGACCGGCGTCTTCGTCAACGAGAAGCGCATCCGCGAGATCGATTACGTCGGCGAATACGTCAATGTCGTCGGACCGCTGAACCTGCCGCGCTCGCCGCAGGGGCATCCGGTGATCGTGCAGGCCGGCTCCTCCGAGGACGGCGTCGGGCTCGCCTCGCGCTTCGCCGACGCCGTCTACACCGTGCAGCACGATCTCGCCTCGGCGCTCGCCTTCCGCACCAAGGTGCGCGACCGCGCCAAGGCCTGGGGCCGCGACCCGGAGACGGTGAAGGTGCTCCCCGGCCTCGTCACGCTGGTCGGCTCGACCGAGGCCGAGGCCCGGCGCCGCGAGCGCGAGCTGCAGGCGCTGCACACCGAGCACTACGCCATCAACGCGCTCGCGCTGCAGCTCGGCGTGCCGGTGGAGGCGCTCGTCCTCGACAAGCAGCTGCCGTGGGACCTCATTCCCGAGGATGGCCACTCCGGCAGCAAGCAGGGCCACTTCGCGGCGCTCGTCGCCACCGCCCGCAGTGAAAAGCTCACCGTGCGCGAGATCCTCGCCCGCCAGGGCGGCGGCCTCACCCACGTGGCGGCGATCGGCGCCCCCGAGCAGATCGCCGACCTGATCGAGAGCTGGTATCGCGCCGGTGCCGTCGACGGCTTCAACGTCATGCCGGCGGCGCTGCCGGAGGTGGCGATCGCCTTCGTCGAGCACGTCGTGCCGGTGCTGCAGAAGCGCGGCCTGTTCCGCACCGAGTATCCCGGCACGACGCTGCGCGACACCTACGGCCTCGAGCGCCCGGGCGACGGGTTCTCCAAATCCTACGGCATCAAGCGCGTCCGCCGCGCCGAAGCCTCGTTCAGCTGAGGCCCGGCAGCAGCATGAGCGCCCAGTCGGACACGGGCCCCGCCATCGGGCGGGGCCAGCCGGTAGAGGAGGCGGGGGCGCGCGGCCGACGCCTCGAGCGCCAGCGCTTCGTCGTGCGCTATGTCGCCGGCAAGCTCGCCTCGGCGGTGTTCGTGCTGTGGGCGGCGGTGACGCTGAGTTTCCTCTCCATCCACTTAGCCCCCGGCGATCCGGTGACGCTGCTGATGGGCGAGGTCGCCACCCCGGAGCTACGGGCCGCGGTGGAGCGCGACTGGGGCCTCGACCGGCCGCTCCTCGACCAGTACGTCGACTATCTCGGCAACATCCTGCAGGGGAGCTTCGGCTTCTCCTACGCCCAGAACGCGCCGGTGAACGACATCCTGTTCGGACCGCGGCTCATGGCGAGCGCCGAGCTCACCGCCTTCGCCGTCGTCACTGCGCTCGTGCTCAGCATCGTCATCGCGGTGGCGACCGCCGGGCGGAAGGGCATCGTCGCCGGCGCCTCGCAGCTGACCGAGCTGGTGTTCGCGTCGATGCCGTCCTTCTGGCTCGGCATCGTCCTCATCACGATCTTCGCCTTCAACCTCGGCTGGCTGCCGGTGACCGCGGGCTCGGGCTTCAGGAAGCTGATCCTGCCCGGGCTGACGCTGGCGCTGCCGCTCGCCGCCGTGCTCTCCCAGGTCATCCGCGAGGGCATCGAGCGCTCGCTGGAGCAGCCCTATTCGGTGACGGCGCGCGCCCGCGGCATCGGCTTCACGCGACTGAAGTACGCCCACGCGCTCCGCCACTCGCTGCTGCCGGCGATGACGCTGTCCGGCTGGGCCGTCGGCGGCATGCTGACGGGCACCGTCGTCGTCGAGCAGGTGTTCGGCCGCACCGGCATCGGCCAGGCGACCGTCGTCGCCGTGACCCTGCAGGACATCCCCGTCGTCCTCGCCGTCGCGCTGCTGTCGGCCGTGATCTACGTCGCGGTCAATACGCTCGTCGACATCCTCTACCTCTGGGCCGACCCGCGACTGCGGGCGAGGTGATCCATGACACTCTCCCTCACAGACCTGCGTGAGCCCCGACGGCTGCCGCGGCTGCCGCGCGCTGAGGTCACACTCTCCTTGGGCTTCCTCGCCCTGCTCGGCCTCGTGGTCGCGCTGCCCGGCCTCGTCGCATCGCACGATCCGCTGCTCACCGACTTCGGCCGGACGCTGTCGCCGCCCGGCGCGGAGAACCTGCTCGGCACCGACGGCCTCGGGCGCGACGTGTTCAGCCGCATCGTCTACGGCGCGCAATACTCGCTGTTCATCGGCGTCCTCTCGACGGTTCTCGGCGTCGGGCTCGGCGTCGTCTTCGGCCTGCTCGCCGGCGTCACCGGGCGGCTCGGCAACGAGGTGATCTCGCGCACCTTCGACGTCATCGGCGCCTTCCCCGACCTCCTGTTCGCGCTGGTGCTGATCACCTTCACCGGGCCGGGCACCTGGAACCTCATCTTCGCCATCGGCGTCGCTTCGGCGCCGCGCTACGGCCGCGTCGTCCGCGCCGAGACGCTCGCCGTCATCCACTCCGACTTCGTCCAGCAGGCGCGGCTGTCGGTGGCCTCGCCGGCGCTGATCGTCATCCGCCACGTGTTGCCGAACGCGCTCGGCACCGTCCCGGTGCTCGCCACCCTCGGCGTCGGCGGCGCCATCCTGGGCGCGGCCGGCCTGAGCTTCCTCGGCTTCGGGCCGGCGCAGCCGATCCCGGAGTGGGGCTCTATGCTCTCGGAGGCGCGGGGCGACCTGCGCGTCGCCTGGTGGGCGGGCGTCTTCCCGGGTCTCGCCATCACCCTCACCGCCATCGCCGTCACCGTCGTCGGCCGGCACTTCCAGCGGTCCTTCGAGCGCCGGAGCGGGCGATGACCGTTCACATGCGGCCCTGCCAGGAGGCCCCCGCCGCCGGCGCGGGCGAGCTCCTCATCGACGTGCGCGGCCTGCGCGTCGCCTTCGAGGGCGCGCCGGCCGGAGCGCCGCCGGTCGTCGACGGCCTCGACCTGTCGCTCAGGCGCGGCCGCGTGCTCGCGATCGTCGGCGAGTCGGGCTCCGGCAAGTCGGTCAGCGCCCGCAGCCTGCTCGGCCTCGCCGGCGCCGGCGCCCGGGTCGCGGCCGAGCGCTTCGACTTGCTCGGCCGGGACGCGCGCGGCTTCGGCGAGGCGGACTGGCGGCGCCTGCGCGGCCGCCGCATCGGCCTCGTCCTGCAGGACGCGCTGACCTCGCTCGACCCGATGCGCACCATCGGCGCGGAGGTGAGCGAGGCGCTCGACGCCGCCGACGGGTCCTGGTGGCCGCGGCGGCGCGAGGCGGGCGAGATCGAGACGCTGCTCGCCTCCGTCGGCATTCGCGACCCCGGCCTGAAGCGGCGGCAGTACGCCCACCAGCTTTCGGGCGGCCAGCGGCAGCGGGCGCTGATCGCCTCCGCCATCGCCGGCGATCCCGACGTCATCATCGCTGACGAGCCGACGACGGCGCTCGACGTGACGATCCAGGCGCGCATCCTGCAGCTCCTGAAGGAGAAGGTCGGCGGCGGCCGCGGCCTCATCCTGATCAGCCACGACTTCGCCGTCGTCGCCGACATCGCCGACGACGTCATCGTGCTCAACCGCGGCCGGGTGGTCGAGGCCGGCCCGGCGCGCGACGTGCTCTACAGGCCGCAGCGCGACTACACGCGCCAGCTGATCGCCGCCATTCCCGGCCTGCAGTCCCGCGGCAAGCGACTGTCCGCGCTGCCAAAGCCGGCGGCCGCCGAGGCGACCTCGCTCGCCATCGACGCCGGCCCGACCGTCGTGCGCGCGGAGGGGCTGGTGAAGTGGTACCGCGGCGAGGGCGGGCGCGAGTTCAAGGCGGTGGACGGGGTCTCCTTCACCATCCGCGCCCGCGAGATCGTCGGCCTCGTCGGCGAATCCGGCTCCGGCAAGTCGACGGTGGCCAAGCTCGTCACCGGCCTGCTGACGCCGGACGCCGGGGCGATTTCCATCTACGGCGCGCCCTGGCCCGGCGGGACCAGGGCGGCCCGGCGCGCCGGCGTCGGCACGGTGCAGCTGATCGGCCAGGACAGCCTCGGCTCCTTCGATCCCCGCTACACCGTGCGCGAGGTCGTCGCCGAGAGCGTCGCCCTCGTCCAGCGCGACCGCGCGGGCCGCGAGACGCGGATCCGCGAGCTCCTCGATCTCGTGCAGCTCCCGGCAGGCACGATCGACCGTCATCCCCGCGAACTGTCCGGCGGGCAGCGCCAGCGCGTCTCCATCGCCCGTGCCCTCGGCTCCAACCCGAAGGTCCTCGTCTGTGACGAGCCGGTCTCGGCACTCGATGTTTCCGTGCAGGCGCAAATATTGGATTTATTTGTCGATATCAGAAGCGTCTACAGCGCGTCATTTCTGTTCATCTCCCATGACATCGGGGTAATAAATCATCTGTGTGACAAAACACTTGTCATGCTTTCGGGGAAGATCGTCGATCAGGGGCCGTCCGAATCCTTATTCAGGACGTCGAACGTCGATTATACACGACAACTGATGCAGGCAGTGCCGCATCTTTGAACGAGGACATCTGCACATGGCAAGCAAGCTTCGACGCTCGTGGCTGAGCGGCGTCGTCATCGCCGTCGCCGCCGGCCTCGCCACCTTCGCGCCCGCCGTCGCCGACGACGCGCCCGCCGCCAACCCGCAGTCCGGCGGCACGCTGACGATCGCGCTGCCGTTCTTCCCGGACGAGGGGCTGAACCCCCACCACCGCGGCGCCATCAGCCAGACCCAGGTGATGCGCAATGTCTACGACAGCCTCGTCGCCGCCGACTACGACGAGAGCTTCCATCCCTGGCTGGCCGAGAGCTGGACGAAGTCGGCCGACGGCCTAGTCTACACCTTCAAGCTCCGCCAGGGCGTGACCTTCACCGACGGCGAGCCGTTCAACGCGCAGGCGGTGAAGGCGAACTTCGACCGCGTCATCGACGGCAAGTACGCGCCGGGTGCCGCCAAGAACACCTTCCGCGCGCTGGCCGAGACGAAGGTGATCGACGACCACACGGCGCAGCTCACCCTCAAGAAGCCGGCGGCGAACTTCCTGCACACCCTCGCTTCGCTGGAAGGCGCGATCGTCTCGCCGAAGTCGCTCGAGAACCCGGAGGTGCGGGCGGGCGGCGTCGGCATCGCCGGCACCGGGCCGTTCATCCTGACGGCCGTCGTCCCCGGCCAGGAGCTCGTCTTCAAGCGCAACGACGGCTACACCTCGCCACCGGCGACTGCCCACCACACCGGCCCGGCCTACCTCGACGAACTGGTGGTCAAGTACGTCAGCGAGCCGTCCGTGCGCGCCGGCCTGCTCGCTTCGGGCGAGGTCCAGGCGGCCGTCGACATCGCGCCGAACGACATCGCCCTGTTCGATGGCGTCGACGGCTTCCAGTACGAGTTCAAGGGCTCCAACGTCGCTCCGACCTCGCTCTACTTCAACACCACCAGCGGACCGACGCAGGACGTGCGCGTGCGCCGCGCCCTGCAGGACGCCGCCGACGTCGACGCCATCGTCGCCTCGGTGCTGAAGGGCCACGGCGAGCGCGCCTGGGGCATCGTGCAGCCGCACAGCAAGTTCTATGACGCGAGCGTCGAGAAGGCCTACGGCGGCAACGTCGCGCGCGCCAACACGCTGCTCGACGAAGCCGGCTGGACCGGCCGCGACGCCGAGGGCTACCGCACCGACGCGAGCGGCAAGCGGCTCACCGTCCGGCTGATCGCGACGACCCCGAAGGCGCCGCTCGACACCGTGCTCGCCGCCTACCAGGCGGAGCTGCGCCGCAATGTCGGCGTCGAGGTCGATCTGCAGTTCCGCGACGAAGGCACCGTCGACAAGGTGCGCGAGGCGAACGCCTACGAGATCTTCCCGCGCTCCGTCGGCGGCACCGATCCGGGCGTCATCCTCGACAAGGTCTACACCAAGGACGGCACGGTGAACGGCCCGCGCCTCGACAGCCCGGAGGTCACCCTCTGGCTCGAGGAAGGCCGCACCGCCCTCACCGACGCGGCGCGCAAGGCCGCCTACGACAAGATCGCCCGCTACGTCCTCATCGACCACGCGATCACGCTGCCGCTCTACCTCGACCGCTACAACGTCGCGGCCCTCGACAGCGTCCACGACGTCACGGCCTTCATCGACCCGCCGCGCGGCCTCCTCAACGGCTGGGCCTACAACACCTGGATCGACCAGCAGAGCCAGTGACGGTGACGGCGGGTGGCGCGTGGGCGTCGCCCGCCTCGCCGGATGCCGGACGGCCGGGCGGCGTTCCGCCGGGCCTCCGGCCAGACGAGGGAAGACGCATGCCCGACATCGGCATCCTGTTCCGCCTGAACGACCGCACCGCCGACCCGGCGGGCCAGTACGAGGCCGGCCTCGCGCTGATCGAGGCGGCCGAGCGGCTCGGCTTCGACAGCGCCTGGATCACCTCCCACCATTTCGGCTCCGACAAGGGCAGCGTCGCCTCGCCGCTGCTCTTCCTCGCCGCCGCCAGCCAGCGCACCCGCCGCATCCGCCTCGGCGCGGCCGTCGTCGTGCTATCGCTCGAGAATCCGGTCCGCGTCGCCGAGGACGCGGCGATCGCCGACCTTCTGGCCCACGGACGCCTCGAGCTCGGCGTCGGTACGGGTCTCGAGAACTGGGCCTTCGACGCCTTCGGGGTCGCGTGGGAGGACCGTCACGCCGTCTTCGAGCGCCATCTCCACGCCCTCCGCCACGCGCTGTCCGGCGCGGATCTCGGCGGCGGTCGCCGGCTGCATCCGCCGGGCAGCGCGCTGCTCGACAAGATCTGGCGCGTCGGCACCGAGCTCGCCGACGTGCGGGGCATCGCCGAGGCCGGCGACCACCTGTTCGTCGGCACCTCGAAGAAGCGCACCCTGGCCGAGAACCGCCGCCAGCACGCCGCCGTCATCGCGACCTTCCGCGAGCACGCGAACGCCCACCAGCGCATCGCCATGTCCCGCCACCTCTTCGTCCACGCGGACGGCGCCGAGGCGCGCCGCCAGTTCGAGGCGGCGCTGCCGTCCGAGCTGCGCGCCCGCCGCGCCTCGCCCTCCGAGCCCTACAGCCTCGAGGAGGCGGTGCTCGTCGGCAGCCCCCGCGAGATCGCCGCCGCTGTCGACGCCGATCCGCTGCTGCCCCTGGTCGACGACCTGCTCATCCAGGTCGCCCCGGCGAAACTCACCCTCCGGCAGTGGACCGCATCGCTGTCGCTGCTGGCGAGCGAGGTGTTCGGCGAGCGGCGGGCGGGCCGGCCCGTCTTGCCGCGCACGGCACTGGCATCTTAGCCGGCATCGCCTTCACTCGGCTCTCCACGATCTCGGCCGCGACCTGTCCGACGGCGGCAACAGGTCGGGATCGTCGTGTGTGGCGTCGTTCAACCGGAACAGGTCGAGGGTGAGCTTGTTTTTGCCACGCCCGCAGCCCGGCTCGAATTCGAAGCGTTGAATAGACGCTGACGACAAGCACTCCACCCACAACCCGCACCTCCTGTCGCTTCAGACTCCAATGCACCTGCCACCCGAAGACCGTTGACACGATGAATACCTGACGTTGCACAGGCGGCCCACCCCGTCTAATTTCGAGAAAATGGGGGGAAGGCTTTGACTGAGACGAGCGCTGAGGCGTCCATGGGGGTGGCCGGGATGCCGGAGTGCGTGCGGCTCATCGCGGCGGTTGCCGGCAGCTTCACCTACGCCTCCTTCCAGAACGCCATTCCGGTGATCCGCTCGATCGCAATCGAGAACGCCACGCGCTCACACTTCGAGACATGCCGGCTCACGATGACGTCGGCGCCGGCTTTCCTTCGACCCAAGGTCTGGACCATTGACCGTCTCGTCCCCGGCGATGTGCTGACGCTGGCTGACCGACGCATCGATCTCGACGCCGAATACCTCTCCGGACTGGACGAGGCCGAAAGTGGCGTCGTCACGTTCCAGTTGCGCGGCGCAGGCGACGAGTTGCTCCTCGAAGAGCGGATGGCGGTGCGCCTGCTGGCCCGCGACGAATGGGGCGGCGTCGGCGACATGGCGCAGTTGCTGCCGGCCTTCGTGCTGCCGAACGATCCCGCCGTTGCCAAGGTCCTCCTTGCGGCGGCGGAAGCGCTGGCGGCGCACAGTCACCCGGCTGGTCTCGACGGCTATCAGGCGGCCGACCCCAAACGGACCCTGCTCCTGGCATCGGCAGTCTATTCCGCTGTCGCGGGGCTCAACGTCTTCTATGCGGAGCCACCGGCGAGCTTCGAGCAGCGCGGCCAGAAGGTGCGGCGGCCATCGAAAATCGCACAGGATCGCCTCGCCACCTGCCTCGACACCGCCCTTCTGTTCGCAGCAGCGCTCGAGGGATGCGGCCTGCACGCGGTGGTGCTCCTCTTCAGGGACCATGCCGCCGTCGGAGCCTGGCTCGTCAAGAAGACCCTGCCGAATGCGGTTACGAACGACCTGGCGGAGGTCCGCAAGGCCATCGCCAGCCACGAGCTCGTCGTCTTCGAGACGACCGGTGTCACGCATCGGCCGGCGATGCCGTTCCAGCACGCCCGCAGTGCGCTTCTGCCACGACTGGAGGAGGATCAGGCGGCAGGCTTCGTGGCGGCGATCGACATCGCGCGCTCACGGAGCGGCGGCATCCGGCCGCTCGCGTCGCATGAGCGCGTGGAAATCACCGACCATCCGGGCGCCATCGCGCCTCCGCTGCCGTTGCTCGACGACGTCGACCTGCCCGTGCACCCGGCGGAGGAGGTGGAGGTCAAGCCGGCCACCGCCGCCGGCCGCATCGACCGCTGGCAGAAAAAGCTTCTCGACCTCACCTTGCGCAACCGCCTGCTGAACTTTGCCGAGTCGAAGAAGACGATCCCCTTCCTGTGCCCGGACGTCGCCAGGCTGGAGGACCGGCTTTCGCAAGGCGCCGCGATGCGTCTCATCTCGCTCCCCGAACAGAACCCTCTGGGTGAACGCGACGCCGCCCTGGCCTCGGACGAACGGCCGAGGCGATCGCTACGGTCGCCAGGGCGATATCGCCCGCCTTGATGCCGGGGAAGCCGACGACGCGCTTCGTCTCGAGGCCGGCGCGTACCGGGAGGCGTACGCCGCCTTCCTCGCGGCCATGGCGCGGTTCGCGGAGATGGCGGGGTGCGGAGATCCCGGGACGCTCGACAGCGAGACCCTGCTGCACGACCTCACAACGGTAACGGAACAGATCGGTGCGTCGGCCGCGTTGCTGCGTGACTGGACGAGCTGGTGTGGGGTTCGCAGGCGCGCCGAGGAACGGGGTCTTGCGCCGCTCATCGCGGACCTCGAGAGCGGCGCCGTGGCGCCCGGCGAGACACAGGCCGCCTTCGAGCTCGCCTATGCGCGCTGGTGGTTGCCGCCGACGATAGACGCCGACGGGACGCTGCGGGACTTCCGCCGCTTCCAGCATGAGCATGCGATCGAAGAGTTCCGCGAGATCGACGACCTCGTGCGCGCGAAGGCCACGGCGCGGGTTGTGAGCGCGATCGCGCACGGCCTTCCGGCGGTGCAGAGCGTGCCGCGCAATTCGGAGCTCGGACTCCTGCGCCATCAGATGGAGCTGCAGAGGCCGAGCCGCTCGATCCGGGAAATGATCGGCGCACTGCCGCAGAGCTTCGCCAAGCTCGCGCCGTGCATGCTGATGTCGCCGCTCTCGATCGCGCAGTACTTTCCTGCGTCGCAGTCGCTCTTCGACGTGGTGATCTTCGACGAGGCGTCGCAGATCACCACCTGGGACGCCGTCGGAGCGATCGCCCGCGGTCGCCAGACGATCATCGTCGGTGACCCGAAGCAGCTGCCGCCCACGAACTTCTTCGGCCGCAACGAGGACGAGGAGGATGTCGCCGACCACGAGCGCGATCTCGAGAGCATTCTCGACGAGGCGAAGGCGGCCGGCATCCCAGTCCGCGACCTGCGCTGGCACTACCGCAGCCGCAGCGAGTCGCTGATCGCTTTTTCGAACGCGCACTACTACCAGAACCGCCTGATCACGTTCCCCGCTCCGACAGTGTCCGACCGCGCCGTGAGGCTCGTCCACGTCGACGGCGTCTATGACCGCGGCAAGAGCCGGACGAACCGGACCGAGGCGCAGGCCCTCGTCGATGACGCCGTTCGCAGGATGCGGCACTGGCTGTCGTTGCCCGAGGCCGCCCGCCCGACGCTCGGCATCGTCACCTTCAACGCCCAGCAGCAGAGCCTCATTCACGACCTCCTCGACGAAGCCCGCCGCCGTGAGGCGGAGCTCGAGTGGTTCTTCAGCGATGATCGGGTCGAGCCGACGATCGTCAGGAACCTCGAGAACGTCCAGGGCGACGAGCGGGACGTCATCCTGTTCTCGATCACCTTTTCCAGGGATGCCGCCGGCAAGCGGTTGATGGACTTCGGTGCCCTCAATCGCGACGGAGGCGAGCGCCGCCTCAACGTCGCGGTGACCCGCGCGCGCCAGGAACTTGTCATTTTCTCCGGCTTCCGGGCCGACGACGTCATCGCCGAGCGGACAAAGGCGATCGGTGTCCACCATCTCAAGGCCTTCCTGGACTTTGCCGACCGTGGCTCCGTCGCTCTGGCCGGCCAGGCGGAAGGGTCGGTCGGCGGTTACGACTCCCCGTTCGAGGAGGCTGTCGCGGAGGCTTTGACCCGCCTCGGCTGGCAGACCGTGCCGCAGGTCGGAATGTCGGGATTCCGAATCGACATCGGCATCCGCCACCCGGACCGTGCCGGGGCGTTCCTGGCGGGTGTCGAATGCGACGGGGCGACCTACCACAGCGCGGCGACGGCGCGGGACCGCGACAAGGTGCGGGAGCAGGTGCTCCGTGGCCTCGGCTGGAACATCCTCCGTGTCTGGTCGACCGACTGGTGGTTCGACGCCAGCGGAGCGACCGCACGTCTACACGAGGCGTTGACGACCCTCCTCCAGGACAGTCGACAAGGGGCGCCCGACTCGGCAAAGGCCGAGACCCAGCACTGGGCCCTGGGTGACGAGGTCGATCCGGGGCAGGGGGCGGACCCGTCGGCTTCCTCCGACGAACTGGCGGACGACACCGGCGGGGATTACTGGCAGGACGACGCGCCCATCCTTCTGGCAGCCGAGCCGCCCGCTGCGGCATGGGAGGCTGCCCGCGCTCTCGTCCGCAGCGCCGCCCCCGAACGGATGATCGAGGCCAACGCCTCCGATCGCGCCGTGCCGGTGGTCGTCGGGGCAGGCGCGCCGTATCGCGTCGCGGACATCTCGCAGATCCCGGCGGACCCCGAGCGGTTTCACGACGCCGACTATCAGGCGACGCTACAGCGAATGGTGCAGGTGATCCTGGAGGCCGAGGCGCCCATTCGCGACGATCTGCTCGCGCAGCGCGTGGCGCGGGCGCACGGCTGGCTGCGGACGGGCAGCAGGATCCGCGAACGCCTCGAGCCGCATACCCTTGCTTACGAGCGCACCAGCGAGAGCGTCGGTGACTTCCTCTGGCTGAACGGTACCGTCGCGCCAGCCATTCCGCACCGCGCCGTGACGGACGAGGCGTTCAGACGGTCGGTGACGGAGATTCCGCTGCCCGAACTCGCAGGACTCGTTCTGTCGACCCCCTCGCTCGACAGCGACCCTGATCCCGCGCTTGCGCTCGCCCGCCTCCTCGGCATGGGTCGTCTCGCCGCGACGTCTCGGGCGCGGCTCGAGGAGGCGATCGGCTACGGACGTCGCCTCGGTGCCGAGTCGTAACGACGGATCTGTTTGCGCCTGGCCACGCCCGCGTCGTCATCGATGTTCCAGGATCGGTGCAGCGGACCTTGCATCGTGCTGCGGTGGTCGATCATCGCCCGTGCGATGTGCTCAGGATGGAACGCCCCGTCCCCCCATTCCGTACCTACGGTGTGCAGCCCCTAGTCTAGGGCAAAGCAAGGGAGCGAGCGGTACGTGCTCAAGGCCTGCGCGTTCCTCGGCGCCGGGTCCCCTTGCTCGCGGGACTTGTGTCATCCGCGCGCGCTTCCCGACACGGCGGCTCGGGTAGACCAATGGGTGGACCAGACCTGGTCAAAGAGATCTAAATCGTTGCAATGAATGCAGAAATTCTCTGGAACTGGTGCCGGGTGAGGGGATCGAACCCCCGACCTTCGGTTTACAAAACCGCTGCACTACCGCTGTGCTAACCCGGCCGCCCGGCGCCTGGCGGGCGCGGCTCCCATAGCATAGGGCGGCGAGCGGTGCACGGGGGGTCGCAGCCCGCCATTCAGGCGCCGTTCAGCTTGCCGGGACGAACATCCCTTCGAGACTGCGCGGGCCCACCCTTCGTCCGCGCGCGTATGCCGAGCGGATGTCCCGCTTCCGGGCTGTCGCTCGGGATATCCCGCGCCCGGAGATCGCGCGCGCAGCGATCGCGTAGGCGTCCCGCGCGTCGAGATCGCGCGGAAATGTTGCGGAGTGAGAGCATCATGAAGACCCTCATCGCACTGGCGGCCGGCCTGTTCCTGATCGCGGCGCCGGCGTCCGCCGCGCCGATGGCCAATGTCGGCGGCGGCAAGGCAGTGGCGGCGGGCGCAACGCTGCCGGTCGAGACCGTGCAGTCGCGCGGCCACCGCGTCGCGCCGGTCGGCGGTCCCTATCGCGGCGGTCCCCGCCATCGTGGCGGCTGGAACGGCCGTGGCCACCACCACAACTACTATCGCGGCGGCCGCTGGTATGGCGGCGGCTGGGGGAGAGGCTGGGGCTGGGGCTATGGCGGCTGGGGCGGCGTCGGCTACTGGCCGGGCTACTACGGCGGCTACGGCTACGGCTACGGTGCGCCGGTCGTCGTCGGCGCCCCGGTGGTGGTGGGCCCGCGCGCCGTCGTCGTCGCGCCGCGGGGCGTGGTCAAGGTCCGCCGGCCGTGGACGCGGGCGTGGGTGCGCTATTGCTCCAACCGCTGGCGGTCGTTCAACCCGCGCACGGGCTACTACCGCACCTACTCCGGCCGGCTGGTGTTCTGCCGCTGAGGCGAGCGGGGCGGCCTCGGCCGCCCCCTGTCACCGTTCCGCCCATCCACGGGGCGCGTGAATTGCGAAGGGGCGCATGGCGCCGCGTCGGGGCGAGCGGTGTCCTCGCCCCGATCTGCTCAGGTCGGCGTGCCGATGCGCAGGCGCCGGCCGATCGCATAGAGCGCGATCGCGGCCGCGTTCGAGACGTTGAGCGAGGCGATGGCGCCGGGCACGGTCAGCCGCGCCATTGCGTCGAGCCCGGCGCGCACGCCCGGGCGCACGCCCTTGCCCTCCGCCCCCAGCACCAGCACGACGCGGTCGCCGACCGGCACGTCCTCGAGGTCGTGGCCGGCCTCGCTGTCGAGGCCGATGGTCGTGAAGCCGTGCTCGCGCAGCGCCGCCAGCGCCCGCGACAGGTTCGTCTCGGCGGCGATCGGCAGGAGGTCGACCGCCCCCGACGCCGCCTTCGCCAGCACGCCGCCCTCGGTCGGCGCGTGCCGCGTCGTGGTCAGCAGCCCGCCGGCCCCGAGCGCCACCGCCGAGCGCAGGATCGCCCCGACATTGTGCGGATCGGTCACCTGGTCCAGCGCCACGATCAGCCGCGCCTCGGCGAGGTCGTCGAGCGAGACGTCGTCGAGCGGCTCGGCGACCAGCACCACGCCCTGGTGGACGGCGTCATGGCCGACCATCCGGTCGAGCACACGCGGTTCGACGATCTCCGCCTCGAGCGGCAGCGGCCCCGCGTCCGCCCGCTCGCCGAGCCGCGCGAGGGCGTTGCGGGTGGCGAGCAGGCGGTGCTTGACGCGCCGGGGGTTGGCGAGCGCCGCCGCGACGGTGTGCTGGCCATAGAGGGCGTAGGGCTCCTCGGCGCGCAGATGCGGCGGGCGGCCCTTGCCGGGCGGGCGGCGATGCGGGGGAGGACGCTGGCTCATCGCTGCCTTCTAGGCGCCCGCGCGACGGCCGGCAACGGAAGCCGCGCTTGTCGCGGCAATCTCCTTGCGCGGCTCCGGCAACGCGGCTATAGCAACGCCCGCGTCCCGGGCGGTTAGCTCAGCGGGAGAGCGCTGCCTTGACACGGCAGAGGTCACAGGTTCAATCCCTGTACCGCCCACCATCCTCCCCCAGATTTCGGTCCGTTGCCCACCGGCGCAATCCTGCGCCGGCTGGGCCGTGCGCCCCTTTGCGCCGGCGCCGGAGGAACGCGCCCCGCGCGGTCCGCTCCGGTCGCCGCGTACGCCGCCGAATCGCCGGCGCGTGCCTTTCACCGGCCGATGCGAGCGGCCGAATCGGCCGATCGACTCACCCGTGGGCCGGGCGCCAGTGCGGGTGCGTCACATAGGCGGTGAGGGCGCCCTCCTCGTCGGACCGGATGGTCACCGCCTCGCCCTTCGGCATGTAGACGATCTCGCCGGGCCCCGCCGTCAGCGTGCCGGCGTCCGTCGTCACCGACAGCCGCCCCTCGAGCACGATCATGACGTCGTCGACGGCCATCGTCTCGGCGAGCGTCTGGCGGGGGCCGTAGCGTCCGTAGCCGATGGTGATCGGGCCGCCCTGCCGCTCGTCGACGAGGTTGCCGACGAAGATGTCGGCCTGCTGCCCCGGCGAGCGCTCCAGTACGGCATCGCCGATCGTGAACTTGCGGACCTTCATGGTCTTTGCTCCTGATGGTTCGGGATCGTTCGGGGACGGCAGTCTCACCCCGCTTCAGCGCGGCTCCGTCCGAGACGCTGTCGGAAGACGGGCGACCACCTTCAGCTCGAAGTCGAAGCCGGCGAGCCACGTCACGCCGACGGCCGTCCAGGCCGGGTAGGGCGGCTCGCCGATCTCGTGTTCGCGCACGGCGAGCACCGTCTCGAACTGTGTCGCCGGGTCGGTGTGGAAGGAGACGACGTCGATCACGTCGTCGAAGCTCGCTCCCGCGGCGGCGAGCACGTCGCGCAGGTTGGCGAAGGCCCGCCGCACCTGATTCTCGAAGACCGGCTCCGGCGAGCCGTCCTCGCGGCTGCCGACCTGTCCGGAGACGAACAGCAGCTCGCCGGAGCGGACCGCCGGCGAGTAGCGGTGGAGGTCGTAGAGGGCGTGCCGGCCCGGGGGGAAGACGGCTTCGCGTCGGGACATGATGGCCTCTCCGTGTGGCGACCGGCACGCCTGCCGTGCCGTCGACCCACGAGATGGGACCCCGTCATTGCTCTTATTAGACGTTGAAATTGGCACGGGTTACTGCAAAATCACCATCAATGTCACGCCCCTCCCTCGCCGATCTCACCGCCTTCGTGGCGGTCGCTCGCCACCGCAGCTTCCGCCGCGCGGCCGACGAGATCGGCACGGCGCCGTCCACCCTCAGCCATGCGATGCGGGCGCTGGAGGAGCGCCTGGGCGTGCGCCTGCTCAATCGGACGACGCGCAGCGTCTCGCCGACGGAGGCGGGGTTGCGGCTGCTCGATCAGCTGAAGCCCGCGCTGGCCGGCCTCGACGAGGCGCTCGGAAGCGTCGCGCCGTTCCGGGGTGGCGTCAGCGGGACGGTCCGCATCAACGCGCCGCGGCTCGCCGCCGGCCTCTTCGTGCGCGAGATCGTGCCGGAGTTGGCCGCCCGCCACCCGGACGTCACCGTCGACATCGTCGTCGAAGGGCAGCTGATCGACATCGTCTCGCGCGGCTTCGACGCCGGCGTCCGCCCGACCGGTTCGATCCCGAAGGACATGATCGCCGTGCCGCTCGCGCGCCCGCTGGGGTTCGCCTGCGTGGCGTCGCCGGCTTATCTCGATCGCTTCGGCGAGCCGGCGACGCCCGACGACCTGCAGCGCACGCCGTGCGTCGGCCACCGCATGCCGAGCGGCAAGCTCTATCGCTGGGAGTTCGAGTGCGACGGGCAGGAGCTGTCGGTCGACACCGGCGGCACCATCGTCCTCGACGACGAGGAACTGATGGTCGAGGCCGCCATCGCCGGCCTCGGCATCGCCTACGTGGCGGACTGGGCCGCCGAGGCGGCCCTGTCGGAGGGCCGGCTGCGCCCCGTCCTGGGTGAATGGATGCACCGGCCCGAAGGCATCGCGGTCTACTATCCCGGCCATCGCGCCGTGCCGCCCGCGCTCCGCGCCTTTCTCGACGCCGTCAGGGCCTGGCGGCACGTGGGCGGCTAGTGGCTCCAGCCGGGACGCGCGAGCGCCCCGAGCCCGGCCCCTGCCGCCTCGCGGGTCTTGCCGCCGGCGGCCCGGTCAGATGGTCGAGAGAACGAAGCGCCCCTTGCGGCCGTCGATCTCCGCAGCCAGCGCCGCCGCCTCGGCGGCCACGACGGGGAGCTGCAGGCCGAGGTCCTCGTAGAGCCGCAGCAGGACGTCGGCCTTCGGATGCGCGACCGACAGCGAAGCGAGCCGACAGCCGGCCGGCGCTTCGGTCGAGGGATGGTGCGGCGTCAGCCAGATCTTGATGATGGGCATCCCGGCGCCGAGCGAGCGGTCGGTGACGGCGAGCGTCTGCCAGGCGTAGGTCTCGCCGTTCGCGCCGGTCCGGCCGCCGGGCTTCACCTCGCTTGCGAAGCCATGGCGGGTCAGCACCGCCTGCGCCGCCGCGAGATCGTCGGTCTGGACGGCGAAGCGGGTGAGCGTCGGCCCGGCGAGCGCCTTCAGCGTCGCGCCATAGTTGCCCGTCAGCGGCTGCTCCTCGTCGGGCCCGTCGATGGCGAGGTAGATACGGTTTCCGAGGTCGGCCAGCGCGTTGCGGCTGCCGATACCCACATGACGTCCGCCCGCCATCGCCTCGACGCCGCTCAAGCGGGCGAATGCGTCGACGGCGGCGTCGAGGGAGGGCGCCGCCCAGACGAGATGATCCAGCTGCATTCTCTCAACCTTTGCTTTGGGGGGAGCGGTAGAATCGGGCCACGGCGCTGCAGATCAGCGGTTGGTGGCCATGATCGAGTTGGCGCAGATGAAGCCCCAGGTCATGTAGGCGCCGAGCGTCGTGCCCACCTGGCTCGGCGTGCGCATGCCTGTCGGGTTCGCCATGACGTTGCCGGCGCAGTAGAGGCCCGGGATCGCCGTCCCGTCCGGTCGCAGCGCCTGGCCGCCGGCGTTGGTGCGGATGCCACCCTTGGTGCCGAGGATCGACGGGCGGAGCTCGAAGGCGACGAACGGCGCCCGCTCGATCGGCGCCATCAGGCCGATGTCCTTGGCGAGCCGCGCCTCGTAGCTTGAGGCGGTGCCGCGATGGAAATCCTCGTCGACGCCGCTTGCGGCGAAGCGGTTGAAGCGCGCCACCGTCTCCTTCAGCGCGGCGGCGGGCAGGGCGGTCTTGCGGGCGAGCTCGTCGAGGCTGCCCGCCTTGATCAGCCAGCCGGCCTTGTTGTGCTTGTACCAGTTGATCAGCCAGGCGCGCTTGACCATCGGCCAGTGGCTGATCAGCCAGGCGGGCCGCTTCAACCGCGCGCCGCGCTCTGTGGACGTCACCGTCCAGTCGGCAATGTTGAACTCGTACTCGCTGGTGAAGCGCCGGCCCTCCGCGTCCACCAGGATCGCATCGGGCTCGGCGTGGATGCGCAGCGGCAGGCCGTGCAGCACCTTCTCGTAGAACACCGGCGGCTGGATCATGATGTTGGCCTGATCCATGTGCGCCGTGGCGGCGCCGATCTCGAGCGCCATCTTCAGGCCGTCGCCGGTGTTGGTGCTGGGGCTCGAGAGGAATTCGACATCGCCGGGGAAGTGCTTCTTCAGAAGCTCGGCGTCCCACTCGAAGCCGCCGGTCGCCAGCACGACGCCGCGCCGGGCCCGGAACGTCTGCCGCTGCCCGTTGTGCTCCGCCGTCACGCCGGTGACGCCGCCGAGCTCGTCGACGATCAGGTCGGTGACGCGGGTGTCCGTGGCGATGCGTACGCCCGCCGCTACGCAGCCCCGCAGCAGGCCGATGATCAGGCCGTTGCCCTTGCCGCGCGAGCGGGTCAGACGGCGCGCCAGGATCGTGCCGGCATGGCGCAGGTGGGCGCGGATCGGATGCCGCATCATCCCCGATTCCACGGACTCGTTGTAGGAGAGCTCCTGCGGAATGGTCGAGGAACGGACCTTGCCGAAGAGCGAGCCCAGCTCCCGTCCGCTGACCGTATCGGGGGCGAGGAGGCGGCCGCGCTCCTTGGCGCCGGGCTTTTCCATGTGAGGATCGGGCACGGGCGCGATGACGTAGCGGACCGGCGAGTTGTCCAGCACGAAGTCCAGCATCCGTGGCCCGCTCTGCACCTGGGCCTGCCACAGCGGATCCTCGCTCGTCTCCCAGCCTTCGGGGGCGGTGGCGCGGATGTAGGTGAGGGCGTCGGCCTCGCTGTCGGCGAGCCCGGCCTCCCGCATCAGGCGGTTGGCGGGAATCCAGGTCATGCCGCCGGACATGGCGCTGGTGCCGCCGAGCTTCTCCGTCTTTTCCAGCACCGTGACCGAGGCGCCGAGCGCCGCGGCCCGCAGCGCCGCCACCAGGGCGGCCGCTCCCGAGCCGACGACGACGACGTCGCTCTCACTCGCACTCGCGTCAAGCATGTGTGCTCCGATCAGACATTCACGGAACCCGGCCTTGGGTCGGCGCCGGGACGAGCCCCGCCTCGCGCGCGCTCGCGGAGCGCCCGCTGCGCCACCTGGCGCCGGAGGTGAGGGGACTTAGGCTTCAGGGACGCGGGTCTGAGGCGGACCCGCCCGGATGGTTTGCTAGCTCATCGCTTGAGGAACCGGTCGAGGCGGGCGACGCGCGCCGAGACGACGAGCACCACCAGCGTCAAGAGGATCACCCCCGAGGAGACCGCCGTCAGCGTCGGGTCCATCGGCATCCATTCCAGCGACGAGTAGATGTAGACCGGCAGCGTCACCGTGGTGCTCGACGACAGGAACAGCGACACTTCCAGGGCGCCGAAGGAGATCATGAAGGCGAAGCCCCAGCCGCTGAGCAGGCTCCAGCCGATCAGCGGCACGGTGATGCGCAGGAGCACCTGCCGCGGCGTCGCTCCGAGGCTGCGCGCCGCCGCCTCGAGCGCCGGGTTCAGCCCGTTGAGGCCGACGGTGATCATCGAAATCGCGAACGGCATCGCCAGCACGACGTGGCCGGCGAGCAGCGCCGGCGTGCCGCGCAGGTGGAGCTGCGAGTATGCGACGAGCAGCGCGAGCCCCAGGAACACCGCCGGCAACATCGCCGGCATGATGGCGAGAGCCCGCAGCACGCGATAGATCGCGGCGTTGCTCTTGCGCCCGGCGTCGGCGATCAGGAATGCAACCGCCGTCGAGATCGTCGCCGCGATGGCGGCCAGCAGCAGGCTGAACTTCAGCGAATCGATCGCGGTCCGCTGGCCGAGCGCGGCCTCGTACCATTTCAGCGTCAGCCCCTGCGGCGGGAAGACGACATAGGCCGTCTCCGTCAGTGCTCCGGCCGTGATCGAGACGATGGGCGCGACGATGAACAGGCAGATCAGCGCCACGTAGACGCCGAGGAGGATGCGGGACGGGGTCATCGCGCCGCTCCCTGGCGAAGCCGGCCGAACGTGCCGATGAGGTGGGCGAACGACAAGGCGAGCGCCGTCAGCACCAGCAGGACGACGGCGAGCGCCGCGCCGGCCGGCCAGTTGAACAGGCTGATCGACTGCTGGTAGACGAGCGTCGAGATGAACTTGTAGCGCGGCCCGCCGAGCACGCCGGGGATGGCGTAGGCGCTCATGCTGAGCGCGAACACGAGCAGCACGCCGGCGCGGATGCCCGGCAGGCACAAGGGCAGCGTGACGCGCAGGAACACCGACACCGGCCCCGCGCCGAGGCTGCGGGCGGCGAGCCCGAGCGCCGGGTTGATGCCGTGCAACGAGCCGGCGATCGCGATCACCATGAAGACGACGAAGATGTGCACCAGCCCGACGACGATCGCCGGCTCGTTGTGCATCAGCGGGATGGGCTCCGCGAAGAGGCCGAGCCCGACCAGCACCGCGTTCACCAGCCCCTGCCGGCCGAGCAGGATCAGCCAGCCGTAGGACATCACCGTCACCGAGGTGACCAGCGGCGTCAAAAGCATGATGAAGACGACGAGCTGCCGCCAGCCGCGCGCCGTCACCAGATAGTGGCTGACCGGGAAGGCGAGGAGCAGGCAGAGTAGCGTCGTCAGCAGGCTGAGCCGCACGGTGCGCCAGGCGACCTCCCAGAAGAAGCCGTCGGTCGCGAGCTCCGCGTAGTTCGCCAGCGACGGCGCCCAGTCCACCCCTTCGGTCTGGCTGTGCTGGGCGAAGCTCATCGCCACCAGGTAGGCGACCGGCAGGGCGAAGAAGACGAGCATCAACAGCGCCGCGATGAGCGCCGCATAGGGCAGGGAAGATCGGCGCTCAGTCATCGTCGCCACCGATCAGGACCGTCGCCTCCACCGGCCACGTCAGCGTCACCGGCTGCCCGGGTGTCGCATCGACGGCATCGGTCTCGGCGGCGATCTGCACGATGAGGTCGCCGACCCGGATGCGCGCCTCGACCCGCGGGCCGAGGAAGATCGCGTGCTCGAGCGTGCCGTCGAGGCGGTTGAAGCCTTCTGCGACGCCGGCCTCGGCCCGGGGAAGGATGCGGATCTTCTCGGGGCGGACGAGCGCGAAGCGGACCGGGCCGGTGAACGAGGCCGGCGGGCTCTCGGCCAGGATCGCGCCGATGCCCGGCACGTCGACGACGGTCTGTTCGCCGGCGCGGCTGAGGCTGCCGACCGGAAAGAGATTGGACTGGCCCAGGAACTCGCCGACGAAGCGGCTGTTTGGATGCCGGTAGAGCTCCCGCGGCGAACCGATCTGGCGGATGCGCCCGGCACGCATCACCGCGATGCGATGGCCGACCGCCATCGCCTCGTCCTGGTCGTGGGTGACCATCAGGGTGGCGATGTCGAGGCCCTCGAGGAGCTCCAGGAGCTCGGCCCGCATGGTGAGCCGGAGCCGCGCGTCGAGGTTCGAGAACGGCTCGTCGAGAAGCAGCAGCCGCGGACGGATGACGACCGCGCGGGCGAAGGCGATGCGCTGCTGCTCGCCGCCGGAAAGCTGCGACGGCATGCTGCGCGCCTTGTGGCCGAGGCGAACGACCTCCAGCGCCTCGGTGACGCGCGCCCGGATCTCCTGGCCGGGAAGGCGCCGCATGCGCAGGCCGAAAGCGACGTTCTCGAAGATCGTCATGTGCGGGAACAGCGCGTAGTTCTGGAACATGATGCCGATGCTGCGCTTCTCCGGCGGCAGCCCGGTGATCTCCTCGCCGGCGACACGGACCCGACCGGCCCGCGGTTGGACGAAGCCGGCGATGACCTGCAGCGTCGTCGTCTTGCCGCAGCCGGACGGGCCCAGCAGGCACAGGCGCTCGCCGGCCTCGACCGCGAATGACACGTCGTCGATGGCGGTGAAGTCACCGTAGTTGTGGACGAGGCCGTCGACCTGCAGATAACTCATCACGCCATCCATCGGAGAAGTCGGGTGCGGACGGTGGGCTGGCCCACCGTCCGGTTGTCGTTGCTGTTACTCAGCGCTCGATCTCTTCGTTCCAGCGCTTCGTCCACTCCGGCCGGTGCTCGTTGAGCGTCACCCAGTCGACCGGCAGCAGGCTGTCCACCGCCTTGCCGTAGATGACGCCCTCGGCCTCCTCCGCCGTCAGCTCGACGTTCTTGTTGACCGGCCCGAGCTTCGAGTTCACCGCGAACATCTTCTGCGTCTTCTCGCCGATCAGGTAGTTGATGAGGTTGGCGCCCATCTTGGTGTTCGGCGAGTCCTTGACGAGGTTGAGCATCGGCATCACCACCGGTGCGCCTTCCTCCGGGTAGACGAACTTGAGCGGGAAGCCCGAGCTCTTGACGAAGCGGTTCATCTCCGAGTTCGTCCAGACCGTCACCCAGGCCTCGCCCTGCTGGAAGTAGGGGGTCATGTCCGTGCCCTTGACGAAGGCGAAGACGTTCTGCGCCACGTCCTTCATCTTCGCGAAGCCGGGCTCGATGTTGTCGACGCCGCCGCCGTTGGCCTTCGCCAGCATCATCAGCGCGAACAGGCCGGGCGTGTTGTCGATGGTGCCCATCACGACGTGGCCCTTGAAGCGCGGGTCGGCGAGGTCGTTCCAGGACTTCGGCGGCTCGATGCCAGCCTTCTCCAGCGCCTCGGGAGCGTAGACGATGCCCATCGCCAGCAGCCCGTAGCCGACGCCGCTGTCACCCTCGCCGATGGCGGCAGGGACCACGTCGGCGAGTTGGGGAACGGCTTCGGTCGTCAGCGGCTCCAGCAGGCCGAGCTCGCGCGCCACCGACTGCGGACCGTCGTCCATGCAGGCGACGTCGATCTCGGGCGAGCCCTTCTGCGCCTGCAGCTGCGAGACGAAGTAGGTCGAGCCGCCCGGCACATAGCGGACGGTGACGCCGTACTGCTTCTCGAACTCCGGCAGGATGTTGTTCTGGAAGTTCTGCTGCGAAGCACCACCCCAGCAGGCGAAGACCACGTCTTCCGCCTGCGCGTTGCCGGCGCCGAGGGCCATCAGGGCCACGGCCGCGACACTCGTCGTCCATCGCTTCATCGTCACGCTCCTCGTTGGTCGATCGTGCGCCGTCGGCGCGGGGGTCGGTGGTGTGGGTGATGTCCGAGCCCCGAATCCGGCCCGAGCGGCACCGTCCCTCGAGACGAGGGGCAGGGTGGTTCCGGCTGGCGACTGGATCGGGCGCGTCAGGCCGCTGGAGGAGAGCGGTCGAGCGCGAGGGACATTCGGCGGTGGTTCAAACGCAATTCCGTGCTTCCACCTGCAGACCTCCCCGCAGGCTCGGTGGCGACGACTGCCTGTTTTCTGGCATTGCCGACGGTGCGAGCATGGCACCGCTTTCCCTCGGATTCATCACATATCTTTTGCGCAATCTGACGCGACTTTACGCGCGTCGGACGGCCGGCTAGGGTGAGCCGCCGTGGAGCGTCGTCCTCCTGCCGATGGGCGCCCCGGCCTCACGAGCGACCGCCGCCGTCGAGGGGGCGCGCCTCCTTTTGAGATGGGTGTCGCGAGCGAGGGCGCGGCAGCGGCAGGACGGTCGAGGGCGAGGATCGCCGATGTCACGCTTTCAGCCGCTGGGTCGCGATCAACGTGAAAACTTCAAGAAGAACCTGTTGTTCTGCTGCGATCACTACAGGTCCATCTCCGACCTGTGTCGCCGCGTCGGCATCAATCGGCAGCAGTTCAACCGCTACCTGTCCGGGGAATCGCTGCCATCCCGCCACAACTACAAAGTCCTCACCGAATTTTTCGGGTTGGAGACGGACGAGCTGCTGCAGTCGCACGCGCGGTTCGCCGCGTCGTTCGCGCGTCGCAAGGCCGAGACCGCGATCCCGACGGAGCTGGAGAGCTTTTCCTACTTCATGAAAAGCATGTCGGGGCCACGGGCCCGCCTGCTGGAGGACTATCAGGGCTTCTACTTTCGCCATTTCTGCAATTTCAACGGAGACGGGCGGATCAAGCGCGAACTCGTCCACTGGCGCCTCGCCGATGGTGTCCTGGTCTCGACTACCAAGCAGCGCTACATGAGCGGGCCGGGTGCCGCCCAGCGCCTGCAGTTCGTCACCTACCGCGGCGTCGTCGGCAGCGTCGGCGACCGGCTGTTCTCGATCGGCGCCGACCGCGTCGGCGGGCGCGACCTCGGCATGTCGATGCTCTATCCGACCGTCCAGAAGCTGCACCGCCTCGAGGGCATCATGATGGGGATCGGACCCAACTCGGCGCGCCGGATCGTCTCCGGCCGCGTCGTCCTCGATTTTCTCGGGCGCCGCATCGACCGGCGGGCCGCGTTGCTGAAGCTCGGCACCTTCGCGCCGGACGACCCGGCGGTGTCCGACGACATCAAGGACTGCATCCGCAACGACATCTCGCCGGTCGAAGGCCTGCTGATGGCGCGTATGTAGGGCCGGGATCGCCGGCACAGGCGCGGGGCGACGGCACGCGCCCGGCCCTGTTCCGGCGGCGCGGTTGACACAGGTCAAGGTGTCGTCCGCCCATTGCGGCAAGGCTGCGTCAGACGAGGAGCGCAGCCATGACCGACGTCACGCCGTCGCAGCCCCAGGCCGCGCGGTCGCCGCAGCCGATCCTACGCAAGCTCTCGGTCCCCGACGTCGTCGAGGCGTTCGCCGAGGGCCTGCGCGATTTCCAGGCGGCGCCGTTCTATGGCCTGTTCTTCGGAGCGATCTACGCCGCCGGCGGGCTGTTGATGCTCGTCACCGCGACCCGCGGCGGCTACGGCTATCTCGTCTATCCGCTCGCCGCCGGCTTCGCGCTGATCGGCCCCTTCGTCGCCACCGGCCTCTACGAGGTGAGCCGCCGGCGCGAGAGCGGCGAGCCGCTGAGCTTCACCGCGATCCTCGCCTGCATCAGCCGCCAGGGTGGGCGCGAACTCGGCTGGATGGCGCTCGTCACCATCTTCGTCTTCATCGTCTGGATGTATCAGGTGCGCCTCTTGATCGCGCTCTTCCTCGGCGTGCTCTCCTTCACGACCGTGCAGCAGTTCGTCTCCGTCGTCTTCACGACGCCAGAAGGCTGGGTCTTCCTCGCCGTCGGCCATGTCGTCGGCGCGATCCTCGCGGTGGCGCTGTTCTCCATCACCGTCGTCTCGTTCCCGCTGCTGCTCGACCGCGACGTCGACTTCGTCACCGCGATGATCACGAGCGTGCGGACGGTCACCCTCAATCCGGTGCCGATGCTGGGCTTCGCCGCCGTGGTGATCGCCCTGACTCTGGCCGCGCTCTTGCCGCTCTTCCTGGGCCTGATCGTCGTCCTGCCCGTGCTCGGCCACGCGACGTGGCATCTCTACCGCCGGGCGATCGCCTGGCCGCCGGAGACGGCGTGAGGGCGGGGCGGCGGCCGGTCCGGCGCGGGCGAGAAAAAGCCCGCCCCGGCGGACCGGGGCGGGCTCACACGACACCGCAATTGCCTTGGGAAGCAATGACACGGACCTTATCGGGACCTGCTGCGACAGCGCTGTGACACGCGGCACAGATCGGCCGCTTCGGCACGGCCTCGTCCGTCGTGCTGCGACCGCCTGCCGCAGTCCGACGGCGGGCCGCCGCCCCTTGCCGCCGCCGCTCGGGGCTCCCACTTCCCCGCAGCGGGCCGGGCCCCTCTGACGATCGTTGATCGTGATGTCGGACCGCATCGGGTGAGCTCGATGCCAGGGTCCGGAACGCGCCTCCCGCGCGTGCCCCGTCGAGCCGCCCTTCTCGTGAGGGAGGTCGCGCATGGATTTTCTGTTTTACCTGTTTCTCGACAAGCCACTGTGGATGTGGCTCGGCTTCATGGCGCTCGTGCTGGCGCTGCTCGTCCTCGACCTCGGCGTCTTCCACAAGGGCAACAAGGAGATCGAGGTCGGCGAGAGCATCGCTCTCTCCGCCTTCTACATCACGCTCGGTCTGGCCTTCGGCGGCTTCGTCTGGTGGCAGCTCGGCTCGCAATCGGCGGTCGAATACGTCACCGGCTTCGTCGTCGAAAAAAGCCTCGCGATGGACAATATCTTCGTCATCGCGATGATCTTCGGCTTCTTCGCCATCCCGCGCAAATACCAGCATCGGGTGCTGTTCTGGGGCATCCTCGGCGTCATCATCCTGCGCGCGATCATGATCGGGCTCGGTGCGACGCTCGTGGCCGAGTATGCCTGGATCCTCTACATCTTCGCGGCGTTCCTGGTGTTCACCGGCGTCAAGATGCTGTGGTGGGGCGACCACGAGAGCGACATCTCGCAGAACCCGCTGCTGCGCCTGATGAAGCGGCGCTTCAACGTCACCGAGGAACTGCACGGCGACCGCTTCTTCGTGAAGGCGCCGCACCCGCGCACCGGCCGCATGGTGCGGTTCATGACGCCGCTGTTCATGGCGCTGGTGCTGATCGAGATCGCCGACGTCGTCTTCGCCGTCGATTCGGTGCCGGCGATCTTCGCCATCACCACCGACCCGTATATCGTCTACACCTCCAACATCTTCGCCATCCTCGGTCTCCGCGCGCTCTATTTCGCCCTGGCGGCGGTGATGCACCGCTTCGCCTATCTCAAGCAGGCGCTGGCGGTGCTGTTGATCTTCATCGGTTCGAAGATCTTCGTCGCCGACCTGCTCGGCTGGGGCAAGTTCCCGGCGGAATGGTCGCTTGGCGTCACCTTCGTGATCCTCGCCGCCGGCGTGCTGTTCTCGCTGTGGAAGACCCGCGGCGAGCAGCGGGGTGACGCGCCGGTCGCCTGACCGGCCAGATGCTTGACCGGCGAAATACTGGACCGGCGACGCGCCGGCCTCTCGGGGCATTGATCCGCCTCAAGGGGCCGGCGCGCGTTCGGTGTAGGGTGCGCTGACGATCCGGTGGCATCCGCCGCCGATCGAGATGTCGGTAACGCGCGTCGGGGGGCAGCGGCCGTAGAGATCGGCGGGGGGCGCGGTGTCTGAGGGATCTGGCGGCGCGGAGGCGGCGCGCACGCGATTGCTGAGGCGGTCGGTTTCGCCCGCCCTGGAGACGTGGCAGGGGCGGGTGCGCGCCCATCTCGCACGGGGCGAGTTGGTGCTTCCGGCGGTGACGCTGCTGTGCATCGCGGTGGTGGCGCTGATCGGCTGGAACGTCCTTTTGGCGCGCGAGGCCGCGAAGACAGCGGCGGCGCGGGCGAACGAGGCCCTCGCGCAACTCGCCGGCCACGACGCCGAGGCGGACATCGCGACCGTCGACGCCTTCCTGCGCGGTCTCGGCGCGGTGCTGCCGGCGGAGGGGCCGGCGCGACTGACGGCGGCACAATATGCCGTCCTCTCGGCGCTCGCCGGCGAGGAGGAAGGCCTCGGCTCCGTCGTCGTTCTGGACCGGGCGGGCCGGCCGCTGCACGCCATCGCGCCGGCCGACGGCGCGGTCTCCTGGCCACCCGATGGATTTGCGAACGCGCCCTGGTTCATCGAGGCGATGCGCCAGCCGTCCGGGCTCGTCGTCGGCGCGCCGACGACGGGCATCTCCGAACCGGAGCCGGTGCTGCCGATCGCGCGCGCCGTAACCGGTTCGGACGGGGCGACCGCTGTCCTGATGGCGGAGCTCCTCGTTTCCTCGCTGGAGCGATCCCTGGGCGCTCTCGACCTCGGCCCCGAGGGCGTCGTTCGCCTCGTCTGGGGGCGCGACACGGTGGTGCTGCGCCTGCCACCCGGTGATGGGCGAGCCGGCAAGGCGACGGACGCCTCGCTCGCCGTCCCCGGTCGCCGCGCCGGATCGGATGGCACCGGTGCCGGACCGACCGATGTCGCCGAGGAGGTCTCGGTCGTGCGCCCCCTCGGGCAATTGCCGCTGACCCTCACCGTCGGCATCGGCGATGGCGACCTCGCCAGGGCCTGGCGGCGGCAGGCGATCGGCAGCCTCGCCATCACCGCCATCCTCTGCTCCGCCATGTTCGGCGTCGCCATGCTGCTGCGGCGGGAGATGGCCCGGCGCAGCGACACCGAGCGGGATCTCTGGCTGCTCTCGGAGACCGATCCTCTCACCGGCCTCGGCAACCGGCGGCGCTTCGAGCGCGTCATCGCCATCGAACTGCGCCGGGCCCACCGCAGCCGCGCGCCGCTGTCGCTGCTGATGGTCGACATCGACCGCTTCAAGCTCATCAACGACCGCTTCGGCCATGCCTATGGCGACAGGATCCTGAAGGTGGTGGCCGAGCGGCTGGTGGCCGCCGTCCGCCGCCCCGGCGATCTCGTCGCCCGCGTCGGCGGCGACGAGTTCGCCGTGCTTTTGCCGGAGACCGACGGGGCAGGGGCACTCGCCGTCGCGGAGGCGGCCCGCAAGCGGGTCGAGAGCCACACCTTCCCACAGGAGGGCGGCGCCACCGTCACCGTCGGCATCGCCACGGTCGAGCGTGGCGGCGCCATGGCGCCGGCCGATCTCGTCGCCGCCGCGGACCGCGCCCTCTATGCCGCCAAGGAGGCGGGCCGCAACCGCTCCGTCCAGTGGACCGGCGACGCCCCGTGAGGCCCGTCGGGGCGATGCCGGCGCGAGGGCGAACACCCGCGCCGGCGATGCCCAGCGCGGGTGTCGACCGTCGCGGCGTCGCGCCGGCGTCCGTCGATCCTACTGCTGGAACGCCTTGAACGTCGCCGATCCGAACTGGCTCTTCGCCGATCCGGACAGCATATCCTTGCTCTTGTTCATCTTGGCCTTCACCGTGATCTTCAGCAAGGGTCCCGACTTCTGCACGAATTCCATTTTCCCGTCGACGGCGCACTTCTTGTCGACGATCATTTTACCGCTGAGCGTACCCTGCACGGTGCCCTGCGGGCCGCAGGGTGCCTTCTTGAACGAACCCGACTTGTCGATCTTCAGTTCGCAGACCGCATCCGTGGACAGCTCGACGAGCCACTCGCCCTGGAGATCGGCCTGCTTGCACGATGCGGCCTGAACCTCCGCCGCTCCCAGCGCCGACAGCAGCGCTGCGGCGACGACGGCTTTCCACCGCGACCCGATGAACGTGATGGCCATGATTTTTACCCGCGCGGGAGCGGAACGATGCGGTCCCGCGTGCGCCCCCCGACCCGCGGTCCGCTTGGATGCAAGGACGGCCTCTCGGCACCAACCCCGTTGCGTCCTCGCATCGGCGATGCTCGCGCACCCGCGCGGAAGCCGCAATCGGGGCCGCGTGCAACCGCGCCTGAAACCGGCGAGTTGCACGGCCGTCGTTGCGGGCCTGCAACAGGGCTGGCCCGCAGGGCCTCCGGCCGGACGGGTCCCGGCGGTCGAGGTGCCGCAGGTCTGCGGCGCCGATGCGGAACGACCGCCGATACAGGCGGACGCCGCTGCGGCGCTGGAACCGGCTTTGAGGAAGATGGTGGGCGGTACAGGGATTGAACCTGTGACCCCTGCCGTGTGAAAGCAGTGCTCTACCGCTGAGCTAACCGCCCGCTGCGCGAAGCGCGGGTGGCGCGGATATAAGGGGCGGCACCCGATCAAGTCAAGCAAGCGCGGGCCTGCCGCCGGCCGCGCGCGGGGGGAGGACCGGACCATGTGCAGAAGTCGCGAAGACGGCTGCCGGGAGAGCCACGTGCGCAGCCACCCGGAGAGCCGCCCGGCGCAGCGAACCATCAGCCGCGCCGCCCCCGCCGCCCGCCGCCTCGCCGCCGTGCTGGTGCTGTCGGCCGGTCTCCTCGGCGGCGGCGCCCTCCACGGCGATGCCGGCGCACAGGATGCGGCCACCGGGGTGGCGGCGGTGCAGACGACGCTCTATTTCGGCCTGAAGACCGCCGACGGCCGCGGCATCAGCGAGCAGCAGTGGTCGACGTTCCTCGCCGAGGTGGTGACGCCGCGCTTCCCGCAGGGCCTCACCGTCGTCACCGCCTACGGCCAGGGGGCGGGCCCCCGCACCGATACCGGCCTGGCCGAGTTGACCAAGGTGCTGATCGTCGTGCATCCCGACGATGCCGCCAAGGCCGAGGCCATCGCCGAAATAAAGGCGCAGTATTCGAAAGAGTACGGCGGTGCAGCCGTCTTCCACACCGAGGCGGACGTCCGCATCGTTCCCTGACGCTCGCCGCCACGCCGCGCCTCCACGGCCGGCGGTCGTGGAGCGGTGCTCCCGCGCGGCGCGCCCTGCCGCCGTCGCTCCGCCAGCCGCCCGCCAGATTTAAGAAATATTCTAATTCAAAACTGTGGCGTTGATCTTCACCTCGGAATTATTCCTTGATCAGCTCTTATTTGAAACGATTTTAATCTATCTCTGTGACGAAATCGTCGATTGACACCGGCGTCGTCGTTGGTTTCTTGTCCGATACAGTCAATCGACGCCTGCCGCGTCGGTGTGCCGGCACCTCGATCCGGGCCTGCGGTTCCCGCCGTCATGTCCGATCTCGCCGACGCGGGACCCATGCGCCGCGGCAGACGCAGAACAACGGGAAAGGCCAGCCATGAGAAAGACCTTCAACCGCGCGATCCTCGCCAGCGCCGCCGGGGCGCTCGCGTTGTCGCTCGCCGGCGTCGGGCCGGCCGCCGCCGACGGCGAGGTCAACATCTACAGCTACCGCCAGCCCGACCTCATCAAGCCGCTGCTCGACAAGTTCACCGAGGAGACCGGCATCGCCACGAACGTCGTCTCGGCGAGCTCCGGCCTCGAGGAGCGCATCGCCGCCGAGGGCGCCAACTCGCCCGCCGACGTCATCCTGTCGGTCGACATCGGTCGCCTCGACGGTGCCAAGCAGCTCGGCATCACCCAGCCGGTCGAGAGCGCGGTGATCACCGAGAACGTGCCGGCGCAGTACCGCGATCCCGACGGCCACTGGATCGGCCTGACCATGCGCGCCCGCGTCGTCTACGCCTCCAAGGATCGCGTCGCCCAGGACACCATCACCTACGAGGAACTGGCCGACCCGAAGTGGAAGGGCAAGATCTGCACCCGCTCCGGCCAGCACGTCTACAACATCGGCCTGTTCGCCTCGCTGATCGCCAACGACGGCGCAGAGAAGGCCGAGGAGACCATCAAGGGCATCAAGGAGAACCTCGCGGTGAAGCCCGCGGGCGGCGACCGCGACCAGGCGAAGGCGATCCTCGCCGGCGAGTGCGACCTCGCGCTCGGCAACACCTACTATGTCGGTCTGATGGCGACCAACGAGAAGGAGCCGGAGCAGAAGGAGTGGGCGCAGGCGATCAAGGTGTTGTTCCCCAACGCCGAGGGCCGCGGCACCCACGTCAACATCTCCGGCGCCTCGCTCGCCAAGAACGCGCCGAACCGCGACAACGCGGTGAAGCTGATCGAATTCCTCACCTCCGACGAGGCGCAGGAGATCTACGCCAACACCAATTTCGAGTACCCGGTGAAGCCGGGCCTCGAGGTGAACGAGATCGTCGCCTCCTGGGGTGAGCTGAAGGCCGATCCGCTGCCGCTCGCCACCATCGCCGCCGACCGCAAGGAAGCGAGCGAGATCGTCGACAAGGTCGGCTACGACGACGGCCCGTCCTCCTGAGGCGACGGCAAGACCGGCCGGCGCAGCCGCGCTGCGCCTGACCGGCACCCGGCGAGCCGCGCCGGGCGGGATACTCTCCGGCGCGGCCCGTGAGCCGCGCCGTCTCCGACCAAGGCGGGTCGCGGACGTGCCGCGCCGCCCACGAACGGTCCGCCCGGCAGACGCCGCGCGCGGCACGATGGAGCTCACCCATGCGCCGACTTCCCCTCCTGGCGGCCACCGCCGCCGCCATCGCCCTGACGGTCGCGGCGGTCGCCTCTGCCTCCGCCGCCGACGCTCCGGCGCCGGAAGCAGTCGTCACCCACTACGCCGACGTCGCCCAGGCGATGTACGAGGACAGCCTGTCCACCGCCAAGACGCTGCAGATGGCGGTCGGTGACCTGCTCGACGCGCCGTCCGACGCGACGCTGTCCGCCGCCCGCACCGCCTGGATCGCCGCCCGCGTGCCCTACCAGCAGACCGAGGGCCTGCGCTTCGGCAATCCGCTGGTCGACGAGTGGGAAGGCAAGGTCAACGCCTGGCCGCTCGACGAGGGCCTGATCGACTATGTCGACGGCGGCTCCTATGGCGACGCCTCCGACGAGAACCCGCTCTACACGCTGAACGTCGTCGCCTCGACGAACCTGCGCGTCGGACCCGACGAGGTCGACGCCACGACCATCACCAAGGAGCTGATCGCCGGCCTGCAGGAGGCCCAGGAGGTCGAGGCGAACGTCTCGATCGGCTACCACGCCATCGAGTTCCTGCTGTGGGGTCAGGACCTCAACGGCACCGGCCCCGGCGCCGGCAACCGGCCCGCCAGCGACTTCGACGTCGCCAGTTGCACCGGCGGCAACTGCGAGCGTCGCCGCGCCTACCTGACGGTCGCGACCGGCCTCCTCGTCGACGACCTCGCCGACATGGCCAGCCAGTGGGGGCCGAATGGCGCCGCCCGCAACGACGTGATCGCCAAGGGTCCGGAGGGCGGTCTCGCCACCATCCTCACCGGTATCGGCTCGCTCTCCTACGGCGAACTCGCCGGCGAGCGCATGAAGCTCGGCCTCATCCTCCACGACCCGGAGGAGGAGCACGACTGCTTCTCCGACAACACCCACAACTCGCACTACTACGACCAGGCCGGCATGGTCGCCCTCTACACGGGCACCTACACCCGCGCCGACGGCTCCAAGCTCGAGGGCCCGAGCCTCGCCGCCTACGCCGCGGCGAAGGCGCCGGATGCTGCCGCCCGCATCGAACAGGTGATGGCCGACACCACCGCCAAGATGACGGTGATGAAGGACACCGCCGACAGCGGCAAGATGGCCTACGACCAGATGATCGGGCCGGACAACGCCGAGGGCAACAAGATCGTCGACGACATCGTCATGGCCCTGGTCGCCCAGACCCGTGCCGTCGAGGGCCTGGTCTCGGCGCTCGGCCTGACGATCTCCGTCGAGGGCTCCGACAGCCTCGACAACCCGACCGCCGTCGGCGCCAACTGAGGCGGGTCCGATGCAAGCCTCCCTTCTCCCGCGCGCGGGAGAAGGTGCCCGAAGGGCGGATGAGGGCCCGCGCAGCGTCGCTGCGCGGGTGCTTCGTCCGTTGTGGACCGTGCGGTCTCCGCGCCGCTCGCGCGGCGCGCCCTCATCCGGCGCTGCGCGCCACCTTCTCCCGCCGGACGGCGGGAGAAGGGGAGGGCGCCCGCCATGACGCTCCGCCCCACCCGCCGCACCGTCGCCCTCGGCGGCCTCGCCGGCGTCACCGCCGCCGTCCTCGGCTGGCGGTCGACCCGCGCCGATGCGCCGGCGCCGCTCGCCCGCGTCGGGGCCATCCCGCAGGGCAGGGAGGTGCCGCTCTCCCTCGTCGCCGCCGAGCGCTCTGTGACGCTGCCGGCCTTCGGCGGCCGGGCGATGCCGCTGATGAGCTTCTTCGAGGGCGACCACTTCCCGCACGTCGTCCGCATCCGCCGCGGCGACACCCTCGTCACCACGCTGGAGAACCGCCTGCCGGCGTGGGCGGAGGAGATGTCGGTCCACTGGCACGGGCTGCGCATCCCCAATGCCGAGGACGGCGTGCCCTACCTCACCCAGCAGCCGGTGCCGCCCGGCGGCACCTACGGCTACCGCTTCACCCCGCCCGACACCGGCACCTTCTGGTTCCACACCCACTGCAACACCGCCGAGACGATCGGCCGGGGCCTGCTCGGCGTGCTGATCGTCGAGGGCGACGAGACCGTCCCCTACGATGCCGACGTGCTCGTCTGCCTGAAGGACTGGCGCATCGGTGACGACGGCGCCTTCCTGCCCTTCCTCACCGACGAGGGGGCGGCGCGGGCCGGCAGCTTCGGCACGGTCCGGTCCGCCAATGGCGAGGCGGCGCTCCGCCTCGACCTGCCGGCCGGCGGCGACTGCCGCCTGCGGCTGATCAATGTCGACCCGACCCGCATCCCGGAGATCGGCGTCGAGGGCGCCGAGGCGGCGATCGTCGCCATCGACGGTGTCGCCGTGCAGCCGTTCCCGCTGAAGTCCTGGCGGCTCGGTCCGGCGATGCGCCTCGACCTCGTCGTGCGTGCGCCCGCGGACGGCGGCGAGGCCCGCCTGGTCGACTACCACGCCCCGCAGCCGGTGACGCTCGCGACCCTGACGGGCACCGGCGAGGCCCGTCGCACCACGCCCTTCGACCCGGCGCCGCTGCTGATGGCCGACCTCGCCGAGCCGGATCTCGGCAGCGCCCTGCCGCTCGCGCTCACCTTCAGCGCCACCGCCACGGGGTCGAGCGTCGCCGAGCTCGCCGACGACACCACCGCGCCGCCGCTCGGGCCGCTCTGCGTCACCAACCGCTCGTTCTGGGCGATCAACAAGGCGCCGTGGCCCGATGGCGGCCATGCCCACCTGCCGCCGCCGCTGTCGACCCTCGAGCGTGGCCGCACCTACCGGCTGACGCTCCACAACGTCACGCCGCACCCGCACCCGGTCCACATCCACGGCCACTTCTTCCGCATCCTGTCGTCGAGCCGGCGCGAGATCGTGCCGCACTGGGCCGACACCGTGCTCTTGACGCCGAAGGAGCGCCTCGAGGTGGCGCTGGTGGCCGACAACCCCGGCGACTGGATGCTCCACTGCCACATCATCGAGCATCAGGAGACCGGCATGATGGGCTTCGTGAGGGTCGCGTGAGGACGTCCGCTTGAAAGCTCTCGCACCCTCGCTGCTGCTCGCCACCGTCGTGCTCGCCGGCGGCAGCGCCGCCGTCGCCGCCGGCCTCGACGCCGCCATCGGCAAGGCGGTGTTCGACCGCATCTGGGTCGGTGGCGGTGCGTCGACGCAGTCGGCGGACGGTCTTGGGCCGCTCCACAACGCGCGCTCCTGCGCCGGTTGCCACCGTGGCGGTGGAGCGGCGGCCATCTCCTTGAACGACCAAGGAGAACTCGCCGGGGCGGGGCTGGTCGTGCGGCTCGCCGACGGTGCCGGTCACGGCGACCCGGTCTATGGCGACCAGATCCAGACCCGCGGCCTGCCGGGTCAAGTGGCTGAAGCGACGGTGACTTTCCCGCTTTCGACGGGGTCGTCCACGGCCGATCCCGGCCCCCGTGTGACCGTGCACCTCGCCGCCCTGCAGTTCGGTCCGCCGACGGCGGCGATCGGTGTCCGGCGCGCCCCGTCCCTGGTCGGCCGCGCCGCCTTCGACCGCGTCGAAGCCTCTGCTATCACAGCGCTTTCCGATCCCGACGACCGCGACGGCGACGGCATCTCCGGCCGTGTCCACTGGGTCGGCGACGGCACCGTCATCGGCCGCTACGGCTGGCGCGCCACCGGCCCGGCACTCGACCGACAGATCGCGGCGGCCTTCACGGTCGATCTCGGCCTGTCGACCGAGGCCTTCCCGGACCCCGCCGGCGACTGCACAAGTGCCCAGAAATACTGCCGAAACGCCCGCCACGGCGACACCGGTGGCGGTCCCGAGGTGGACGGCCGGCTGACGGCCGCCGTCGCCGCTTTCCTCGCCACCTTGACGCCGTCGCAAGCCGCTGATCCCGTTGGCGAAACCCTGTTCGCCGCCACCGGCTGCGCCGCCTGCCACGTACCGGTGCTGCCCGCCGTCGGCGGCGGCACCGTGCCGGCCTTCACCGACCTCCTCCTGCACGACATGGGCGAGGGCCTCACCGACCCCGCCATCGGCGGCGACGCGGCGCCGGCGGAGTGGCGGACGGCGCCGCTCGTCGGCCTCGTCGGCCGCGACCCGAAAAGCCGCCGCTATCTGCACGACGGCCGCGCCGCTACACTCGACGAGGCCGTCGGCTGGCACGGCGGCGAGGCGGCGGCGGCGGTGCGAGCCTATCGTTCATTTTCCGGCTCCGATCGAGAAGCGCTCCTCAACTATCTGGAAAAATTATGAAAGTACGTTTCGTACTGGCCGCGTTTCTGGCTCTGGCGACGCCGGCGGGACCGGCCCTGGCGGCGGGGCCTGACGCGATCTCGGCCCGCCAGCAGGCCGTCGTGACGCGCGCCGTCGAAGGCTACGTCCGCCCCGCCTACCACGCGTTCCGCCACCGCACCGAGATGCTCGGCCACGCCGTCGACCACTTCTGCGCCAAGCCCGGCCGGATCGAGCACGGCGCCGTCGTCGACGCCTTCGGCGCCGCGGTGACGGCCTGGGCGCGCCTCGACTTCCTGCGCTTCGGGCCGGCCGCCGCCGAGGCCCGGCTCGAGCGGGTGGCGTTCTGGCCGGACCCGCGCGGCGTCGTCGAGCGGCAGCTCCGGCAGCTGATCGCCGGGCCGTCGCTCGAGGGCCTCGACGCCGCCCGCATCGCCGGCCAGAGCGCCGCGGTGCAGGGCCTGCCGGCGATCGAGCGGCTGGTGGTGGTGCTGCCGGCGGAGACCGACCCGACCGGGCTCGCCCGCAACTGCGTCGTCGCCAGGGCGGCCGCCGGCAACCTCGTGGCGATCGCCACCGAGCTCGACGTCGCCTGGTCGCGCGACGACGTGGCGATCCTCGCGCCCGGTGCCGACAATCCGACCTACCGCTCCTGGGCGGAGGCGGCGAACGAGGTGCTGAAGGCCTCGCTCACAGGCCTCGAGCAGATCCGCGACCTCGCGCTCCGACCGGCCATGGGCGATGCGCCCGACAAGGCCAAGCCCAACCGCTTCCCCTATGCCCGCAGCGGCGAGACGGTGGCCTACCTGGTCGCCGCCGTGACGGCGCAGCGCGACCTGATCCAGGTGAGCGGCATCGCCGCCGACCTGCCGGAGGCGGACGCCTGGGCGGGTCGCTCGGTCGATTTCGAGCTTCGCCAGGCGGAGCGCACCGTCGCCGGCCTCGCCGGTGACGACGTCGCCGCCATCGCCACCGTGCCGGCGCTGCGCGGCAAGCTGGACTATGTGACGATCGCGCTCGCCAGCGTCCGCGCGACGATGGCGACGACGATCGCATCCGATCTCGGCCTCAGCGTCGGCTTCAATGCGCTCGATGGCGACTGAGCGCGCACACCGCGGGCCGAGCCGCCGCGCGCTGCTCGGCGCCGGCGGCGGGCTTGTGCTGTCGCTCGCGCTGACGCCGCTGGCGCGAGCCGGGCAAGCCGCCGGCGAGAGCGCCGGGCCGGGGGCCGGCCATCTCGCCGACGATCTCGCCGGGCAGGGCGCGCAGTACGCGTCCGCCTGCCGCTTTCCCGACGGCCGCTTCGGCGTGGCGCTGCTGGGCGAGAGCGGCGCCATCCTGCGCACCGCCGAGATTCCCGCACGCGGTCACTGCGCCGCCGTCGACCCCGCCGGCCGCCGGCTGGCGCTGTTCGCCCGCCGCCCCGGCACCTTCGCCATCGTGCTCGACCGCGCCGGCGCCCCCGACCGCGTCATCGAGGCCGCCGAGGGCCGCCACTTCGAGGGCCACGGCCAGTTCTCCCGCGACGGCCGGCTGCTCTACGCCGCGGAGAACGCCTACGAGGAGGGGGTCGGTGTTGTCGGCGTCTACGACGTCGGGAAGGGCTTCGCGCGCATCGGCGAGCTTCCCTGCCACGGCGTCGGCACCCACGAGATCCTGTTCGCCGCCGACGGCCGCACGCTGATCGTCGCCAACGGCGGCATCCTCACCCATCCCGACTATCCCCGCGCGCCCCTCAACCTCGCCGACATGCAACCCTCGCTCGCCCGGGTCGACATCGAGACCGGTGACCTCCTGGAGAGCGTCGCGCCGCCGGCCGCCCTGCAGAGCCTGAGCCCCCGCCACCTCGCCGTCGACGCCCGCGGCCGCGCCTGGCTCGGCTGCCAGTGGGAGGGCGCCGACGAGGCCGCCGCGCCGCTTCTGGCCGTGCACGCCCCCGGCGAGGACCTGCGCCTGGTGGCGCTGCCCGACGAGGCGCGGGAGGCGCTCCGCCACTATGTCGGCTCGCTGGCGATTGCCGACGACGGCCGCCGCCTCGCCGTCTCCGGCCCGCGCGGCGGCATCGTGCTCGTCGTCGACACCGAGACCGAGATGGTGGTCGACCGCCGCCCCCTCCACGACGGCTGCGGCGCTGCCCCCGCCACCGGCGGCGGCTTCGTGCTGACCAGCGGCGACGGCGACGTCGTCGTCCGCCGTGCGAGCGCCGACGCGGGCGTCGGGCACGCGGATGTCGCGTGGGACAATCACCTCAGAAGGCTGTGAGCGAAATCCGCCAAGATCATGAAGCGGTTGCGCTATCTGCGCCGGTCGCCGCATGTCCCTTCTCCCGGCCGCAGGCGGGGAGAAGGTGCCCGAAGGGCGGCGCGCGCAGCGCACCCGAAGCCGCTTGTGTCGTGCTCTGCTTCTTCCGCGCCGCTCGCACGACGTGGCCCTCACCCGCCCTTCGGGCACCCTCTCCCAGCGATGCTGGGAGAGGGGAAGCGCATCGATTGTGGTGGCGGGCGTCGCGGCGAGCGGGGGCGCTCGAAAGTCCCCCGATTGACGCCGACCCGGCGCTCGGGCAAGCGAACGGGGTATCTCTGCCGTTTCCTCTGTTCGTCGCGAGCCGCCCCATGTCCGCCATCGCCGCATCCTCGCCCGCCGGCTTCGGCGTCTCCGACATCGCGGCCGCGGCCGGCCGGATCGCCGGCCAGGCGGTGGTGACGCCGCTCCTGTCCTCCGACGTGCTCGACGCCCGCATCGGCGGCCGCGTGCTCCTCAAGCCGGAGGTGCTGCAGCGCACCGGCTCGTTCAAATTCCGCGGCGCTTTCAACCGCTTGTCGATGATTCCTGAATCAGATCGCAAGGGCGGCGTGGTCGCCTGTTCTTCCGGCAACCACGCCCAGGGAGTCGCGGCGGCGGCGGCGATCCTCGGCATGCCGGCGGTCATCGTCATGCCGCAGGACGCGCCGGCGATGAAGATCGCCCGCACCCGTGCGCTCGGCGCCGAGGTGGTGCTGTACGACCGCCTGACCGAGGACCGCGAGGCGATCGCCCGCTCGATCGCGACCGAGCGCCACGCCACCTTCGTCCACCCCTACGATGATTTCGGCGTGATGGCCGGCCAGGGCACCGTCGGGCTGGAGATCGCCGCCGCGTGCCGGCAGCTCGGCGTCGTGCCGGACCAGGCGATGGCGCCGGCCTCGGGCGGCGGCCTCGTCGCCGGCATCTCGACGGCGCTCACGGACGCCTTCCCGGACGTCGCCGTCTATGCGGTGGAGCCGGAAGGCTTCGACGACCACGCGCGCTCGCTCGCGCGCGGCGAGCGGCTGACCAACGAGCGCCTCGGCGGCTCGCTGTGCGACGCGCTGCTGTCGAATTCGCCGGGTGTGAAGACCTTCCCGGTCAACCGCCGCACCCTCGCCGGTGCCGTCGCCGTCAGCGACGACGAGGCGCTCACCGCCGTCGCCTTCGCCTTCCGCGAACTCAAGCTGGTGCTGGAGCCCGGCGGGGCGGTGGCGCTGGCGGCGCTGCTGACCGGCCGCATCGACGGCCGCGGCAGGACCTCGGTGGTGGTGCTGTCGGGCGGCAACGTCGACGAAGGCGTGCTGGCGCGGGCACTCGCGGAGAACCCGGCTTGAGTGCAGCGACGGCTGCGGACCGCCCGGCGGCCGCGCCCGGCCCGGCGCCCGCCGCCGGCCTCGCGGCGCCGTGGACGATCTCGCTCTATTTCGCGGCGATCTTCCTGTCGGTCGGCGTCCACCTGCCGTACTTCCCGGTCTATCTCGCCGCCGTCGGGCTGACGCCGGACGAGATCGGCGTGGTGCTCGCCGTGCCGATGGCGGCGCGTGTCGTCACGCTGGCGGCGATGGGGGCGCTCGCCGACCGCATCGGCTCGCTGCCGCGCGCGCTGCTCGCCTATTCCATCGCCGCGCTGGCGATCTTCGGCCTCGTCTGGGTGTCGTCGGGCGTCGTCGCGCTGCTCCTCGTCAGCCTCGCCTTCACGGTGGTGTGGACGTCGCAACTGCCGATCTCCGACGCCGTGGCGATGGCGGTGGCCCGCAGCGGGCGCGCCACCTACGGCCGGATGCGGCTCTGCGGCTCGGCCGCCTTCATCGCCGCCTCGCTCGCCGCCGGCGCGGCGCTCGGCGTGCTGCCGGCCACCGCCGTCTGGCCGATGATGATGGCGACGCTCGCCCTCACCATCGTCGCGGCGGCGCTGATGGTGGCGAGCGCGCGCGGCGGCGGTGCGGCGCTGCCGGAACGACCGGGTTTCGCCGACGCGCTCAGGGCGATCCGGCCGGCGCTGCCGCTGGTCGCCGCCTGCGCCCTCGTGCAGGGCAGCCACGCGATGGTCTACGGCTTCGGCTCGCTCGCCTTCGAGGCGCGCGGTTTCTCGGGGGCTGAGATCGGCATGCTGTGGGGTATCGGCGTCATCGGCGAGGTGATCCTGTTCGCCCTGCCGCACCGCTGGACGTCGCGGCCGGCCGCCTCGCTGCTCGCCGTCGTCGCGGCGCTGGC
>Ga0209902_100345_pt1 | contig 58166 bp, 61 predicted proteins | sample FECB27metaG_FD_188304 | JGI IMG/M metagenome (GOLD analysis project Ga0209902, IMG submission 188304) | Cyanobacterial communities from the Joint Genome Institute, California, USA - FECB-27 (SPAdes) (version 2) | ecosystem: Environmental > Aquatic > Thermal springs > Hot (42-90C) > Microbial mats...
GGAGTTGAAACAGCCGATCATCCTGCCAGCCAATCACCATCACGCTGCCGTCCTGGCCAAATTGCTGACGGAAGTGCTGATAAGCCACTTCGGTGGGATCATTGGCCGGAAGTACCCGTGACAATTCATAGGACAATTCGATCCGGCTGCCCTGGTAACCCATAAACAGGGTGCTCACCGCAATGAGTACAATCCAGGTGATTCGGTTCTGTAGAATAATTTTTGCAATGGATGCCCAAATAGTCATAGGATGAATAAAATAAATGTTCTTAATGAATGAATACCTTTCCCCTGAATCGTAGCAATCACCGGACGTTGTTAAAATGGCTTATCAGGGCCGCTGGGACGGGTACTTACTTACTAATTCAGCAATTTTCTGGGCTTGAAACGACTCGAATTCGGCTATCCAACGCCCTTGTAATTCCTTGCCTTCTCCCATATTCAATCGTTCCATGATGAATAGGTTTTGGTTGAAGATACACTTGAGTAGAGAAAGCGAAGCAATCTCCATACTCATCAGCTCCCTTTCCCGATCCAAGGGTTGCATACTGGTGGGATAAATTTCCTGGTTCATAAATGTATCAAGCTAAATGGGTGAATGGAATGGTCAACCCTGCCCGTATCTATCCAAGGTGGGGACACGTGCTGATCATGCCACTTCTGGTTCATATCGTATGTGCGCTGAATTATCAGTTACAGTAGCTGGTTTCGACGCTTTTGGTTAAGCCCAGCGATGCGCAGGTCCGTGACCCTTTATGGGTCAATGGTTTATCTTTAGTCTTTTATATTTCTTTCCAAGGTACAACGTTCTTCTAGGGTCAAGCCATCCCTGGGCAGGTATAGCTTCAGTTCATTGGGCAGCAGCAGCGAGTAGTACTGGGTTCTGACCCGGATTTTCTCAAATCTGGCATAGGGAAATTGGATCCATTGATTCTTTTCCCGCAGTCGGAGACCAGTAGCTACCACTTGTACTTCTATTTCCACCTCTGCGTAGAGCTTCCATTGAAGAAGCAGCCAAAGGAAGGGTTTAAGGGTGAAGTAGATCCCCATTAGCATCCCCACCACGCCGTATTCCACCCAGAAGGTAGTATTGGCGGTGGAATAGATAGAATATCCGGTGAGGAAAAGAACTGGGCCGGCCAACCACCTTACGCCCCGGTTGAGCAGAGAAGTTCCCAGGTAATAATCGATCAAGAACATCCTGCTCCTTTGAAAGCGGCTGAGTTTGAGAATACTCATAGCTAGGTTTTGTTTGGGATGACGTTTGCTATTTTTTACCTTCGGCTTTAAAGCGGCCTTTGACGGTTCCTCTTTCCCAAAAAGGAGCCCCATCTTGGTTAATTGCACCTTTATCGGCGGATACTATGCCGGACTCCGGGTCATGTCTTCCTGGCTGGGGCTACCCACCGGTGAAAGCCGCTTAATGAGGGAGGGTACGCCTACGATCCACAGCACGTCGCCCTCTTGCAGCTTGCGCTGAGACTCCGGGTTCAGGATGCGCTTCCCGCCGCTCTCCAGACCGACAATCAATCCCTTGGTTTTTTCACGTATGCCCGAATTGCGGATCGTTTGCTCAATCAGGGGAGAAAATGGGGGGATCTCTACCCGTTGCAGGCGCACGCTTTCTTTGGCGAATACCTCCGAATCTGAGACCCTTTTCCCCGCGTGGATCCACTGCCGGAACTGGCTAATCTGCTCATCATTGCCAAAAACGTAGATTCGATCTCCCGGGAAGAGGCGTTCTCTTTGAGTGGGTGGCATGATGGTCAGTTCTCCCCTTTCGATGACGGCAATGTTGACCCCGAACTGTTCCCGAATACCCAACTCGAGTAAGGTCTGACCGGCCAGTTGGGTTTCGGGTGGAATCTCCACATACGTCAGGTGGGCATCCCAGGGGGCGATGTTGCGGTACATCTTCTGGGCTTCCAGCCGTTCCCGTTCATTGAGGTTGGAAAGAAACCGGTTTTCAATCCGGATGTAGAACCGCTGAATCCGACTGGAAAACAGGGCCAGTAACCCGACCATCCCACTGCCCACCCAGAGCGCCGTGGCCGGCGTGAAAAACTGGTGGAGCAGAAATCCGATGAACAGAACAGCCAGAATAATTCGGACAAACTCCATGACCAGGATCAGGCTACGGTAGCTCCGGTGGGCCCACAGGCGAGCGAGGGCCTCCTTTTGGGGGTGGTGGACGGCCAGGGCCCACAGAAAGGGGGCCAGCACCAGGAAGGTGAGGGCCGTGGTTTCGGCCGCCGCCCAATCCCTGGTGGCCAGGTGACGGGAAATAAAGGGATACAGATAGTGTTCGGCCAGCAGCACTACGGCGATCATAATCGCTGACAGCACTACGGTATGGCGCACGTAGGCCCTCAGCACCAACTGCCAGTCACTGGTGGAACTGATCGTACGGGTGCTCGTGGAGTAGGCCTCCAGTACCCTTTTCCAACGGGCGGGCAGCCGCATTTCCAACTGGTGGTAAAGGGGTTCGGAAAAACGGATCATATAAGGGGTAGTGAAGGTGGTTACGGCCGAAACGGCAACGGCAATGGGGTAGAGAAAATCACTGGTCACTTTCAGGGTGAGCCCCAGGGTGGCAATGATGAAGGAAAATTCCCCGATCTGAGAAACGCTCATACCCGCCTGGATGGAAGTCTTCAGCCCTTGTCCGGCCAATAGTCCGCCGGCCGTGATGCTGAAGAGCTTGCCAACTACCGTGACCAGCGTAATGACAATAATGGGACCGGCGTAGGTGACCATCATGGTCGGGTCAATCAGGATTCCCACCGATACGAAGAAGACTGCCCCGAACAGATCTTTCACGGGGGCCAGCAGGTGCTCAATTTTTTCCGCCTGGGTGGTTTCGGCCAGGATGGAGCCCATAATGAAGGCCCCCAGGGCCGGTGAAAAGCCCGCCTGGGCCGCCAGAATCACCATCATCAAACAGAGGGCAATGGAGAGAATGAGCAGCATCTCGGAGTTGAGGTAGCGGCTTGCTTTCTTTAAGAACGTGGGAATCAAAAAGATGCCCCCAACAAACCAGACGAGCAGGAAGAACGCCAGCTTGAGAATGGATTCCAGCATTTCCATTCCGGCGAACTGCTGGCTGACGGCCAGCGTGGAAAGAAGTACCAGCAGCAGAATGGCTACCAGGTCCTCCACAATCAAGACCCCAAACACCAGTCCGGCGAAACGCTGGGATTTCACCCCCAGCTCATCGAAGGCCCGGATGATGATGGTGGTGGACGAAATGGACAGGATGCCCCCCAGGAATACGCTGTCCATCGTCGACCATCCCAGCAACCGGCCGGTCAGATAGCCTCCTAGCAGCATGACCCCTACCTCGACCAGGGCCATGGTGGAAGAGGCGCCTCCCACCTTTACCAATTTCTTAAAGGAGAATTCCAGTCCCAGGCTAAACAATAAAAAAATGACTCCGATCTCGGCCCAGATTTGAATATTTTCCCGTTCAACGATGGTGGGCAAAAAAGTGAAGTGCGGCCCTACCAGAAGACCCGCAATGAGGTAGCCCAGCACCAGGGGCTGAGAGAGGCGTTTGAAGATCAGCGTGGAGATTCCGGCGGCACCCAGCAACAGGCCCAGATCCGTAATCAGGTGAGGAAGATGTGTCATGGCAATGAATATACTTGGATAGGAACCACCAATAACGGTGACGGGCCGGAACGCAAGTCTGGCCCCGTTATTAGTGGCGGAGTTGATTAAAGGGTAGATACGCGCGCCTTGGAACTCCCTTGGCGTGGTAAGCTAATCAGACGGCGAAAGAAGGGCAGGTAAAGCCCCTAAGGGGCATTGGGCGAGAGGGGGGAAAGCAATTGCGTCTGAAGCAGCAATGCCACCCGCTCGAAGGGGATATTTTCTTCTGGAGCAGTGAAATCGAGGAAAAAGCGCAGGTGAATTTCCAGCAGTTGTACCAAAAGGAGGCGCGGAGAAGGAGACACCCCGCAAGGGGTTTCCGCATCGGGATAGGCTTCGGCGGCCAAATCCCCCAGTGACAAGACCGATCCGTCGAGAGAATCTTCCGACGGGAAGGCCAATGGACTGCTGCGTACTATGCCCTTCAGTAGAAAATCATACAAGGCCACTTCCTGTCCGGGCAGCGTGAGTGCCCAGATGAGCATGCTCCCCATGAGCAGGCCACGACAAATACGCTTGACAAGTGAGGGGAAGTTTACCATAGAAGCCACAAAATTAGTAATTTCAAGGGAGGAATAAAGCAAAATTGCCGAAAACGTGTGGCTACTGAGCCTTTTCCTTTAATTTAAGACGCCTGGGGTTCAACTTTGCCCCGTTTGTCCGCAGTAGTTTGTAAACTTGAAACCCGATCGCTTCGCTGATCGCCCCTGCTCCCGGGTACTAAGGAGCCTACAATATACCGATGGAAGAATTTTTTCGGCTAAGCCTTCCCCTGTGGATCGCGGCGTTTCTAATCTTGCTGTATCCCTGGCAGATCTGGAGAACCACCCGCCTGCGTAAGCTGGGTGCCGTTCCCCTTACCGCTACGCTCAGCCGTCAAATACGCCGGCTGGAGTGGGGAACGGCTGGGCTGCTGGTAACTGCCTGGGGAGTGGTACTCCTGTTTGCCTACCTGCCCAGTGGGTACGCCTGGCTCCTACCACTGGAAGGGCTGGATGTGCCTTGGATCAACCACGCGGGAATGGTGATGATCCGCTTTGCTTTTTTCTGGATTGTCGTTTCCCAGTTTAAGTTGGAGAGAGTCTTCCGGAAATGGCTAAAAAAACATCATCCTGATCCCGTTTGCTATGAAGCCATTCGGGTTCAGTCGGGTCAACTGCTCTGCGGTGGGGCAGTCGTGCTCCTGGTGGGGCTGTTTGTGACCATTTCCAGTTTGGGGATGAGTGTACTGGCCCTGGCGGGGATGCTGCTCTATTACCGCAACTTTGGCTGGCGTCTGGCGTAGCGACTGCTGGATGGACCATTCCAGGAGCCACTTAAAAAGGTTGCCAAAGTTTATCGGTTACCTTCTCAAAGAATTTTACAAAAAAATACCGCAATATTTCATTTGTTACACAAGTAAAAACATTAAATTTGCAAATTCCCGTTTGACTACAAATGAAATCCCTGGTACTCCATTGTCTGCTTGCCTTTCTGCTCGTATTGGGAGTGGGAGGAAACGCATTGGCCCGGGATGCGGTCTTCCTTCCCAATGCGGGAGCTCAGGCCAGCCTGAGCCGGACCGATTGGCACAGTGACGTAGCCAGCCTCCACCACCAATCCGTCTGCGAGGGAATGGTGGCACCAACGCCATCCCTGCAACCCCAATTATTACAGGCAGTGTGTTTCCTGCTGGAAGGCTACTTCTGTCCTCCGGCACCGGTGCTGATCTCCGCTTGCCTGCCCCCTGTGGCGCAGCGGTATTATCGAAACCTGTTTCGCCTCCTGCGCGTCATTAACGCTCCCTAGTTCCTTTCTCTTCTTCTCGTGAATAATGCGTACAGTAGGCTTTAACTCCCTGAAGGGAGTGGTCTGCCCGCTTTTTTCACGCCTTCTCTTTTCTATTATCCCTCTTTGATTTTTACCGGAATGAAAAATAAACCCTTTTTTATTGGGCTGACGATCATCGTCAGTTTATTGTGTCTGTATAACCTTTCCTTTACCTTCATCGCCCACCGGATTGAACAGCAGGCCACGCAGGCGGCTCTCAATGACCAGGGACAGCTCAACACCGCGGCGAAGCAGGCGTATCTGGATTCCCTCTGGAAACGGCCGGTGTACCATATCCTGGGCCTGCAACATACCTTTCAGGAAGTGAAGGAAAACGAGCTCAACCTGGGATTGGATCTCCAGGGAGGCATTTATATGGTGCTGGAAGTATCACCTTCCGAGATCCTGCGGGCACTGGCCGGAAACCGCGCGAATCCCACCTTCCAGCAAGCCCTTCAAAAGGCCGGGCAGGCTCAGAAGACCAGCAATGAAAAGTTCACCACGCTTTTCCAGCGGGCCTACCGGGAACTTTCTCCCCAGGGGAAACTGGCGGAAGTGTTTGCCACTTCGGCCAACCGGGGAAACATCAGCCTGCAGTCTTCCGATCAGGCTGTAATGACCTTTCTGGACCGGGAAATGGAGGAAGCCGTGGACCGCAGCTTCCAGATCATCCAGAACCGCATCGACAAATTCGGCACCACCTCCCCTAACATCCAAAAACTGGCCGGAACCAGCCGTATCCAGGTGGAGTTGCCCGGGGTGGACAATCCTGCTCGCGTGCGGAAACTCCTGTCGGGCGTCGCCAAGCTGGAGTTTGTGGAAGTCTGGGAGATGAGTGAGCTGTCTCCCCACCTGATGCAGCTCAACACTTATCTGGATGCCCACGCATCGGATCCGGCCTTGATGGCGCTGGCCTCCCGAGTGGGGGCCCGCAGCCCGGCGGCAAAACGCATCCCGGCCGATTCAACTTCGCGTGCTCCAAAGGGAGATTCACTGGCACCAAGCAGTCTGGAAGCCCAACTGAGCGCGGGACAAGACTCGGCAGCCACCGGGCTGGACTCGCTCCGCAATCCCTCTAATTCCCTGTTTACCCAACTTTTCGTCCAAATGCCGGGCGGCATAGGGAGCCGGGTAACTGACACGGTTCAGGTGAACCGGCTGTTGGCCATGCCCGCCATTCGGGGGCTATTCCCCGCCAACGCCCGCTTTCTCTGGGACGTGAAATCACAAGGGCAGGGATTGGAGGAGTCCGTGGAACTCTACGTGGTCAAGCAGAAGCGGGACGGCAAAGCCCGCCTGAGTGGGGAGGTCATTACCGATGCCCGCCTGGATTTCGGTCAAACCGGCCAGCCTGGGGTGAGTATGCAGATGAATATGACCGGAGCCAAGCAGTGGCAGCGGCTCACCCGGGAAACCATCGGTAAGCGCATCGCCATCGTGCTCGACAACTACGTGTATTCCGCCCCCGTCGTGCAGGGAGAGATCCCGGGCGGCAATTCTTCCATCTCGGGCAATTTCAGCATTGAAGAGGCCAAAGACCTGGCCAACGTACTGAAGGCCGGCAAACTGCCGGCGCCCACCCGCATTGTGGAGGAAGCGGTGGTGGGACCTTCCCTGGGCCAGCAAGCCATTGAGCAGGGGCTGGTGTCGCTGGTAGCCGGACTGGGACTGATTGTGGTGCTGATGGTGGGCTACTACGGTTCGGGTGGTGCCCTGGCCAACGTGGCCCTGCTGGCCAACGTCTTTTTCAACGTGGGTATCCTGGCCCAGCTGCACTCCTCCCTGACCCTGCCCGGCATCGCCGGGATTGTACTGACGATCGGGATGTCAGTGGATGCCAACGTACTTATCTATGAGCGTATACGAGAAGAACTCCGCAACGGGGTTTCCAAGCTCAAAGCCATCGGCCTGGGGTTTGAAAAGGCCTACAGCTCCATCATTGATGCCAACGTGACGACCTTCATCATTGGCCTGGTGCTCTACTTCTACGGTTCGGGAAGCGTCAAAGGCTTTGCCATTACCCTGATGATTGGTATTATCTGTTCGCTGTTCACCTCCGTCTTTATTACGCGCCTGCTGGTGGAATGGCTGGTGCGCGGCAAGAGCGACACCCGGCTTTCCTTCGATACCTTCCTGTCGAAAAACCTGTTTCAGAACCTAAAGTTCGATTTTGTGGGCAAACGCCGGATCGCCTACGCCTTCTCGCTGGGGGTGATCGGCCTGGGACTGGTTTCAATCTTCCTGCAGGGAGGAATGAACCTGGGCGTGGACTTTAAAGGCGGACGCAGCTACGTGGTTCGTTTCTCCCAGCCCGTGGAAGCGACGCAGGTGAGATCCCGACTCACCGGGGCCTTTTCGGGGAGCAGTCCGGAAGTGAAAACTTTTGGTTCGGACCAGCAGCTGAAAATCACGACCAGCTACCTGATCGACGATGAATCGGCCGAGGCTGACAAAAAAGTGGAAGCGGCCCTGTTAGCCGGGTTAAAGGAGTTAGGGCCGGTCAGCCCGCAGGTGCTGAGCTCGGCCAAGGTGGGAGCCACCATCGCCGACGATATCGTCAAAACTTCCCAGGTATCCATCGTGCTGTCGCTGGGCCTGATCTTCTTCTACATCCTGATCCGTTTCCGCAAGTGGCAGTACAGCCTGGGTGCCATCCTGGCCCTTTTTCACGACGTATTGTTCGTGGTAAGTGCTTACGCCATCGCCCGCTGGTTCGGCATTCATTTCGAAGTGGATCAGGTCTTCATTGCCGCCGTGCTGACCATCATCGGCTACTCCATCAACGACACGGTGGTGATCTTCGACCGCATCCGCGAGTTTGCCGGCCTGGAAATGCGCAGTCCGCAGGAACTGACCCGCATTGTCAACGAAGGGGTGAACGCCACGCTGAGCCGCAGCATCATGACTTCCCTTACCGTCCTGCTGGTGGTGGTGATCCTGCTGGTCTTTGGGGGGGAAGTGCTGCGGGGCTTCTCCTTCGCCATGCTCATTGGGGTATTGGCGGGTAGCTACTCCACCATTTTCATTGCGGCTCCAGTCGTCATTGATTTTGTTTCCAAGAACCGCCCGGCCGTGGCCGCAGTGGGCGGGAAAGCCATCAAGTAATGGTACTGAGCGTAAGTACTACCCCAGTTAATTTTTGTCTCATTTTTAATGAATAACCCCATGGAAAAAAACAAAAAAAGCACGCCGCCTCATTCAGACGATCACCAGGAAGAAATTAACTGGAAGGTTGTGGGGCCGCTGGTGGCCCTGCTGGCCGCGGCAGTGCTGTACGTCACTTTCTTTTTATAAGCCGATACCTAGCCAGGGGGAGGGAGCTACCCCTCCCCCCTTTGCGCTGCGGTGGAAGCCCATCTCCCGCCGCTCGGCTTTCCTTTACGTCCCAACTCCTTAAAACAACCGGTTTTGGCTTTCTCCCTTCCCCTGATTACCCACGATGCCGCCCTGCTGGGCGTGCTGCTGGTGATTCTGGCCGTGATATTTACCACGGCGGAACTGCCGCATCCCTTCTGGAGAAGGTTTTATGCCTTCGTGCCGGCCCTGCTACTGTGCTACTTTATTCCTTCCGTACTCCACTCCCTCGGGGTCATCTCCGGGGAAGGATCGCAGTTGTATCCGGTGGTATCCCGTTACCTGCTGCCTACCAGCCTGGTGTTTTTCACCCTGAGTGTAGATATGAAAGCGATCCTTCGCCTGGGACCCAAGGCACTGGTGATGTTTCTGGCCGGGGTACTGGGGATTGTGCTGGGCGGACCGCTTTCCGTGCTATTGGTGGGAGCCATTGATCCCCAGGTGGTCGGTGGGGAAGGTAGCGAAGCCGTTTGGCGGGGGCTGGCCACCATTGCGGGCAGCTGGATTGGCGGAGCGGCCAACCAGGCCGCCCTCCGGGAGGTGTTTGGGCCCAGCGATCGCCTGTTTTCGGCCGTCATTGCCGTAGACGTCATCGCTGCCAACCTGTGGATGGCCATGCTCATCTACGCGGCGGGAAGAGCGGCGGTCTTGGATGCCCGCATGGGGGCGGATACGCGCGCCATCGACGAGGTAAGAAGAAGCATGGAAGCCTTTGGGGCGCGTACCGTCCGTAATCCCACGCTGAAGGATCTGCTGGTGGTATCGGCCGTGGGGTTTGGGGCTACTGGACTCTCCCACGCCCTGGCGGGTTGGGTGGCCCCCTGGATCGGAACCAACGCGCCCGGACTAGAGAAGTTCAGCCTCACCTCGCCCTTGTTCTGGGTGGTGATTACGGCTACCACCATCGGTCTGGGGCTTTCCTTTACCCCGGCCCGGCGATTGGAAGGGCTGGGTGCCTCTAAACTGGGCAGCCTGTTTCTGTATCTGCTCATTGCCACCATCGGTATGAAAATGGATTTGCTGGCTATCTTCAGTCATCCGGGCCTGTTTGTCGTCGGCCTGATCTGGCTGGGCGTTCACGCCGCCGTGCTGTTGGGAGTGGCGCGCCTGATCCGGGCCCCCTTCTTCTTTACCGCCGTGGGCAGCCAGGCCTGCATTGGGGGAGCCGCTTCGACACCCATCGTGGCCGCGGCCTTTCATCCCGCCCTGGTTTCGGTGGGGGGGTGCTGGCCGTGCTGGGAAACGTACTGGGCACCTACTTCGGCTACCTGACAGCCTTACTGATGCAATGGGTAGCCCCCGGATCATCATCACCATCACTTCCCTTATGAGAACGAAAAACCGCGTTTACCCCATTGTTTTGGCCTTGGCGGGCCTGGATTTGCTGACCGCTCTAATAGCCACCGGATTAGGTCATACCGATCAGGCGGGCGTGTTATGGATCCTGTTTTTTTTGTCCCTTGCCTTCGGCATCCGGGGCTTTGAGCGCCTGAAGGGATATACCTATACCTGTCTGATCTTCGCGGCCGTAACGGCCGCCCTGTATTTCCCCCAGTATTGGTTGGCCTACCGCGGAGTGCCGCTCACCGCATTCATTACTCCGCTGATCCAATTGATTATGTTCGGGATGGGTACGGAAATGAGCCTGAACGATTTTGCGGGGGTGGTAAAGATGCCCAAGCCGGTTTTCATTGGGTTGGTGGGCCACTACTCGGTCATGCCCCTGACGGGCTTTGCTTTGGCGCACGCGTTTGGATTTCCTCCGGAAGTGGCGGCCGGGGTCGTGCTGATCGGTAGCATGCCCTGCGGCCTGGCCTCCAATGTGATGTCCTACCTGGCCAACGCCAACCTGGCTTTGTCCATTACGCTCACGGCGGTCGCTACCCTTTTGTCCCCCTTGATTACCCCCCTGTGGATGAAGGTGCTCGGCGGCCAGTTTGTGGCAGTGGATGCCCTGGCCATGGGCTGGGACATCGTAAAGATGGTGATTTTTCCCATTGGTGGCGGATTGCTTTTCAATCGGCTGCTCAAGGGAAGAGCCGCCTGGCTGGACCGGGCCATGCCCTTGCTTTCCATGGCCGGGATCGGGTTCGTGATTGTGATCATTACCGCGGCGGGACGGGATGCCTTGCTGACGATGGGGCCGACCCTGATCGTTTGTGCCCTGCTCCACAACACCACCGGATACGCCTTCGGCTACGGAGTGGGCCGATTGTGCCGACTCAGCGAACGCGATAGCCGCACCATTGCCATTGAAGTGGGGATGCAGAATGCGGGGCTGGCCTCCGGCCTGGCCAAGGAGATGGGCAAGGCGGCCACCATCGGGTTGGCCCCGGCCGTATTTGGTCCCTTGATGAATATCACGGGTTCACTGCTGGCTTCCTATTGGCACCGGCGTCCCCCGCAGGAAACGGCTGACCGCCTCACCGAGCCACCCCAAGCACTGGGAGCCGAGCAGTAGCCACAGAAATCGTATCTTTTCCACTACTCAAATCCATGACCAACGAATCGTACGCAACGGGGATGCAACCCCACGACCGGGAGCGGGAACTATTCCATTCCCAGTTGACTTCGCTGTCTTTGCTCAAATGTGTATTTAATCAGAACCTGCTGATCATGGAGAGGTTGGGCTTGGGATCGCTCGAAGGGTTGCAGGCGCAGTGGTTAGCCGAATTTGAATCGTTACAGGCGCAGCAGATTGCAGACTGGTTAAAGAAATATCCCCCTACAGCAGGAACCTGAACAGGGTCGGGCTACTCCGATAGGGGCAGACCCGACAAGCCACCCGCTCCTACGCTCTTAGATCACCTCTACCAATGAAACTTCAATTCGTCGACCTGATCATCATTTTTCTCTATTTGGCTGTCGTGATTGCCATCGGGCTGATAATGAAAAAGAAGGCTGGAAAAAACAACCAGGAGTATTTGCTGGGTGGCAACAAGCTTCCATGGTACCTGCTGGGTCTGTCTAATGCTTCGGGTATGTTTGACATCTCGGGCACGATGTGGATGGTGACCCTTACGTTCGTGTACGGGATGAAAAGCGTCTGGATTCCCTGGCTGTGGCCCGTCTTCAACCAGGTGTTCCTGATGATGTACCTCTCGGTCTGGCTTCGTCGGTCCGGCGTGCTGACGGGAGCGGAATGGATGGAAACGCGTTTCGGCCGGGGAAGGGATGCCATCCTGTCCCACGGGGTGGTGGTCGCCTTTGCCCTGATTGCCAGCCTGGGTTTTTTGGCCTATGGTTTCGTTGGGCTGGGTAAATTCGTCGAGATTTTCATTCCCTGGCAACTGGTAGCCCCCTACGTTCCATTTGCCGTGCCAGCAGCCTACGCGGGTCACTTTTACGGAATCGTGCTGACCCTCCTTGCCGGTTTCTACGCCATTTTAGGTGGGATGGCCAGCATCGTTTGGGCCGAAGGGCCCGGATGCTGCCCGTCAGAGCCAGGTTAGCTGACTCAGTAGCCCCCGAAGTGAAAAAAAGCTCCGCGGGCGAAGCATTGAGTAGTTGGGCAATGGTCGTTCGGGCCTTTTCTACTGCCTCCCGGGCTTGCCGTCCGAGGATGTGGGGAAGGGTTACCAAAGTGCGTTTTCAAAAAGGGCGGCATCGCGTTCGGCACCCACGGGTTTTGCCGGAATGTTCGTCTCCCCGGAATGGATTCAAGCCAAAAGATTAGAAACTGTCAGACTGGTGATTGGAAAGATAAGAACGTGTCGGGGATAACCGGCTTAGAAGGGTAGAATTCGACACCCTGGGGGAACGATTGCGAATCAATACCAAAGCCCTGCAAGCTACTTACACCCGGTTCGGAAAGGCAGTCGATCACCTGACCGATTTTGTGCAGATCAGCTTTCTTCCCAAGGACCTTAAAGAGCGGTACCAACGCCTGCTGACGGAAAGGGCAGCAATATTGAGCTGATTTCAAAATGTGTCCACCCAAAATGGAACGACGGAATCATATCAGGTATTCACTCGCCAACCACGGGGTTCATACCAGCCAAGAACCGATAAAGAAGGATTCGTAGAGGGTCATTGTATCAGGATTGGCTTCCTTTGAGCCGATCCAGATCGGAGAAGAACTGGCCTACTCGTTCGCGATTCACCGAAAGGTGCACTTCTCTTCCTACTTTTTGGGAGTCCACCAGTTGGGCATTCACGAGCTGTTTGACGTGAAAGGAAACCGATGGCTGAGCCAGATGGGTCAATTGGATTGCCTCCGCCATATTCATAGTGCCCCGATCGGCTATCTCCCGGAAAATCAGAAGTCGGGTACGGTCTCCCAAGGCTTTTGCCACCTTCGCAGTTAATTTAAATTGATCAATACTGTCCATATGATTCAGGTTCGTTCAGGAAAGGTCTTCTATTCTTATTTGATCCAGGAAGGACGCTAAATGCCGCGTCGCTCTAAAAGTGACAATCGAATCAATACTGTTTCCATTTACATTATAGTACATTTCTACGAAGTATTCTTCCCGATATAGCCTGGCCTGCCGATAGAACAAAGCAGCCGTGTGGCTTTCATCGGCCGGCCGATTCAACAGGAAGGTGCAGTTCTCCCAGACGAACATCACCTTGTCATTGTGGTTGAGTAGGTTGAATTCGTTAAGCGTCATCGATTGAACCGGTGTTTCTTCATTTGGCGGGCGGATGGTGTAACGAGTCTTTGATCTGATCCAAATGGGAGAAAAACTGATCTGCCGTCTCATGATTGATCTTCAGGTGCACTTCCCTTCCCTGTTTCTCAGCGTACACGATTCCGGCATTGAGCAATTGCTTGACGTGAAATTGAACTGATGGCTGAGCCAGCTTGATGAGTTGCGGTATGCCTAACAATGGCAGACTGCCCCGGTCAACGATCTCACAGAAGATCTGCATCCGGTGGTAATCGCCCAACGCCTTGGCAGCTTTGGCAATGAATTTATACTTTTCAATACTGTCCATTGAAACGGAGATTAAGGCATACCCACTACCTTTTCATGGTGTTTAGGCAGACATTACTCGAAAAGGGAATATAAACTGGACGAGTGCAATGCTAATCATTGCTGGGCGATTCTCAACCCTGAAATCCGTGCTTCCGCATCACCGGTAACAGACGTGCGATATAGGCCTCAGTTAGATTCTTCTTTCCTGCTGCAATCTCCTTAAGGATCGTCATCGATATATCGCTCTCTCGGGCAAACGTGTTCTTTGTAATCCGTGCCTTGCTATCCGCATCGGGTAATGAATCAAAAAACATCCTGAATTCCACGGCTGTCATACTTATCATATTAACACAATTCCTTTCTATACGCATCCAGTAACGATTGGATTCCTTTCTCGATAGCATCGACATTGGATTCCCTACTATCTTTCTCGTGCTTTCCTCTTCAAATCCCGACTACCGCTTCCCGACTTTTCCTGTGAACAGGGTTTTCACCTTCCTTTTTTGATCTAATCCAACCTTTTCCTTCAGTCTTTACAACCCTGTAACAAGCTGCATCCGGAATTCTTTCTCGATCCCCATTTTATAACTGTGTAAGCAATATCTATTCAACTGCTGACGGTTATTATTGAATCAATGACAAATTTTACACGCCCTTCTTCCGTAGCTATTGGAAGCATCTGACTGGCTAACCGCTCTAAGGGGATGTCGGCACCGATTCAACCCTTTACAGGATTGGGAGCTGTGATAGGCATAAGCTGTCGAGCTGTCACAAATGTAAACGGTAACTGCTTTAGGGGCAGATGGACGGCTTTGCGTTTGAGGACTGGCGTGAGGTGCTTCTCGCTGCTGGCTTTGCTCAATGGCATCGGCAGGAGCCTGGATGGAGTCTGTAAGGTAGTTGCTCGATACATACCCTTCTTTGCCACCAACCCTTACCTTGCTCCATCCTTGCTCATACGCTTCTAATACTTCAACCTCCGTTCCTTTTTGAAGTGCCTGGATTAAGGTTCCGTTTTTGTCTGGCTGCTGACGTAGGTGGAGTTGATTGGCGCTTACATACCTGGTATCTTGTCCGAATAGGATGCAGCAATGGAATAGAAAAAAATGGGTCAGGATTAAAACCTTTCTCATTGTGTCTTGGTCGAATTACAATAAAAGATCGATCAATTTAAGAAAGTCAGTTATATAATGCAATAACTAAAATTAGTTATTGAACGGACATTTCTGTAGGATTGAATGACCTACCCCAAAAAAGTGGACCAATAAAAACAGGGCCGCCTGGCGGTTGAGAAAATGGGCGGGGCCTCCGCGGACGAGTACCTCAATATTATTGGTTCCGGTCGCTGCGGTTCACGCCGGGAAAGATGCTCGGGAGAAAATTCAACAATGGCCGGTACCCCGGCGGGCAGAAGTAAATTCGCAGCAGCGCACCGTCGTTTTGGCCTCATAGTTCGCTGGAAGATTTGACGCCTGAAGAGGTGATTGCGAAAAATGTGAAAATCAGGACTAGGGTTGACAATTAATCAACCTAATAATAAACTTGTCCTGTTATGAGCCCAAAAGCACAATCCGACATCCGGCGTGGCCGTCGTTCCCGACCGGGACCAGGCGTAAGCTGAAAGTGTTGAATTACGCCAAAGAGATTAAAAACATTTCCAGAGCCTGCCGTTACTATGCCGACGTGGCGCGGGCATCTCCCGGGAAACTTTCTATCAATGGAAACGCGCTTATGAAGCTGAAATCGGCTTAATTAATAGCTAGCCTTGCCCAGAGAATCCCAAGCTGCGTACGCCCGCCCATATTGAGGAAAAAATTCTCCATTTGCGTCAAACCTATCATTTGGGGCAATTGCGAATCAAGTGGTACTTGAAACGATATCTTGACATCGAAATCTCGGCAGGTGCGGTGTATTACGTTTAGAAGCGAAATGGCTTGAATAAGCTTCCTCAAAACGAACGCAAACGTTCTTGCCTGCTTTCAAGCGCTATGAAAAGCAACCGGGCCGATTTCTATGGTTCAAGCAAGGGGAAGCGTATAATTTTTGTCATATTTTTCGCCCCGCTTGACAACCGCGTACAGCCGATGAATGAGCTTGTTCCTCACGGCATTGAGTACTAGCATTTTGTTCTTGCCTTCTTTGACTTTACGCTGGTAGTAGTCCTGCAACTCACCTTTGACCCGAATGGCCGACATAGCCGCTAAGTGAAACAAGTACTTCAATCGTTTGCGGGCATGCTGACTTACTTTAGTTTTACCTCGAATGCTGGTGCCAGAACGATATTCGAAAGGAGCTACTCCAGCGTGACAAGCCGGTTTCTTTGGCTCAGTAATGGTCTGGAGTTCGTTAGTGGCTACCAGCACTTCTATAGTAGTAGCTGGGCCAATGCCTGGAATAGAGGTCATCAGGTCAAACAATTCCTTGAGTTGAATATCGCCTTGAATGAGTGAGTTGATTTGCTGGTCTATCAACTTCCTATCCCTGACTAAGGCGGCCAGGGAAGCTTAACAACTTTGTAGGAGTTGTTTGCCGAGTTGATGGCTGACAAAGCTTTGTTGCTCACCTAAGGGAACTGATAGTTGGTTATATGCCTGAATCAACCGTTGGCGAGTGGCACTCAAAAAGGCTAATTGTTGAATAACAGCTCGAGGCGGTTGCCACAATCTCAATCGGTCGCGGAAGCGAAAGGCGTACTCAGCAATGCGCTGGGCATCAATGGCATCGCTTTTTCCTCTTTGTAAACCACCCGCTTGCTTAATTTGCAAAGAAGCTTCTAACCAAATAGGTAGCTGCAGTTGGTACAAATATTCCAGTAAATGAGCATTGTAAATGCCGGTGTGCTCCATACAGAATACCACCTGCCCTGGATTCCAATCAGGGAGTTTCTTTAAAAGGCGCAAGGCTGATTTGATGCCTTCAATGGAATTGGGGGTTTGGATTTGCAAACAAATGCCATGTTGATGATAGGCAGCCCAATCAAGCGTGGCTTTTGAGATGTCAATGCCAACAAAATAGCGAATATCCATAATAGCAGCTTTTGGGTGATGGAATGAATGATAATTTCCCCTTAACTCAATACCTTTCTATTGGGCCTTGATACCCACATTTCTATTTGAGATTGGGTAGTAGAGTAGATTGGGGCCTGAATCGGCCCATAGGTCATTAGCCTTGCCGGGCGGTAGGATATCCCAATCTATTTTCTTTTCTGTAAGCTAACCATCAATCTTGGAATCTTACTACACTTCAAACCTAAAGGCCGGGCGGTGCCTGGACACCGAATTCAGGTCGACGTAAAGTTTCTCCCGGCGGGGCACCGCTCCTTCAAAGACCCGGCTGGCAAGATGAAAAAACTCTATCAGTATACTGCCATTGATGATGCCACTCGCGCTAGGGCATTAAAAATTTATCCCAAACATAATCAAGAGACGGCTATTGAATTTGTTGATTATGTGCGCGGAAGATTTCCATTTCGGATCCATACCATTCAAACTGATAATGGGTGGTCCGCCACCGCGGCACGAGTTTCAAGCCAAATTCCAATGGTCCGCCGGGGGCGCCTAGCCGTCGCGGTGGCATTGTGAGGATCTAGGCATACGACACGTCTATATCAAACCCCGAAGTCCTCATATGAATGGCAAAGTCGCCGACGCGGCGCGGAGCGCTCTCATGCGACTGATGCTCAAGAATTTTACCAACTCCTCGATTATACTGATGATATGGATATTGGCCAGCGGCTGGAGCAATGGGAAATCTTTTATCCGGCGGGGACCGCAATTGCCATCGACCCAATGCTGCCCTCGGTGGAAAGACACCTTATGAAGTGTTGCGAGAAAAACTGGGTGCTATCTCTCATTAAAATTATTTTTTCCGGATCCCTCCTCACAAAAAAGGGACGGTCCGGAAAAAATAAGCTTTCTTTGTTTCGTCAACCCTAGTCCTGATTTTCACAGATATGGAGATATAAAATGTACCTATTATTTTCTCACAAAGTCAACCCTTTTGAGATAATGATACATTAGATTTGTGAGATGGCCATTTGAGACGTGTATTCCCTCCGTTGCAATCACATAAATAGCATCGAGAAACCGTCTCACGCAAGGGCTGTTTTTCGGAAACAATATCTTTTCAGAATTGGAAGTAAATGAAGGAATCGCTGCTCTTCTGACTGACAATCAAAGCCATGAGCAGCATAGCCCACCCGATCGCCAAACCCCACCAGGTTACTTTCCGAGCCAGTTGCAACACACTGGTATGGCGCATAAACCAGTGGGCGGTCACCATCAAGGTTACCACCACGGTCACTTTGATCATATCCAGCGTTGGCAGGAGGGCTGCCCCTTGTGGGGCTTGGCCGAACATCGAGGTCAGCAACCGCCAGGCACCGGTAAAATCCGGTGCCCGGAAGAACACCCACGTCACATTCACCAGCATAAAGGTTAACATCGCCAACAGGAAATGCGTCACGGTATTGCTTTTGAGAAAAGCAGGTGCCAGGGAGGCCTGGGCGACCATCGCCCCGGCAACCCTTGCCTGCGGCGGTGGAGGGCTGAGTAATTTTTCCCGGATGAACCGTTCCCCGCAGAGGTAAAGCCCGTGCAGCCCTCCCCAGACCACGAAGGTCCAGGAAGCCCCGTGCCAGAGTCCGCCCAGCAGCATGGTGATCATCAGGTTGAGGTAAGTCCTTCCGGCTCCTTTTCGGTTGCCGCCCAAGGGAATGTAGAGATAATCCCTAAGCCAACTGGAGAGGGTGATGTGCCACCGATGCCAGAAATCCGAAAAGCCGATGGCAGCATAGGGGTAGCGGAAGTTCTCCGGCAGGACAAAACCCAGGCACAAGGCCACGCCAATGGCACAGGTGGAATAACCGGCAAAATCAAAGAAGATCTGACCGGAAAAAGCCAGCACCCCCAGCCAGGCATCCAGGGCCAGCAAGGGCTTGGAGAAATTAAAGACCGTATCGGCGGAGGCGGACAGCAGCGTATCGGCCATCACCACTTTCATCCACAAACCCAGCGACAGCAGAAATAGCCCTTGCAACAATTGCTGTTGGTTGGCGGTACGAGGGGTTTCAAACTGGGGCACCAGCTGGGGTGGACGCACAATAGGGCCGGCCACCAGGTGGGGAAAGAATGTGACAAACAAGGAAAAATCGAGCAGGGACTTTACCGGCTTACTTTCTCGTTTGTACATATCAATGGTGTAGCACAAGGTGGTGAAGGTGTAAAACGAAATACCAGCGGGTAAAATGATATTGGGTTTTGCCGGATGGAAGTCAATGCCAAATGCCTGGACCAGGGCAACGAAGTTCTCCAGCAGGAATCCGCCGTATTTGAAAAAGCAGAGCAGGCCCAGGTTGCCCATCAGGCTGATGACCAGCAGCAGTCTTTTCTTATGCTTGTTTTCCTGGGTATATAAAGCTCGGCCCACCAGGTAATCCACCACCGTGGAAAGCCAAAGCAGCAGGATGAAGGGCGGATTCCAGGCGGCATAAAACAGGTAGCTGGCCAGCAGGAGATTGGCCTTTTTGACTTTCCAGGGAAAAGGCAGGTTGTGCAGCACCAGGATGATCATGAAAAAGGCGATGAAGGTATAGGAGTTGAAGACCATGGCAGTGGGAGTTTAGGGATTTATTTGACATTGGACGACTGGAGATTGGCTTTCTTGGGGAAAGTCCAGCCTTGCTCGCTCTGAAGGACGTCGATCAGGTGCCGGGTATAAGTCACGGCATCTTTGGGTGCCAGGTGCGACCATTCCGGGCAAGCCAGATGGGCTGTTTCAGGATAGTCAGCGTAATGAATACCGGGCGTGCGGGTATATTCCAACAAACTATCCCAATAAAGCTGACGCGGGTACCGGAGCTTTTCAGATTCCAACACGCCACCGGAGGAAGGAGGCCTGACAAATACGACATTACCGCCACGTGACCTGATTTTATCAATGGCGGCGCTGGTTTCCTTTAAAAAAGCAAGGAGGGTGTCGCCTTTGATAACCGGTGGCTTAGGGGTTCCCATCCAAATAGCGATTTGCCTCTTTTGTAACCGGGTATCGGCTAAAAACATCGGAGTCATCGACGTTTGTCGGTCAAAGCTGGTAATAGACAGTTCTTTAGGAAAGGGTCGCCTAACGATAACATCAGGGCGGTTAGGAACCATCCAATCATTCAGTAAGGCGGTTAAGCCAAATTTGGTTTCTTCCAAAAAAACCAGCCTGGATTCCAGCAGATAATTAATCGAAGCACTGGCTTTTTGCGCGGGCGTTTCTTTTTGGTAATAGGCGATTGATTCACGGGCCGATTTGTCTCGCCGCATGGAATCACTCCAGCTAAAAAGCTGGCCTTCTGCCACATCCAGGATGAGTTTGCCCTTGAAATTGGTATTATTGGCCAGATGACCCAGCACCAATCGACCCGGCGTTCCGACCAAGGCCAGCTGAATGGCCTTCTCTCCGGTGAGTCTTTCCCAGGTGGGAATGTCCAGGTCGAATTTGATTCGGGAACCGCCGACAAAAACGGTGGCCTGGTCGGTTAGCCGATCTAATTCTTTTCTTTTCGTAGCCCACAATACCTTGTCATCCTGGTAAGTAGGCTTAAATCCACGGTTGCGCCAGTACAGTTCCAGGCCTGCTACAAAACCCAGGACAAGTACGGCGGTTAGTAAGCTGGATTGATGGAAGTGGGAAGTTTGCATAACGGTTGGTTTGAGTATAGAATTGGATTTATTGATTGGTTCGCCTGATTTCCTCCTCCGAGCCAATTCGCCTTTGCCGCTCGCTCTTCAGTTTTTGGTTGCCAAAAGAGTAGGTCAGATTCAGCATGGCTATCCGGGTGTCCATTAGAATTCGGGTATCGCTCCACAGTGCAGGTGTGTCCAGTTTTGCCAAAATTCGGTTGGTGTGCAGTACATCCTGCACGCTGAGTCGGGCCTTTAGTTGAGTGCCAAACGATTTTTGCAGACCGGCATCGAAGGTGCCCCGCCAGGGGCTTCGACGAAGGGCAACCACTTCCGGCGTATTGAGCCAGCCCGTCAGTTCAGCGGTCCAGCCTTTGCCCAGGGCGAGGGTACTCGACCCATTGAGCCGTGCCGATACTTGCTGCACACTTTGCGCCGCACCGAGGTAGCTGTACTGAAACCGGCTGAAAGTTCCCAGTAGCGTTATTTGCATATTCCAGCCTTTGCTGAGCGTAACCGGGGAACTGAACGTCAGGTTGTAAACCTGGGATTGACCGATATTTTCCGGCATCCGGTCAAAGGTGCTTGAACTCACCGGACGGTTGAGGAAAAAGACGAAATCATGGATAAAACTGGCGCCCAGCGAGGTAAAGACTTGTTTCTTAAAGCTGTGTTTTAGCTCCAGCGATTGGGTGTACTGGGGCTTCAAGTACGGGTTGCCGGCACTGTAGAAGTAGGGATCCACGTACGAGCGGGCCGGATTCAGGTTTTGGTAGTTGGGCCGGTCGATTCGGTAGCTGTAGGAAAATGTCAGGGTGTGAGTAGAAGTCAAAGCGCGGGAAATGAATAGGCTCGGGAATACATTCAGGTAATCGCGGGTAACCAGGGTGAGGAGCGTCAGGGAATGGCCGACCGAATGCGTATGTTCGGCCCGCAAGCCCAGCAGCAGCTCGGTTTTCTGAGCGATTTTTCCTGAAAAGCTCGCGTAAGCCGCGTTGACCAGCTCGGTATATTGAAAATGATTGGACAGCGTATCGTCGCGTTGCAGATTTTCGGCTAAACCCTGGCTCAGCGTCAGGGCGTTGTCGGAGTGGACCGAGCTGCTTTTCAGGCCCGCCTCCATTTTCCAGCCGCCGGATAAGGCTTGGTTATAGTCAGCCTTCGCGGTTCGGATGTCGATGGTGGCGGGCAGGTGCGTGAACAGGCCGGTGAGTGGCTGCGGAGGAGCTTCGGAAAATAAGGTGCGCGTGGTCAGGGAGTTGGTAAAGTCCCGTGAGAAATGCCCCAGGTCGAAATCGGCCGTCAATTGTCCTTTCTGAGCGAAGGTATGCTGGAAGTTCAGATTGCCAGCCTGATTGGAGAATATATTCGATAAGCTCTTGTGCGTCGTCGTTTGCAGGTAAACCGGTCCATTTTCCTCCCTCCGGAACGAGGCTTCGGCCGGACTTTCTTCCCGGTTATTACTCCAGAACCCCGTCCACACCACGCCAATGGTGGTCGTCTTGTTGAGGAAGAAATCCAACCCGGCTTTGGCATTTTGGCCGCGTTCCCGAAACCGGATGTAGGAGTCTTGGTGAATGATGGTCCGTTCCCCTTCCGGATCGGCCGCTTGGTCTACCTGATTTCGCTGGTTGATAAAATGCCAGTAGTTACCGCCCCGGTTGGCGCTGAAGCTACCAAACAGGTTCATATTCGTGGTGCGATGGTTGAACTGGATACTACCCCGCTCCCGGTCGTAGCGTCCAGAACCGCCCGCCAAAGACAGTGTACCGTTGGTGCCCACGTTCTCATTTTTCCGGAGCCGGATGTTGATAATGCCCGAATTGCCAGCGGCGTCGTACCGGGCCGAGGGGTTAGTGATCAATTCAATCCGGTCGATGTTATCGCTCGGCATGCTTTTCAGCATCGCCACCACTTCGGCCATGGAAAGGTAGGTTTGCTTGCCGTCGATCTGCACAATCACGCCGTTCTTGCCCAAGAGCTGAAGTTGATCATTCTGGCGGTCAACTGCCACCCCCGGCGCTTTTTCCAACACTTCCAAAGCCGTACTGCCGCTGGCAATAATGCTATTGGCGACATTGACAATGGTACGGTCAATCTGTTGCTCGACAAAGGGCCTTCGGGCAGTAACGGCTACTTCCTGGAGTTGCTTTGTTTCCGGGGAGAGGATGAGCATGGGCATTTTCACTATTGACTGCCCCTCAGCAATGGTAACGTGCGGAACGTAAGCCCTTTGATAGCCGATCATGCTGGCCGACAATAGATAAGTGCCGGAACGAACATGATCGATGGTATAAGCACCCGAGGCCTCAGAGACGGCCCCTTTAACCAGCGTGGAATCTTTGTCCCGAAGCAACAGCAAATTCACAAAGGGCAGTGGCTTGCCATCCTTTTCCTGCACTTTCCCGCTGATTGATTGCCCGGAGACACCCAGAGCACAAAGGCATAAGAGAAAGCCGATACGGAAAGGTTGAGCTAGGATTTGAATGAGGCCTTTCATAGCAGTGAAGGTTATTGTATTCGAAAGTAAAAGGCAGGAAACGTTTCCACCAGCGATATTGAGCCGGTAACCAGAATCAGGTCCTGAACGGCAGCAATGCTGAGTAAGCGGGAAGCGGGCGAATGCAGAACGGCCTGATGGCCTTTACAGGCAGAACCGGCCATCAAAAGACTTGGGTGCAGTTAGAAAGTGGGGTGTTGTAAGCGGGGTTGGCTACCGATCGGTGGGGCTTACTCAGTAAATCCGTCATTCAACGGCGGTTTGATGCCATTCACGCATCAGGTTTGCAAAAGCTCCTCGAATGTCGGATATTCGTTATCGGTTTAGACGCGCTGGCCATGAAGCATTTAATGGGCATCTTGGGGGTATTGCTTGTCCTGACAACAGCTCAGGCGCAAGAGCTACCGTTAGAACTGTCCGGTAGCCTTCCCGGTGCCGGCCTGGACCTGGGGCCCTATACGGCTTTCTATGAAGACGGGTCGGTCGACAACCTGCCGCTGCCGACCATCCGTACCCGACACTTCCGGCCCTTTGCCCAAAAGCGAAACGAACGCGCTACTTTCTCCAATCGCTCGGTGAGGGTCACCTGGCTGCGGTTCACTATCCGTAATAACCACCCGACCGACACGCTCAGGTTATTCCACGAAACCGGCGTCCACAACCGGATTACCACGTACGAAAATGGTCGATTGATCAGCCAGGTAGGCATGGCCATTTTTGTAGGGGCGGGAGCGAAACACAACCGGCGGCATTTCCGGTACGAAACCCTGCTAACCATTCTGCCGGGAAAAGTCCATGTATACCACGTTCAGGTGATGGATTACGTGATCAGTATTACCCCCATCATCTCGAAGGCCACTTCCCGGCAGGCTAGCCTGGAACTCAATTACGCAGCAGTAGTAGGACTCCATCCGCAGCTCACTTGGATGAGCCTGCTCATCGGGTGCCTGCTGTTCATGAGTCTGTATGCCCTGTATTCCTTTCTTTTGACCCGGGACCGGGCCTTTCTCTACTACCTTTTATACTCTTTGAGTTCGGCCCTCATTATTTTTCACACCATTGATCGGCGGTTTGGCTTTGGGTGGCTTTTCCCCCATTACCCCACGATCCATCCCTCCTATCCCGGATGGCTTCACCCGGCCCTGCTGACCATTTTCTACGGTTTGTTCATTATCCGGGTACTGGGAATACGGTTGCGGCCTATGCGCAAACATGGGCCCCTGCTTGCGCTGGGGGCAGTATTGGTCTTGCAGCAAGGGTTGTCGGTGGTGGAATCATTTCAGGGTAGGCCTATTTTCGAAGACAATTTCTGGTATCGGTACGGGATAGTGCCGGCGGGGCTGTTTACCCTCGTGCTGCTGGGAAGGGTGATTCGAAGTCGCTCCCCGATCCGGGGATACGTACTCACGGGGATGCTCGGCCTGCTGATTTTCACCCTCGTACCCGTCCTGATCCGATTTAAGGTAGTGGATCTGCCCTTCCTGGCTGACTTTTTGGGAACCTCGATTACTTTTTGGATGCAGGTAGGCCTTTCCGTGGAGGCGTTGTGTTTTGCCATGGCGCTGGCCTATCGGGCGCGGCTCACCGAATTGGAAAACCGCCGGATGCAGGAAAGCTACGCCCGTGACCTGGAAACCCAACTGGAAGAACGCAGCCGCCAGATTCAGGAGCAAAGCCGCTTGCTGGAAGCCCAGCACATCCGCCAGATCGAGCTGGATTTCGAGCAGCGACTGGCCGGAACCGAAATGACGGCCTTGCGGGCGCAAATGAATCCGCACTTCCTCTTCAATTGCCTGAACTCAATCAAGCTCTACGCCACCGAAAACGAGGCCGACAAAGCGGCGGAGTACCTTACCAAGTTCAGCCGACTGATGCGGCTGGTGCTGGAAAACTCCCGTTCCGAACGGGTGAGCCTGAAAAACGAAGTGGCTGCCTTGCGCCTATACCTGGAGATGGAAGCCATGCGCTTCAAGGATAAGCTCAGCTTTGGAATCTTCGTCGAGCCCGGGATCGACTCCGAATTTATCGAAATTCCTCCGCTGTTGATTCAACCCTACGTAGAAAATGCCATCTGGCACGGGCTGATGCACAAGGAGGAGGGAGGCAGCGTCAACGTTCGGGTGGAACAGCCACAGGATGCTCGGCTGCTGGTCACGGTTACCGACGATGGCATCGGACGGACGAAGGCCAGCGAACTAAAAAGCCGTTCGGCCATGTCCCAGAAATCCTTTGGCATGAAAGTGACGAGCGAGCGAATTGCGCTGATCAACCAGTTGTACAGCCACCACACCCACGTGCAAATTTTTGATCTGACGGATGCTCAGGGGCAACCCGCCGGTACGGAAGTGGTGCTGGACATACCCGTCTAACATGAAAGCCTTGTTCCTTCTTTACCCCTACAGCCATGTTCCGCACCCTGCTTATTGACGATGAACCGGATTGCCTGCGGCTGCTGGCCCGTGATTTAGCCACGTATTGCCCGCAGGTGCAGGTCATTGGACATACCACCAGCAGCAAAGAGGGTCTGCAAATGATTGGGACATTGCGGCCCGACCTGGTGTTTCTGGACATCGAGATGCCGCGTTTGAACGGTTTCCAACTGTTGGAGCAGTTAGACTCGATTTCCTTTCAACTGGTTTTCGTGACCGCCTACAACGAGTTTGCGGTGAAGGCCTTTCGCTTCAGCGCCCTGGATTACCTGCTCAAGCCGGTTGATGTGGAAGAGCTTCAGCAAGCCGTCCGTAAGGCGGAACGCCGACAGCAGGTGGACGGGCGGCAGTTGGAGCTGCTTCGGGCGCAGCTGCAAAGCCAACACCTGTCCGATAGGATTGCCGTCCCTTACCAGCAGGGCGTTGTTTTTCTGCCCGTCAGCGAGATTCTCTACTGCGAATCCGACAGCAATTACACACGGCTGACGGCCACCCAAAACCGTTCCTATCTCCTTACCCGTACCCTGCGGGAGGTGCAGGAGGTATTGGAGGAGCGGAATTTTCTGCGGGTTCACCGGCAATACCTAGTCAACCTCGACCACATCAAGTTATTTATGAAAGGGGAAGGCAGCTACGTGGTGATGACCAATGAGGCCAGCATTCCGGTGGCTAGGAATCAGAAGGAGAAGCTGGTGCAGCGTTTTGGCTGGCTGTAACCGGTTTAAAAGTAACAGGAGGGGATTGGTGGGATAACGTGCAATCGTCTATTTTTACCTCTCTTCATTGCTTCGGGAAAGCCAGGCGTGGAATCGCTAACAGGAAGGGAATGGCTTTTAGTTTGTTATCTGATGCCTGGCATATCCCCCTAGCAATTTCCATAGCAAGAAAATAATGCGCAAAACTGTTTTTCCTACTGTCTCCCAAAACAACCCGTTGTTTGAGCATCAACCAGTATCGGAAAAGCTAACTTTCCCCTTACTCTGCTGTCCAGAAAAAGGTAGCAGGTCCATTTCAGCTTTGTCAGTCGATACAATCAAATAAGTTGCCTTCATTGTGGAAATCGATTCTCCTCATGTTTTATTCACGATTCTGATGGAGGATTGTACGTACTAATGCTTCTTGGCGAAGCGGTACCGCTTGGGCCGCATTGATTCAAGCCAACGGGCGCAATGGAACAGCCCCTGCCGGGATCGTCTTTTGAGAGGTATACCCCCACCCGATGGGGATAATTCGGTGGGAATACTCCACTACAATCCGGCAGATACTATGTCAGGCTATTTCATCGAATGGCCATTGGATGAGCCGGTTTTAGCGCACCAACAGGTATAGGTGCCATTCTTAGGAAACCGCTCCGTTTATGACAATATCCACCTCACGTTACCGAATAGTTAGTACCCGGACCAACACCGTGTTTTTCCACCAGGTTTCGAGCAGACAAGTCAGCTAGTATCCTTTTCACCGTTGGGTTGGGAATGGCCAGTTTTAGGGCAATCTCACCCGATTTGCACCCCGGGTGATCACCTATAAACATCAGTACGGACTTCTCCCTGGGAGACAACTGGGACAGGCTTCCCTGGCTTTCCAATTTCTTAATCAGTTGTGTTCCAATGTTTCTAAGCGCATCTAAAAAAAAGTGAATCCATTCTGTGACATCCTCCCCTGGCCGTTGTGCCTGGCACTTACGCAGTACCTGATAATACTCGGTCTTCCGGTGTTCAATCTCGTGCTCGAAACTCACGTACTGGATCCAATGGTAACCCTGTTGGAGCAAGAGCAAAGTTGGTAACAGGCGGCTCATGCGGCCGTTACCGTCCTGGAAGGGATGGATGCTGACAAATTCATAGGCGAACAAAGCGCATTTCACCAGCGGATGGGTCTTGTTGTCCTGGTTGTACCACTCAATCAGGCTGCCGATGGCCTGCTGGGTGGGAAAGCCGGGCTGGGTGGTCTGGAAGATGACCTGTTTAGTTCCATTGGGCAAGCTCGCTTCCACTGCGTTGCTGTGCTGTTTGTAATTCCCCCGGTGCCAGTCATCTTTTCGGCTCCGCTTCAAAAGCAGATTATGCAGGCTCTTAAGACTGTTTTCCGTAACGGGAATGTCCCGATAGGATTCCCCAATCAAATCGAGCACCTCAAAGTAGCCTACTACTTCCTGGGCATCCCGTTCGTCTAACTTAGTCACATCTAGGTTCTCTAGCAAAACGTCCACTTCCTCATCGCTCATTTTGGAACCTTCGATCCGGGTGGAAGCTCCTACGCTCCTGACGGTGGCAATGGCTTTAAGTTGCTTGAGACTTTGACCTTCCTTTTTCTCAATGGCACTCCAGGAAGCATCGAATCGGTCAATGGTGCTGATGGCAGCCAACAAATCCCAATCTAGAGTGATATTTAAGGTATGAACCGCATCCTTCATCCTTCAAAGATAATCCTCTTCATCAAATGATACGATATGATACGAAAATAAACGATATTGATACGATAGAGCGGTCGGGAGATAGCCAGTAACGCCTGGTTTATGAGAATTGACGAAAACCCCGTTCTTTAGGCGGGGGTTTTCGTCCAAAATTCTCATAAAACAGGGCCGCCTGGCGGTTGAGAAAATGGGCGGGGCCTCCGCGAACGAGTACCTCAATATTATTGGTTCCGGTCGCTACGGTTCCCGCCGGGAAAAATGTTCGTGAGAAAATTCAACAATGGCCGGTACGCCGGCGCGGGCAGAAGTAAACTCGCAGCAGCGCACCGTCGTTTCGGCCTCCTAGTTCGCTGGAAGATTAGACGACTGAAGGGGTGATTGCGAAAAGTAGAATATGCCCCGTTTATTCTCTTTAGATCGGTCGGATAACCGGGAGGACCTCCATTTCAACTTATATTCCCTGATTTCTAGTTTTAAAACGGGGAGTACCCATTTACTAAGAATAAAGGTGTTCAAGCAAAGCCTATAAACTTTAGATACATTTACTGTAGACGTCGTAATCTGACAGCAGTTCAAACGAAAACAAAATGAATCTATTCAATAAAATTAGATGGGTAACAAGTATCCTTTTGGTTTTTTTAATTGTTCTTGCCACCAATCTGATCGACAGAAATAACTTCAACAAGTTAAAGTACTCGGTAACCACCATTTATGAGGACAGAATTGTTGCCAGTGACCTGCTTTTTGAAATGCTCCTATTGGTACAAGAAAAACAAGTTGCCTTTGTTTCCTCGGATTCACTTTTCTTTCAGGAAAAAAACAAAAAAAACGATCGTGAAATAGGCGGTTTGATTGAAAGATACGAAAAGACAGAACTGACTCAGAAAGAGGAGTATATTTTCAATGATCTGAAGGATGAGCTTGGCAAATTGAAAAATTTAGAAAAACAGTATGTCCTTTCGGAGTCAAAGGATTACCGTATTCCATTAAAAAGGATAGAACAGATCGTTGGGCACCTGCACAACTTGTCAAAAGTGCAGCTTGAAGAAGGAAGGCATCAGGTATCCATTAGCAACCGAACCATGGACACGATTAACTTATTTACCCAAGTGGAGATCGTATTCCTGATTCTGATGGCCATACTCATCCAAGTCATTGTTCTATACAAACCTAAACGCGAGTAGTGGGTATAAGCTCGCGTTTAGGAATTTTTTGGTTTTTTTAGTCCAACGATTGAGGACAATGTGGCAATCCCACCCAAGCAGAGAAGCTTCTGCGCCATTGCCGATTTTCGTGGTCTTTGCGGCCGCCGCTGCGGTCTAATCGTCGAAAGCAAATCAGGTTCCCAAAAGTACGCTCGGCTAACCATTGCCACTTCACCGGCACGGGGTGCTGCGCCCGAAGCCTTGGCTGCTCAGCGGAGAAGAGGTTTCTAGATCTGGTGCGTGGTTTCCCGCCTGAGTGATGTAGCAGATGCTGATTTATTGTTTTTTCTAATTCTTCAAGGCCACTCTTTGTTGCTGTTAGATTAAATTCAATTTCTAATACTTTCTCTTTTTCCTCCAATCGCTGGAAAAGTTCCTTGTATTGATCCATTGTTTCTAGTATAATCTAATGAAACATGAACCCTCGCACACCTATGCCTCATGCTAGGAAAAGAGCGTTGGAGGCTAGGTTGAGGAAGGGTTTAATGTTATAGCAAGTTTTTATGAAATTATAGTGGTCATTTTCTATCTATTCTCACGCATCTTAAGTATCCATTCCTTTGCTTCTCCTTTCATCACGTGATGGTAAAAGCCGAAAATAAAATTCCATTTATCAGATAAATCAACATCCGGCACAATCTGTTTTCCATAGGTTTTACCCTTACGGTCTGCAAATACAGACGTGGTTAAAATCAGTTGTGCTCCATCCGCTAAACTAATATTTTGATTAGCAGTAGACAGACCCGCTGTTGGAGTACCAATGACCCTAGTATTGGCTCTACCCATAAAAGAAATCAAAACAGCTTCTCCAGAGCTAGCCGTACGCTCACTTACTAAGATGGCAATCGGAACGTGCTTGTCATTTACCTGATAAGGGTTAGATACCTTTAATACTACCTCATTACCTGCTTTTACCTCTCCTTGCTGATAACTCCAAGGGGTACGCGTACCATCTGCTGCCAGAAAACTGCCTAGCACCCCTTCTCCAGCCAAGGGCCCGATCCCTGCCAGCATTGGCCACATGTTGCCTCCTGAGTTGTAGTATAAGTCAATAATCCATCCAAGGGGATGGTGAGCATCCAACTCTTTTATTTTCGCCTGTAAATCAGATGCATAATTATGCATGCGTAGGGAATCTCCTGAACTAAACGTATATACTCTCAGTAAAGCAAATTTATGATCCAGCATCATTGCTTCGGCAAGGTTAGGCTCAGAAGGAGTAACACTCTGATTCGCTTTTCCAAGCCACTGCTGATGTTGTTCAGGAGTAATCAAAAAGCTATGTTGATCTCCTAACGCTTTCAGGGCTTGTTGTATAGCCGGATAGGTTTGACGGTAAGTGGTAGCTCCTTTTGCTTTCTGAAAGGTAATTTTTCTTAGCTGTTGCCAATCAACGTAGGATTTGCGAATGGAACCTTGTTGCATAGTATCCAGGGCTGCGTTTATATACTTTGTCACCGAATCAGGCATGGCTACCAGGGGATTAGATATACTGACAGAGTCAGCTATTAGAGTCGATCGGTCAGAAGAATTTTGGGGGTTACAGCTTGCGAGGATGATATATGCAAAAAGCCAATATATTCTCATGCTAGGAAAGGCTATTTTATAGTAGTATTCTATTCCTTTTAATTATTTTAATTGGCTAAACGGATTAACTGCTTACGCAATCGTGCCGTTGAACTTATGCCTTGCGGTGTGGTAGGCCGGTTGTTGTTTTAGCAGGTGTGGTTTAGCACCCTGAATAGTTGGACAAAGTTGTCAAAACAATTTAATCCATTCTATTCAGAAAATCTTAAGAAAAATCAGAAGAAAATTCAGCCCCGAAGACCGCTATTCCATTGTGCAGGAATCTCTTGGGGAATGCCAGGGTGGCCCCGCCACATTGAAACGTGCCGCAAGTACAACCTCTCACCTTCCTTGTTGAGAAAATGGCGAGACAAGTAAATGAACAAAGGCAAAGACGGCTTGAAGGACAGTTACATTCGCATTGACCCGCGACACGGTGGCCGCAACTTCGGGCTCTGGAAGAAGAAATTGAGCGCTTGAAAAGAATTGTTGCTCGGCAAGCCCTGGAGTTGGAACCCGGCCGCCGGAGCGGTGAAGAACGAACTGCTAAAAAAAACGTCCCGGCGGGGCCCGCTATTCAACCCCGCGAAAACTAGCTCTTGTGATACAATTTGAAGGAAAACTGCCCCGGAAGCAACTTTGCCACTGGCTAGCCTTGCCCAGAAGCGTCTCTTATAACCAAGATGAACTGGCCACCGTGGCGCGGTATCTCACTGGGACCGACTGCTGAAGATACCGGGGGTGCCCAACTGACTGCCTTTTTAGGATTTCATTAGCACCGGCTACCCGGCTCCCCCTTGAGACGAGCGTTTTCCTTCTTTAAGTGACTTACTTCATCATCTTTAGGTTTGCCTTACCCTGAAAACGCTTTTTCCCCCTCTTCGGCTAACTGCTGTTCCCAGCGCCCAAGCATGCTCAGATGAATTCCCAGATCCCGGGCCACGCCACTTTTGTTATTACTTTGAGCAGCCAGCCGGATGGCTTCTTGTTTAAATTCTTTGCTATATCCCTTTCTGATTCCCATTTTATTATTTCATTTAACGGTTAATGTACGCTTTTTCAAGTGTCCGTTAAATTGAAGGAACTCCATATTGCATGCTTCTTGAATTGGATATCCTTCTAGAGTATCTGTACGCTAATAGTATGATCTCAAATTAGATATCTACTTCAAAGTGAACTACATAAACACAAATTTGCCTCTGTATTTTTTGATAAAACAATATTTTAAAGTGTTTTCTGTCACTAATAAATAGTTTTTTCCGTACACTAAATGCCCGAACAATAAAATCGTTATCTGATAACAACTTATACACTATCTTTTACTACTCCCTCTTATAAATTCCTGCCTGGGAAGACACTGTTGACTACATAGACCTTTAAAGTTATAATCTGAGTCAGCATATTTGATGTGATTTGGTTTCCTGAAGAAATTTATTGTTTAGTTGTTTAGAGAACTGGGCTTACCACCCCAGTTTCTTAGCCGCATTGTGCTCCTTGATGGAATCCAACCTCGTATATCGCCGAATCATCGCGGCGGTCTTGTGCTTGGTCTGTTGCATGACTTCCGAATCATCAGCTCCGTTGAGCTTGGCCGTTGTCACAAAAGAGGCCCTTAAGGAGTGCGCCGAATAGCCTGCCCCCAGGTATGATTTCACAATCCCATTCACTGACTGTGCCGTAAGTCGCTCTTCGGTCAACTCGTTCCCCTTGCGCACCCGAACCAGTAAGGGACCGGTAGGCCGATCCAGGAGTTCCAGCCATTTTTTCAGGACCCGAACCGGACAGATGACCGCCTCCGGAGAGTAAAACAGGGCTTTCTGTTCGAGTTGGCCCGTCTGGTTGGTCTTGCTGCCGAAGTAGCTGATCACCACCCCCTCCTCCCCTACCCGCACGTGCTCCACGTTCAAGGCGACCAGTTCCGCCCTGCGAAATGCACCGGTGAAACCCAGCAGCAGCGCGACTTTATCGCGCCAGGCTGCAAAGCGGGGCACGCCGTTGCGTTCCATTTCCAGCTCCCGCAGCACCTTTTTGAGGGCCGCCGCCGGAAAGGCCCCGCTGCCCTGGGCGTGGGTGCCGTGCTGGCGGGCGATCCCCTTGAGGGTGGCTTTCAGCCAGCGGTCGGCAAGCGGCGACTCGTAGCCCTGCAGCTCGTGCCACTTGCGGATGGCGGCCAGCCGCCGGTTGATGGTCGCCCACTTTTTCGTCGGGGCCAGGGAAGATACGTACTCCCCCAGCAGGCGGGGTTCAGTCGGCAGGCCGGGGTGACCCGCCTGCCGGCACCAGGCTTCGTAATGGGCCAGGTCAGCCCGGTAGGCCCGCTCGGTATTGGCCGCACCCTGCAGTCCCTTGAGCAGGTAAGCCTGCTGGGCCGGACTCACCGCCGGGAAGGGGACACCCCGCTCCTGCTCCCGACCGGTGATCCCTTTCGGAGTCTCCCTCCGCTCGATTTCATTCCCTTTGCTTTCCATTCCTTTTTCCCTTTGGTGAATAAATAGCTGATTACCCGTTATACTCCATTGCGCTTTTTAAGTAGGTAGGGCAAAAATACACAAAAGGCGATTACTATCGATAAGTAAACATTATCGCTGGTAATATGCTTTTTTATTATTTAGCATAAAAATTCAATAAAGTAAGTTATACATAACGCAAAAATAGCTCTTTCGCGAAAGAGATTAGAAAGAGGAAGGGATAATTAAGTACAAAGAATGCCGTTGACTGAAAGTTCAGGATTTAAGAAAGAATGGTTTTTATAAAAGGTAGTAATTTGCTTTTTTTGTACGAAAGCATCGATTTACAACAACGAATTTTATGGAAAAAATTGCGGTCAATGAATTCCGTCGCCAGGTAGGCGAGTACATCAACCAGGTGCATTACGCCGGAAAAGCATTCGTGCTGACCAAAGGGGAAAAAAAGATGGCGGCCCTGGTGCCCATCTCTCTCCTGGACCGACTAACTGAACTGGAGCAGCTACTGAAGCAAGAGCCCGCAGCACAACCTGATCCGAAAAGCCCGTCTGACCAATTACCTTGATCTTGTGTTCTCCATTGGATGATAAACTGAGCCTTTTACTCCTCATCCATTTGTGCTATTATGATTGTAAAACAGGACCCTGGGTTCGGATGCATCGGGATCACTTCTTAGCTTCACAAAGCCTCTCAAAATGGCGTTCCCTCATTTTAACGTTAAAGTACTCTTTTTCAAGTGTCCGTTAAATTGAAGGAACGCCAATTATTTCCACTACGTCAGAAAAAAGCACTGCTGCCAGGCTGCACTTTAAGGGAATCAACTGAATGGTTTCGATACACTTCGGTGTCCATTTCCGAACAGTTTTCGCTTAAAAATACGCCAATTCTGCTCAAAAGCAGGGTCCTTTCGGTTGGCACAGTAATTTCATGAAACTGTGGACCGCGCCTTAGCCAATCCTGCAACCCGTGTTCGCCAACAAACTCATGATCGCCCTCCGGAATTTGCCCCGCCACAGGGCATATACCCTGATTTACGTGTTCGGCTTCGCCCTGGGCATTGCGGCCTGCCTGCACATCTTCCAATACGGGCACCTCGAGCTCAGTTACGATTCTTTTCACGCGAAGGGCAATCAGATCGGACATCCTGCTGCTGCTCTCCAGCGGCTTCGTCAGGCTGGTGCTGCTGGCCTACCTGGGCATGAGCAGCTGGTCGGAAAATTATGCCTTCCGCATTCGCATCATCAGGTGGCTACTGGCCGATCCGGCATTGCTGGTGCCGTTACTTGCCTTGTTGACCGTCGGTTTCCAGGCCTTACGGGCCGCCCGCAGCAACCGCGTCGTTTCGCTGCGCAGCCAGTAATCCAAGGCAAGCGGTGCCCGACTCCCACCGTTACTGCTGCAATGCAAAAGTCTTTTGGTTACCCGACCGTGAACCTAGTACTTTGATCGTAATATTTATGTCTCAAATTCTCAAAAGTGTTGCCTGCCTGGTTGCTTGCTTGCTGTCTGGCTCAATCGGTTTTGCACAAGAGGCTAGCGCCCCCCGCCCCGTCACCTCTCCCCAGGCCGAGGCCCGCACCCTCCACTCGTCCGCCATGGGCACCGACGTAAACGTTTACATCCACTTTCCCGACGGATTCGACACGGCCCGAACCAAATTCCCGGTGTTGTTCGTGCTGGACGGCGAAAACGACTTTGGTCCTGCCCAGGAATACCTGGGCTTGCTGGGGGCGGAATGCGGCATAAAACAGCCCCTGCTGGTAGCCATTGGCGAAGGGGGGCTGATCGGCACCCCCAACAACCAACGCGGCCGCGACTTTACGCCTCCCACCGCGGTTCCGATTGCGGGTTCGGGTGGCGCCCCCGATTCCTGAGATTCATTGAAACCGAGCTAATTCCCTTCATCGATACCCAGTACAAAGCCGATCCGGAGAACCGCACCCTCTACGGGTATTCACTGGGTGGCCTTTTTGCCACCTACACGCTGTTCAACAAACCAGGACTTTTCAAAAACATCCTCATCGGCAGCCCCGCGCTGGGGTATGACCAAGAGAAAATGCTGGAAGTGGAAGCGGAATACGCCAAAGCCCACTCTGACTTACCCGTCAACGTGTTTCTAGAGGTGGGAAGCGAGGAAGGGCCCGGGATGATCTAACCCAATAAAAAATTAGTCCAGAACCTGCGGAGCCGGAAATACCCCAATCTTCGACTGGAGCAGGTTTTGCTGGAGAAGGCCAATCATTTCAGCGGAAAGCCCGTTGCCATGTACAAGGCCCTGGCTTACGCCTACTGCAAGCCGACGGTCAAGCGGGTAGCCATTAAGGTTGCGCCCGGCATTTTGCAGACATACACTGGCGTTTACCAACTGAGCCCAGACCTGACGGTGGCCATTACGACGAGGGAAGGCAAGCTCTTCGCCCTGCCTTCGGATCAGAAGTACCCGCTTGAGTTATTTGCCAAGTCGGAAACCGAATTCTACCTGGAAAATGAAGACATTGTGGCGGCCTTCGTAAAAAACGAGAAGAAACAGGTGACCCATTTTGTCCTTACGCAGCGGGGCCAGAACATGGTGGTAAAAAAAATCAGGTAGGCTTAATCGCAACGAGCCCAGCGCCGCTGGGTTGGCAGCGGTGGGCTTCTCCAACATTTCAATGGAGCTTGAGATTTTGCTCCCTCAACAATCACATTTACAATTTCCATAGCGTAGGTTTGTGTCCTGTACTGTCAGAATCCCCATATGGGATGTAGATTCACAAAAGTGACGGCCTCCTTGAATACGAAGATGGAAAAGCTGTCTCAATGATCTTTCAAAGACCTTTCCTAAGCTGGATTTCAATACTCATCATACAACCCGAAGATCGGCAATCGCGTTTGCCATTTTCCTATTCTAAAGTCAGTCATTTCCTGCACCTGTCTTCGCTTCTGAATGGATTTTTCGCTCAAGGGAGCAATCGTATGATTCACCGCCAGGTCATAGACATCCAATAGGAATTTGGTTCGCGCTTGATACGCCCGATGAAACAGTAATCCTCCACATAATCCATTCCTCCGTGACCGGATTCGGTTGATTTGATCGCATACTTTTATTATCAGAGCGGATGATCTTGGTTTTTTATAAACTTCTTGGGATTGTCCCACGTATGCAGGCGCTTTTGTCCTCGAAATGGATGTAGCCGGCTTTCGGTTCACCCTGGTGGATATCCTTCTACAAGCAGTTGGTTCCCTTCACACGAAAGCCCAGGTGATACGGGCGCGGTGAGGAGGTATCGTTCGTCAGCAAGATCGTTTCTCCGTTTTTGCATTGAATCAGGGTATTCACAGTATCGCCTTGCTTATTGGCAATCTTGGCAATCGGATCATCAGCACCTCATTTCGAATGATTCGTACGTGATACGGTTGCCGCGGTTGATATCGATCATTATTTCAACGTCAGCTTTTCGTCTTTTTTTTAAACTGTTCCTTCTACCTACCGTGCATATTTTCAAAACCAACCCAGGTTAAACGCAATTAAACTTTAAAGAAAAATTGGTAAATCAAGCTATGTTGAGCTTTTTGCAAAATTTTATACGGCGACAAGAATCCTCTTCACGTTTTGAAATTCATACTTCTAACAATAGTCCAATTAGACGGATGTTTTTGAATGAATGAGAAAGCCAATAACAAGGTGTTAGTGCCTTTTAGGATTATTTACAGACACCATACGCATTAAAAATGTACTTTTAAAAGAGTAGAACCTGATGTTTCATTATCTTCTGCATTCTTAGCAACAATACCTGGTAAGATACCTCCTCCTGAGCTGGATTTTGCAGTGGCATTATCTTCTCCAGGAAAAAACCATAGAATATCCATAGTAGGTTGACATTCTATTTTATACTTTCATAATTATTTAAACGTAGTTTGACATACTTCTTTTCATTGCTCAAAAACTTTTGCACCATCCTTCTTAGTCATTCGCATAGCATTGCTGAACTGGATTTGGCCTTCAAGAGCTGGAGGATGTTATGCAGGGCGATAAATCCTTATGCGCCTCTCACCAGCATTGATTCTTTGGTAGTGGAATGGGTAGTCATCTCAATGCGTTCACATTGATGACTACCAGATGTGTTAAAAAAAGACAAGCCGGTGTATTGAAAAGTTGCCACCCGCTTTGCTTGAAAGTCCGCCGCAGAAGGAAAACAAACGCTACTTGATGCGACGCTCACAATCTATGCGGCCTTGGGGGCCGGGTCAACAAGCATCTTTTAAAATGGCCGTCTGGGGAGGCAACACCGCGACGGTTTTGTCACGCACTTGGAAAACCCACTGATTCTAACGACACGGGCGGTTTTGCTAGACTGCTTAACTTTGGTGTATTTTCAGGACAATACAATCAAAAAGACCGCTATGGAAATATGCAGCTTTCCTTTTCAGCAAACCTTGTTTTACCAGCTATTATCTTTAAAGCTTGAAACGTACGTTCCAGATTTACCCTTTTACACCAGCCGGTTTTGATGGTTACCCCCCTTATACACTACATACAAGAACGGTCCTCCAGTCCGCTTTCTGAAACAGATATCAGCCTGATCGAGGAAGCGTTCATTCCGAAAAAATTAAGGAAAAGGCAATTTCTTTTGCAGGAAGGCGATGTCTGCCAATACATCGCCTTTGTTGTGAAGGGAGCTACCCGCCAATACACCGTCGACGAAAAAGGGTATGAGCGGGTCCTTAATTTATGCATCGAAAACTGGTGGACGTCTGACCGCGAGAGCTTTCACAAAGAAATACCGTCTATTTACAACATCGATGCCTGGGAAGAAACCGAGCTGCTGTTGTTGCCAAAGGCAAATGGCTATTACGAGCGAGTCAACAACATTCCTGCCTTTCTTGAAATGCGGATAAAGCTGGATGACAATCAGCACATTGCCGCCCAGAAACGATTGAATATGGCCAACAACTACACGGCTGATTACCGCTATGAGGAATTGATTAAACTATATCCGGAATTTTTGCGGCGCTTTCCCCAACACCTTATTGCGTCTTACCTGGGTATAACCAAGGAAACCCTTAGCCGCATTCGCCATAACCAGGTCAAAAAGTAAACGGGCCCCTTTTGAGTAAAAGCGTTGATGTAGATCAACGCTTTTTTTTGCGCCATATCATCGTTCTACAAATCGGTACGGTGCATTTTTGTAGGGATAAATGAATGGTACCACAGACTCCAAGAAGGATGTCGTCGAACGTAAAAAACAAGATTCTTCTCGTCTCGCAGGGGAAACGAGCCGATATTGGTTCATACCAGATTGACCGGCTATTGCCTAACCGGTACGTGGAGGCCATTGGCCCTTTTGTGTTCCTTGACCACCTGCTGCCGGTTGAACACGACAAGGAAAACCTTCGGAAAAAAGCTGAAGGGACGGGTCCCCATCCCCACCGGGGCATTGCTACATTGACCTACGTGTTGAATGGGGAAGCCGAGCATTACGACAGCCAAGGACACCACGCCCTCGTTCATTCGGGTGGGGTACAATGGATGAAGGCGGGAAACGGCATTATCCATGATGAAAGCATGCGGGCCGATGCATCGTCTGTCGAATTGATAACGCACAGCTTTCAATTCTGGATCAATCTGCCCGCTAAAAACAAAGCGGAAGAAGCCGACTATTTACCCCTGCAGGCCAATGAAGTACCCCGAAAAGAATTGGACATCGGAAGTGGCTGGCTGAAGGTTATTGCCGGTGACTATGAAGAACTAACATCAAAAATCCCATCGTATACCAGGCAATTTATTTATCACCTGCACCTGGAAGGGAGCTGCTATTTCTCATTGAAAACCAGTGATTTGACCGAGTACGCTGCTTTTCTTCCCCAACAGGATGCGGTCGTCAACGATACGGATTATCAGGCTGGCGAGCTGCTGGTTTTTGAACGGGCCAGCGGTGAGATCGAGGTAAAAAATGCCTCGCGGCTCCCCATCGACGTTATTCTGTTTGGCGGGGAGGCTTACACCGAACCTATCGTTGCGGCCGGGCCATTCGTGATGAATACGGAGTATGAAATTTCGCTGGCCTACAGCGATTATTACAAGGGAAACTATGGGAAGATCCAGTACGAAGAAATAAACTGATGTAAACCAGCCCATCACGCAGTACCTCAGTGTTGGTTCAGGTACCCATTAACGGACGAGAGTGGAAAGAACCAGGTTTCCAATTCCATTAAGTAGCCCAATAGCCAACCGTTTCAAACCAGGTAAACATAAGCGCTGTTTATTCGCCTGACTTTTCCCGGAGGCAAACTTCAATGAGCATCCATAAAAACAAACAGATGCGCTACTTTTCCATTTTCTAAGACAAAAAAATCCATGCCGGTCAAGACATTCGGCTGGGGACCGGTCCGGATAGCCCAGTACAGCCTAGCCCCGTTTTGTGTACTTTGCAGGGGTTTTGTTGCCGAAAAATTGAAATTGGCATCTCCCGCAAACAGCTTGTCGATAAAGTCGGAAACGGCGGTATTGCCGGTAAGGATGAAATCCTTGTCGTACATTATTATATCGTCGGCATAGATGGTTTGCATCAGGGCATCCCGGGTGGTACGGTCTTTTTCATTCCAGACCGCGGTATGGGTCTGCTGAAAATTATTCATTGATTGGACATCCATAGGTAAATTAAAATGGGTGTTTCCCAAGACGATACGAGTTGGCTGCCCAAAAGTAAGCGTCGACTTGGGTGCGAAACGTTGATGTATATCAATAAAGAAGGTTGCATCAGCCAGTTCCGGTCCCGGGCTACCCCGTATCACTATTTGAAAATAGCAGCTGCTCACAAATAAGGGTTGTCCGACGAGACGATATCCCAGTGAACGGGCCTTCTGGTTTTCATTTACCGGCAGGCACCCTCCAGTCATCGTGCGGCTAACGTTGAATGACTGCTCGGAAGGCCCTTGATTCAACAACTGTTTCCTGAATGCATTCGGGCTCACACCGGCTTGCCTTTTGAACAGCTTCGAGAAATAGGAGAGGTTCTCAAAACCAAGTTGAAAGGCTGCCTCTGAAATGTTTTGCCGGTGATGTCTAAGACGGTTCTTGGCCTCGTTGATCAAGGATATATGGATCAGCTCCATGGCGGTTTTGCCGGTTTCCTGCTCGAGCAAGTCGCTCAGGATGGCGAACTTGGAGGCGTTGTATGAGCCCAGCGTCGGCCAGGTGCCCAGGTCCAGCACGCTGGTTAGCTGCACAATGTGTCCGTGTCCTTGCGCCCGCATGATCGGCAGGACGGCCTGGGTGAGCCAGAGCAGGCCGAAGAAGTTGGTTTCCATGAGCTGGCCTCTTCGATGCAGCCCATCAGTCCGTAACCGGCCTTGTTGATCAACACGTCGATTCTGCTGAAATGCTCCCTGGCCTGTCGGATGGTCGCGATGGCCGCTTCCCGGTCCAGCTCATCCAGCTGCAAGGGCAGCAGTTGCTGGCCATATTGTTCCGCTAAATCACGCAAGGCATCCGGGTTTCGGGCGGTTGCCACCACGTGGTGGCCCTGCTGCAGAAAGGCTTCGGCCCAGATTTTTCCGAACCCCTGGAGGCTCCTGAAATGAAGAGTACTTTTGACATCGGTTGAGTTTTTTGATGCCCCAAAGCTACCCTACCCGACAGGATGCCTGTTAACCCACAAGTAGGATAGATTAGCACAGTTTTGCGAATGTGAAGGGCCATGAACGATCTCCCTGGTTTTTTACCCTTCCTTTCCGCTGGAAGTGGCCGCTCCCATTTCCGATACGACCGGATTCTCAAAGATGGGGTCCATTGATGACGCATCACAGGAAATAAGAATCAATCCCAGCATTTGGGGACACCCTTCTTTCAAAGTAGGGGTGGTTAAGGTAGACTGCAAGGCCTCATAGGGAAAACCAGCTCTATGTTATTGATACCCTTCCGGAGTTTGGCTACGTAATGCCCCGATTTAGCTACACCCGGGAGTTGAAGCCTGATGAACTTTGCCCATATCAAAATCCAATGAAATGAAACAGTCTCAAACTCCCATCATCAGCTTTAGTCCGGTTGTATTACCGGTTCCCGGCCGTCACGTAGACCTTGAAATAAAAGTTTCTGCTCCCGCAAGCGGAAACAACCTGCCGGTCATTCTTCTTTCGCATGGGCATGGGCCCTCCAACTTTCTCTCTTCCTACCGAGGGTATGGCCCCCTTGTTGATTTTTTTGCCGCAGAAGGATTTGTCGTAGTTCAACCCACTCATCAGAATTCCAAAGCACTGGGGCTTTCCCCATCCCTACCGGAAGCACCCCTGTTTTGGAGTTCGCGGGCAACGGATATGAAATTCATCCTGGATCATCTGGACGAAATTATTTCGACAGTACCAGGTCTGGACGGAAGAGTCGACAAAGCAAAAGTTGCAGCCATCGGCCATTCCATGGGCGGTCACACCGTTGCTATGCTGGCTGGCATGGATGTGACGGATCCGTCAACCGGTAAGTCAGTGAATTCCGCAGAACCAAGATTAAAGGCCCGGGTGCTCATTGGCGTGAGCGGCGGTCCCGAAGGCTTTAACGGAGTAAACAGACAAAATTATCCGGTGTTGGCGGCCGGCAATTTTGGCACTATGACTTCGCCGGCTCTCATCGTGAACGGGGACCGGGACAAAAACCTCATGTTCTCTGATGTGGACAATTGGCGTGCCGACGCTTATCATCAAAGTCCCGGCCCCAAGGACCTGCTGACCGTGTTCGGAGCCGAGCACATTTTTGGGGGGATATCAGGTTACGATGCCCGCGAAACAAGTGATGAAAACCCCGAGCGTGTTGCCTTTGTATGTCAAAGCATTCTTGCGTATGTTCGGAGTGCATTCGATCCAAACGATCCTAGTTGGGAACAACACAAGAAAACCCTTAACGGAGTGCCGGGGGCATTGGGTAGAATTGAAAGCAAATAATAAACAGACCATATGAAGGAGGACATGTCTAAGCATCGGTTCGCTTCTTTATCAAGGCTGCATAAGTTGCTGGACATACCGGCACCTATGCACCCCTTGGTAAGTTTGATCAATAATGCCACCGGGGCCATTCCGCTGGAAAGGCTTCCCAGTCCCCACATTTTGAATTTCTACAAGATCTCCTATAAGACGAAATTCCAGGGAAAGTTCAGATATGGGCAGCATTACTACGATTTCGACGAAGGGGGAATGTTTTTTGTTTCGCCGAATCAAATCACGGGGGGGCATGCACCACTCAGTGATCAATGCGGTTATACGTTACTTTTCCACCCGGATTTTTTACTGGGTTACCAACTGGCCAGGAAAATCAAAGCCTATGGTTTTTTTTCCTATTCCATCCATGAAGCATTGCATCTGTCCGAGAAAGAAAAAGCCACTGTTATCTCTGTTTTTCAGAGTATTGAAGAAGAATTAAAAGGCAGAATTGACAGTTTCAGCCAGGATGTTGTTATTTCTCAGATTGAATTGCTGCTGAATCACGCCAACCGGTTTTACAACCGGCAATTCATCACCCGTAAGGCGGTAAGCAGCGATTTACTTCAAAGGGCGGAAGCGATTTTACACGCCCATTTCCAGTCGCCACACTCGCAAAAGCAGGGGCTTCCAACCGTCCAGTTTCTTTCTGCGCAATTAAACGTCAGTGCCAGTTATTTAAGTGATATGCTGCGATCACTTACTGGGCAAAACGCACAACAGCACATTCATAACCACCTGATTGAAAAAGCAAAGGAGCGGTTGTCGACAAGTCAGGCTTCGATAAGCGAGATAGCCTATGAATTAGGATTTGAACATCCCCAGTCCTTTAGTAAACTGTTTAAGCTTAAAACCAGGGTGTCACCCCTGGACTTCAGACGTTCTTTCAATTAAGGTATATTCGATTACACCTATATCCCCAGGACCAATCACGACTCATAGCATCTATTCAATCAGATGCCTCTCTCGATTGGGAAGAAAGGGTTAAAAATAACGAGCACTATGAGGTATTTAGCTGCTTTTAATGGCTGAATATGGGTTTAAAGTCCTTCTAAATGGACTGCAACTGCCCAGCTGAATCGGTTGATCGGCATTCAGTTTACATACCAATGGTTTAGAACCCGGTGATTTACCAGCGGTCCAAGCCGGCTTGTCGGTTTTGTTCTATTTCTCGTTTTAAAGTGCACCTAATTTTAAACCGAAACATTTAGTAGTGAACCATGAAAACCAACTCAACCGCAATGGCAGTTACCAGTATTGTTCTTGTTAGTAGCGTGATAGCATGTGCTTTGATCACTGGCCTCTGGTATGCTTACTCCTGTTCGGTAAACCTGGGGCTGGGAAAACTGCCGGATAGGGAATACCTGCTGGCGATGCAATCCATTAACCGGGAAATACTGAATCCGGCATTCTTTGTCACCTTTATGGGTACCCTGGTACTGTTACCGCTTGGAACCTGGCTGGCCTTTCGACTACCTTCCTCCGCGGGGTCTTTATATCTACTGGCGGCCTCAATGGCATATATATTTGGTGTATTCGGGGTAACCGTAGTGGGTAATGTACCCTTGAATCAGGCGCTGGATGCTTTTCCCATCGCATCAGCTTCCGCTCCTGAACTAGCCGGACAGCGGCTCAGTTTCGAGGAGCCCTGGAACAGATTGCATCGGATCCGCAGTCTGGCGTCCCTGGTAACGTTTATCCTGCTGTTGACCGGCTGCGTTCAGGTCATAAAAAACGCCAGTTCTTCCCAAGCTCTGTTCGTCAATACCCCATAAGGTGAGAAGGCTTTCATTCCAATTTTTAGTCCCCACCAATACCTGGATGAATCTTTGCGCTCCTCCAACGTCCGCTGCGGTATTTTTTCTACAGCAATACTTTCTGCTTTTCATTCATCTTCAGAAACCAGTTCCTTTTTTCCGAAAGTAAAGGTCTCTGGGTATGGATCCTGACCTTCAAGGATGGAAACAACCTTCCGTCAGGACAGTCTGGGTACCATCCTGTTGCAATCCCCGGATGCCGGGAGCACCGGGGATTGCAACAGGTCTTAGCGCACCGGCCCGAAAAGAGGAGATTCGCCAGCAAGTAAATGATCCGGAAAAACGCCAGTTGGTACAGATCAGGATGCTCGGTCTATAGCTGAATAAGGGACACGAATGCGCCTGAATTTGTTGATTAAATGCGTAAACCTTCCATACCATCCATTCCCATTACCTGCCTAACTCCATCGGCCCACTCATTTTCGCGGCGCTCGCCATGTCTTTTCTCCCCGCTCCTGGGGGGGTGGATGTCCGGAGTTTGTCCGGCTGGTATTGGCGCTCCCCTCTCTTCTCCCTGGGAAAAGGAGGGACGTTTTTCGCTGAGTTCAACCCGCCCTCCCTTTCCCGTAGTTCTCTTCGGTCAGCCAGCCGTGGCCGGAGCGTCTGCTGCCCGCCCTTTACCATCTTACCCAAAGGCGAAAGCCTCCCTCCTACCCCTTCTCAGCCATCGTACAACCGATCTGATCAGTCCTCCAGGTTATAACCAATCTTCCGGGCGTGGCGGGCCAGAATGTATTCCACATACTCATTCATATCCCGAAAACCTTCCTTCAGGGAACACACATCCAGCATTTCCAAAAATTGGGGCTGCAACGAGGTGGTCCATTTTTCCCGCTCTACCCCTCCCCTTCGCCGTTTAGCCCGACGCGAACTCATTTTAGATTTTTTTAACTTTAAATCGCTGTTTTTTACAGAACTAACAACAGATTCATACGTATCATCCGTATGATCGGTATCGTTAGTATTACCCTGCTTAACCGGCTGGTCATTACTGTCCGTACGAACCGTATGATCGGGTCCGCCGTTACGGTTCCCTAATTCAATGGCCGGAGCCCGGTCCACCGGTTTTTCACTGGACGGGTTCACTGCACCGAGCCCCTCCCCCACCGGTGGGAGCTCGAAACCGTGCAGGTTCAGTTCACGCTTGAGCAGTTGTTTCTTCGACATAACGTTGGGGGTAAACGGTTTTGATGATGTATTGAGCAATGGCCAGGTAATCGCGGGCGGCTTTACAATTTGGATCGTATCCGTAAATGGTGTCCTTGTTGTTCTGGGATTCGTCGATGGCAATGCTGTTGCGGATGTAGGGCTGCAGCACCTTGTCAGGAAATGCTTTCCGAAGACTTTCCAGGTTGTTTTTTCCCATTGTAGTCTGTAGGGCGTAACTGCACTTGGTAATCACAATCCCCAACAATTCCAGACTGGGATTGTAGACCTTGATCTTCTGGAAACTCCGGTACATCTTTTCCACGCTCTCAATCGAATAAGAGGCCGCCTCAATGGGGATGATGAGTGAATCGGCTGCGCAGAGGGCATTGGTGGTGTAGGTACCCAGCGAGGGGGGACAGTCAATGAGAATGAAGTCGTATTCGTTGAGCAGGGGTTCCAGGTATTCGTTGAGCAGCGTATGCGAAAACGGTTTGGGTGCCAGGGCGTACTCGTCGCTGGTCATTTCGTGGGCGGCGGGAAGAATGTCAATGTTGAAGTTTCGCTGTCGGATCTTGTCGATGTCCACGTTTCCCAGCAGCACCTGTCCCATATGGGGTGGGAATGTCTGGCTTCCCCCTTCTCCTTTCTTGCGAGGAAACTCGGCGGGTAAGCCAAAATGCTTGGTAGCCGTGGCCTGTGGATCCAGGTCAATGAGCAGGACTTTAAATCCCTTCCTTTCCAAAGCCGACGCCAAAGTGATGGTCGTCGTGGTTTTGCCTACCCCCCCTTTGTCAAAAGAAAACGCAATGACGTGTGCCATAGATCAATGATAAATAGTCTAAATAATTAATTCGCCGGAAGTAAAATCAATTCTACTTCATTATCAAGTTTTAAAGTACATTTTTTCTATTCAACAAAATAATCACTTCAAATATTACATACACAACATATTGATTAATAGCCACTTTATACTATTCTTATACGTACGATAGGTATGATAAGGTTAAGGAAGATTAACCTTCAAATGCGGATAATGCGGATGATAGGGTTGGTTCGTCTGGACCTGATGGTCGGTATCATCCGGCTGAGCCGGTATACCCATCTCGTACAGTTTGTCCGGTGCACCAGGATAATACGGATGGTGCGGTGCGGCAGGATGATAGGGCTTGTGCGGCTCCCCCGGATGGTACGGGCCGAAGGGCAGAACCTTACGGGATGGCTGAGAAGGTCGACCCGGCCGAACGGGGCCTTGGCAGGCTGGGGCTCTCCTGACCAACGCTCCAAATTGAACCGAAGCGATGGCGAGTAGCACCGCAGGGCAATGCGGGCTTTGATCCGGGGAGAGGGCTAGCCCATCCGGCCATCCCTACTGAATGAAACCGGGGCCGCTGGGGTAGGAGGGAGGAGACATTTTCCTGCGGGCTTTTGAAGGAGGCATTTCAAAATTATTTTCAGGACACCATTGAGCCCCGAACACAAGGGTTCTTGTCCGTCTGCCAGGTGAGGCACCGGCAACCCCGACCCAAAGGAGTGGAGTGCTCCAGGGAACGGGCCGGGTGAGAAATTCCCTGGCGGACTGGCAGGAGGGAATACAGGCGCTAGGCGCACTGGCAAGGGGCTTGCTTTCGTGCCGGCCGTTGGCTGGTAGAGGGGCAATGCGAAGTACCTTACGGAGCCCATCCAGTACAACAAGGGCATCCAAGTCCCTACGCATAAAGGGAGGTCTTCCAAATATAACGGAGTGAACCTTTGGCAGGTGGCTACCCAACCGAACGGGCCTCCGGGCGCTGGGAAAAACCAGCGGTTTATCTCACGCTTGCAATGCGGAAGGAGTGGCCCTTTCAAGGGTAGGAGAGGGGATACCATCGGAAGGGGACATCCGGCTATCGGGGCTGGTAGCGGGCTCTTCTCTGAGGGGCTGGCAAACGGTAAAAATTCGAACCGACGGGGGCTTGCACCACCGCTTTGAATCCTTAAAACCGGGGACCGCGGATAGAAGCGCTCCTTCCACCTACCTTCCCGGGGCAAAGAAGAAAGCCAGCCGAATCTGACGGCCGGGCAACGGACTTGGACCAGCAGGAGGGAAGTGTATCAGTGGTACAAACCCGTTTATACCACTGATACGCCTCATCGGGTTTATACGTATGATCATTAGTATAACATACTTGTATTCACGAAAATACAATACAAAATTCACGATAATCTTTATCCTTACTTTATTTGGTAGTTAACTCTTTCCGTCGCCGTGCTAGCAGTCCTTTGTTCCGCTTGCATTTTCCAACGGGTTCCGCTACTCAGTCCCGATAACACGGCACCGATCGGAACCAATAACCACCATTAGGAACCCTTTCCTTGCCGAATCAAGGCTGCCCTTCGGATGGGAAAAGTAGCTCCCCTTATTTTGGTAAAAAACTTAACGCTCAATCTGACTGCCAGAAACGAACCCAAAGCAAATTCTTTGAAAAGGGGAGGAGGGAAGTGCAACTCAACTCGCCTGGGGTAAGTAAATACTTGCTTCCTCCGCTAAAAGAGGCCCCTACCCAATCAAATGACCAGCTTACCGTTCCATCCGAGTGGAAAAATAAACTCGACCAGGAACCGTCGGAAAGTTTGACTGGCAGCTAGACGGTGGAAAGCCCGCTTACTTGCCTCTTTTACTAAACGGATGTGAAGATTCTTGAGCCAGATTGGGCAATTAAATTCCGTTTTTTCGGGTTTTTGGGTCTATTCAAAATTATATAAATAGGAATTGTAATTCCTAATCGGCACTAAAGTGCCGATTTTATTGAAAATTGGAGTAGAAAAGCCACCATGTTAACCCAAACCGGCAATTAATTGCCTGATCTAATGAATACGGACGTCGAAAAAGGGCGATTGGAGGCATCATGCAATCCAGACGGAAGGCTAGAAAAATAGCCCAGGAGCAGCTGGCGGACATTGCCGGCATTTCTCCGCGAACGCTGCGAAAAATAGAAAAAGGCATCGCCAATCCTGAATTGGAGACGCTCTTGAAAATCTGCCATGTACTCGGAATGGAAATTAAAATGGAGGTGATTAAGTAATGAGACGAAAGGCGGAGGTACATAATAATGGCGTACTGGCAGGCACGCTCGAAAAGACGGCTCGTCAGCAATACATTTTCCGCTACGATGACCATTATTTTGTGAATCCTGCTTACAGCTCCATTATTGTTTCAATGCCTAAAACATCAAAAGAATTATCGCTCGCATTTTTTGTTTCCTTTTTTTACGGCCTGATATCGGAAGGGGTGAACAGACAAATCCAATGCAGGCTGTTGCAGATTGATGAGAAGAATCATTTCAGCCTCCTACTTGCAACGGCACAAACGAATCAATTACCGTGAAGGAGGTAACGTCATGAAATGCTCCGGGTGCTTAAAACCAATTGACAACGCCGGCTATTGTAGAAAGTGCCTAAAGAATTTATTCGGAGGCAGGAAGTTTGAGCAGGTCCTGCCTTTCAATTCACCTTACAAAGAAGAGTTAGATCTCTATCGACAGAGAACGAAGAAGCCATCCATCTCGGGGGTACAAGTAAAATACTCCATGCGTCTTGAGGACAACACCCTGATTCTTACTGACAAAAACGGACAATACATCCTCAAGCCCATCCCGGTCAATTAGTTTAAGAATCTTGATCAGGTGCCGGCCAACGAACATTTGACTATGCAGCTGGCATGGCAAGTGTTCAAGACCACAGTGCCGCCAAATGCCATCATTCATTTTAACGACCACCGCCTGCTTACCTCGTCAAGAGATTTGATGTAAGAGCTGACGGCTCCAAATATCCACAGGAAGATTTTGCCCAGATCGCACAAGTAATGGAAGAAACGCACGGGAAAAATTATAAGTACGATCTGTCTTACGCGGAGATTGGCTTATTGATTGTTCTGTAAAGAAGGTATTTGCTCATTAATGATCGATAGTAACATCCATTACGTTGAAAGTTAATGCGGTTTAGTCACATTCAACTCTACTCACCTTCGTTTCATCATTTTTTGCGTTAATAAAAATTTACTGCCCACCCCCTACCAGGTGTCGGAACTGCGCACTTCATCCGTTTTATATCCGTACTTGCTGTAGAAACTCATCACCTTGCAAACTTTGGGTATTATGCAGTTGGGTCGTCAACGGCTGGTAAAGGCGAGCGGTGCCCAACAGGAAAACAACGCGGGCACCCTATTGCAGGTAAACTATGGTTTGAACCTGGCAAATTAAAGTTTTGCCTGGTTCAACGTGCGCCATTCTATTGTTCTCCTTACCAAACAACCCAAGGTCGGTTATGGCTGCCTGGCCCAGGTACTGGCCAAGGCGTTCCGAAGGGGCGAAAACATAGCCTCAAAAAGGATGGGATGAGACGATGCCTGTGATCCGAAAAGGGACAGCCTTTATGGTAATTTACCTCTTAGGAGAGCAAGACTTCCATCAGCACTCAGAAGATCACGTATCACGCTTCGATACGCTACCATTACTGGCCTGAAAAGAATTTCCAGCCGCTTGAATGCCGAGTTTTGATGCCTGAATGCTTGCCGGCCGCGGGTAGCCCGCCCAAGCCGGCACTTTCAACCAGATAATGACTACGCACAGCAGTTATGGAAAAGCAATTTGAAAGAGCGCGCTTACCCGGCCTGTTTCCCGATAATGCTGCCAGAGTTTTAAAAAAATGTGTCTTATTTCGTTGTGGGTTGATGGTAGCGCAGGCCGGCTATCTTTTGAAAAGTTTGATAATTAACCCGATAAACCCCGTTTAAGTGATGCTGACCTCGTTAAGGGGTTTAACTTATTCCTAGCGAGGCTGTATCAATAAATGGAAACCTACGGGTAACGGCTTGATTGAATGGCCTTTGTAGAGTCCGGTATTGCCGGGATGTCAAGCCAAGTGGGCAACCTGGTGAACAAATAACGGCCGTTGGCCGTGGTAAAACCATTCGGTAAGTAATAAATTCGTAGCTTACAGAACACCAACCCGTTTGCAAATGGATATTGTTGTCTTTAAGAAGTTTTTCGAGTCACTACCTGACCTGGGTGATCAGGTAAGGGGACAAACCAGAACCAAATCCGCCTTTTCCCTGGCTTGCCGTATACCACTGGGCTATCTGCGGGGGATTGCCAAAGGCAAAAACGATTTCAGCGACACCCACCAGGAGAAGGTCCTGCCGGTGATGCTCAACTACGGATTCAAGGCTACTTAAGGGGGAGGCGGGGGTGGAAGGAAATGCATGAAGGCATTTTTTTACAAGCATCCGTTGTTACGCATTGAATAGGGATGAAACGAGGTTTTTTCTAGGTGATTCCCATCCAGTTGAATCTCGCCCAAGATATAGCGGGGAAGGGTTAACCGGGCAACCTGCCTACCCGAATCCTTTCCCTGGAGTTACCCTACCCGTGGTTACTGACCGCAAGTTGGCTTTGAATCTATCCTTGTTTTATATCGAAATTCATATTCGATCTCGCGCCAGGACCCGTTTCCGATAATTAAATATGCTTTTTCCTAGATTGCCGATCGTTTGCCACTACGGGTTGATATTTCCGGCCACCCTTTTTAACTCCGGTGCCCCACTGAAAAGAGCAATCGACCAAGCAAATCCTTACCAGGCGGTTTTCTACCAGTGAATTATGGATATCCCGATTGAATTACCTGATCTGCTCTCCAAGCTTAAAATCGTCTCTTATATTGACTACAGCATTGAGTGCCAGGGAAAAACGATTGCCGTCACGCTGGTGACCAGACAGGGGGCCATTCGCTATGCCATCATCGATCCGATCACCCGGGAGAAGCAATCCGAACTGGATTACCTGCTCACACAATACCGGGCGTAATGCGAAACCCCCTTTTCCAAACAGGGCCCTACCTGCGCTGATGCAATTGATTTCGGGAAGGGACGCATGATATGCAACTTGAAGTTCAGCGGATGCAGCTACCAGATGGCAGGCCAAAAACCAGCACGGCTCAAGGGCATTGGATTGATGCTGCCGGGCCTGGCCACCTTACCTGGGCTCAAATCGAATTCCTGGCTCAAGTCCCCTTTGGCTTCCCATGGATGGCGATCGGGTGGTTATTCTTTCGGGTGTCGCGGAGCGGGCAGCACGAGGCTATTCCTGGCCATTGTCAATCGCTATCATATGAAAGAAGTCATCCGTCTCTTTGATGATTTTCCCCTACCAGGGTAGCTTTTGATAGGGGAGGGGCACCCAAGATGCGCCTAAAAAAAGTGGATGGGTATTTTCGCTTCACGTGACCCAGTCGGAATACACATCCTGCAACTCCAAAACCTACCACCCACGAACGGCTGGGGAGTGGTAAGCATTTAGCAATCCTTCCAAAGACGCCTTCATCACTTTTACCCCTGGGTTATCTTCCCTAATTGTCAAGTAACGGCCTTGATGGCAGGCCTGCTGCGTACGGATTTTTCTATTCGCGGCTTCGAAAGGCTGATTACGCCCTGCAAATGGACAGCCTGGGCTTACTGTGATGCTGGCCCAACGATGGGCCTGACGCGCACTTTTGACTGGTACCAACTCCGGGAGCCTACCCCGGGCAGGTATATCAAGCAGGTTCAATTCCAGTGGATTAGGGGGGTAGCTGAATCACCACTGCCAGGTACAACCACCCTTCACTTGTCCAGATGTAGCGGGGCCGCCCGGCGGTGATGTCAGTGGTCCATTTCTGGTTAAGTTCCTGAGCGTGAAAATGCTGGTTTAACTTATTTTCATCTATTGGAAGTGAATGATTAGAGTCAGTCGTTACCTTGAATTTTCTCTTCCCTTTGGCCTGAATACCATATTGTTTCATCAATCTGGCTACTCGATTCTTTCCATATTGAAATCCCTTTGCTTTTAATTCCTGCTGAACGCGAGCCGACGTGGCGCGGGACTACCATAAGTTTGATGACTTATTCTGTGAAATTCTCGAATCACGGCGGCTAAGTGTTCATTTTCCAGTGTGCGCTTACTGGGAGAATGATTCAACCAACGGTAGTAGCCACTCTTAGAGACTTGCATCACGCGCAACAGTGTCAGCAGCGAGAATTGCCCTCGATATTGATGGATGAATCACTATCTTACTGAGGGCGTTTGACGAAGATACCGGGGTACCCAACCCACTGCCTTTTTTAAGATCTCATTTTCTTCTTTGAGGCGAGCAACCTCCTTTTTTAATCGACTCATTTCTTCCTCTTGAGGCCTGCCCTTGCCTGGAAAAACTTTTTCCCATCCTGGCTCAACTGTTCAGCCCACCGGGAAAGCATCCCTGTAGTGATAAGGTCCCGAGCCACTTGCCGTTTATTGTTGCTCTTTTCAGCCAAGTGGATAGCTTGCTCTTTAAATTCTTTTGAATACGATTTTCTGGCGGACATACTCCTTCGTAAATTAAATGAATAATGAAATTAAGTTTTATCTTAACTCATTGTCCACTTTTACGGGGCAACTCCAGTAAGAATGAGTAGCCCGTATGGAACCAAGGGCACCTTATCCAAATCAGATCAAAACCCTTTTGAGATTCCGCCGTTAGCTCCTTAAAAAGAGGAACTGCCAACCACCACTCCCCATGAAAAAAAGTTTGTTGCTTATCGCTATTACAAGTATTGTCACGGCTTGCGGCGGCAGTAGTGAAAGTTCTTCAAATACCGACAGTACTGCTATCAGCACCACGCCTCCTCCAACCGCCGATTCTGCCAATACAATGGGAACAATGATGGGTGATACCACCCTGCAAGTACAAAGTGACAGTACCGTCGGGGACACGACCAAATAGCTTTTTCACAGAGTGCCGCACCTACTTTTCGGCGAAGGCATTGGCTCGCTGGTTACTGCCAAGGTCATGCTAAAGAAACCTCAATCCGGCAGTTGGAAAACAAAACATCCCTCGGAAAGCGTCTTTTTTTCCGAGGGATGGATACATTTAGTTAAGTGGGCTGCCTTACCCATGCCGATTCAATAGCGGCTCTTTCCCCTGCAGGAAAGGCTGGGTATATTCCCGCTTGCCCGTAGCCTTATACAAGGCATTAGCCAGTGCGGCAAAAATGGGCGGGAACAAAGGTTCACCCAAACCGGTGGGTTCGGCCTCGCTCTTCACGAAATGAACCTCGATCGACTTGGGGGCCTCGCTGTGGCGAACCATTCGGTAGGTGTGGAAATTGTTTTTCTGCGGCGCACCCTCAGCAAAGGTCATCTCCCCGAAAAGGGCGTTACCGATCCCATCCACAATGGCCCCTTCGCCCATATTGGCCGCCGGGTCGGGGTTCACCACCACCCCGCAGTCAACCGCCGCGTAGACTTTTTCTACCACCGGTTTGTTTTCCTCCATCCGCAGATCGACCACCTCGGCCACGTAGGTGTTGTGGCAGAAATAAGCCGCCACTCCCCGGTGTAGTTGCTTGCCAGCTCCGTTCCAACCCGACTTGTCCCGCACCAGTTTCAACACGCCCGCGTAGCGGTCCGGATCGTAATCGTTGTCTTTGCCCACAGGCTGGTTTTTGGCTCGTTCCAGCAGCTGGAGGCGGAATTCGATGGGGTCCTTGCCGGCCAGTTCGGCCACCTCGTCGAGGAAGGCCTGTTCGACGGCACCCAGGAAATTGGATCGGGGCGCCCGGAAGGCGCCAATGGTGATGTTGGAATCCAGCTTCCATTCCTCGGCCAGGTAATTGTCCACGGCCCCGGCCGGAAAGCGGTTCTGAGAGAAACCTAGCGGACTTTCGGGAATCCCGCCAGCCTTCACCTGGTAGGCAATGAGGTTATTGTTTTCATCCAAAGCCGCTTTGTAGGTAGCCGTGTAGGTGGGCCGATAAATGCCGTAGCTCATATCGTCCTCCCGGGAGTAGACCAGCTTGACGGGGGCATTCAATCGCTGTGAAATCACGGCCGCCTCCACCAGGTGATGGCCGTAGGCCCTTTGCCCGAATCCCCCGCCCATCCGGGCCAGGCGAATGTGGATTTTTTCCTTGGGCAAGCCCAGGCGGGCCGTCAGGGCCTGCATAGTGAACTCAGGCGCCTGAATAGGTCCTACGATTTCAGCTTTTTCGGCCGTCACGTGGGCAAAACAGTTGACCGGTTCCATCGCATTATGGGCCAGGTAAGGCGCCGTATACGTCCGCTCAATGACCTTGGCGGATTTCTTGAAGGCGGCGGCAGGATCACCGTCTTTCCTGAGCACCGTTCCCGGTTTTCTGGACATTTCCGCCATCCGGGCCTGGTGCCCGGCGCTGCTCTCCAACCCGGCGGGAATGTTGACGGTCTGTTTATTGCCCCAGGCGCTGACCACGACCGAAGAGGCGGGCGCTTTTTGCCATTCGATTTTCAATGCCTTGCGTGCGTTCATCACTTCCCAGGTAGACTGACCGACCACTACGACCAGCTCAGTGAACGAGGTGGTATCAAAGCCGTTTCGCTCGTAGTCCTCAGCCAGGGTTTTGATGCGAAATACATCCTTGATGCCGGGCTTGGCCTTAGCAGCCGTATCATCGACCGACTTCACTGTAAGGCCGAAGGCTGGCGGGAGGGCCAGCATTGCAATGAGCATACCCGGTTGTTTATAATCGAGGGTGAAAAGGGGTTTGCCCGTCACAATGTTCAAGCCTTCCACGTTCTTCTTGGATTTACCTATGATCTTAAAGTCTCCCATTTTTTTCAAGGAAACCTCCTTGGGTACTTCAAGTCCGGCAGCCTTGGAAGCCATTTCCCCGTAACCAGCTTTCTTCCCACTCGCTTTGTGGTGCAGGATGCCGTTCTCGGTGGTGATTTCCCCGGCCGGTACCTTCCAGACCTGGGCAGCCGCCCCGATCAAGAGCTGCCGGGCGGTGGCACCGGCGGTGCGCAGGGGTTTCCAGGCCGTTTTCATCGCCATGCTGCCCCCGGTAAACTGGCGTTCGAACCGCAGGGGAAAAAAGTCGGCCTGCTCCACGGTGACGTCTTTCCAGTCCACATCCAGCTCTTCGGCCACCAGCATAGGTAGGGAAGTCTTCACGTTGGAACCAAATTCGGGGTTGGGCGACATCAGCGTGATGGCTCCGTTATCGCCGATTTTGATGTAGCTGTTGAGTTCAAACCATTCTTTGGGCAGGGAGGCTACTTCTTCCGGGGTAGGTTTACAGCCGGCCAGCCAACTGAAGCTCAGCAGCACTCCGCCCCCGGCCAGGGCCGATACTTTGAGGAAGGACCGGCGGTCAATTGTTTTTTCTGTGGATTTCATCATTGAGAAGGTAAGGGTGATCAGGATTTGACCGTGACGGTGTTGGCAGCAGTCTTAATGGCCGCCCTGATGCGCAGGTAAGTGCCACAGCGGCAGATATTGCCGTTCATCGCCGATTCAATTTCGGAATCGGTCGGCGTAGGGTTGCTTTTCAATAAAGCCGCCGCATTCATTAGCTGCCCCGCCTGGCAATAGCCGCATTGAGGCACATCGTGTTCCAGCCAGGCCTTTTGCAAAGGATGGTTTCCTTTCTCGGACAAGCCTTCAATGGTGGTGATTTCCCCACTTTCTACCGCCGAAACGGGCAGCTGGCAGGAGCGAACGGCCGTCCCGTTCAGATGCACCGTACAGGCGCCGCACTGGGCAATGCCACAGCCGTATTTGGTACCGGTCAGGTCCAGGTGGTCGCGCAGGACCCAGAGCATCGGCGTGGCGGGATCTACCTCCACCGACCGGGTTTTGCCATTGATTTTTAAATTGAATGTTGCCATAGATTGAGGATGTATTGGGTTATTGGCTTTTAAAACTACGTTGGAATTCAAGCTAACCTTTACCAGATAAAACTCTTGGTTGCAGACACATTTACTTTCCAACCCGCTGTTGCAGGTGTTGCGGATACCGGGCACCCTGCACCTGGATTCCCGAAAACGCCTCTTCGATCTCCCGCAGATCATTGGGAGTCAGCGTGAGTTGTTCCGCCTTTAGGTTTTCTTCCAGCCGGTGGATTTTGGTGGTGCCGGGAATGGGCACAATCCAGGGTTTTTGCGCCAGCACCCAGGCCAGGGCAATCTGCGCGGGGGTGGCCGGCATTCCGGTGGCCGGCATTCCGGTGGCCGGCATTCCGGTCACGTCTTTCTTCCGGGCAAAGGCACTCAGCTTCTCCACCACGACTTGATTGGCCTTTCGGTTTTCTTCCGCAAAACGCGGCACCACATTTCGGAAATCGGTACTGTCAAACTTTGTGTTTTCGTTGATGGCCCCCGTCAGGAATCCTTTTCCCAAGGGACTAAAAGGAACGAACCCGATACCCAGTTCTTCCAACGTGGGCAAAATTTCCTTTTCCGGCTCCCGCCACCACAGGGAGTATTCACTTTGCAGGGCCGCTACCGGTTGTACGGCGTGCGCCCGTCGGATGGATTTCACCCCGGCTTCTGACAAACCAAAGTGCTTTACTTTCCCTTCCTGTATCAACTCCCTCACCGTACCCGCTACGTCCTCCATGGGAACGTTCGGGTCTACCCGGTGCTGATAGAACAGATCGATGCGGTCGGTTCGGAGCCGCTTAAGTGCCGCTTCGGCCACCTTCCGGATGTTCTCCGGATGGCTGTTCATTCCCAGATCGGTCTTTCCCTGTTCAAAACCAAATTTTGTGGCAATGACCACCTGGTCCCGGAAAGGAGCCAGTGCTTCGCCCAGCAGTTCCTCATTCCTGAACGGACCGTAGGCCTCGGCCGTATCGAAGAACGTGACGCCCAGTTCGAAGGCCTGGCGAATTAATTTGATCGCATCTTCTTTACCCGTTTCGGGTCCGTAGCCGAAGCTCAGTCCCATACAGCCCAAACCCAGGGCCGAGACTTCCAGGCCGCTGTTGCCTAATTGTCGTTTTTGCATAATTTCTTTTTGTTTTACGAAGTTGATAGAAAGGCGATTACCTGGATCGGGTCTTATTATTTTACGTCTGATGGTATTCCTCCTCCGTTAATGCCTGCAGCCATTTCGTGGGACCACCTTGTGCGCTGGTAATGCAATCTGCACCAATTTATTTTCCCGACTGGCTCCGTGCCAATGCGGCACCTTGGGGGACATTTGATGACATCCCCTTGGCGAATGACTTTTTTCGGACTTCCTTTTTCCTGGTAGCAACCCCTTCCGCCAGTAATGAGTAGAATTTGTCCGCCGGGATGCAGATGTCCGTTCGTTCTGGCCCCCTTTCAAATGTTACGTTTCCGATCTGTGTAGGGTTCAGGCTGTCTGCTACCACCATTTGCTGAAGCCAGGCATTCCCTATAAAATGGTTGCTCGTCATTTTTTCCCTTTGGGAAAGATGGGGGTTTGACTGGCTTAACCACCCTTCTTCCTTTGTGCCCGGGCACCGAAACTCAGTAGGCTTGCCAGTACCGGGATGGAGATGAGTGTTCTCTGGGCGTGTCTCATAGGGATGCCTATTACTACTTTTGAGATTTCAATACCTCAGCCAGCACCCGTCGGCCCGCTTCGGCTTCCTTTTTCCCGACCTTTGTTTCGATGAGGGCTAGAAATTGATTGAATTGGGTTTCGGTCAGGCCATTGTTCAGCCCGATTCCCAGGTGACTCCGGAGCATAGGTTCCAGCCCTCCCATAATGGCAAGGGCCGTGATGGTGGCGATTTCCCGGTCAGCGTAACTCAGAATGTCCCGCTCAAACAGGTCGGCAAACAAGTGTTCCTTCAAAAACACTTCAATCTCCGGACTAAAGGCCGCGTATCCGGTTTTGGGCCCTGTTTCCACTCGTCCGGTCAGCAATTCCAGAACCTTCTTTCCCCGTTCGTATTTGCTCCCTTGCGCTTGGATCGGCGTCGCTTCTTTCCCCACCGGATCGGTGATGCCTTTCGCCTTTCGGGCATCCAGTACGGCGATCAGGGTGTTGATCGCCTGCAGGCTTCGCGGAAAGCCGCAATACGCGTACAGGTGCACCAGTACTTCCTTGGCCTCATTAATGGTAAGTCCGGCATCCAGCGCCGCGTGCAAAGCCTGGTTCAAGCGGGGCAGATCGCCCCGGGCCGTGAAGGCGGCAATGGGTACGATTGCCTGCTGGCTGGCACTCAGTTGCTGGCCTGTTTGCGCACGGTACTGATTTTGGGCCCGCAAGTCATTGGCTAACCCAAATACCAAAAGGGGGAATACCAGGAAAATCTTTAAGGATGTCATACGAATCGCCGGTTTAGAAATAGTTGTTTCCAATGCGCATCAGTTCTATTCCTGCATTTTCTTGAATAGAATGGGCATGGTGGCCACATCCATTGCTTCCATATCGACCAGCTTTAACGATTTCACCATTTTAAGCGTGGTGGTTTTGTACTTTTGGAAG